>Ga0255338_1003682_pt1 | contig 17717 bp, 11 predicted proteins | sample MeOH1_35cm_T4_19_FD_203715 | JGI IMG/M metagenome (GOLD analysis project Ga0255338, IMG submission 203715) | Sandy soil microbial communities from University of British Columbia, Vancouver, Canada - MeOH1_35cm_T4_195 | ecosystem: Engineered > Artificial ecosystem > Sand microcosm > Unclassified ...
TGCGCGTGCGACCCGGACTGGTCAGACTACGGGACTGTCGCCCGCACTCAAGGCTACGCTACGTCCTGATATTGATCGACGTCAAGGCGCAGCACGGCATACCAACGGGTGATTGTGCAGGCGATGGTTGCTTGCCGGAGAATCGCTTCCGACCTGCCTTCCCGGTCGCGCGCGCCGCAGTGCCGAGGCATCAGGCCGGGCTCATGGCCGAAACCCATTGCTCCGCCAGCAGATGGGCCTTGGGATCGTCGACATCGATCCAGCTGAGCCCCGTGCAGTCGACGACGTGCGCGCGTCCCCGTCCGGCCAGCGTGGCGACGCCCGCACTCAGCGACGGCGCCGCGAAACCCTTCAGCGCCTCGAACAGCCCTGGCCCGATCGCGAACACGCCGGTGTCGAAACAATCGAAGGTATCGATGCCCTTGCCGATCGCCACGATCGAGTCGCCGCTGGTCTCGACTCGAGTCACGTCCTCCATGTCGACGGCTTCCTGCTCGAGCAGGCGGTCGATCCCGAGGGTCAGGCCGCCCTGCGCGCCGGCATCGGCGACGCGGCGGTAGAGCGCCGGGTCGACCAGGTGATCGCACATGGCGAGCAGCGCCTCGCCATCGCCGACCGCCGCTTCCGCGGCCAGCACCGACACGCCATTGGGCTTGCGATAGTCCTCGGACATCACCGTCGCGATTTCCACCGGCCAGTCACGCGCCCCCAGGGCGAGACGGATCGGCTCCGCCTCATAGCCGAGCACGACGACGACCCGCTTCATGCCGGCAGCGGCAAAGCCGGCAATGGCGTGCTCAAATAGCGTGCGGCCCCCGACGACACATAATGGCTTCGACGGCGCGATCTCCCGCAGCCGGCTTCCCTCGCCGGCTGCGAGCAGAACCGCGGTGTCGATCATGCGGCGATGAAGTCCTCGACCGCCACCTGGGCGAGGTCATCGGTCATCTGCGTGCGCGGATGCTTGCAGAAATAGGCCGACGCGCCATCGATCGGACCAGCCAGGCCGCGGTCGAGCGCGAGCTTGGCGCAGCGGATCATATCGATCGCGACACCGGCCGAGTTCGGGCTGTCCTCGACCGAAAGGCGCAGTTCCAGGTTCATCGGCACGCCGCCGAACAACTGGCCTTCCATGCGCAGGAAGCAGACCTTGTTGTCGTTCTGCCACGCCACATAATCGGACGGGCCGACATGGATATTCTCGTCCTCGAGCCGCTCGGCGGCGACGGCCTGCACGGCCTCGGTCTTCGACACCTTCTTCGAGGCGAGCCGCTTGCGATTCGACATGTTGAGGAAGTCGGTATTGCCGCCGGTGTTGAGCTGATAGGTCCGGTCGAGCTTCACGCCGCGCTTCGCGAACAGGTCGGTCAGCACGCGGTGGACGATCGTCGCGCCGAGCTGCGCCTTGATGTCGTCGCCGATGATCGGCACGCCGGCCTTCTCGAACCGTGCCGCCCAGACGGGGTTGCTGGCGATGAACACCGGGATGTTGTTGACGAAGGCGACGCCGGCTTCGAGCGCGCATTCGGCGTAGAATTCGCTCGCTTCCTGCGATCCGACCGGCAGGTAGTTCATCAGCACGTCGGTGCCGGATGCCTTGAGCTCGGCGACCACGTCTTCCTTGCTCGGCTCGGCCAGGTCGGCGACCAGGAAGGTGCGATCGTCGCCATAGTCGGCCATATGCTCGGCGAAGCCGTCGAGCACGCGACCCATCTTCACCTTGGCGCCGGTCGGCTTCACCTCGGGGGCGAAGATCGCGGTGCAGTTCGGCTTGGCGAAGATTGCGTCGGCGACGTCACGGCCCACCTTGCGCTTGTCGATGTCCCATGCCGCGACGACCTGGATGTCGCTCGGCCGGTAGCCGCCAAGCTCCCAATGCATGAGGCCGACCATGTCGTTGGCGCCGTCACGATAATGTTCGAGGCCCTGCACCAGCGAACTCGCGCAGTTGCCGACTCCTACCAGGGCGATCCGAATGCTCTTCATTGTTGATTGATATCCTTGGGTTGAACGGAAAATACCGGTGCTGCGGCCGCCGGCACGGTAGCAGCAAATTGACGAAGCAGCGTAGCCTCGACCTGGCGGTGCCAGGCGATGCCGATGCCGGTGATGACGAAAAGAGGCACGAGCTCGAACCACCAGAACCAGCGGGGGTCGCCGACGAGGCAGGCGAGAAAGAGGGCGTAGACGCGCACATTGGCGGTCAACGGGATCATCAGGCGCATAGGCCATTTCGCGCGGTCGCCATAGGCGGCGGCCACGCTGGAGGCGATGGCGGGGTTCGTGAAGAGCCGGTCGAACGGGATGGCGATCCGGTCGATCCAGGTCGCCAGCCAGTCATAGCCCTGCACGATCGGGTTTCCGCCGCCGGCCATCTTCCGCACGGGCGCGAGACCCCGGACGCGGCGATGGAAGCGGGCGCGCTCGCCCTCGTACAGGCTCGACTGCACGATATGGGCGCCGCCCGCGCCGAGCGCCCAGGCCCAGCCCTCGCCGGTGCCGATCGATGTGGCGATAACGACATAGATCAGGATGAATACGCCATGGTCGCACACCCCGTCGAGCACCCGGCCAATCGCGCTGGCGGTGCCGGTCGCGCGCGCGACCATGCCGTCGAGTCCGTCGGCGATCAGCCAGCCGATCGACAGGGCCAGGCCGACCAGCGCGAAGCGCCAGTCATGCCATTGCGCATAGGCAGCCGCGGCGGCGGCCCCAAGCAGGAAGCCAAGGACGGAGACGAGATTCGCCGAGATGTGACGCGCGATTGCCCAAGGCAGCAAGGCGCGCCCGGCAGGATGGATGATCCAGAGGTTTGAAGGATCCTCTATCCGGCGATCCCGCGACCCGTCCGGCGGAGGTGATGTCATAACGCGGTCATATATTCGTCACGGGAGCGATGTCCAAATAATGTTAAGCGGCGGTTCAAATTTCGTTGTCGATTTTTGGGTTCCCACTCCGTGTCTGCCCCGGTCGCGGGCGCCCCAGGCACCCCTGCGGCGCAGCGCGGCACCGCCGCGCGATCGATTTCCGCGCCTGCTGGGACTCGTGCCGCCCTCCCGAGTCTCGTACACCAGGCGCCAGTCGCGCGCCACGAACGCCAGGACTTTGCTTCCCGGCGACCAGTCCGCGGGGGGGCAGCGACTCCGGTCCGCCGACGAATTCGGACAGGGTGAGGCTCCCGCCCCGCTCGGCGACTCGGCCGCAAGACAGGCGAGCCACTTGCCGTCCGGCGAAAGCCCCGGCTGAACGCGCTGCCGCCCTCCGTCGCGACCTGTGGCCGGGCGCTGTCATCGGGCCGGGTTCGCCACAGGGCGAGTCAACGGGGCTCCGGAGCGCTGGAGTAGATCGACGGCCCCTTGCCCGAGTCGGCACCCGTCCGGGCGATGTTCCCGCTGGCCTTGTCCACTGCGGCGCTGTCCCGGGCGAAGGCGCGATGGAGCGCCCCTAGGCTGCGGAAGAAGTTGCGCGCTGTCCGCCGACCAGCCGATGGGCGCGATGGGACCGGTGGAATGCGGCGGTGGCAGTGATGACGCACACGATCGTTGCGGATATCCGTCGCACGGTCGATCGGCTATTACCGGCCGGATGACGCGCCCTTTCGACCATGACAGATTTTTCATCAGGCCGAGCGCGCTACGCCATGCCCGGCGCGATACGGCGCCGCTCATACAACCGCAGGGACATATCGACGCGCAATGAGCCTGACTCCCATCTTCTACGATGCCTCCGGACGCCGGCGCCGGCGCTTCGCGCTCGCGGTCGGGGCGTTCGTGGCCCTTGCCTTGCTGTCGGTCGTGGCGCTCGCGATCTCGATCGGTGCCGTGCCGCGCGCACCGTTGCTGCCGATCGATGCCGAGCATCCGGCGCTCACGCGCCTGCCGCCGCCGCACGAGCCGCTGCTCACGCGGGCACAGCATCGCCTGCGCCACTATGCGCGGTTGCTCGCCGGTGACCCGCCGCGCGGCGTGCGCGACGACAAGCCGCTGGCGATCGCCTTCCATGTTCCGTGGGACGAATCGAGCACGGCGTCGCTCCGCCGCAATATCGAGGAACTCGACTGGCTGATCCCCGGCTGGGTCTCCGTGACGGGTGCCAATCACCAGATCACCGTGTTTCGCGATACGGCCGGCCGGGCGATCCTCAATCGCGCCACGCGCCGGCCACTGCTGCTGCCGATGATCCAGAATGCGATCCAGGGCAACTGGGACGGTGCAGGGATGGCGGCGCTGTTGCGCAGCCCGGCGCAGCGCCGGGCGCTGCTCGACCGGCTGGAACCCTGGCTCGCCGCGAACCAGGCAGGCGGGGCGTTTTTCGATTTCGAGGAACTGCCGCCCGCAGCGCAGGTGGATTACCGCACTTTCCTGCGCGAGGCGAAAGCCCGCTTCGGCCGCCATGGCTGGGTCGTCGCCATCGCGGTGCCGGTCGGCGAGGATTCGGGCTGGGACGTCAAGAGCTATGCCGCGATCGTCGATCGCGTCTTTCTCATGGCCTATGACGAACATGAGGTGGGCGGCGAGGCCGGGCCGATCGCATCCCAGACCTGGTTCGAACAGTCGGTCGCCCGGGCTTCGCGCGGCGTGCCGCGCAGCAAGCTCGTCGTCGCGATCGGCAATTATGGCTATGACTGGCATGAGAAGGGCGGCGAACCCGTCGCGGTCGACGAAGCATGGCAGGCCGCCCGCGAATCGAGCGCGCCGCCGGTATTCGACCGCGCGAGCGGCAATAGCGGGTTCGCCTATCAGGATGGTACCACGCAGCATGTCGTCTGGCTGCTCGACGCCGCCTCGGCCTATAACCAGATGCGCTTTCTGTCGCACGCCGGGATCGGCGCGGTCGCCGTCTGGCGGCTGGGTACGGAAGATCCCGGTCTCTGGTCGATCTTCGGCCGTTCGCACCGGACCTTGCCGCCAGCTTCCGCGATCAATGCGATTCCTGCCGGCACCGATGTCGATATCGAGGGCAATGGCGAGATCTTGAAGATCGCCTCCGTACCCGTCGCCGGCATCCGGAAGATGATCGCGGCACAGGACGGCTCGATCGCCGCAGTCGATTTCACGCGCCTGCCTTCCCCCTATGTCGTCACGCGGACCGGCTACAAGCCCGGCGAGGTCGCGCTCACCTTCGATGACGGGCCGGACCCGGAATGGACCCCGCGCATCCTCGACATCCTCAAGCGCGAGCATGTTCCCGGCACCTTCTTCATCGTCGGCGAGAATGCCCTGACCCAGCGCAGCCTGCTCGTGCGCATGGTTAATGAAGGGCATGAGATCGGCAGCCACACCTATACCCATCCCAATCTCGCCGGAGCGTCCGAAGGCGAGACGGCGTTCGAACTCAATACCACCCAGCGCTTGTTCCAGGCCTTTACGGGCCGCTCGCTCCGGCTGTTCCGCGCGCCCTATTTCGGGGACGCCGAACCGACGACCGCGGACGAAATCGATCCGGCGCTCCAGGCGCAGAATCGCGGCTATATATCCGTCGGCCTGCACGTCGATCCGGGCGACTGGAAACGGCCGGGCGTGCAGCAGATCATCGACAAGACGATCGCCGACGTCACCAGCGGCGGGCCGTGCGACGAGAGTTCCGAGACTCAGTGCAGCCGCAATATCATCCTGCTGCACGATGCCGGCGGGAACCGGGCCCAGACGGTCGCGGCACTGCCCGTCATCATCGATACGCTGCGGGCGAAAGGATATCGCTTCGTGCCGGTTTCGACCCTGGCAGGCATTCCGCGCGATGTCGCCATGCCGGTAATCTCGGCGGGGGACCGGGTGGCGGCGCAAACCGATCTCTTCATCTTCGGCACGCTCGGCGCCATCGTGACGGCGCTTGGCTGGATATTCCTGTTCGCGATCTCGATCGGCATCGCCCGCGCCATCACCCTCTCGGCGCTCGCGCTGATCCAGGCCCGGCGCGAGGGAAGGACGGTTTTTCCCGCGATCGATCCCGGTCGCTTCGTCACGGTCATGATACCGGCTTTCAACGAGGAGAAGGTGATCGTCCGCGCGGTCCATGGCGTGCTCGCCAGCACCGATGTGCGACTCGAGGTGATCGTGATCGACGACGGATCGAGCGATCGGACCAGCGCGCTGGTGCGCGAAGCATTCGCGGACGAACCGCGGGTGCGCCTGCTCACCCTGGCCAACGGCGGCAAGGCGCGCGCGCTGAATGAGGGCCTGAAGCTGGCCACCGGCGAGATCGTCATCGCGCTCGACGCCGATACGCAATTCGAGCCGGTTACCATTGCGCGGCTTGCCCGATGGTTCGTCGATCCGGCGCTGGGGGCGGTCGCGGGCAACGCGAAGGTCGGCAATCGCGTCAATCTCGTCACGAAGTGGCAGGCGCTCGAATATATCACCGCGCAGAATCTCGAGCGCCGCGCGCTGGCGCGCTTCAATGCGATGACGGTGGTGCCCGGCGCGGTCGGCGCCTGGCGCCTGGCGGCAATCCAGAGCGTCGGCGGGTATCCCGACGACACGCTGGCGGAGGACCAGGATCTCACCATCGCGATCCAGCGGGCGGGGTGGCGGGTTGCCTATGACCAATATGCTGTCGCCTGGACCGAAAGTCCGGAGAGCTTCGCGGGTCTTGCCAAGCAGCGCTTCCGCTGGGCGTTCGGCACGCTGCAATGCTTGTGGAAGCACCGAGCGGTGATGGTGAGCGGGCAGCCGCGCGGTCTGGCGCGCATCGGGTTGCCGCAAGCGATCGTCTTCCAGATCGTCCTGGCCGCGATCTCCCCGATCATCGATCTGGCGCTGATCGTCAGTTTCGTGACGACCTGGATCGCGATCGAGGCGCATGGCTGGGACCAGGCGCAGCACGATGTCGAGAAGATGCTCGTCTATTGGCTCGTCTTCACCGCGATCGACCTGCTTTCGGCGACGATCGCCTTTGCGCTGGAGCGTCGCGAGAACTGGCGGCTGCTGTGGCTGCTGATTCCCCAGCGCATCGGTTATCGCCAGGTGATGTACTATGTGGTGCTGAAGGCGATCGCCCAGGCGCTCCGTGGCCCGCGGGTGGGCTGGGGCAAGCTGGCACGGACAGGGCGGGTGAGCGTCTGAAGCGCCCGCCGTCGGCTACGATCGGCACCCCGATCCCAGCGACCGCCATTGAGGCGCGGGGGTGTCTGAATGGCTCCGGCGGGGCGCGGTGATGCCCCGCCCGCATTCCCGAACAAGACTCTCGTCCACGATCGGACACGGCCTGTCCGCGGCCGGACATACATTGCCCGAGCGTGAATGGCGGCCTTCGCCGACAGTTGGTGCCGTGCCCCAATCTTTCAGGAGTACATACTCCGGCAATAACCGGATTCTTCGCTAAGTATCTGATTCTACGTCAGCGGAGTGTTTGGCATGGCTAATGCAGTAGCGGGGTCGCGGGTAGCAATTCTCGCCTGTAAATGCCCCCATGGAGGACCTGACATGCTGAATCGTTCGACGCTGATCCAAGCCACCCTCGTCGCCGCAGCCGGCGCGCTGTTCGCCGCCACCGCCTATCCGGTGATGGCCAGCGAGAAGGGTGGCGCGACCGCCGCAGCGACCTCGCAGGCCAGCGAGGCGTCGTCGAAGAAAATCTGCCTGTCGCCGACGGTCACTGGCGATCCGGTCGTGACCGGCTCGCTTCTCGCCAAGCGCGAGTGCCGGACGCGGGCGCAGTGGGAAGCCAAGGGCGTGAAGTTCCAGCCCAAGTAAGCGACGTCCGCCCGGGCGCGGCGGCGGCCGCCGCGCCACAAGGAAAAAGCCGCCGCCCGGCGCTCTCGGGCGGCGGCTTTCCGGTCTCGAGGGCCAGGGCCCGCCCGCTTTAGAAAGCGAACTTCACTTCGCCGCCGATGATGCGCGGCTCGTTGATCATCCCGGTCAGGTTGTTGAAGTCGATCGCGCTGATGGCGCGGATCTGATTGGTGATGTTACGGGCGAACAGACCATATTCCAGCCCGTTGTTCATCTTGTAGGCGACCTTCAGACCACCCTCGAGCAGGGCCCGGCCGCGGAACTCCTTCGCCTCGTACAGGAAATAGTTGATGCTGCTGCGATAGGCCCAGTCGGTATAGGCATAGAGTTCGCCGTTGCCGACGGGGATGCCGTAACGCGCTGTTGCGTTGGCGATGTAGCGGGGTGCCTGGGGCAGGTCGTTGCCGTCGATCACCGCGAGCCCGGCGCTGTTGATCGGATCGGTGACGGTGCACTGGTTCGATCCGCAGAAGCCGACCGCGATCGACGGATCGCGGATCTCGGTGAAGTTCCAGCTGCCGCCGAGCGTCAGAATCAGCTGCGGCACCGGCCGGACATCGAGCGTCGCCTCGACGCCATATCCGACGGCATGGTCGGCGTTGAGCAGCCGCGCCGAGTTGCTCGCGCCGCCCACTGCGGTGAGCTGCAGGTTCTTGGTACGCCACCAGTAGCCGGTCAGGTCGAACTGGGCGACGCGATCGGCGGTGCTCCCCTTGATGCCGGCTTCACCCGAGATCGTGGTCTGCTTGCCGGCAACGGTCTGGCGGCTGCCGAACGTGACGCGATCCTGGATCGCGGCCGGCAGATACCCGGTCGCGAAACGCGCATAGACATTGACCTGGTTGCTCAGGGCATAGGTCGCGCTCGCGTCCCATGACACGTTGCTGCCCTTGGTCCGGGCCTCCACCGGCAGCACCACGCCCGCGAGGTCGGAGGCCGGCGCGAAGCCGGCCACGATGTCGTGCTTGTTGTCGTGCGAATAGCGGACACCGGCGCGCAAGGTCAGCGCCGGCGTGGCCTTGTATTCAGCGGAGGCGAACACGCCGATATTCTCGTTGGTGTCCCGGTGGATGATATTCTGGGTCGAGGTCGTGGTGCCGGCATAGGACAGCTCGTTGTAGTTGAGCTTCTGGTGGAAATAATAGACGCCGCCCTGGAGGCGCAGCCCGTTCATCTCCTCGCTGGCGAAGCGCAGTTCCTGGCTGAACTCCTCCGGCCGGGTGATGCCGCCGGTATTGGACGGGAACTTGCCGACGTTGAGCCCGGTCGCCGGCACCTGGTAGGCGCCGCCGAAGTTGAAGGTATAGATGTCGCCGCCGTCGATATCGCCGGTGCTCTCGACCTTGGCCTTTTCGAACCCGGTGACCGAGTACAGGGTGCCGATCCCGTCGAAATGATAGTCGAGACGGAGGTTGGTGCCCCATTGGGTGAGGGACTGGCTGGTGAGACCATCGAGCGAGACGCGGCTCTTGTCGAAGCCGTCGACGAATTCGTTGCTGCCCTGCTTGAAGATGCCGGCGCGGAAGATGCGCGGCGTGCCGCTGAGGTCGCGGCCGTGGACGTTGAGCAACGCATTGAAATCGCCCGAGCTATAGGCGAGCTGCGCGCGACCGGCGAGGTCGCGATAGCCCTCGAGCTTGCGGTCGCCGAGGCCGGTGGTGTTGTCGTTGGTTACCCAATTGTCGCGATACTGGAGCAGCCCGGAGACGCGAAAGGAGAAGCCGCCGCCGATCGGGCCGCCAAGGGCTGCCTCGGCGTTGACTGTGTCATAGGTCGCCCAGGAGACGCTGCCATAGCCGGTATAGGTATCACCCGGCTTGGCCGAATCGAGCTTCACGACGCCCGCAGGCGTGTTGCGACCGTACAGCGTGCCCTGCGGCCCGCGCAGCACTTCGACGCTTTGCAGATCGAAGACCGGGAAGGACTTGAGCATCGGATTCTCGAGCGCGACACCGTCATAGACGACCGAGACCGGCTGCGCGGCATTGGGATCGAAATCGGTGTTGCCGAGGCCGCGGATGTAGAAGCGCGGGAAGGTGCGGCCGAACGAGGATTCGATCTGCAGGCTGGGCGTGCGCGACGACAGGAAGCGGATGTCGAGGCCGCTCGAGTTCAGGGTGTCGAGCTTCTCTCCCGAGATGCTGGTCACCGCGACGGGAACATCCTTGCTCGATTCCTGGCGGCGCAGTGCCGTGACGACGATGTCGGGGATGCCCTTCTCGCCAGTGGCCTGGGCCGGCTCGTCCGCCGCAGCGCCGGGCGCGGCATTTTCGGCGGCGGCCGGCGTGGCGATCAGGGCGAGCGCCAGCAGCGAGGCGCCGGCGGCGAGGGAGTGGAGATTGACCGGAAAATGCGTACGCGCGACAGACATGGATATCCCCCTAGATGGTGCAGGACATCCTCCCCGCGATTCCGTGAGTCCCGGAATTCACGCCAAATCGTAACATTGTTGAAACGTGCATCAAGCCGGCGCGCGGCCGATCCGGCACTTCTTCGCCAGGCGTTGCTTCAATGTCGCACCGGGCGGACGTAGAGATCGCGCATCGCCGCCTCGAGCTTCGCCCGATCGACCGCGCGAACCACCGTCTGCGCGCGTTCGCCGAGATGGGGCCGATAGGCGTCGGTCCAGGAGAGGGTGTCGCCATAGGCGGCGGTCTGGCTGGTCTCGAAATCGATATAGAGCGTATCCGATCGCGTCACGATCTCCGGCGCCAGCCAGACCATCGCGGCGATCTCGTCCCACATCGGAAAACCGGGCTCCAGCGCGGTCTGGAACATGTCCGTCAGCGGCGTGTGCGCCGGCTTCAGGCTGTCGATAAAGGCGCGGCTCCATTGCGTGCCGGTGGACGGATCGACCGGGATCATGGTGATCTTCGGCCAGGGCGCATGGGCGACGATGCGCGCTGCCTCCGGATCCCAGCGGATGTTGAATTCGCGGCGGGGCGTATTGACGAATTCGCGCGCGAACTGCTCAGCCGAGGCGCCGTCGAGCGTCTGCCGTGGCAGCAGGCTGCCGCCCATATAGATCAGTTCCTTCACATTCGCAGCGAAGCCCGGATCGAGGCTCTGCGCGATGGCGATGTTGGTCATCGGGCCCGTCGCGAACAGCGTGATCTGGTGCGGATGGGCGCGCACCATGCGCACCAGGAAGGCGGCGGCGATCTCGGGCGAAGCCTTGGTGCTCGGGTTGCCCATGGCCAGCGGGGGCACGACCTCGGGCGAGGGATTGCCGGGATGGGTCTGCACGGTGTCGCCCGGCCAGTAATCAGTCCAGGGGCCCTTGAAGATGAGGCGGCCATATATTCCTTCCCACCGCTTCGTCGCCTCCTGGCTGTTGAGCAGCGGAAAGGTCGCGCCGGGTACGACCGGGATCTCGGTCCGGTGGAGGATCTCGAGCGTGCGCAGCGCATAGGCCGTCGCGGTGTCGCGCCACACCGATCCGCTGGTGGTGGTGATGCCGAGTATCTCGACGTCCGGGGCCTGCAGCAGCAGGACGGGCACGCCGTTCAGGCCGATCAAATCGTCGTCGATCAGCACGAGGCGCCGTGGCCGGTCCGGGGCGTTGTCGCGCGCGAGCGCCGGGGCGGCGACGAGGACCGCCAGGGCGAACAGGGCGCGAACGCAGGTAGAGATGCGACGAAGCAAGGGAGCCCCTCCTTGAGAATGCCTGTGTCTCTCCCGGGAGCGGCGCGATCCAGCGCTTCTGATGGAGCACATTGCCGCGGGGTGCGGCGCCGTCAACCGGGCTTCGGGCGGACCCTTCGCGGGATCGACTCCGCCGGGCAAATTCCCTGTTCCGGTGCGACAACAGGGAATTTTGAATTTTCTTGGCCGATTCCGGCCGATAAGTCGTAGAATTTCTCGTTGTTTATAAGATGATTATCGGCAGAATTCCCTGTTCTGGCGGAACAGGGAATTTATGGGTCGGAACAGGGAATTTGGTTGGTCGGAACACGTCGTCATGAAACGGTGCTAGTGGCGAAAGGGAGACGCTTGAATCGACCCGGTTATGTCGCCGCGCTGCTACGCATCGGCGGTATCGTCTCCGGCAACGATCCGCAGCAATTGCCCGAGCGTCGGGGTGGAGTCGCCCCGGCGCCAGACGATCCCGGTCTCCAGCAACTGCGACGGCGCCTCCAGGTCGAGATAGCGGACCCCTGCGCGCGCCAGGTTGCGCAGCGAGGCGGGGACGAGCGCGATCCCGAGATCGGCGGAGACGAGGCTGATGATGGTCTGCATCTGGATGGCCCGCTGGACAATCCGCGCCTGCCCGCCATGCGCGGCATAATAGCCGGTGACCAGATCGTGAAAGGCCGGCGCGACCCGGCGCGGAAAGAGGATCAGCGGTGATTCGAGCACGGCCGCGATGGCAAGCCTGCCGGCGACGAGGGGTAGGCGCCCTTCGGCCAGCCAGCGTTCGGGGACGGCGGCGACCAGTGGCTCGGACACCAGCCGGCGATAGCACAGGGCGTCGGGCAGGCTGCCGTCGGAGGGCGGAATGATGATGCCGGCATGGCCCTGGCCGTCGAGCAGTGCGGGAATCTGCACGTCGCTCGTCGCCTCCGTGAGGTCGATTTCCACATCGGGAAAGAGCGCCGCGTATCGGCGCACGAGCGACGGCAGGATGCTGTAGTCAGCAGTGCTGACGAAGGAGAGCCCGAGCTGTCCTGCCGTGCCGTCGCGCAGGCGCCGTGCGCTTTCGGGCAGGGCGTTCAGGGCGTCGAGCGCAGCCCGGACGTGCACGAGCCATTGCGCGCCGAACGGGGTGAGGGCGACGTGCCGCTTGGTGCGGGTGAACAGCGGGGCGCCGAGGTCGCGTTCCAGCGCCATGATCGACTGGCTGAGCGGGGGCTGAGTCATGTGGAGATGCTCGGCGGCGCGCCCGAAGTGGAGCGTCTCCGCGACCGCCGCGAAATGCCGCAACTGGCGAACGTCCATTCTTGATATCCTGTGTGACCTAATAGGAGCTTATTAATATATTTTACAACGATCGGTTAGTGCGGGATGCGACAAGGGACATTTTTCGAGGGCCCCGACCATGCCGGCATATCGCTCCAGAACCACCACCCATGGCCGCAACATGGCCGGCGCACGCGGCCTGTGGCGCGCCACCGGCATGAAGGACGAGGATTTCGGCAAGCCGATCATTGCTGTCGTCAACAGCTTCACCCAGTTCGTGCCGGGCCATGTCCACCTGAAGGACCTGGGCCAGCTGGTCGCGCGCGAGATCGAGGCGGCCGGCGGGGTCGCCAAGGAATTCAACACGATCGCGGTCGATGACGGGATCGCGATGGGCCATGGCGGCATGCTCTATTCGCTGCCGAGCCGTGACCTGATCGCCGACAGCGTCGAATATATGGCCAATGCGCATTGCGCCGACGCGCTGGTCTGCATCTCGAATTGCGACAAGATCACGCCGGGCATGCTGATGGCGGCGATGCGGCTCAACATCCCGGCGATCTTCGTGTCGGGCGGCCCGATGGAGGCCGGCAAGGTGGTGATGAAGGGCAAGAGCCGCGCGCTCGACCTGGTCGATGCGATGGTGGTGGCCGCCGACGAGAGCTACAGTGATGCTGAAGTCGCCAGCGTCGAACGCTCGGCCTGCCCGACCTGCGGATCCTGTTCGGGGATGTTTACCGCCAATTCGATGAACTGCCTGACCGAGGCGTTGGGGCTCTCGCTGCCGGGCAATGGTTCGGTGCTCGCGACCCATGCCGACCGCGAGAGGCTGTTCCGGGAGGCGGGCCATGTGATCGTCGACCTGGCAAAGCGCTGGTACGAGCAGGACGATGCCAGTGTCCTGCCGCGCGGGATTGCCAGCTTTGCCGCATTCGAGAATGCGATGAGCCTCGACATCGCGATGGGCGGCTCGACCAACACCGTGCTTCACTTGCTGGCGGCCGCGCATGAAGGCCGGGTGGATTTCACCATGGCCGATATCGACCGGCTGTCGCGGCGTGTTCCCTGCCTGTGCAAGGTCGCGCCGGCCAAGAACGACGTGCATATGGAGGACGTCCATCGCGCGGGGGGGATCATGTCGATCCTGGGGGAACTGGAGCGGGCCGGGCTGATCGATACGAGCCTGCCGACCGTTCACGCCCCCACCATGGCCGATGCCCTGGCGCGCTGGGATATCAGCCGCACCGAGAGCGAGGAGGTGCGGACGTTCTTCCGGGCGGCGCCGGGTGGCGTGCCGACCCAGACCGCTTTCAGCCAGTCGGCGCGCTGGGACGAACTCGATCTCGATCGCGAGGCCGGCGTGATCCGCTCGGCCGAGCATCCCTTTTCGAAGGATGGCGGGCTTGCCGTCCTGTACGGCAATCTGGCGCCCGAGGGCTGCATCGTGAAGACCGCCGGCGTGGACGAGTCGATCCTCACCTTCCATGGCACCGCGCGCGTCTATGAGAGCCAGGATGCCGCGGTTGCCGGAATCCTCGGCAACGAGGTGAAGGCTGGGGACGTCGTCGTGATCCGCTACGAGGGACCGAAGGGCGGGCCGGGGATGCAGGAAATGCTGTATCCGACGAGCTATCTGAAATCGAAGGGACTGGGCAAGGCGTGCGCGCTCATCACCGATGGCCGCTTCTCGGGAGGCACCTCGGGGCTTTCGATCGGCCATGTGTCGCCGGAAGCGGCCGAGGGCGGCCTGATCGCGCTGGTCGAGACAGGCGACCCGATCCTGATCGATATTCCGAACCGCGCGATCCGCCTTGACCTGGACGACGCCGTGCTCGCCCGGCGTCGCGAGGCGATGGACGCGAAAGGCGCTACGGCCTGGAAGCCGTTCGGGCGCAAGCGGGCGGTGTCGGCCGCGCTGCGCGCCTATGCCGCGCTCACGACCAATGCCGCGCGGGGCGCCGTCCGCGATGTCAGCCAGGTCGAATAGCGCAAGGGTCCACGTCGCCGCTCGCTGGGGCGAGCTCATGCCATGGAACTGGCGCCGGGCTAACGAGCAACCCATCGCCGAAGCAGCATAGGCAATGCCGCAATTCGTCTCACTAGCGGAGACAGGTCCGCAGAATCGTCGTTCCTGATTCCGGATCGTGTCATCTGCCAGCAGTTTCCTCTAGTAGGTGCAGGCCGGCGCGAAAGATTGCGGCGAACCGCCGAACGAGAGGGAATGTCGCTGCATGAACATCGCCAAATCAAATGGAATCGAATTGGCCTGGGAGAGCTTCGGCGAGACAAACGGTGAGGTGGTCCTCCTGATCGCCGGACTCGGCACCCAGATGATCCGCTGGACCGCCCCGTTCTGCGCTGAACTGGTGGCGCTAGGCTATCGCGTCGTCCGCTTCGATAATCGTGACGCGGGTTATTCGACGCATCTCGACGCGCGACCGGCCGTGGATTTCGGCGCATTGGCTTCAGCGCTTCAGGCTGGACACCGACCGGAGGTGCCATACACGCTCTACGACATGGCGGCAGACGCGATCGGACTGCTCGACGCGCTGGGGGTTGCGCAAGCGCATGTCGTTGGACGGTCCATGGGGGGGATGATCGCTCAGATCATGGCCAGCGAGCATGGTAGTCGCGTCCTCTCGCTGACCTCGATCATGTCGAGCACGGGCAATCCGGCGCTCCCGCATGCTGCTCCGGACGCCATGGCGATGATGATGCAGCCCATGCCCGACCCTTACTCCGATCGTGCGGGCTTCCTGTCGAGGAGTTCAGCCTTCGCCCGACATATTGCCGGGGTGGGTTACCCTTTCGACGAGGAAGCTCATCATGCGATGGTCTCGGAAGAGCTCAACCGTGCCTATGATCCCGCCGGAACTGGACGCCAGATTGCTGCTGTCGGCGTGGCGGGAGATCGGCGCGCCCGGTTGTCAGCCGTGACCGCGCCTACGCTGGTTATTCATGGCAGTGATGATCCGTTGTTCTTGCCCGCCTGCGGCCGAGACACGGCCGCTTCGATCCCGGCGGCCGAACTCCTGATGATCGAGGGCATGGGGCATGACCTGCCGGCCGGTGTGTGGCGACAGGTCGCAGGCAAGATCGACAGCGTCGCGCGACGGGCGGTTTCGGCATAGCGTAGCTGACGGCGATCGTAGCTTAATTCTCCTAAAGCCGCCGGACCGCACTCCACCCAGTTATCACCGGCCCGCGGTCTTCAGGCCAAGCTTACGGACCGGCGTCTCCGGGCGTCGCGCAGGACCAAAAAAGCCGCCGCCCGGATCTCCGGACGGCGGCCTTTTTTGGGTATGCTGTCCGTCCCTCTCGCCCCGTTCAGGGCGAGAGGAAGGCAGGCTTACTTGTTGAGGTAGTCGCCGGCGTCCGCGTCGGTGCCGTGACCGCTCGTGGTTACCGCCGCCAGCGCATCGTCGCCGGTGCCGGCCGAATCACGAACCGAACGAGCCAGTTCCGCCGCATGCTCTTCCGCCGCCGAGTCCGGTGCGATCAGCACCTCCTGGAGACGGCGCTGCTGCACACGGAGCGCCGCATCGCGGCTGGAAGCCGCGACCCGCAGGCGGTTCATGCCTGCGCCGGTGCCTGCCGGGATGAGCCGGCCGACGATGACGTTCTCCTTGAGCCCGATCAGCGTGTCCTGCTTGCCCTGGACCGCCGCCTCGGTGAGGACGCGGGTGGTCTCCTGGAACGACGCCGCCGAGATGAAGCTGCGGGTCTGCAGCGACGCCTTGGTGATGCCGAGCAGCACGGGCTTGCCCTGCGCCGGAGTCTGGCCCTTGGGCAGCTTCGAGTTCACGTCGTCCATCTCGTCGCGGTCGACCTGCTCACCGGCGAGCAGCGTGGTGTCGCCGCCGTCGGTGATCTCGACCTTCTGCAGCATCTGGCGAACGATCACCTCGATATGCTTGTCGTTGATCTTCACGCCCTGGAGACGATAGACCTCCTGGATTTCCGACACGAGATATTCGGCCAGCGGCTCGATGCCGAGCACCTCGAGGATGTCGTGCGGATCGGGGCTGCCGCCGATCAGGTTGTCGCCACGCTTGACGTAGTCGCCTTCCTGAACGTCGATCACCTTCGACTTCGGCACCAGATACTCGACGACCTCGCCGCCATCGTCCGGCTGGATGCCGATCTTGCGCTTGGCCTTGTAGTCCTTGCCGAACACGACACGGCCTGAGACCTTCGCGATGATCGCGTTCTCCTTGGGCTTGCGTGCCTCGAACAGCTCCGCAACGCGCGGCAGACCGCCGGTGATGTCACGCGTCTTCGCGGCTTCGCGAGAGACGCGGGCCAACACGTCGCCGCCCTGGACATGCGCGCCGTCCTCGACCGAGAGCGTCGCGCCCGGTGCGAGCATGTAGCGGCCCGCTTCGCCCGAAGCCTCGTCGAGCAGGGTCAGGCGCGGACGCAGATCCTCCTTCGACTTGGTCGCCGCGCGATATTCAGTGACGACACGCTGCGAGATGCCGGTGGCTTCGTCGGCCTGCTCGGTGAGGGTCTTGCCCTCGACCAGGTCGACATATTTCACGATGCCGGGGTTCTCGGTGATCACCGGCATGGTGAACGGATCCCACTCCGCCATCCGATCGCCCTTCGAGACGATATGGCCGTCGTCGAACATCACATAGGCGCCGTACGGAATACGGTGCACCGCGCGCTCGCGGCCGTCCATGTCGACGATCGCCAGTTCGCCCGAACGGCTCAGCACGACGCGGCGGCCGCGCTGATCCATGATGATGCGAAGATCGCGATATTCCATCGTCCCGTCGGCGACCGCCTCGAGGTTCGACTGCTCGTTGAGCTGCGCCGCGCCGCCGATGTGGAAGGTCCGCATCGTCAGCTGGGTGCCCGGCTCGCCGATCGACTGCGCCGCGATGACGCCGACAGCCTCGCCGATGTTCACCGGCGTACCGCGGGCGAGATCTCGCCCGTAGCACTTGCCGCAGACGCCGATCTTGGTCTCGCAGACCAGCGGCGACCGGATCTTCACCGCCTGGGTGCCGATCGCCTCGATCTGCACGATCATCGGCTCGTCGAGCAGCGTGCCCGTCGGGATGATGACCGCACCGGTCTTGG
>Ga0255338_1003683_pt1 | contig 17712 bp, 15 predicted proteins | sample MeOH1_35cm_T4_19_FD_203715 | JGI IMG/M metagenome (GOLD analysis project Ga0255338, IMG submission 203715) | Sandy soil microbial communities from University of British Columbia, Vancouver, Canada - MeOH1_35cm_T4_195 | ecosystem: Engineered > Artificial ecosystem > Sand microcosm > Unclassified ...
GCTGGCCTGGAACTCCTCGGCGCCGGCGGTGCGTTCGAGGAACGCCTCCTCGAGCGTCGCGACCCTGGTGGACAGCTCGTGCAGCCGGACGCCGTGGTCGAAGGCGAGGTCGCCGACGGCGCGGGCCGCCAGGCCGGTCACCGTGAGCAGGTCGGGCTCGGTCGTCTCGACCTGCGCCCCCTGCCCGGTGAGGACCCCGGCCAGCACCGCGGCGTCCGGGGTGCGGACGACGACCGCACTCGGCTGGGCGCTGTTGACGAAGTCCGCGACCGGGCCGGTCGCGATCAGCCGGCCCTTGCCGATCACGACCAGGTGGTCGGCCATCAGAGCCATCTCGGACAGCAGGTGGCTGGAGACGAAGATGCTGCGGCCCTCGGCGGCCAGCGACCTCAGGAACAGCCGCATCCACTGGATGCCCTGCGGGTCCAGGCCGTTGGCGGGCTCGTCGAGGATCAGGGTGTGCGGGTCGCCGAGGAGGGCAGCGGCGAGCCCGAGACGCTGGCCCATGCCCATCGAGAAGCCCTTCGGCTTGGCCTTGGCCACCTCGGTCAGCCCGACCTGGGCGAGCACCTCGTCCACCCGGCTGCGGGGGATGGCGTTGGCGGCCGCGAGCATCCGGAGGTGGTTGCGCGCCTTCCGCGTCGGGTGGAACGGCTTGGCCTCCAGCAGTGCCCCGACGTGACGCATCGGGTGGCTCAGCTGCGAGAACGGGCGGCCGTCGAACGTGGTCCGGCCGAGGCCGTTGTCGAGGCCGAGCATCAGCCGCATCGTGGTCGACTTGCCGGCACCGTTGGGCCCCAGGAAGCCAGTCACGCTGCCGGGTTCGACGTCGAAGGACAGGTCGGCCACGGCCGGCTTGCCGCCGTAGCTCTTCCCGAGTCCCCGCGCTGCGATGGTCGCCATGGACCCGATCCTGCCATCCGGTCCCGCACCGGCCGCGTCCCTCCCCGGCGGTCCGTAGAATTGGCCGGATGTCCGCCGCCGTGCCTCGCACGCTTGCCGACCAGCTGCGCAGCTGGCCCGACGAGCGGCTGGCGGCACTCCTGGAGGCGCGGCCCGACCTGGCCACGCCGGCGCCGGCGGACTCCTCGCAGCTGGCCGGGCGCGCGGTGGTGCGCACGTCGGTGGTCCGGGCCCTCGACCTGCTCGACCGGCTCGAGCTCGCGGTGCTGTCCGCCGTGGTGCAGGAGGGACCGGCGGGCTCCGGTCGGATCCACGAGGTCGTGCACGCGGCGCCCGCGGCCGTCGACACGGCGCTCGACCGGCTCGGCACGCTGGCCCTCGTCTGGGGCACCTCCGAGGCGTGGCGGCCGGTGACGATGGTGGTCGAGCTGCTCGGCGTACCCGCCGGTCCGGCGCCGGAGGCGATCGCCGGCCTGCTCGCCGACGTCGACGAGCGGGCCCGCGCGATCCTCGACCACCTCGACGAGTCCGACGCCGCGGGCACGGTCGCCGACGCCCGGGTGCCGGCCCGTGCCGCCGCGGCCTCGACCCCGACCGAGCACCTGCTCGTGCGCGGCCTGCTGGCACCGCGCGGCGACCGGCACGTCGTGATCCCGTGGCACGTGCGGCTGCACCTGCGTGGCGGCCGCTCGACGCACGAGCCGGTCGACGTGGTGCCCGCGTTCGCCGAGAGCGAGCGGGCGCCGGAGACCATCGAGCGGGCCGCCGCCGGCGCCGCCTTCGAGTTCACCCGGCGCACCGAGATGCTGCTCGAGCACTGGGCCACCCGGCCGCCGGCGGGCCTGCGGTCCGGCGGGCTGGGCGTGCGCGACCTGCGGGCGGTGGCCGACCTGCTGCACGCCGACCCGCCGATGGCGGCCCTCGTCGTCGAGACCGCCGCCGCATCCGGGCTGCTCGCGCTCGGCATGAACGACGAGTTCGACTCCGCCTGGCTGCCTACCGACGCGTACGACGCGTGGGTGGCCCGGTCCGCGGCCGAGCGCTGGGCGGTGCTCGGCCGGGCGTGGCTGGCCAACCCGCGGCTGGTCTCGGCAGTCGGCGGGCGCGACGGTGACCGGCCGGTCAACGCCCTGTCCACCGGCCTGGAGCGGAGCTGGCTGCCCGGCGACCGGCAGTCGGTGCTCGACGAGCTCGCCACCCTCCCGCCCGGACGCACGCTCGCCGCCGGGACCGGCGTCCCGGCGCTGGTGACGCGGCTGCAGTGGCGGCACCCGCGCCGTCCGGCGGCGCGGCTCGCGCTGGTCGCGACCGTCCTCGAGGAGGCCGCCACGGTCGGCCTGGTCGGCCTCGGCGCCCTCGCGACCTTCGGCCGGCAGCTCGTCGCCGGGGACGACCCGGCGACCGCCCTCGCCGACCTGCTCCCGCCGCCCGTCGACCACGTGCTCATCCAGGCCGACCTCACCGCGGTGGCACCCGGACCGCTGGAGCGGGCCTTCGCCCATCGCCTGGGCCTGCTCGCCGACATCGAGTCGCGCGGCGGCGCGACGGTGTACCGGTTCTCCGCCGACTCCGTGCGCCGCGCGTTCGACTCCGGGTGGTCGGCGATCGAGGTCAAGGACTTCCTGCGGGAGTCCTCACGCACGCCGGTGCCGCAGGCCCTCGACTTCCTCGTCGACGACGTCTCCCGGCGGTTCGGCACGCTGCGGGTCGGGGTGGCGGAGTCGTTCCTGCGCAGTGACGACGAGACCGCGCTGACCGAGCTGCTGCACCACCGCGACGCGGCCACCCTGCGGCTGCGCCGGATCGCGCCGACGGTCGTGGTCTCCGACGTGCCGCTGCAGGTGCTGCTCCCGCGGCTGCGCGAGCTGGGCACCGCCCCGGTGGTCGAGGCCGCCGACGGCACCGTGCGGGTGGCCCGGCCCGAGGAGTTCCGGGCCCGTACCCCGCGGCAGGCCCGCACCGCGCACCGCGACGCGGCCCGGCAGGCGGCCCGCACGGCCGCGGTGGTGTCCGCCGTGCGCGCCGGCGACCGGGCCGCGGCCGAGCGGCCGTCCCGGGGCCCGGCCACGACCCCGGCCGACGTGATGGCGGTGCTGCGCGAGGCGGTCGAGTCGCAGCGCGAGGTCTGGATCGGGTATCTCGACAACCACGGCACCAGCTCCGAGCGGATCGTGCGTCCGGTCGAGGTCGGCGGCGGCCAGCTGTCGGCGTACGACGAGCGCACCGACGAGGTGCGCAGCTTCGCCATCCACCGGATCACCCAGGCCCGGGCCGGGCTCGGCTAGCGCGCCGGCTCAGGGCTCGCAGTGGGCCTTGAGGCCGCGCACCTCGGTCTTGAGGTAGAGGTCGGTGAGGCTCTTGGTGAGCCGGCCCACCACGGGGCCGAGCAGGCCGCCCTGGTCGAGGATCGCGGTGACCCGCGTGCGTCCCTCCGGCAACGGCTCGACCCGGTGGACGCCGGTCGTGAGCACGCCCGGACCTCGGGCGACCCAGGTGAAGGACTCCCCCGGCACCAGCTCGGTGACCTCCCAGACGGCGGTGGGCAGCCGGGGCTGGCGCACCCGGGCACGCGAGCCCACGCGCAGCGGTCCCTCGTCGAGCCGCTCCACGCTGGTCACGCTGGTCGTCCAGTCCGGCCAGTGCTCGACGTCGGCGTACGTCGCGAACACCTCGTGGGACGGGGCGCCGATCTCGGTCGTGGCCTCGAAGTGCATGGTCCGACGCTACGTCGTGCGTGGCACCCGGAGCCAGAGGTCCACCCTGGTCGGCACCTCGGTGACGCGCACCTGCCCGAGCCACGACATGTCCCCGCCGGGACCCGCGATGAAGCCGTCGAGGGACGTGGCGGCCGAGTGCGTGAGCTTGCCCATCACGCCAGCTCGGGCGCGGTCGTCGGGGTGGTCGGCGTCGGGGAGGATCCGCCCGGTCAGGCACCCAGCAGCGAGGCGACCGCGGCCCGGGCACCGGCGGGATCGGCGGCTGCGCGAGCCGCGTCGGCGGCCTGCCGGCAGACGGAGAGGGGGACCTGGGCCAGCGTGCTGCGCACCCCGGCCACCGCCCGCGGGGCCATCGACAGCGACCGCACCCCGAGCCCGACCAGGACCACCGCGAGGTGGGGGTCGGCGGCGGCCTCGCCGCACACCCCGACCGGCAGGTCGTGCCCGTCGGCACCGGCACAGGTGAGCGCGACCAGGTCGAGCAGGGCGGGCTGCCACGGGTCGAGCAGCGCCGCGACGTCACCGAGCTGGCGGTCCGCCGCGAGGGCGTACTGCGCCAGGTCGTTGGTGCCGACCGAGGCGAAGTCCACCCCGCGCAGCACCTGGCCGGCCCGCAGCGCCGCGGACGGCACCTCCACCATCACGCCGACATGGTGGAGGCCCGCCCCGCGCGCGAGGGCCGCGAACGCGTCCGCCTCCTCGGCCGTGGAGACCATCGGCGCCATCACCCAGGGCTGCGTCGCCGTGCGCGTCGCCGCCTCGGCGAGGGCCTGCAGCTGTCGCTCGAGCACGTCGAGCCGGACGGCGGCCGTGCGCAGGCCACGGACCCCGAGGGCCGGGTTGTCCTCCTCGCCGAGGCCGAGGAACGGCACCGGCTTGTCGGAGCCGGCATCGAGGGTGCGGAAGACCACGCGGCGCTCGCCGAACGCGTCCAGCACCGAGGAGTACGTGTCCACCTGCTCGGCGACGGACGGCTCCTCGGTGCGCCCGAGGAACAGGAACTCGGTCCGGAAGAGGCCGATGCCCTCGACGTCGCCGGCCGCGGCGGCGGCTGCTTCGTCGACGGTGCCGACGTTGGCGAGCAGCTTGACCGCGACCCCGTCGGCGGTGGTGCCGGGCCCCCGGGAGTGCGCCCGCCGCTCCGCGGCCCGCGCCTCCCGGGCGCGGGCGTCCGCGACGAGGTCCGCCGGCGGGTCGACGTGCACCTCGCCGCGGGTGCCGTCGAGCAGCACCTCGTGCGCGTCGAGCGCAGCCCGCGCGCCGGCACAGGCGACGACGGCGGGGATGCCGAGCGACCGGGCCAGGATCGTGGTGTGGCTGGTCGGCCCGCCCTGCTCGGTGACGATGCCCACGACGACCGCGGGGTCGAGCAGCGCGGTGTCGGCCGGCGCGAGGTCCCGGGCGACGAGGACGTAGGGATGGCCGGGGCGCGGCAGCCCGGCCGGCGCGCGGCCGGCGAGCGCGTCGCCGAGACGGGCGCCGACGTCCTCGACGTCGGGGGCCCGCTCGGCGAGGTAGCCGCCGAGCCCGCGCAGCTGGTCGGCGTACGACGCAGCCGCCGCGCGGACGGCGTCCTCCGGGCTCTCGCCTCGCGTGACCCGCGACTTCGCCAGGGCGAGCAGCTCCGGGTCGGCGGCGAACATCACCAGCGCCTCGAGCACGGCCGTGCCCTCGGCGGTGGTCGCGGCCGTCGCCCGGAACTGCAGGTCGGCCACCACCCGGGCGGACGCGTCGTCGAGGTCGGCCGCGGGGGCCACGGCGACGACGCCGGGGTCCCAGGCGACCGCGGGCGCCAGCACCGTGCCCGGGCTCGCGGCGACGCCGGTCAGGGTGCTCACCACGAGGCTCATGATCCCTCGGAGTCCCGGTCGATCGACAGCTCGTCGACCAGCCGGTCGAGCACCGTGTCCGCGTCCGCGCCCTCGACGCTGAGCTCGACCGTGTCGCCGTGCCGGGCGCCGAGCGCCAGCACGCTGAGGATGCTCGCAGCGTTGACCGGGTCCTCGCCGGGTCGCCCGATCGTGACGGTGACGCCGGAGCGCACCGCCTCGCCGGCGAGCCCGACGAACAGTCCGGCCGGGCGGGCGTGCAGCCCGACGGCGCTGGCGATCACTGCGGTTCGTGTCGGCATGGGAGCTCCTGGTGGGTCGGGAAGGGTAGTGGTGGAGCACGGGTGGGGTCGGCCACGGGGTCGCGACCCCACCCGTGCGCTGGGCAGCGACTCAGACGGTCGCCAGATCGGGCGAGGTCGAGCCGGCACCGGCCGGCTGCGTGGGATCGGCCACCTCGGTACGGCGTACCGACTTGGCCAGCACCACGAGGGCGGCGGTGACCCCGGTGCCCACGACGATCGCGAGGAGGTAGCCCGGGATGCCGCTGATCAGCGGGGTCACCCAGATGCCGCCGTGCGGTGCGGCCAGCTCGCTGCCGAACGCCGCGACCAGGCCACCGGTCACCCCGGAGCCGACCATGATCGACGGGATCACCCGCAGCGGGTCGGCCGCGGCGAACGGGATCGCGCCCTCGGTGATGAAGGAGGCGCCCAGCAGCCAGGCGGCCTTGCCGTTCTCCTGCTCCGGCTCGCTGAACAGCTCCTTGCGCACGACCGTGGCCAGCGCCAGCCCGAGCGGCGGGGTCATGCCGGCCGCCATCACGACCGCCATCACGGTCAGCTGGGTGCCGTGCGAGGCGATCGCCGCCGCAGTGAGGCCGGTGGTCGCGAACGTGTAGGCGACCTTGTTGACCGGCCCGCCCATGTCGAAGGCCATCATCAGCCCGAGGACGACGCCGAGCACGATCATCGACCCGCCGGACATGTTGTCCAGGCCCGCGGTGAGCTTGTCGGTGACCCAGGACAGCGGCCGGCCGAGGATCACGATCATCAGCCCGCCGGTCAGGAGCGTGGCGACCAGCGGGATCACCACGACCGGCATGATGCTGGCGACGGCCCGGGGCACCCGCCAGCGGCTGACCCAGAGGGCCAGGAAGCCGCCGAGGAAGCCGGCGACGATGCCGCCGAGGAAGCCCGCGCCGACGACACCGGCGAGGGCGCCGCCGACGAAGCCGGGCGCGATCCCCGGTCGGTCCGCGATCGCGAACGCGATGAACCCGGCCAGCGCCGGCACGAGGAAGCCGAACGCCGCGACGCCGACCTGGAAGAGCAGCGCCGCCCACTGCATGCCCGAGGTCGCGTCGAAGTGCTTGATCAGGTCGGTGATCGGGATCTTGGTGACCTCGATGGCGCCGTTGTCGCCGCCGGCGAAGCGGGCGAGCATGAAGCCGAACGCGATCAGGATGCCGCCCGCGGCAACGAACGGGATCATGTAGCTGACCCCGGTCATCAGCCACTGCCGGACCCGGGTCCCGACACCGGCATCGTGGTCGACCTTGGTGGTCAGGCCGCCGGAGGTCGACGACCGGTGCGCGGAGACCACGCCGGACTCGGCAGCCTGCACGGCCTCGCCGAGGATCCCGGCGGCGTCGTTGATGGCCCGCTTGACCGGGACGGTCACGGTCGGCTTGCCGGCGAACCGGTCGCGCCCGCGGACCTCGACGTCGGCGGCGAAGATCACCGCGTCCGCCGCGTCGATGGTCTCCTGACCGATCGCCTGCAGGCCACCGGCCCCCTGCGTCTCGACCTGGATCTCGTGCCCCGCGTCACGCGCGGCCTGCTCGAGCGCCTCGGCCGCCATGTACGTGTGCGCGATCCCGGTCGGGCACGACGTGACTGCTACGAACTTCATCGGTTCTCCACCTCGTTTCGGATGAGCTCGACGACGTCCTCCGGGTCGCCTGCGTTGATGAGGGCCTCGCGGAAGGACTGGTGCACGAGGCGTCGCGCCAACGCGGCCAGCACGGTGAGGTGCTCACCTTCCCCGTCGTCGGGCGCAGCGATGAGGAAGACGATCCGGGCCGGACCGTCCTCCGCACCGAAGTCGATGCCAGCACTGGACCGGCCGAAGACCAGCGTCGGGATGCGCACGGCCGCCGAGCGGGCGTGCGGGATGCCGATGCCGCCCTCGAGGCCGGTCGGCATCTGCGCCTCGCGGGCGCGGACGTCGGCCAGCATCTGCTCGACGTCGGTCACCCGCCCGGCCGCGTGCGCGAGCGAGACCAGGCGCCGGATCGCGGCGTCCTTGTCGGTCGCGCTGGCGTCCAGGTCGAGATCGACCAGCGCGGGCGCGATCAGGCCCACGGCGGTCGGCCGGCCTTCGCTCGTGGTGTCTGCGGTGCTCATGCGTTCTCCAGGTGGGTGAGGGTGGCCAGGGCGGCCTCGGTGATGTGGACGTCGTCGGGACGCACCAGCTCGGGAGCGGGTACGCCGGTGCCGGGGGTCGCGACCGCCGCGGTCGCCCAGGCGATGCCGGCCCGGAGCCCGGCGGCGGGGCTGCCGTCCACGGTCAGCCCGTGGAGGTACCCGGCGAGCAGGGCGTCGCCGGCGCCGACGGTGTTCTCGACCTGGACCCGCGGGCCGGTGCCGTGCCAGGCGTGGTCGCGGTCGACGAGGACGGCACCGTCGGCCCCGAGGCTGCACAGCACGGTCAGGCCGTTGCCGTTGACCAGACCGTCGCAGGCGGTCACGACGTCGGCGAGCGTGTCCAGCCCGACGCCGAGCACCTCGCTGAGCTCCTCGCGGTTCGGCTTGACCAGGTCGGGGCGCGCGGTCAGGGACGCCGACAGGGCCACCCCGGAGGTGTCGACCGCCCAGCGCGCTCCGGCGGCCCGGGCGGCCCGGCCGATGGCGGCGTACGCCTCCGGGTCCTGGCCGGGGGCGAGCGAGCCGGCGGTCACGACCCAGTCGCCGGGGTGGACCCGCGCGATCACGGCGTCGGTCACGGCCCGCAGCTCGCGCTCGGACAGCGCGACGCCGGGCTCGTTGATCTTGGTGGTGGTGCCGTCCGGCTCGACGATCGACACGTTCGCCCGGGTGCGGCTCTCGCCCGGCACGGCGACGTGGTCGACGCCGGCCTCGACCAGCCGCGCGACCAGGGAGTCGCCGGTCGTCCCGCCGACGGGGAGGACGGTCACCACCGGGGTCCCGTGCGCGCTCAGCGCCCGGGCGACGTTGACGCCCTTGCCGCCCGGGTCGGTGTCGTTGCGCAGCGCCCGCTGGACGGCGCCGCGGCGCAGGCTTTGCACCCGCAGGGTGCGGTCCAGGCTCGGGTTGAGCGTGACGGTGATGATCATGCCCGCACCACCTGGAGGCCGGTCGCCTCGAGGGCGCCGACCTTGCGGGCGTCCAGCCCGGCGTCGGTGATCAGCAGGTCGACGTCGTCGACGCCGGCGAAGGCGGAGAAGTGGTTGACGCCGCACTTGGTGCTGTCGGCCAGGACGACGCTGCGGCCGGCCGACCCGATGAGGGCCCGCTTCGTGGCCGCCTCGTCGGCGTCGGGGGTGGTGAAGCCGCGCTCGACGGAGAACCCGTTGGTGCCGAGGAAGGCGACGTCGACGTACACGTCGCGCAGGAACGCCACGGCCGCCTCGCCGACGGCGGCCAGGGTCCGGGACCGGACCCGGCCGGCCACCAGGTGCACGGTCAGGTTGGGGCGTGCCGCCAGCGCCATGGCGATCGGGAGGCCGTTGGTGACGACGGTCAGCTCGCGGTCGGCCGGGATCGCCTCGGCGAGCCGCAGGGTGGTCGTGCCGGCGTCGAGCGCGATCGCGCCGTCGACCGGCAGCTCGTTCAGCGCCGCCTTGGCGATCGCCTCCTTCTCGGAGGTGGCCACCTGCTCACGGGTGTCGACGGCCGGCTCGAAGCCGAGTCGCTCGACCGGGATGGCGCCGCCGTGCACCCGGCGCAGCACGCCGGCCCGCTCGAGGGCGGTCAGGTCGCGGCGCACGGTCTCGGTCGTGACGCCCAGGCTCTCGGCCAGCGAGGCCACCTCGACCCGGCCCTCGGCACGCGCGCGGCCCACGATCGCGGCCTGGCGTTCCTCTGCGTACACGGCGTCTCCTCGTCGGTCGGTGTGACGTGCGTCTCCCCCAATGATCACCCAAATCCAACAGAAGTCAATAGATACCAACAGATACGGGCATTCAGTCGGGCGCAAACACAAGCCGGTCCGTCGCCGCGGCCCGCGCTCGTAGACTGGCGCGGTCATGACCCACGCCGGCCCCCTCATCGTCCAGTCGGACAAGACCGTGCTGCTCGAGGTCGACCACCCGCAGGCCGAGCAGGCGCGGCGGGCGATCGCCCCGTTCGCCGAGCTCGAGCGCTCCCCCGAGCACATCCACACCTACCGGCTCACGCCGCTGGGCCTGTGGAACGCCCGCGCGGCAGGCCACGACGCCGAGCAGGTGATCGACACCCTGCTCGCCTACAGCCGGTACGCCGTGCCGCACGGCCTCCTCGTCGACGTCGCCGAGACGATGGCCCGCTACGGCCGGCTGCGGCTCGAGAAGGACCCGGTCCACGGGCTGGTGCTGGCCAGCAGCGACCGCGCGGTCTTCGAGGAGGTCATCCGCAGCAAGAAGGTGGCCGGGATGCTCGGCGAGCGGATCGACGCCGTCCCCGGCTCCGAGGGCACCGTTGCCGTCCACCCCTCCGAGCGCGGCAACCTCAAGCAGGCGCTGCTCAAGCTCGGCTGGCCCGCCGAGGACTACGCCGGCTACGTCGACGGCGAGGCCCACGCGATCGCGCTCGACGAGAACGGCTGGACGCTGCGCGACTACCAGAAGCAGGCGGCCGACTCGTTCTGGCACGGCGGCTCCGGGGTCGTCGTCCTCCCGTGCGGCGCCGGCAAGACCATCGTCGGCGCGGCCGCGATGGCGCACGCCCAGGCCACGACGCTGATCCTGGTCACCAACACCGTCAGCGCCCGGCAGTGGAAGCACGAGCTGATCAAGCGCACCACGCTGACCGACGAGGAGATCGGCGAGTACTCCGGTGCCCGCAAGGAGATCCGCCCGGTCACCATCGCGACGTACCAGGTGCTGACGACGCGCCGCAAGGGCGCCTACACCCACCTCGACCTGCTCAACGCCCGCGACTGGGGCCTGGTCGTGTACGACGAGGTGCACCTGCTGCCGGCGCCGATCTTCCGGATGACCGCGGACCTGCAGGCCCGCCGGCGGATCGGCCTGACCGCGACGCTGATCCGCGAGGACGGCCGCGAGGGTGACGTGTTCAGCCTGATCGGGCCGAAGCGGTACGACGCCCCCTGGAAGGACATCGAGGCGCAGGGCTGGATCGCGCCGGCCGACTGCGTCGAGGTGCGGGTGACGCTGCCCGAGGGCGAGCGACTCGCCTACGCGACCGCCGATGCCGACGAGCGCTACCGGCTGGCCAGCTCGACGTTCGCCAAGACCCGGGTCGCCGAGCAGCTGGTCCGCCAGCACGCCGGCGAGCCGACCCTGGTGATCGGCCAGTACCTCGACCAGCTCGACGAGCTGGGCGAGCACCTCGGCGCGCCGGTGATCAAGGGCGAGACCAGCGTGAAGGAGCGCGAGCAGCTGTTCGGCGCGTTCCGCAAGGGCGAGATCGACCTCCTCGTGGTCTCCAAGGTCGCGAACTTCTCGATCGACCTGCCGGAGGCGGCGGTCGCGATCCAGGTCTCCGGGAGCTTCGGCTCGCGGCAGGAGGAGGCGCAGCGGCTCGGCCGGCTGCTCCGCCCCAAGCGCGACGGCCGGACCGCCCGCTTCTACACGATCGTCAGCCGCGACACCGTCGACGCCGACTTCGCCCAGAACCGGCAGCGCTTCCTCGCCGAGCAGGGCTACGCGTACCGGATCGTCGACGCCGGAGACCTGCCGGCCTGAGCGTCGAGTCGGGGGTTCGTACCCGTCGAGTGGGGGGTTGCGTACCCGTCGAGTCGGGGGTTGCGTACCCGTCGAGTCGTGGCGCTACAGCCGGGGGAGCTGGCTGGCGAAGGGCTGCTGGCGCAGGGTCGGCGGGATGCCGCCACCGGCGGTGCGGGCATAGCGGCCCGACGGCGGCCGCACCTTGGGGCAGCTGACGTCGGCCCGCGTGCCCGACAGGCGGGCCGGGAGGGCACCGGAGCCGAGGAAGGTCGCGATCCGGCTGTCCACGCAGGTGACGCCGCTCAGCGACCCGGCGTGGGTGGTCCCGCCGACGCCGGCGATCAGCGCCGACGACGGGAACAGCGAGCGCACCTTCAGCGCACCGGAGTACGGCGTCGCCGCGTCGAGGGTCTCGTTGACCAGCAGGAAGGTGCCGCCCGCGGCGGCCGCGGCGGCGCCGCTGACCGCGATCCGGCTCTGCGAGGGAGCCGGCCAGGTGCGGCAGGGCGCGTTGTACCAGGTGTTGTCCCACGCCAGGAACGGCCGCTTGCGGTGGATCCGCGACGCGTCACGGACCTGCGTGCTCCACGCGGGTCGGCGTACGTCGCTGCACTGGACGGCGAGGTAGACGGCGTACCCGTTGTCGTCGCCCATGTTGAGGTCGCGATAGATGCCGAACAGGCTCGCGCCGGCGTTGCGGCGCACCAGCGCGGAGTAGGCGGTGGCGATGTAGTCCCAGTTGAAGACGTAGTAGCCGGCGTTGACCATCGCGTCGGTGACCTCGTCCGGGCCGAGCCGGCGGTGGTAGGCAGGGTGCCGGTCGAGCCGCTTGAGCAGGGCGTTGTAGCCCCGCCGGATCGCCCGCCAGTCACGGCCGAGGTGGAAGCGGCTGGGCTGCCGGGCCATCCACCGGAAGAAGATGTTCAGGTTGCGGTCGAAGCCGATCTCCTGCTTGAGGTTGGCGCCGTACCAGTAGTCGGTCGGGTTCACGACGCCGTCGAAGACGAAGCGGTCCACCTGCGCGGGGAACGTCGTCGCGTAGACCTGGCCGAGGTAGCTGCCGTAGGAGAAGCCGTAGAAGCTGATCCGCGGCACGCCGAGCGCCTGCCGCAGGTACTCCATGTCGTACACGGAGTCCATCGTGCTGATGTGCGGGAGCAGCTTCGCGGCGGCGCTGGCGCCACACTGGGCGGCGTACTGCGCGGACTTGCGCAGCCAGAACCGCATCAGCCGGTGCGTGCGCGGGACGAAGCTGGGCCGGTTGACCCCGAAGTAGTGCGGGTTGCAGGTGAGTGCCGGTGAGCTCTGACCGACGCCGCGGGGGTCCCACCCGATCCAGTCGTACTGGCTGCCGACGCCGCCCGGGACGTAGCCCGCGATGCTGACCTGTCCGGTGCCGGGCGCGCCCGGGCCGCCCGGGTTGACGAGCATGACGCCACGGGGTGCGGGGCTGGTCGAGGCCGGGTGCTTGCGGACCGCGAGGGTGATCTTGTCGCCGTCGGGGTTGGCGTGGTCCAGCGGGACCAGGAAGCTCGCGCACCGGTCGGTCGCGCTGCCGTCGCCGCAGGGACCCCAGGTGAGCTCCGGCGTGTACGCCGTCACGGTGCTCACGGTGCGGGGCGCTGCGTTCGCGCCCTCGAAACCGGCCAGCGACAGGGCCAGGACTGCCGCCACGAGAACGGCCACCAGACGCTTCACAACTCCCTCTCCGGGGCGGCACGGACGGTCCTGCCCCGGGGATCACCCTGTCGTCCCGTTGCGCGACTGTCCACCGAATCGCCGAGAACGGGACAGATCGCCCCGGGCGTCCGGGCGAAAACCCCTGTCCGCGCCGACGACGCGCTGGTAACGTCGCGCGGCCGAAGGAGCCCACCGTGTCCGCTGCCACGCCCCCGTCCCCGCCCCCCGACACTCACGCAGGCACCCACTCAGGCAGCCCGCCCGACAGCCTCGCCGCCGAGCAACGCCACCTCGACGAGTCCAGGACCGCGCTGGCCCGGATGCGGGCCCGCACCGAGAGCCTCGACTCCGCGGCCGCGGGTGACTCGATCAGCCAGGAGTTCCTCGAGGCCGCCTTCGCCGCCCGCCGCCGGGCCCTCGCCGACGACCCGACCGTGCCGCTGTTCTTCGGACGGGTCGACTACCGGCCCGACGCCCCCGACGTCGGCGGCGAGAGCCTCCACGTCGGCCGTCGGCACATCAGCGACGAGGCCGGTGACCCGATGGTGGTCGACTGGCGCGCACCGGTCAGCCGGCCGTTCTACCGGGCGTCGAAGGCCGAGCCGATGGGACTCCGCAAGCGCCGGAGGTACGGCTTCGTCCAGGGCCGGCTGACCGGCTACGAGGACGAGTCGCTGCTCCCCGACGCCACCCCGGAGGCGTACTCCGCGATCCTCGAGTCCGAGATCGAGCGCCCTCGCGTCGGACCCATGCGCGACATCGTCGCGACCATCCAGCCCGAGCAGGACCTGATCGTCCGGGCCGACCTGGCCCGGTCCGTGTGCGTGCAAGGTGCGCCCGGCACCGGCAAGACCGCAGTCGGACTGCACCGCGCGGCGTACCTGCTCTACGCGCACCGCGACCAGCTCAGCCGCCAGGGCGTCCTCGTGGTCGGCCCGAACGCGTCCTTCCTGCGCTACATCGGTGATGTGCTCCCGGCGCTCGGGGAGATGTCCGTCGGGCAGACGACGATCGAGGAGCTGGTCGGCACGACGCTGCGACGGGCGCACGCGAAGGCGACGGTCCGAGGCACCGACCCGGCCGACGTCGCCACGCTCAAGGGCGACCCGCGGATGGCCGCCGTCCTCGCGCGCGCGGTCTGGTCGCAGCTGTCGGTGCCGGGTGAGTCGCTGGTCGTCCCGCGCGGGGCAGCCCGGTGGCGCGTCCCGGCGTACGAGGTCGAGGAGACGATCGCGACCCTGCGCAGCCGCGAGGTCCGGTACGGCGCCGCCCGGGCGATGCTGGCCCAGCGGCTGGCGCACGCCGTGCTGGTGAAGATGGAGAACGCCGGCGACTCCCCCGACGACCGGGTGCAGGACTCGGTGGCGCGCAGCCGTCCGGTCAAGCAGTACGTCGACGCGGTGTGGCCCGCCGTCGACCCGGCGCGGGTCGTGGTGCGGCTGCTCTCCGACCCCGACTTCCTGGCGGCCGCCGCCGATGGCCTGCTCGACCCCGCGGAGCAGCGGCTGCTGCTGTGGCCCAGGCCCGCCAAGGCCCCGGGCTCGGCGCCGTGGTCGCTGGCCGATGCGGTCCTGGTCGACGAAGCCACCGACCTGGTCAGCCGGCAGCCGTCGCTCGGCCACGTCGTGCTCGACGAGGCGCAGGACCTGTCGGCGATGATGCTGCGTGCGGTCGGTCGGCGCTGTACCACCGGGTCGGCGACCGTGCTCGGCGACCTCGCCCAGACGACGACCCCGTGGGGCGTCGGCTCCTGGTCGGGCGCCCTGGCCCACCTGGGCAAGCCCGACGCCGTCGTCGACGAGCTGACCCGCGGCTTCCGGGTGCCCGGCGAGGTCATCGAGTACGCCGCCCGGCTGCTGCCGCGGATCGCGCCCGACCTGACCCCGCCGGTATCGGTACGACGCGCGCGCGGCGAGCTCGAGGTGCTCCGGGTCGACCCCCTCGCCGCCCTCCCCGAGACCGTCGACCGGGCGCTCGCACGTGTCGGGTCGGTCGGCCTGATCGTCCCGGACGACCTCGTCGACGAGGTCGTGGCCACCCTCCACGGGCGGCCGCTGGCCGTCGTGGGCACCACCGACCGCGAGGACGTCGAGTTCGACCTCCGCCTCGACGTCGTCCCCGCGTCGCTGGCGAAGGGACTCGAGTTCGACCACGTCGTGCTCGTCGAGCCGGCCGCGATCGTCGACGCCGAGCCCGACGAGGTCACCGGCCTGCGCCGGCTCTACGTCTGCCTGACCCGCGCGGTCACCTCGCTCGTCGTACTGCACGAGCGGCCCCTGCCCGACCCCCTCCTCCCCTGACCTCCCCATCGCCGAGGCGTCAGTTCGTCAGGCCGGAAATGCGCCGAGGCGTCACCACGACGTCCACCGGACGTCGCTCCGTGACGCCTCGACGCACCGCAGGCGTGAAGAAATGACGCCTCGGCGCAGTGGGGCCTTGAAGAAGTGACGCCTCGGCGAGGGTGGGTCAGTCGACCGGTACGCCGAGCGCCCGGTGGTGGGCGTCGTCGAGGAGCATCCGCCAGGCGCGGACGTAGTCGGCCGCGACGTACGCCTTGGTCCAGGAGCCGTCGGGGCGGGCCTCCTCGCCGAGGCTGAACTGGCGCACCCCGGCCCGGACCAGCCACGGCACGTGCTCGGTGGTGAGGCCGCCCGACGCGAGCAGCAGCGCGGCGACCTCGGGATCGGCCGCGCAGCGCCGGAGCAGCTCGTCACCGCCGGTGGCGAACCCGCGCGTCGACCCGGCCGAGGCCACCGCGTCGAGGCCGGCCAGCCAGCGGACGTCACGCCAGGCGCGGCCGGCGTCGAGCGCGGCGTCGAAGCCGCGGTGGAAGGTCCACGGGACACCGGCCAGCTCGTCGGCCAACTCGGCGCAGGTCACCCGGTCGATCTCGAGGTCGCGGTCGAGGAACCCGAAGCTGACACCGGCGGCGCCCAGCGTGAGGTAGTCGCGGGCGAGCCCGACCAGCCGCGCGAGCTCGCCGCCCGTGGTGCTCAGGCCGTCGTCGAGCCGGAGCAGGACCCGCACCGGCAGGTCGGTCTCGCGCAGGATCGCCGACACGGCCGCGGGTTCCGGCGACCGGCCGCCGAGGTCCGGCTCGACGAGGGCGAGCAGTCGGTCGGCCTCCCCGGCCGTCGCCGCATCCGCGTCGCGGGGGTGCAGGACGACCACCTCGAGCAGCGGTCCGGCGAGCGTGGCGGGGTCGTGGGCGGCACCGGCCGATTCGGGGTCAGGGGACACAATGGACATCGTGGCATTCGACGACCCCGTGATGACGGCGCGCGCCTTCGTGTTGCACGACCTCGAGTCCACCGGCATCGCCGACGCGGACACCGTCTCGGTGCTCGAGGACGCGCTCGCGCAACGCGGCTGGTGGCTCGAGCAGTGGCCCGAGGGCCGCGACTTCGTGGTCGGCCTGGTCGCCCAGGACGTCCAGGACGCGCTCCTGGAGCGGTCCGGCCGGTGGCCGCTGTGCACCGCGTGCGAGGACAGCACCCACGCCCTGTACGTCGACCCCGACCTCGGCGGCCCGGACCCGGCCTGGGTCTGCGAGGAGGCCGGGATCGTGGTCGCCCCGGTCGGCGGCCTCTGACCCTCCGGCTGGGCCGGGTGCTCGCCGTACGAATTCGCCGCTTCCCGTACGGGATTTCGCGCCAGAAGCGGCGAATTCACTACCGAAGTTGTGAATTCGCCCGGCCCTCAGCGCAGGTGCTCGGGACGCAGCACCGGCACCCAGAGGGTGTACCGGTCGGCGCGGTAGATGCTCCGCGTCACCTCGACGGCGACCTCGCGGCAGAACGAGCGGCGCGAGATGTGCAGCACCGGGGCGCCGGGCTCGAGCTCGAGTGCCTCGGCCTCCTCCTCGGTGGCGACGGCCGCCACCACGGAGTCCTCGCCCCAGGTGGGCATCAGGTCCTGGTCGGCGAACCAGTAGTACAGGCTCGACGGGAGCGCCTCGTCGAGGAACCGCGGGAAGGTGTCCAGCGACAGGTAGACGTGCTGGATCGCGATCGGCTGCCCGTCGGCGAGACGGAGCCGCTCCCAGTGCACGATCGGGGAGCCGACCTCGGCCTCCAGCGCCCGCGCCAGGCCGGGCCCGGCGGTCTCGCGGCGGGCCAGCAGGGTGCGCGACTCCGGCACCTTGCCGCGGCGCTCCATCTCCTCGGAGAAGGACGAGAGCCGCATCTGCATGTCGATCAGCGGCTTCGTGACGAAGGTGCCGCGACCGGGGATGCGCTCGAGCAGTCCCTGGGCGACGAGGCCGTCGAGGGCGTGCCGCACCGTCATCCTGGCGACGCCGAACTGCTCCACGAGATCGCGCTCGGACGGCGCCGGACTGCCGGGCTCTGCGTCGACGATCAGCGAGCGCACGTACTCGCGAACCAGCAAGTGCTTGCGCCCGCGCTGCGACGCGCCCGCGGGAATCACGTGCTCTGCCAAGTAGTGCTCCTCTGGTCCCGCGGCAACGATATCCGTGGAAATCCGGGCGCGACGGCGTTTTCCGCGCATCCGTTCGCCGTGCCGGCGACGTCCGTACGGCGGTGCGCGCTGGCCGCCGCATTAACCGGATGCGTGCCGTCGGGGCCGGTGCGAGACTCGGGCCGATGTCCTCACCCGCCGCTCGCCCCTCCATCTCCTCCTTCTGGCACGACCTGCCGCGCGAGGGTCGGCT
>Ga0255338_1003684_pt1 | contig 17712 bp, 15 predicted proteins | sample MeOH1_35cm_T4_19_FD_203715 | JGI IMG/M metagenome (GOLD analysis project Ga0255338, IMG submission 203715) | Sandy soil microbial communities from University of British Columbia, Vancouver, Canada - MeOH1_35cm_T4_195 | ecosystem: Engineered > Artificial ecosystem > Sand microcosm > Unclassified ...
AAATATCTCGTCGCGCCGCCGGCGCTGCCGCCGGACCTGATCTGGTACAAGTGGGACGCCTATCTCACCTGGGTGACGGGATTTGCCCTGCTCACCCTCCAGTACTACTGGAACGCTCGCCAGTATCTGATTGATCCGACGGTGCTTCAGATGGCGCCGAGCGAGGCGGTGGTGATCTCGCTGATGACGCTCGGCGGCGGCTGGCTCGCCTATGACGGGCTCTGCCGCTCGGCCCTCGGCCGCCACACCGGGCTCCTGGCGCTCGCCACCCTCGGGCTGATCCTCGCCGCGGCCTACCTCTACACCCACGTCTATTCGGGCCGCGGCGCCTTCATCCACGTCGGCGCCTTCATCGGTACCATCATGGCGGTCAACGTGTTCGGGGTGATCATCCCGAACCAGCGCAAGATCGTCGCCGCGCTGATGGCCGGCGAGGCGCCGGACCCGCGCCTCGGCCAGGCCGGCAAGCAGCGCTCGCTGCACAACAACTACCTGACGCTGCCGGTGCTCCTGATGATGGTGTCGAACCACTATCCGGTGCTGACCGGCCACCCGCACGGCTGGCTCGTCGTGGCGCTCGTCGTCCTCGCCGGCGCCTCGGTGCGCCACTTCATCAACCGCCACGACGCCGGCGACGCACTCGCCCGCTTCTGGTGGGCGCTGCCGCTCGCCGCGGCGGCCGTCCTCGCCCTCGTCGTCCTCACCGCACCGCGCGGCGGCGGCGACGCGGCGGCGATCAGCGACGCGCAGGCGATGGCGATCGTTGAAAAGCACTGCACCATGTGCCATGCGGAACGCCCGACCCACGCCGACATCCCCGAGCCGCCGAAGGGGGTGGTGCTGACGAGCGTCGCCGACCTGCGCCGCTACGCCGACGCGATCACCCAGCAGGCGGTGGCGTCGACGGCGATGCCGCTCGGCAACGAGACGGGAATGACGGCGGCGGAGCGCGGCGAGCTCGGGGCGTGGCTCGCCCATCCCTGAGCGCCGCACGAGGAGGACCCGTGGACGCCGACCCGTCGCCGTGGCTGCCGGTGTTTCCGCTGCCGCTCGCGGTCGTCAACGCCCTGCCGCCGCAGGCCTTCGTCGCCGCCTTCGGCGACGTCGCCGAGCGCTCGCCGTGGGTCGCCGAGCTCGCCGCCCGCCGCCGGCCCTATGCCGACCGAGCCGGCATGGTCGCCGCCTTCGCCGCGGCCCTCGACACCATCGACGCAGCGGCGCAGATCGCTCTCCTCAACGCTCATCCGGACCTCGCGGGGCGGGCGGCGATCGCCGGCGACATCGCCGCCGATTCGCGCCGCGAGCAGGCCGGCGCCGGCCTCGACCGGCTGACGGCCGAGGAGTTCGCCCGCTTCACCGACCTGAACGATCGCTACCGCGCCCGCTTCGGCCACCCGTTCATCCTCGCCGTGAAGGGGGCGACCAAGGCCGACATCCTCGCCGCCTTCGCCGCGCGCATCGGCAACGACGCGGCGACCGAGCGGGCGACGGCGCTCGGCGAGGTGAAGCGCATCTTCCGCTTCCGCATCGAGGACAGGGTGCTGTCGTGAGGGGGAGAGTGATGCGTTGGGCCGGCACGCAGGCGGCTGGCGCCGCCATCGACGTTGTCGCCTGCGCCGTGGACCACCGCGCCGTGGCCGCAGACGGCGTCGGTGCGACATGCCGAGTCGCCGCCGCGGGCGAACCCTCCCCCCTGGTGGGGGAGGGTAGGGTGGGGGGGCCGCTCGGGCGACGTTCGCCGAGAATCCCCAGACCACGACATCGCGGCTCGCTCGTGGCTTCCCTCCCTCCCTACCCTCCCCCACCAGGGGGGAGGGTTTGCGTGGGGTTGGCTCATCGCACCTCATTCGCCACGGTCGGGGAGATCGCCGCATGATGCCCGACGCCGCGGAAATCCCCGCCCTCGGCCGCCGCGCCGAGGCGATGCTCGCCACCCTCGGCGCGATCTCGTCGGATCCGGACCGGCTGACGCGGCTCTACCTGACCGGCGAGCATCGCCGCGCGATGGACCTCGTCGCCGAATGGATGCGGGCGGCCGGCCTCGACGTCGCCGTGGACGCGGTCGCGACCGTCCGCGGCCGGCTCGCCGCCGCGGCGCCGGGCGCCTCGAACCGCACGCTCTATCTCGGCTCGCACATCGACACGGTGGTCGACGCCGGCCGCTACGACGGCTGCCTCGGCGTCGTCGCGGCGATCCTCGCCGTCGAGGAGACCCGGCGGCGCGGCCTCGCGCTGCCGTTCGCCGTCGAGGTGCTCGCCTTCGGCGACGAGGAGGGCGTGCGCTTCCCGACGACGCTCGCCGGCTCCTCGGCCGTCGCCGGGCGCTTCAGGCCGGCCGATCTCGCCGCCGCCGACCGCGACGGCATCACGCTCGAAGCGGCGCTCCGCGCCTTCGGCAGGGATCCGGCCGACATCCCGGGGGGCGCCGCCGAGCCCGGCTCGGCGATCGGCTACCTTGAGGTTCACATCGAGCAGGGGCCGGTGCTGGAGCGCGAAGACCTGCCGCTCGGCGTCGTCACCGCCATCGCCGGGGCGACCCGGGCGGTGATCCGCATCACCGGCGAGGCCGGCCACGCCGGCACGGTGCCGATGGCGCTGCGCCGCGACGCCCTCGCCGCCGCCGCCGAGCTGGTGCTCGCCGTCGAGGCGACGGCCCGGGCGGGCGAGGCCGACGGCCTCGTCGCCACCGTCGGCCGCCTCGAGGTGCGGCCGGGCGCCGTCAACGTCGTGCCCGGCATGGTGGAACTCACCCTCGACCTCAGGGCCGCCGCCGACGCGCCGCGCCGCGCCGCCTTCGCGGCGATCGAGGCGGCCTCAGGCCGCATCGCCGTCGCCCGCGGGGTCGCCGTCACGATCACGCCGACCCACGACCAGCCGACGACGCCGGCGAGCCCCGTCCTCCAGGACGTGCTCGCCACCGCGATCGGCGGCCTCGGCGTGGCGGAGCGCCGGCTGATGTCCGGCGCCGGGCACGACGGCCAGGCGATGGCGGCGCTCACCGACATCGGCATGATCTTCGTGCGCTGCCGCGGCGGGATCAGCCACAATCCGGCCGAGCACGCCTCGGTCGAGGACATGGGGTTCGCGGTGGCGGCGCTGACACGCGCCATCGCCGGGCTCGCCGAACGGGAGACGCCGAGACCATGACCGACGCCAGCGCCGCGGCGCCCAAGCTCGCCGCAGCCATCGACGCGCAGTTCGACACCGAGGTGGCTTTCCTCGCCGAGATGGTCCGCCTGCCGACCGACAACCCGCCGGGCGACTGTGCGCCGGCGGCGGAGGCGGCCGCCGAGCTCGTCGAGGCGCTCGGCTTCCCCGTCGAGCGGCATCCGGTGCCCGAGGCGTTCCTGCGGCCCTACGGCATGAGGAGCGTGACGAACCTCGTCGTCCGCCGCCGCTTCGGCGCGGGCGGGCCGGTGATCGCGCTGAACGCCCACGGCGACGTGGTGCCGCCCGGCGACGGCTGGACCGCGGACCCGTACGGCGCCGAGATCCGCGGCGGCGCGATGTACGGCCGCGGCGCGGCGGTGTCGAAGTCGGACTTCGCCACCTACCTGTTCGCGCTGAAGGCGATCGAGGCCGCCGACCTGCCGCTCGCCGGCACGGTCGAGCTGCACCTCACCTACGACGAGGAGGCGGGCGGCTTCGTCGGCCCGCAATGGCTGATCGCCCAGGGGCTGACGAAGCCCGACCTAGCGATTTCCGCGGGGTTCTCCTACGCGGTCACCGTCGCCCACAACGGCTGCCTGCACCTGGAAGTGCTGGTGCGCGGCCACCAGGCCCACGCCGCCATGCCGGAGAGCGGCGCCGACGCGCTGGAGGCGGCGACGCCGATCCTCGCGGCGCTCTATGCCGAGCGCCATCGCCTCGCCGCCGTCGTCTCGGCCGAGAAGGGAATCGGCTCGGCGAAGCTGACCGTCGGCCTCATCTCCGGCGGCATCAACACCAACGTCGTGCCGGACCGGGTGGCGCTGAGGCTCGACCGGCGGCTGATCCCGGAGGAGGACGGCGAGGCGGTGGAGGCGGCGCTGATCGCTCTCATCGAGGCGGCGGCGCCGAAGACGCCCGGCATCGACGTCGAGTGCCGGCGCATCATGCTGGCCGAGCCGCTGAAGCCGCTCGCCGGGGTCGAGCGCCTCGTCGATCCGCTGACGCGGCACGCGACCACCGTGCTCGGCGTGCCGGTCGAGGCGACGGGCGTGCCGCTCTACACCGACGCCCGCCACTACGCCGCCGCCGGAGTGCCGACGGTGCTCTACGGCGCGGGGCCGCGCTCGATCCTTGAGGCGAACGCGCATTCGGCCGACGAGCATCTTCAGCTCGCCGACCTGAAGGCCGCGACCAACGTCATCGCGCGGACGCTGGCGGAGCTGCTGGCGGCGCGCTGAGCGGCGGGGCGACGCGCCCCTCCTGCCGCCGGCTCAGGCCTCCGGCCAGACCAGCATCGGCGGCGGCGGCGGCGCGTCGGCGAAGCGCACCCGCTCGCCCTCGACGGCGAGCCGGCCACCGGCATAGAGGGCGACGGCCGCCGGATAGAGGCGGTGCTCGGCGCCGAGCACGCGGGCGGCGAGGCTGTCCGGCGTGTCGTCGTCGAGGACCGGCACCGCCGCCTGGGCGAGGATCGGCCCCTCGTCCATCTCGGCGCGGACGAGGTGCACCGTGCAGCCGTGCAGACGCACGCCGGCGGCGAGCGCCCGGGCGTGGGTGTCGAGCCCCTTGAAGCTCGGCAGCAGCGCCGGATGGATGTTGACGATGCGGTCGCGCCAGCGCTCGACGAACCACGGCGTCAGCAGGCGCATGAAGCCGGCGAGGCAGACGAGCTCCACCGCGTCGGCGGCGAGCGCGGCGTCGAGGGCGCGATCGAACGCGGCGCGGTCGGCGTGGGCCTTGTGGTCGACGACCAGCGTCGCGATGCCGGCCTCGGCGGCGCGGTCGAGGGCGCCGGCGCCGGGCCGATTGGAGATCACCCGGACGATCTCGGCCGGGTAGGCCGGGTCGGCGGCGGCGGCGATCAGCGCCGCCATGTTGCTGCCGCGCCCGGAGACGAGGACCGCGGTGCGGCGGCGGGCCGTCATAGCGCCAGGGCGCCGTCGCAGACGACCGCGGCGCCGTCACGGACGACGATCTCGCCGAGCCGCGTCACCGTCTCGCCGGCGGCGTCGAGGGTGGCGAAGACGACGTCCGCCGCCTCCGGCGCGACGACCACGACCATGCCGATGCCGCAATTGAAGGTGCGCAGCATCTCCGCCTCGGCGATGCGGCCATCCCTGGCGAGCCAGGAGAACACCGGCGGCACGGCGATGCGGCCGAGGTCGATGCGCGCCGCCATCGTCTTCGGCAGCACTCGCGGTACGTTCTCGACGAGGCCGCCACCGGTGATGTGGGCGAGGGCCTTAACGCCGGAGGTGGCGCGGAAGGTGGCGAGCAGCGGCTTGACGTAGATCCGGGTCGGCGTCATCAGCGCCGTGCCGAGGCTCTCGCCGGAGCCGAACGGCGCCGGCGCGTCGTAGCCGACGCCCTCGGCGGCGACGATGCGGCGGACGAGCGAATAGCCGTTCGAGTGGACGCCCGAGGAGGCGAGGCCGAGGATCACGTCGCCCGCCGCCACGTCGGGGCGCGGCAACAGCCGGTCGCGCTCGACGGCGCCGACGGCGAAGCCGGCGAGGTCGTAGTCGCCCTCGCCGTAGTGGCCGGGCATCTCCGCCGTCTCGCCGCCGACGAGGGCGGCGCCGGCGATCCGGCAGCCCTCGACGATGCCGGCGACGACCTTGGCGGCGACCTCCACCTCGAGCCGGCCGGTCGCGTAGTAGTCGAGGAACAGCAGCGGCTCGGCGCCTTGCACGACGAGGTCGTTGACGCACATCGCGACGAGGTCGATGCCGACGGTGTCGTGGATGTCGGCCTCGAGCGCCACCCGCAGCTTGGTGCCGACGCCGTCGGTGGCGGCGACGAGCAGGGGATCGGCGAAGCCGGCTGCCTTGAGATCGAAGACGCCGCCGAAGCCGCCGATCGCCGCGTCGGCGCCGGGCCGCGCGGTGGTGCGGACGAGTGGCGCGATGGCACGCACCAGCGCGTCGCCGCGGTCGATGTCGACGCCCGCATCGGCGTAGGTGAAGGAGGTCGGCCGCGCCGCGTCGCTCATGGCATGATGATCCCAGACCGGTCCCACTCGGGACGCCGCGCACGTATCCTACACGCGGGGCCGGGCGCGCAAGCCGCGTATCGGCAGCCGATCCGTGCGCGAGGGTCGGCGCTGCGTGTCGCATCGCGGCGACTTCGCTTGGGCCGCGCCGATGCCGCAGCCGCCAGATCGGGGGCGGCCAGCGCGGAGAGGGCGAAGGACGTGAGGCAACTGCCCAACATCATCACGCTGGCCCGGCTGTTCGCCGTCCCGGTCGTCATCTGGGCGATCGCCACCGGCGAGACGGCGATCGCCTTCTGGACCTTTGCCGTCGCCGGCGTCTCCGACGCGATCGACGGCTTCCTGGCGAAGCGCCTGTCGCTGCAGACGGAGCTCGGCGCCTACCTCGATCCGATCGCCGACAAGGCGCTGCTTGTCTCGATCTATGTCGCGCTCGGCGTCGTCGGCGGCATCCCGGTGTGGTTGGCGGTGCTCGTCGTCGCCCGCGACGTGCTCATCGTCGGTGCTGTCATCCTGTCGGTGCTGATGCTGCGCCCGGTGCCGATGCGGCCGCTGCCGGTGAGCAAGGTCAACACCATGACGCAGATCGTGCTCGCCGCCGTGGTGCTCGGCGACCAGACGTTCGCGATCGGGCTCGAGACGCCGGAGGCGCTGCTAGAATGGGCGGTCGCCGGGTTGACGATCGCCTCGGCGGGCGCCTATCTCGTCGATTGGCTCGGTCATATGGGGGCCGGTGGGCCGGCGGAACCCGGCGCCTGAGCGCGGCGGCGCCCCGGCTCCGCGGCGCCCGGCGCTGCCGCGGCAACGAGGGGGGGCGCGTGTCGATGAGCCTGCAGCGCCAGATCCTGTTCTGGATCGCCGCCCTCTTCGGCTTCATTCTCTTCCTCTACGTGTTCCGCGGCATCCTGCTGCCGTTCGTGGCGGGGATGATCCTCGCCTACCTGCTCGACCCGGTCGCCGACCAGATCGAGCGGCTCGGCGCAGGGCGGCTCGCCGCGGCGTTCATCATCCTGGCGACCTTCCTCGTCGCCTTCATCCTTGTGCTGATCCTGGTGCTGCCGGTGCTCGGCCACCAGCTCGCCGCCTTCCTGGCCCGGCTGCCGGACTACGTCACGTCGCTGCAGCAGTTGATCGCCAGCTATGTCGGCGACGGCGATACCCAGACGGTCATCGGCATGACGGCCCGCGACCTGCAATCGTCGCTCGGCGGGCTCGTCTCGCAAGGGGCTCAGTGGCTCGGCACGATGCTCGGCTCGCTATGGAGCGGCGGTCAGACCCTGCTGTCGATCTTCGCGCTCCTGCTGGTGACGCCGGTCGTCGCCTTCTACATGCTGCTCGACTGGGACCGCATGGTCGAGGCGGTCGACGGCTGGATCCCGCGCGACAGCCTGACGACGGTGCGCGAGCTGTTCCGCGAGATGGACGACGGCGTCTCCGGCTTCATCCGCGGCCAGGTCTTGGTCTGCCTGATCCTCGCCACCTACTACGCCATCGGCCTCAGCCTCGTCGGCCTCAACTTCGGGCTCCTGATCGGCATCGGCATCGGGTTGATCAGCTTCATTCCCTATGTCGGCGCCTCGATCGGGCTCGTCCTGTCGGTCGGCCTCGGGATCGCCCAGTTCTGGCCGGAATGGACGTCGATCGCCCTCGTCGTCGCCGTCTTCGTCGTCGGTCAGTTCGTCGAAGGCAACATCCTGCAGCCGAAGCTGATCGGCGAGCACGTCGGGCTGCACCCGGTGTGGCTGATGTTCGCGCTGTTCGCCTTCGCCGCTCTGTTCGGCTTCGTCGGCTTGCTCGTCGCGGTGCCGGCGGCATCGGCCGTCGGCGTGCTCGCCCGCTTCGCGCTGCGCCGCTACGTGCGCAGCCCGATCTATACCGGCGAGCCGGAGCCGCGGGCGGGAGGCGAGGCGCCGTGAGCGGGCGGCGCGACGGTCGCCAACTGCCGCTCGCGCTCGAACCCGTGCCGGCGCTCGGCCGGGAGGACTTCCTCGTCGGCGCGCCGAACCGTACCGCCGCCGAGGCGATCGACCGCTGGCCGGACTGGCCGAGCCCGCTTGCGCTGCTCGTCGGCCCGCCGGGCTCCGGCAAGAGCCACCTCGCCGGGGCTTGGGCGGCGCGCGCCGACGGCCGCGTCGTCGCCGCCGCCGATCTCGCCGCCGAGGACCCGATCGCCCTGGCCCGGCGCCGCGCCGTCGCCGTCGAGGACGCCGACCGGGCCGTCGCCGACGTGGCGCTGTTCCACCTCCTCAACGCCGCCCAGGCGGAGGGCGCGTCGGTGCTCGTCACCGCCCGCGGTGGTCTCGATACGTGGCGGCCGATGCTGCCGGACGTCGAATCGCGGCTGCGCGCCGGGCTGCGGCTCGCCATCGCCGAGCCGGACGACGAGCTGCTCGCCAAGGTGCTGATCAAGCTGTTCGCCGATCGCCAGCTTGCCGCCGACCCGGCCGTCGTCGATTATCTCGTGACGCGGATGGAACGCTCTCTCGCCGCTGCCAACGCGCTCGTCGCCGCCATCGACAGCGCCGCTCTGGCCGGACGCCGGGCCGTCACGCGACCGCTTGCCGCGGCGGTGCTTGAGGCGGCGCGGCCGGCGGAGGACGGCTGAGCGCCGCCGCAGACGAGCAGCACAAAATCCGTCATAAAATCCGGCATACTCGCCGTGTACGTCGTCGAATCGACGACGAGGGAGCGCCAAGCATGGAACTGGAGTCGGCCGAGCTGACGAGCGTCGGGGCGGATTCGCGTGCGGAGACGGTGCGCAGCGATGACCTGCATCATTCGCCGGCGCGCTTCGTCAACCGCGAGCTGTCCTGGCTGCAGTTCAACCTCCGAGTCCTCGAGGAATCGGAGAACCCCAACCACCCGCCGCTCGAGCGGCTGCGCTTCCTGTCGATCTCGGCGAGCAATCTCGACGAGTTCTTCATGGTGCGCGTCGCCGGCCTGCGCGGCCAGCAGCGCATCGGCATCGAGACCCGCTCCGACGACGGCATGACGCCGACCGAGCAGCTCGCCCGGATCGGCGAGACCGTCGGGTTGCTGCAGGCGGCCCAGCAGCAGCACTGGCAGACGCTGCGCGGCATGCTCGCCGGGGCCGGCATCGTCATCGCCGAGGCCGGCGAGCTCAGGCCGACCGAGCGCGACTGGCTCGACCGCTACTATCTCAGCCACATCTTCCCGGTGCTGACGCCGCTCGCCATCGACCCGGCGCACCCGTTCCCGTTCATCCCCAATCTCGGCTTCACCCTCGTCGTCGAGCTCGCGGCACCCTCCGGCGAGCGGATGATCGCGCTGATCCGCGTGCCGGCTCAGGTCGACCGCTTCATCCGCCTGCCGGACAATCCCGGCGACGGCCCCGGCGCGGCGCGCTTTATCGCGCTGGAGACGGCGATCGCGCTATTCATCGCCAGGCTGTTCCCGAACTACGAGCTCCGGGGGCAAGGCGCGTTCCGCGTCATCCGCGATTCGGACATCGAGATCGAGGAGGAGGCGGAGGATCTCGTCCGGCTGTTCGAGACGGCGCTGAAGCGGCGCCGCCGCGGCTCGGTGATCCGCCTCGAGATCGAGCGCTCGACGCCGGAGCCGCTGCGGCGCTTCGTCTCCTCGGCTCTCGGCGTCCTCGACGACGAGATCTTCCTCGTCGACGGCGCGCTGGCGCTGAAGGACCTCGCCCAGCTCGTCGGCCTCGACCGTCCCGAGCTCAAGTTCCCGCCGTTCTCGCCGCGCTTCCCCGAGCGTATCCGCGAGCACGGTGGCGACTGCTTCGCCGGCATCCGCGAGAAGGACCTCGTCGTCCACCACCCCTACGAATCCTTCGACGTCGTCGTGCAGTTCCTGAGCCAGGCGGCGCGCGACCCCGACGTCGTCGCCATCAAGCAGACGCTCTACCGCACCTCGAAGGACTCGCCGATCGTCAAGGCGCTGGCCGAGGCGGCCGAGGCCGGCAAGTCGGTGACGGCCCTCGTCGAGCTCAAGGCGCGCTTCGACGAGGAGGCCAACATCCGCTGGGCGCGCGATCTCGAGCGCGCCGGGGCGCAGGTGGTGTTCGGCTTCCTGGAGCTGAAGACCCACGCGAAGCTGTCGATGGTGGTGCGCCGCGAGGGCGGCAACCTCGTCAACTACGTGCACATCGGCACCGGCAACTACCACCCGATCACGGCGCGCATCTACACCGACCTGTCCTACTTCACCACGGACCCGGCGATCGCCCAGGACGTGGCGCAGATCTTCAACTTCATCACCGGCTACGCGCAGCCGCACGAGCTGGAGAAGATCGCCATCTCGCCGTTCACGCTGCGCCAGCGCATCCTCGACCACATCGCCGCCGAGATCGGCCACGCCAAGGCGGGCCGTCCGGCGCAGATCTGGGCGAAGATGAACTCGCTCGTCGACGCGCAGGTGATCGACGCCCTCTACGAGGCGAGCAGCGCGGGGGTCGAGATCGACCTCATCGTGCGCGGCATCTGCTGCCTCAGGCCCGGCGTGCCCGGTCTCTCCGACAACATCCGGGTGAAGTCGATCGTCGGCCGCTTCCTCGAGCACAGCCGGATCTTCTGCTTCGGCAACGGCCACCGCCTGCCGTCGGCCGAGGCGTCGGTCTATATCGGCTCGGCCGACATGATGCCGCGCAACCTCGACCGCCGCGTCGAGGCGCTGGCTCCGATCGTCAACCCGACCGTGCACGCCCAGATCCTCGACCAGATCATGGTCGCCAACCTGCAGGACAACCAGCAGAGCTGGCGGCTCTTGCCGGACGGCGGCCATCAGCGTATCCACCCGGCGGAGGGCGAGGAGCCCTTCAACGCCCACTTCTACTTCATGACCAACCCATCGTTGTCCGGACGTGGAAAGTCGCTCCAAACCGATTCGCCCAAGCCATTCTCGAAGCGTGTCGGTCGTCACTGAGCCGCGCGGCGAGAGCCGTGCCGCGTCCTCGGAGCCGGCACCGGGGCGCATGCCCGGCCTAGGCCCGCTCGCCGTCATCGACATCGGCTCCAACTCGGTGCGCCTCGTCCTCTACGAGCGCCTCGCCCGCTCGCCGACGGTGGTGTTCAACGAGAAGATCCTCGCCGGCCTCGGCCGCGGCATCGAGAAGACCGGCCGCCTGCAGGACGGCGGCGTCGCCCAGGCGCTCGCCGCACTCGGGCGCTTCCGGCGCATCTGCGAGCAGATGGGAACGCGCTCGCTGCACGTGCTCGCCACCGCCGCCGCCCGCGACGCGGCGAACGGGCTCGAGTTCATCGCCGAGGTGCGGCGCATCTGCGGCGTCGAGATCGAGGTGCTGAGCGGCGCCGAGGAGGCCCGCTACGCCGCGCTCGGCATCGTCTCGGGCGTATGGCAGCCCGACGGCATCGCCGGCGACCTTGGCGGCGGCAGCCTCGAGGTCGTCGACGTCCACGACGGCGCCATCGGCACCGGCACGACCTTTCCGCTCGGCGGGCTGCGCCTGCAGGAGGCGGCGGACGGCTCGCCGCGCAAGGCCGAGAAGATCGCCGCCGACCTGCTGGCGGACAATCCGTTGCTCGCCGCCGGCGAGGGGCGCTCGTTCTATGCGATCGGCGGCACCTGGCGCTCGCTCGCCCGCCTGCACATGTTCCAGACCGGCTACCCGCTGCACGTGATGCACGAGTACGCGATCCAGGCGGACGAGGCGCTGGAGTTCTGCCGGACCGTGGCGCGCGGCAACGTCGAGACCCTCGATTCGATCGAGGTGGTGTCGCGCCAGCGCCGTGCGCTGCTGCCGTTCGGCGCCGTCGTGCTCGGCCAGATCATTCGCGTCGCGCGTCCGAAGGCCGTGGTGCTGTCCGCCCTCGGCGTGCGCGAGGGGCTTCTCTACGAGCGGCTCGACGAGGCGGCGAAGCGCCTCGACCCGCTGATCTCGGCGGCCGAGGAGCTCGCCTTCCTGCGCTCGCGCTCGCCGCGCTTCTGCGCCGAGCTCGGGCCGTGGACCGGCTCGGTGATGGCGGCGATCGGCCTCGACGAGACGGAGGAGGAGCGGCGGCTCAGGATCGCCGCCTGCCTGCTGTCGGACATCGGCTGGCGCGCCCATCCGGACTATCGCGGCGAGCAGAGCGTCGCCATCATCTCCAACGCCAACTTCGTCGGCGTCGACCATCCGGGCCGCGCCTACCTGGCGCTCGCCGTCTACTACCGGCATTTCGGCCTCGTCGACGACGCCCTGTCGCCGCGGGTGCGCGAGATGGCCTCGACGCGGCTGAAGGAGCGGGCCCGCTCGCTCGGCGCGGCGCTGCGCGTCGCCTACGTACTGTCGGCCTCGGCGCCGGGTGTCATCCCGCGGGTGAAGGTGGCGGCGCGCGGCGATCGTCTGGTGATGACGCTGCCGGCCGACCTCGCCGCCCTCGACGGAGAGATCCTGCGCAAGCGCCTCGACCAGCTCGGCAAGCCGGCCGGCATGGTGGCCGAGATCGTCATCGCCTGAACCGGGGCGGGGGAAGCGCGCGTGAACCCGACCTATGCGCGCTGGCACCGCTGGGCCCGCAAGAACCTGACCGCCCACCAGCTCGGCCGGCTGTCGGCGCGCGCCGTCGCCGGCGTGCCGTGGGTCGGCAACCGGCTCGGCACGGCGACGCGGTCGATTCCCTACTCGCAGGCCGCCGACGTCGTGCACGCCGAGCAGGACTACGACGAGACCTTCCGGCTCGACGGGTCTGCGGCCGCCTTCCTCGACGACTATGCCGGCGAGCTCGGGACGCTGTGGCGGGACGGCGTGTTCCACCTGGTCGCCCGCCTCGGCGTCTATGGCGTGCGCCGCGGCGAGATCCTGATGGGCTCCGGCCAGCTGCTCCGCCACGCGCCGCGGGCGCTGCTCGACACCGAGAGCGGCACGCCCAACGTCGAAAAGCAGATGCCGGCGATCCACCGGCATCGGCTGCGGCTCGCGGGGCCGGTCATGACGCTCGTGCGCACGCCGCGCGGCAGCGGCCACTACTACCACTTCATCGCCGAGCGCTTCCGCTTCGTCCTGCACGCGCTGCGGACCTGCCCGGAGCTGCGCAAGGCGACGATCGTCGTGCGCCCCGACCCGACCGCCTACCAGAAGGCGGCCTACGAGTATCTCACCCGCACCTATCCTGGCCTGGCCATCCGCGAGGTCGCCGCGGATGTCCGTGTGGTCTGCGAGGAGCTCGTCTGCGTCGGCCGCCGCGACGCCCACAAGGTCAGCCACTTTGCCGGCCGCGAGGACTTCGAGGAGATCGGCCACGCCTACCGGACGATCTACGGCATCGAGCGCAAGGCGCCGACGCGGCGGCTCTATCTCAGCCGCGCCGGGGTGCGGCTGCGCCGCACCGACAACGAGGACGAGATCGCCGCGGCGCTCGCGGCGCGCGGCTTCGAGACGGTGCGGCCGGAGACGCTGGGCCACGCCGATCAGGTGCGGCTGTTCGGCGAGGCGGAGACGATCGTCGCGACCGGCGGAGCGGCGCTGACGAACCTGCTCTTCGCGCCGCCGGGCGGCACGGTCGTCGAGACATCGCCGCGGGAGATCCAGTTCCCCTTCTTCATCGGCCTCGCGCTGCAGATGGGGCTCCGCTACGGGCACGTCTACGGCGGCCCACCGGGTCCGCACGAACTCTACCGCCTCGACCCTAAGGCGCTGACGGACACGCTCGACGCGATGGAGGGGTAGGGGAGGCGGCGTGGAAGCGACCTCTGCCTTTCAGTCCTCCCCCTGCCAGGGGGGAGGACGGCCGGCGCAGCCGGCAGGTGGGGGCCAGTGCCGCAACGTCTCTGCCCGGATTGACTGGCCCCACCCTGACCGCCTTCGACGGTCTGTCCCTCCCCCTGGCAGGGGAGGGACTCGCTCCTGAGGCAGCCGAGGGACGCGCTCCCCCGCCCCCTATCCGAAGACCCCCCTGACCGCCGCGATCACCCGCTCGGCCTGCTCGTCGGTGACGTGCGGGCCGATCGGCAGGCTGAGGATCTCGCCCGTCAGCCGGTCGGCCGGCGTGGCGTTGCCGGGGCCGGCGGAGGCGAAGGGCGGGAAGCGATAGACCGGGCGCGGGTAGTGGACGAGCGTCTCGACGCCGGCCTCGGCGAGCGCGGCGGCCAGCGCATCGCGGCGGCCGGTGCGGACGACGAAGAGGTGCCAGACCGGCTCGTTGCCGGGCAGCGTCCGCGGCAGCACGAGGTCGCCGACGCCCTCCAGCGTCTCGCAATAGAGCGCGGCGATGCGCCGCCGGCGCTCGTTCCACTCGGCGAGGCGCTCGAGCCGGACCGAGAGGAACGCCGCCTGCAGCGGGTCGAGGCGGCTGTTGCGGCCGGTCGTCTCGTGCTGGTAGCGGCCGATGGCGCCGTAGTTCCTGAGCCGCAGCATCGCCTCGACGAGGCCGTCGTCGTTCGTAGTGACGGCGCCGGCGTCGCCGAAGGCGCCGAGGTTCTTGCCCGGATAGAAGCTGAAGCCCGCGGCGATGCCGAACGAGCCGCACGGCCGGCCATTGCGCAATGCCCCGTGCGCCTGTGCGGCGTCCTCGACGACGGCGACCCCGCGCGCGGCGGCGAGGTCGAGGATCGGCTCAATCTCGGCCGGCTCGCCGTAGAGGTGGACCGGCATGACCGCCCGGGTGCGCGGCGTCATCGCCGCCTCGATCGTCTCGGCGGAGACGTTGAAGCGTCCGTCCGCCGGCTCGGCGGCGACCGGCGTCGCGCCGACCATCGTCACGGCGAGCCACGTGGCGATGAAGGTGTGGGACGGCACGACGACCTCGTCGCCGCGGCCGATGCCGAGCGCCTCCAGCGCGATCGCCAGCGCGTCGAGGCCGTTGCCGACACCGAAGGCATGGCGCGCGCCGGCGAGCGTGGCGAAGCGCGCCTCGAAGGCCTCGACTTCGGCCCCGCCGATGTAACGGCCCGAATCCATGACGCGGGCATAGGCGGCGTCGATCTCCGGGCGGATCTCGGCGAGCGCCGCCTTGAGGTCGAGGAACGGCACTTCGGCGGGCGGCGCGCTCACAGCCGGCCCTCCTTCACCGCCGCCTTGAAGTCGGCGTAGCGGCGGATGTAGTCGGCCTCGTCGTAGTGCTCCGAGGCGAGCACCATGAGGATGGCGTTGGTCGAGAAATTGCGGACGTCCCGCCAGATGCCAGGGACCAGCAGCAGGCCGGTGTCGGGCCGGTTGAGGCTGACGGTGCGGCGCTGGCGGCCGTCGTCGAGGCGGACGTCGAAGGACCCGGAGAGCGCGATGTACATCTGCCGCAGGGCGAGGTGGGCGTGGCCGGCGCGGGTCGATTGCGACGGCACGTCGTAGATGTAGTAGATGCGCTTGATGTCGAAGCCGACGTCCATGCCGCCCTCGATGAAGGCGAGGGTGCCGCGGCGGTCGACGACCTTGCGGATCGGCTGGAGCGTGCAATCGTCGACGCTGGCCATGACGCCTCCTCAGGCAGGCTAGAGCGCATTGCGACCAGACGGACTCGTCTGGCCGATCAGAAATCGCTCCTGAGACAGGAACTCGAGCCCATCCCCCGGATCATTTCGATTCGGGGGAAACAGGTTCTAGGAGCGAACGTTGGCAAGCCGGTCGGCGTCGCCGGCGGCGACGGGGCCGAGCTCGTAGAAGTCGTGGACGACGCTGCGGCCGCCGAAGCTCTCCTTGTAGGCGGCGAGGCCCTCGTTGAGGAAGCGCCCGCCGTCCTCCGTCGAGATGCCGAAGTCGAACCACTTGCCCGATTCGGCGGCGGCGGCGATCGCACGCTCGACGACGGCGTCGAGGACGCCGAGCCGGCGGGCCTCGTCGTCGGCGGCCATGTACTGGGCGTGGACGACCGTCGGGGTTTCGTAGAGGACGAGGCCGGCGCAGAGGCGGCCGCCGAGCCGGCCGGCGAGGAGGCGGATCGCCCCGGGAAAGCGGTCGGCGAGGAGGCGGATCTCGGCGAGCGTGTGGGTCGGGCGCACGGCGTAGCGGCCCTCGAGCCGGTCCGCCAGGACGCCCCAGAAGCCGGCCCAGTCGTCGCTCGCGGCGACCTCGACGTCGTCGCGCCGGGCGAGCTTCTTCAGCACGTAGCGGCGGCCGTGGGCGACCGCCGGGGCATCGCGCGGCGGCACGACGGTGAGGAGGTCGCGGCGGACGAGCCGGGCGCCGAGGCGGAAGAGGGCGTAGAGGTCCTCCTCGGCGGGAGCGCGGTGGTAGATCGCCGGCACCGGCTTGTAGAGCAGGCTCGCGACGCCCTCGGCGGCCATGTGGGCGAGGAGCGCCTCGAACAGTCGGGAGACGGTCGCCATGCCGGCGTCCTCGCCGAGGACGAGGCCGCCGTAGGTCAGGCCACCGTGGCTCAGGAGCCGGTCGTCGACGCGATTGGCGGGCAGGAGCGCCACGACCCGGGCAGCGGCGCGGAAGACGAGCGAGGCGTCGGCGAAGCGGTCGGCGTGGTAGTCCATGTAGCGCCGGTCGAACAGGAAGGTGCCGTTGCGGCTTGCCGCGACGAAGCGGTTCCAGTCCTCCGCGTCGCCGGCCCGGAAGGGCGCGACGGAGATCTCGGCCATGCCTCCGCTCCGGCTCGTCGCGCCGCCCGGAGCCCGGAGCGCGGTTCAGGGACGCGCGAAGAGGAGGTCTTCCCGGCGGTTCGCCATCGGCAGCTCCGCCGACTGGGGAACGACCCAGGCGTCGTAGCCGGCGGCCCGCGCCCGCATGACGAGGGCGAGGATCGCGGCGTCGTCCATCCGGTCGCCGGCGGTGGCGAACGCCGGAACCTCCGGCGCCTCCTCGGTGCGCATGTAGGCGCGGTGGTACGCCGCCCCCGCCTCGGACGCAAGGAAGCGGCGCAGCCGGGAGTAGTTGGCGAGCTCGCCGACGAGCATCCGGCCGCCTGGCGCGAGCAGGCCCAGTGCCTCGTCGATGAAGCGGAAGACGTTGCCGTCGACGAACACGCACTGCAGGACGCCATAGGCGATGATCGCATCGAAGCCGCCGGGCACGAGCGCGCGGGCTGCGGCCGACACGTCCGGGAAGCGGCCGGCGACCTTGGAAAATCCGTCGGTCGCAGGAAGCAGGTCGAGCATCTCCGGGCTGTCGATGCCGACGAGGCTGTGGCCGCGCTCGCCCGAGCGCCGAATCAGCTCGTGGGCGACCTCGCCGCAGCCGATGCCGATGTCGAGGACCGCCTTGCCACCGTCGGCGAAGGCCGGCAGCTTCGCCTCGATCTCCGCGAGGACGATGCCGGTCAGGCCGGCGCGGAACTCCTCCGGGTAGCCGATCTTCTCGTTCGGGGTGAGGCTCGCGTCGCGGGCGCGGGCGCGAAACGCGTCGTAGCTGATCTCGCCGAAGAAGCGCGTGACTGCGGCCCCGTCGACCGTGCTCGGATTGGCGACCATTCGTTTCCCGTCCCGGCGGCGGGCGCAGCAGGCCGCCGTCTCGCTCGATATGTAACTGTCGGGCTACCAATCTGCAAAGAATGGGAAACATTCAAGGCAGATCGGGGCCGCCGGCCCGTCTCGTTCCGACGGCCGTGGCGCAAACCGGCCGATGGCTGGCCGAGGCGACCCAGGTCGGCCCGTGCGGAGCGCCTCAGCCGCCCTGCGAGCAGGTCCGCAGCGTCACCTTGCGGTCGAGATAGCGG
>Ga0255338_1003685_pt1 | contig 17702 bp, 13 predicted proteins | sample MeOH1_35cm_T4_19_FD_203715 | JGI IMG/M metagenome (GOLD analysis project Ga0255338, IMG submission 203715) | Sandy soil microbial communities from University of British Columbia, Vancouver, Canada - MeOH1_35cm_T4_195 | ecosystem: Engineered > Artificial ecosystem > Sand microcosm > Unclassified ...
GTTCAGAGAGGCAAAAGCGATAGCTGCCCTTCATTGGCACGCGTTTTGCCGAAAGTGGGCAACATAGCGCTACGCACGCAAGCAGATTTCCCGCCATCCCGACGGACAATCCCTTTAGTTCGCTTCCGCCGCCAGCGGTGGATCAGGCTCGGATGCATGTCCGCCGGTGCTCCCGCCCAGAAATAAACGTCATCCGATCCGTCGCGTCCTCGCTAACTCCAGTGCAAACCACGACGCTTGCACTCACGCTAACTCCGACGCCGGTCACATCAGAACAAGGCGGCACCTAGCGGCGGCATATGCCTCTAGAGACTCACACAAAGCAGCCGCTGTGTGTAGATGCCCCGCGTCCATCCACCACCATGATAGGGCTTTACACCATCAGCGCTCGCTGGCATTAGAAATGAAACGTTTCATTCTTAGCGGATAAAAAGATGGAGAACCGTAAGAAGAGATTGCTTCGACAAATCACCAATGCTCCAGCAACAAAAAGGGGAGAGGCATAATGACCATGGACGACCCGGCCGACCGGAATAATTGGTTCGCGCCGCCGCTAACCGAGCCACGTCACCGATACCAGCCGATCATCGCGTGCGCCTCCGCAGCCGCGCTTGCCGTCACGATGATGAGCGGGTCCACTCTGGCACAAACCTTGCCATCCGCTACCGGCGGAAGCGGTGTCCAGACGTCCGACGCACAGCTTGAGGAGATCGTCGTCACCGCACAGCACCGCAGCCAGCGGTTGCAGGACGTTCCTGTGGCGGTCACCTCCCTGTCCGCGACCGCTCTGGAACAGCAGGGCGTATCGGGCACATCCGACCTCGCCCAGGCGGTACCCAGCCTGATCTTCACCAGCCAACTCAGCGCGGCGAACCCCTATATTCGCGGCGTCGGTTCGCAATTGTTCGACCCGGTGTCGGAATCTCCCGTCGCGGTTTATGTCGACGACGTCTACATAGCCAATCCGCAGGGCAATGTCTTTTCACTGGCCGGAACAAGGCAGATCGACGTTCTCAACGGCCCGCAAGGGACATTGTTCGGCCGCAACGCGACCGGCGGCGTCATCCAGATCCAGACACTCGATCCCGAACAGACGATGCGGCTGGATCTGTCGGGCACCTATGGCAATTACGATATGACGGGCGCGTCAGCCTATCTGAGCGGCGGCCTCACCGATGGAGTCGCCGCGTCGATTTCGGTTCTCTACGAAAATCAGGCCAAGGGGTTCGGGCGCAACCTGCTGTCGGGCGACTATGTCAACCAGCAGGCGCGGCACAATATTTCGCTGCGCAGCAAGTGGCTGTTCGAACCGTCCGACAGCACCACCATCCGCCTGTCGGCCGACTATGCGCGGCTGGGCAACACTAACAGCTACCAGCGGCCACGCGGATCGGTTTCGCTGCTGCCTGACGCCATTCCGCCGATCGGCTATCCCGGCGAATATAACAGCAATGGTGGCCTGCCCAACTTCACCCGGCTGAAAACCGGCGGCGGATCGATGAAGATCGATCAGGACATCGGATCGCTGGCACTCACCAGCATCACCGCCTATCGCGAGTTGCGGAACAGCAATTCGCTCGACCAGGATCAAACCTCGGTCGTGGCACTCGACCTCACCTGGCGCACGAAGTTCCATAGTTTCTCGCAGGAAGTGCGCCTGCAAAACGCCTCGGCGGGCAAGTTCAACTGGATTCTTGGCGCCTTCTATTACAATGCGCTGGGCGCCTATGTGGATCTGCGCGCCGACGGCATGAGCTTCATCGATTATGAGCAGCAGCGCAGCGAATCCTTCGCCGTCTTCGGTCAGGCGACGCTGGAACTGTTCCGCAACCTCAATCTGACGGGCGGCATTCGCTACACGACCGACAAACAGACACTGAGCTTTCCGACCTTCGCCATAGCCGCCAGTCAGAATGTGAAGAAACTGACCTATCGCGTGGCGCTGGACTATCGCTTCTCGTCCGACATCATGGGCTATATTTCCTATAATACGGGCTTCAAGAGCGGCGGCTATAATCTGCTGGCGCCCGGCAACGCCTTCCAGCCGGAGGAACTGGACGCGCTGGAGTTCGGGCTGAAGACCGAATTGTTCGATCGCTCTGTCCGCCTGAACCTGGGCGCCTTTTTCTACTGGTATCATGACCAGCAGGTTTCGCTGCCCGACATTGGCGGCAATCTCATCAAGAATGCGGCTGGGTCACGGATCAAGGGGCTTGAGGCCAGCCTCGACTATCGCGCCAGCAGCCGGCTGAAGATCAGCGGCGGACTGTCGCTGATGGATGGCCATTATACCGACTATCCGGGCTTCCAGGCCTATGATCCCAACGGCCTGCCGCTTGGCCCGCCGGCCAATATGAAGGGGCGAACGACGGTGCAGACACCCGATTTCGTGGGGAATATTTCCGGCCAATACACCTTGCCGACGCAGGTCGGGGATTTTGCCGCCACTCTGGGCGTCCAGCATAATGGCGGCTTCTTCGCGACGCCCGACAACCGGCTGGAGCAGCCGTCCTACACGCTCGTCAACGCCAGCCTGTCGTGGCTGTCCAACGACAAGCGGATAGGGGTAAAATTGTGGGGCAAGAATCTGTTCGACGACACTTATTATGTGATCCAGTCGGCCAGCCCACAGCCGGTCGCCGATACCCAGATTCAGGCGCCGCCCCGGACGGTCGGGGTCACGCTGTCCTATCATCTTTAGGGCAGCGTGGACCCATCCAGCTGTAGAATGGCTGCATTGGGTGGAGAGCGGACCTTTCCAAATCCTCCCCATCGTTAGATGGGGAGGATTTTATTTCCGCAATGCTCCAACGTCAGACCTCCCAACTTCGCCTTGTTCAGAGCCTTTCGGCCGCTTCACGCAGGGAAAATTTCTGCACCTTCCCCGTCGACGTCTTGGGGATAGCGCAGACGATGAAATGTTTCGGTATCTTGTATCCGGCCAGATGCTGACGGCAAAAAACCTTCAGCGCATCGGCGTCCGTTTCGGCGCCTTCCCGCAATTCCAGGAAGGCACAGGGCACCTCGCCCCACCGCTCGTCCGGCTTTGCGACCACCGCCGCCAGGCTGACGGCCGGATGCCGGTGCAGCACCTCCTCCACTTCGAGCGAGGAGATATTTTCGCCTCCCGAAATGATCACATCTTTCGCCCTGTCGGTGATCCGGACATAGCCGTCGGGTTCGACCACCGCGAGATCGCCGGTGTGGAACCAGCCTCCGGAAAATGCCGCCTCGGTCGCGGCGCGATTCTTCAAATATCCGCTCATCATGATGTTGCCGCGGAACATGATTTCGCCGACGCTCCGCCCGTCGGCAGGAACCGGCTCCATGGTTTCGGGGTCGAGCACGCACATCGCCTCCTGCAACATGCTGGCGACGCCCTGGCGCGCGTTCAACCTTGCACGTCCTTCCAGCGGCAGTGCCCCCCATTCCTCCTGCTTCACGCAAATGGATGCGGGTCCGTAGACTTCTGTGAGGCCATAGACATGGGTGATTTCAAATCCTGCCCGCTCTGCCCCCTCAATCATCGTCGTTGGCGGAGCGGCGCCCGCAACCAGGCCGCTCACCGGATGATCGAGCCGTTTCCCTTGCCGTTCCGCCTCGTCGATCACCATCGAATAGACGATGGGCGCGCCGCACATATGAGTGACCCCATGCGCCTCGATCAGGTCGAGTATCAGCGGCGGATCGACTTTCCGCAGGCAGATGTTGACACCGGCATGGGCGGCGATCGCCCAAGGAAAGCACCAGCCGTTGCAATGGAACATCGGCAATGTCCAAAGATAGACCGGATGGGCGGCCATGCTCCAGCTGACGATCTGCGACAGGGAATTGAGATAGGCTCCGCGATGATGGGTGACGACGCCCTTGGGATCCCCGGTCGTGCCGGACGTATAGCTCAGCGAGATAGGATCGCACTCGTCGGCGGGCAGTGACCAGACAAAGCCGGCGTCGCCGCCGCGCAGGAAATCTTCATATTCGATCTCGCCGATCCGTTCGTTGCGGCCGTCGTAGAGCGGATCCTCTATGTCGATGACCAGCGGCCTTTCATGAACCAGTTCCAATGCGCGTGCGATGGTCCCGCTGAATTCGCGATCGGTCAGCACTATGCGCGCGCCGCCATGATTGAGCTGGAAGGCGATCGCTTCCGCGTCCAGGCGGGTGTTGAGCGTGTTGAGCACGGCTCCAGCCATGGGCACGGCGAAATGCGCCTCATACATTGCTGGGATGTTCGGCGCGATGATGGCCACCGTGTCGCCACGGCCGATCCCCTGCTTCTGAAGCGCGGAGGCGAAGCGGCGGCAGCGCGCATAGGTTTCCTCCCAGCTTTGGCGGAGGCTTCCATGGACGATGGCCGTGCGGCGGGGATGGACGGCGGCGGCCTTGGGCAGGAAGCTCAGCGGCGAGAGGGGGACATGGTTCGCCGCGCATGGCTGAAGACCGGAATGAAACGGAGAATTCGCTTCAGACGATTTGGGCGCGCTGGTCATGTTAGGCTCCTTTCCGCCAATATTGCATATATTTTGGGCCCCGCCCCAGAGGGCTTCCGCCGGCGCCGGACCACTTCATTGTCCGCCAGCGTGGCAATCGCCGCAACTATACAATGAAACGTTTCATTGCAACATCAAAGAAGGACTGATAGATAGTCCGCGGCAGGCGCGATGCCGCCTGTATTGCACACCGGGCGCGGCTCTGGCGCCAGTCCGCCCGGATCGCCTATAACCCGGACGCCAAGGAGGGATATTCCAATGTATCTTGAGAGATTTCGGCTCGATGGCCGCAAAGCGGTGGTGACGGGCGGCGGCCGGGGAATTGGCGCGGAAATCTCGCGGGCGCTGGCGGAAGCGGGGGCGGAAGTCGTGATCGTCGACATCGACGCCGAAACCGCGGAGCGCAGCGCCTCGGCACTGAATGCGGCCGGTCTTGCCGCGCATCATCGCCAGGCGGACCTATCGGACGCGGATCGCGTCGAGGCGCTGGCCGAAGACATTGCCGGGGCCATCGGCGTCGTCGACATATTGGTGAACAATGCCGGCATCGTCCTCGTCTCCGACCCGCTCGAAACATCGGTGGAAGACTGGAAGCGCACGATGGAGGTCAACACCGACGCGGTCTATTATTGTTCGAAGGCATTTGGCCGCCGCATGAAGGACAAGGGCGCCGGGGCCATCGTCAACATCGGATCGCTCGCCGGATTCGTGGCGACGCGTCCGCAAAATCCGGTCGCCTATGCCACCAGCAAGGGCGCGGTCCATATGCTGACCAAATCGCTCGCCGTTGCGTTTGCGCCCCATGGGATACGCGTCAATGCGGTCGCGCCCAGCTACGTCGCGTCCGACATGATCGACCCGGAAAAGGCGAGCGGCGAATTCGCTGAATGGTACAGGATCTGGATGGACATGACCCCGATGGCACGCCTTGGCCAGCCCCATGAGATTGCGTCGGCTGTGCTTTTCCTCGCCAGCGAAGCGGCCAGCTTCTGCACCGGAGTGGTGCTTCCGGTCGACGGCGGATATGGGTCGATCTGACCTTTCCGCATACAGCCGCCGCCTGAACTGGCCGATCCCGACCAGTTCAGGCGCGGCGTTTTGCACCCTTGCTTATCGCCGGAGCCGGTGAAGGCGGGCCGATGGATGCCCTCTCGATGAACTGTGTCGGCACGATGACATGGCGCGCCTCGTCCCCGCCGCCCCGGATGCGGTCGAGCAGCAAATTGGCGGCGATCTTGCCGACATTCGCATAATCCCAGTCGATCATCGCGATCGGCGGCGAATACAGTTCCGCCAATTCCGAATCGCCCGCGCCGATCACCGAAAGATCGCGGGGAATCTCCAGCCCGCGTGCGCGAACGGCGCGCAACACGCCGGACAGCATGTCCATGCCCCCGGCCACGATCGCCGTCGGCGGCTCCGGCCGCTGCACCATCTCCGTCACCACGCCGAAAGCCGCATCGGACAGGAAGCTTTTGGCGCTGATCATGCCTTCGTCCGGTGCCAGCCCCAGCGCGGCAAAGGCGTCATGATAGCCCTGCACACGCTGGCTTGCCGGATAGAACCGCTGTTCGCCGGTGATAAGCGCGATGCGCCGATGGCCCAGCTCCAGCAGCCGCTTGACCGCGCGATACATCCCGTCGCGATGGTCGATCATGACCGAATCCAGCCAGGCAGCATCGTTACGGTCGAGTAGCACGATGGGCACTTTAAGTTCCGACAGAAAGTCCCGGAACTCGCCCGCGATGCGCGTATAGGGGGCGATGATGATGCCGTCGACCCGGCGCTGCGCAAGATTGACCAGAAGCGTACGCTCGCGCTCCTCCCGCCCCTCCGTATTGGAAATCAGCAGCGAAAAGCCCGCGCCGTGGAAAGTGTCGTGCGCAGCCCTGACAAAGTCCGTGAGCAGCGGAATCGTCAGGTCGCGCAGAATGCATCCGATAGTGTGGGTCGAACCGACGCGCATGCTCTGCGCGATGGCATTGGGCGCGTAGCCGAGCTGCTCAATCGCCTGGCGGACCTTTTCGCGGATGGCGGGCTTGACCGATGCGTGGTTGTTGACGACGCGGGAAGCGGTGCCCAGAGACACATTCGCCAGAATAGCGACATCCCGGATCGTCGGCCTGGAATCTCGTTTCGGCACCCTGTCATCGCCCCTTATTCCGCCGAACCGATCTGCCTCACATATCGAGAAGCTCCGGTTTCTGGACAAGCCTATATCCCGCCCCGTTCCGGGCAATATTGCCAAAGCCGGGGAAATGCAAATGGGCGCCCGCGACGGTCAGCCCCTCCGTCACGACCTTCTCGATAAGCTTGCGCCGCGACGCCCTGGCGTCTTCCGGGGTCCAGTCGAAAATGACCGTCACATCGGGAAAGGGAAGCTGCACCTCCTGCACATGCACGGTGTCGCCCCACACCAGAATGGCGCCGGGGCCGAAGCCGATCTGATAGGCGGTATGGCCGGGGGTATGGCCCGGACAGGGGACCGCCGCGATGCCGGGAAGTATCTCGCCCTCGGTGAAGGTGCGAACCCGGCCAGCATCTATATAGGGCTGCAACTGCCTGCGGCCCATTTCGAAATAGCGCACCCTCGCCCGCTCATCAGCGCGCGCCATCTCCCCATCGTCGAACCAGTGGGCGAGTTCCTTCTCATGCAGCAGAATGTCCGCATTGGGGAACATCCGCACGCCGGTCTGGAGATCGATGAGGCCGTTGCTGTGATCGGGATGAACATGAGTCAGCATGATCATTTCGACCTCGGCAGGATTCATACCGGCGGCCTTCATGCTTTCGAACAGGCGGCCGCAGGTCGGACCCATCGTATCGCCCGAGCCGGTATCGATCAGGTAGATTTTCCCTTCCACCCGGATCGCATAGGCATTGACCGACGCTCTGGGCGGGCCGTCCCGATGGCCCATTTTCAGGAGCAGCTGGATATTTTCATCCGGAATGTCGCGCAGAAACTTGAAACCGGGATCAAGATAGCCGTCGGTCAGCGGAATGACCGTCATATTGCCGGCCTGCCGGTCGAAGCAGACCTTCAACGGCTCCATGGGAACGGTTTCCGGAACGCCGGAATGGCCATCGACCTCCGGTCCCTTCATCTGAAGGCCGAAACCAGGCTTGGGGGCTTCTGTCGGGTTCATGTTACGCGCCTCCTCTTCCCTGCGCCGCAGCTTAGCATATTTTCCGCCGGCGGCCGCACCATCCTCCCCCATTATCCAGCCTGCCTCCTCGGCAGGCCCGCGACCCCCACTCCCCGTGCGAATTGTTCGCCCGGCAGCCATTTTTCGATATCCTGCCGCAGCGCCATCAGCGCCTCCAGGTCGACGCCGGTGCTGAGCCCCAGCCGTTCCAGCAGGAATATGGCGCCTTCCATATCGACATTGCCGGAAGCGGATGGCGCGAACGGGCATCCGCCAATGCCCGCCAGCGATGCGTCGAAGGAGCGGACACCGATATCGGCCGCCGCCAGAATATTGGCGAGACCCAGACCGCGCGTGTCGTGAAAATGGCAGGCCACTGGAAGCGGCGCCACTTCGTCCATCACCGCCTTCACCAGGCGCCTTACCTGCGCCGGGTCGCCATAGCCCACCGTATCGGCGACATTAATGCCATCCGCCCCCGCCTCAGCAAGCCGTGCCGCGATTTCCAGTACCCTCGCTTCGGGCACCTCGCCCTGAATGGTACAGCCGAACGCGGTGGCGATGCCCGATCCGATCCACGCTTTCTCGCCGGGCAGCGAATTGCGATAGGCGATGATCCGCCCGAATTCCTCGATCGACTCCTCAGCCGTGCGGCGGACATTGGCGCGGTTATGCGCATCGCTCGCCGACATCACGAAATAGAGCGACCTGATACCGGCATCGAGGGCAAGCTGGGCGCCCTTGAGATTGGGAACGAGGGCCGCCGGACGGCAACCTTCAATCTCCAGCGCTCCCCTCGCCACCTCGGCCGCATCCGCGAACTGAGGCGCTATCCTGGGCGAGACGAAGGAAGTGACTTCGATATCGGCAAGGCCGGCCGCGACCTCCCTCCGGCACCATTCCAGCTTCCGCTCGGTGGGAAGGATCGTCTTCGTCATCTGCAGGCCGTCCCGTGGGCCGACCTCGCGCACCTGCACAGTTTCGGTCATGCCGATGTCCTCAACTCAGAGCCCTCTGAAGACCGGGCGCCGCTTCTCGTTGAAAGCGAGCACGCCTTCGCGCCTGTCCTCGGTCGGAACGCACCGATTATACGCCTCTATCTCGAAGGCGAGCCCGTCCCAGATCGACATCTGACCTCCACGCGCGATCGACTGTTTCGCCTGACGCACCGCGATGGGGCCGTTGCCGGCGATCCGCCGCGCCGTCGCGACCGCCGCCTCCATCAGCTCGCCTGGCTCACAAATGCGATTGATGAACCCCCAGGCCAGGGCTTCCTCCGCAGAGAAGGGAAGCCCCGTAAGGATCACTTCCTTCGCCCGGCGGTCCCCGATTGCGCGCGGAAGAGTCTGCGTGCCGCCCGCGCCCGGTATGATACCCAGCGTCACCTCGGTAAGCGCAAAGCGCGCATGGCTGGCCGCGTAGATGAAATCTGCCGCCGCCGCGATCTCGCACCCGCCGGCATAGGCGGCGCCGTTCACCGCCGCGATGATCGGCACCGGACAGCCCAGCATGGCGCGTATGAGCCGCTCAAAGACGAGATGCTGGGCCTGCCATTGGGCGTCGGTCATCCCCTTGCGTTCCTTGAGGTCACCGCCCGCGCAGAATGCCTTCTCGCCGCGAGCGGTCAGGACGATGCAACGCGCCGCGTCAGGCTCCACCGAAAATTTCTCGAACAGCGCGACCAGTTCACGGCCCATTACCGTATTGGTGGCATTGGCCGCTTCGGGACGATCCAGCGTGACGACGAGCACACCGTCATCTGTTTCTTCCAGCGCAATCGCTTCGAAAATGCTCATCCTGCCGCCTCCTGCCGCCTGGCGTCCGACAGAATGGCATTATGCTGGCCAAGGGCGGGCGCCGGCATTGCCGAACGAGGGCGTGCGCCATCCAGGCTGATCGGAATGCCGGCCAGATCAAGTTCGTCCCCGTCGCATTTTTCCAGCATTTCCAGGGCCAGAGTCTGGGGATGAACGGCGACCTGATCCACGGTCAGCAAGGGTGCGTTCGGAACCCCCGCCTCGTCGAGCAAGCTCCCAAGCTCGTCCATGGTGTAGCGTTTCACCGCCTCGGCGATCACGGGTATCAGCAAGTCCCGGTTGACGACTCTCCCCGGATTGGTCGCAAAAATCGGATTTTGCGCCTCGGCCTTCAGGTCCAGGGCATGCATGAATTTGCGGAACAGATTGTCATTGCCCGCCGCGATCATGATCCAGCTGTCGGACGTCTCATAGGCCTGATAGGGCACGATTTCGGCCGTACCCGATCCATAGGGACGCCGCACCTCACCGGAGGCCGCAAAGCCGGCGAGCGGCACCGTCATCCAGGACAGCCCCGTTTCATAGAGTGACGTCGACACGCGATGCCCCTCCCCCGACTGGCGGCGATCGAGCAGGGCTGCCAGCGCCCCTATGACGGTCCACATGCCCGATCCCATATCGACGATCGACACCCCGACGCGCACGGGCGGACGATCATGTTCGCCCGTCACGCTCATGATGCCGGTGCTGGCCTGGACCAGCGGATCATAGCCCGGCTTGTTGCGCAACGGCCCGTTCGCGCCGAACGCACCGATATCGCACCAGATCAGCGACGGCTTTTCCTCGCGCAGCCGCTCATAGGTCAGCTCGAACCGTTCGAGGATACCGGGACGCAGATTCTGGATGACGACATCCGCCTCGGCCAGGATGAACGCCCTCAGCCGCTCTACGTCCTGCTCCTTCGTGAAGTCGGCCGCCACGCCCTCCTTGCCGCGATTGAGCGAATGGAAGGAACTGGAGGTATCGCCCCAGAAGGGCGGCCCCCAGCCGCGCGCATAGTCTCCGCCCTCGGGGTTTTCGACCTTGACGACCCGCGCGCCGAGATCAGCGAAAATTAGGCCCGCATAGGGCGCGGCAACGCTGTGGCCAAGCTCGACGACCACGATCCCTGCAAGAGGCTTGCTCGTCATGCCTGTACCCACGCACCGGAACGGCCGTGCACCCCGTCAAATCCAAATGGGATCGGCACAAAATAATGTGGCGCCTCGATCATGACTAATTTCCCAAATTATGTTTCTCGGTGAACCTGAATTGCGGCAAGAGACGGGCGCGTGGCGGCGAACGGACGCCTGCCGCATCAGGCACTGACCGCACCGGCTTTTGAACGGCGCCAGTCCCTCCAGAACCTTCTCTAACCTTATGGAACAATTCGCCTCGGCTTGTCAATGAAACGTTTCACATTGGTCGATCTATTCGGAAATCTTCAGCTTTCCGCCCGCACCGGGTTGCGCAGGGTTCCGATGGCTTCGATTTCTACCTCGCATATGTCGCCCGCTTTCATCCAGAGCTGGGGCGTCCGTGCAAAGCCCACGCCCGAAGGCGTGCCGGTGGCGATCACATCGCCGGGCAGGAGCGTGAATGCCTCGCTCAGAAGGGAGATCAGCTTGGCCACGCCGAAAATCAGTTCCCCGATCGAGGAGGATTGGACGGTCTGGCCGTTCAGCCTTGTCCGGATCGCCAGGCCGGCGGCGCCCGCGGGCAGGGAATCCGCCGTCACAAGCGCGGGGCCGAGCGAGCCGGAACGATCGAAATTCTTTCCGACGGTCCATTGCGATCCGTGGAACTGGTAATCGCGAATGCTCCCGTCGTTGAAGCAGCTGTAACCGGCGACGTGATCCAGCGCCTCGGCAGGGCAGATATAGCGACCCGCCTTGCCGATGATGACGGCAAGCTCCCCTTCATAGTCCAGATCGCCGGAGACCTTGGGCAGCATGATCGGCGCCTCCGGTCCGACGATGGACGACGGAAAGCGGGCAAACACGGTCGGTTTTTCCGGGATCGGCAACCCCGATTCCCTTGCGTGGTCCGCATAGTTGAGCCCTATGCAGATGATCTTGGACGGGTTCACCGGCGGCAGCAATTCGACATCCATGAGACTGATGCCCGTGCCGTGCCGGCGCAATATTCCCGCCGCGTCTGCCAGCGCCGTTCCGCCCCTCGCAAGAAGATCGTCGATGATGCCGGGAAAACAAGGCTGACTCTCGTCCAGCCCCTTATACGTCCCGCCCAGGTCCAGGGCGGTGCCCAAGCCATTTACGGATCGATAGGAAATGAATTTCATGCTTTCCCCCGCCTGTTCAATCCCATGAAATCATTCATATTCGGGCAGGCGGGTCATCTTGGTCCCGAACAGCGCGACCTCCAGCTGAACGGTGTCCAGATATTCGATGATCTCCGCATAGCCGTCGCCTTCGACCCGGAAATAATAGCCGTAATAGGGTTGCTCATAGACGCCATAAATGCCTTCGCCCTTTCCGGACGCGCGTAGAAAGGCCTGGTCGCCGTCCACAAGCACATGGGAAAAGGCGATCGCCGGGCGGTTCTTGTAATTCGCCAGCAACGGCGCAAGGCGGTTGAACACATCTTCGCGGTTGAAGAAAATGCCTGACGCCGGCGTCTTGCCGATCATGATGAAACGGCCATCCGGATTGAGCTTGGCATAGACATTTTCATATGTCTGCGCTTCGACATTATCGATAAAATACTGGACCAGCTCGCGGGTCTTTTCTTCAGGCATTTTTCTCTCCCTTGGCGACTGCCCTGTCTGTGATTCCCATTTGTGTCCGCCAGCCTATCGATGGACGCCCAAATCGTCAATGAAACGTTTCATTTCATGTGCGCATTTTAGCCCTCCAGCCCCAGAACCTCGCCCATCCGGGCCATGTCCAGGATTTCGATGACCGCTGGCGTGGTGCCGTCCCACTGCGCGTTCAACAGCTGGATCTTGTCGAAAACGGGTACCAGCGCCGGATGCCGGACCTCGCTGATCTCAAACTGCGGAAATCCGCCATTGGGGTGCGAAAAATAGGCAAAGCGGAACGGCGTGCCCTGCATCCGACCCTCATGAACCAGTTCCAACCCGTTTCCGATCAGCTTCGCAAAGGCGGCGTCATAATCCTCAGGCGAAGAAAATTGGGGCGAGACATGCTGCATGCCTTCCATGCCGGCGTCGATATAGTCGCGAAATCCGCTCGGCGCGTCATTGAGCTGCTGGATCAGCTCGAACTGAATGTCCCCGGAATAGCCCAGGGCCAGGTCGACGACCGGCGGCTTCGCCGGTTTGCCGCGGTAGCGATAATCGTCCTCCAGCTCGACGTTGCGGAAGACCACGAAGGGTCCCACGCCCGTCAACTCGCTCCAATAGCGCATGGCCGCGTCGATATCGCGCACGATCACACCGATCTGCCGGATCGGATTCGGCAGCTTGTTCAGCCTTCTCACTCCCTGGGGCCATTGCGCTGTGTTGGTCATGATTTTCAGCCTTTCTTCGCTTCCTGCATGCTGGACAGCATCGGGATTACCTCCCGTCGCAGGACTTTGCCCGATGGATTGTGGGGCAGTTCCTTCACGATGCGGATGATGCCAGGAATCTTGGCCTCCGCCAGCCGCGCGGCACAATGCGCCCGCATCGCCGCTTCGTCCGCCGTTGCGCCCCCGCGCAACACGACCGCCGCCGCGACCGATTGTCCATGATCCGGGTCGGGCAAGCCCACCACGGCGACCTGTGCCACAGCGTCCAGCTCGCTCAGAACCTGCTCGACCTCAGCGGGGAAGACCTGCGTCCCGTTCCTGACGATGGCGTCGCTCGCCCGGCCGAGAATATAGACATAGCCGTCCCGGTCCACACGGGCGCAATCACCGATGCGATACCAGCCATCCGACGTCATCGCCTGGGCGGTCAGTTCCGGCTCTTTCCAATATTCCATCAACATGCAGGGCGCGAGACCCTGGGCCTCCCCCACCTCACCGGGCGCGACCTCCTGCCCCTCTGGCCCGACCAAGCGCAGCCTGGCGCCTTCCACCAGCTTCCCGGCGGAGCCTGGGGGCGGAAGGGTGGCGATGCCCGGATCATGGGTCACGAAAGGCCAGCATTCACTCGCCCCGTAGGAATCCAGCACCGGAATACCGGTCAAGTCCCGCCACTCACCGAATATGGCCTCATTGCGGGCCTCGCCGCCGGAAATGCAGCAGCGCAGCCGGAACTCGCCCGTCGCCCCCCTTTGATGCCATGCATTGAGCATCTTCACATAGCTGGACGTCGGCCCGAAGAAGAAGGTGACGCCGTGGCCGGTCAGCGCGTCGAGCGCATCCTCGGCCGTCAACCGGCGCAGCAGGTGGATTTTCGCGCCGCAGCTGGTGGCCGTGGTCGAAAGGATGATCAGCCCCGCGAGCCAGGAAAGCGGCATCGACACCAGAATCGTGTCGGCGGAATCGATCCGCCAGATTTTCGCGCAGGCCTGGGTGCCGTGTCCGATCGTGCCATGGGACAGGGCGACGGGCTTGGGCATGCCGGTGGTGCCCGACGTATATCCGATGACGCCGGCGGCGGCTGGGTCCGCCTTCGGCAATTCTCCGTCGAACGCCGCCATGCCGCCCATCGGTTCGACGCACATCTCCAGGTCGATGATGCGCGCCGGCGTGCCGGTTCGTTCGAGGGCCGCTTGCGCCGCCGCCCGATATTCCACTTCGGCAAACAGGAAATGCGGCTCGGCATTCCTCACCGCATAGTCCAGTTGCTCCGGCGCGAAGGATGCATGGACGACCGCCATCGTGCCCGCGGCTCGCCACACGGCGAAGCAGCTGATAAGGAATTCGGGTGAATTTTCGCTCAGGATCATGACGCTCTGGCCTGGCGCAAGCCCGGCGGCGACCAACCGCCGCGCGAGACGCTCCACTGCCTCGTCAAACTCGGACCAGCTCAGGGCGCGGCCGTCATTTTCGATCGCGATCTGCCGTGGATAGGATAGCGCCGCTTTCCTCAGATGATCGCTCGCCAAATCCGTCAAACTCATGCTCCCTTACCTTCGGCCATCCTGTCACCGGCGGCCCTTGCCCGCTCGACCTTGGAAGTCTCAGCCGACTGGACCCGGGAGCCCGCCAGCCACAACGATATCAGCGCCACGGGCACGGCCAGCAGGCCCGCCAACACGCCGGTCGCCAGATCGCCTTGCGAGGAGGACACCTTGCCCACCAGATAGGGGCCGAGCGCCGACCCCAGCAGCGTGCTCACCAGAAAATAAGTGACCGATGCCGTGCCGCGCATGCGGGGCATCACCAGTTCCTGAATGGTCGCGGCGCCTGCGGCCATCCACATGATGCCGATGAAGACCACCGGAATGTTGAGCAGGAAGAAAATCCATGGATTGTGCGTCAGGCACATGCCTATGACGAACGGCACCGGGATCGATGCTGAGGCCAGCCCGACATGGATGCGCCCGGCGGGGTGGCGGCGCAGCATCATGTCCGACAGCTTCCCGCCCAGAAAAACCCCGGCCATGCCGCAAACCGCCGCTGTGATGCCCAGCACCAGCCCGACGGTCGCCTTATCCACGGGAAGGGAACGGAGCGCCAGCGGCGCGGTCCAGAATCCCATGTTGAGATTGAGCATCGATGCGAAGCCGAAACCCACCATCGTGAAGAGGAAGGCAGGTGTCCTCCATGTCAGGGCGAAGGTTGCTGGATCCCGGTGGTACAGCATCTGGGCCGACGAAAAGGCCGCATAGCCGCCAACGCCCAGCGCCATCCATTGCAACGGATCGCCGCTCAGCCGGACAAGCCCCAAGGCGAGCAGCGCCACCGCCACCGCAACGGCGAGATTGAGGGCGAGCGTCTTCCTGCCGCAGCGCGCGGCCTGATAGACCGTGAACGGCGGGATGACGCTCCCCATATCGTCGAAGAAGCGCGGCCAGATATTCTTCTCTTCGGGCGGATAGCTCTGGTCGGACAGCCCCCGCCGAGGCTCGCGAAGCCTGCTCACCAGCGCCGCCATGATGACGCCGGGCATGCCCACGATGAGGAAGGCCGCCTGCCACCCCTGCAATCCGAACGGGCCGGAATCCCCGAAGGACGCGGCCCATTGGGCGAGCGCCAGCCCGCCGATCGCGAAGGCCAGCCCCTGCCCCAGATAGAAGCCGCCGCTGTAGATACCCAGCGCCGTGCCGCGCCGTTCGCGGGAAAACCAATCGGACAGCAGCGAATAGGCGGAAGGATTGGCCGACGCCTCCCCAATCCCGACGCCGATGCGGGCCGCGATCAACTGGCCGACATTGGCCGCCAGGCCGCAGGATACCGTCATTGCCGACCACAGGGTGATGCAGATGGACAGCAGGCGTACACGGTTCCAGCGGTCCGCCAGGCGACCGAGCGGATAACCGAACAGGGCATAGAATACGCCGAATGCCGTCCCGTGCAGGAAGCCGAGCTGCGCGTCCGTCAGGCCGAAATGCGCCTTCAGATCTTCGGCGAGGATGGACAGTATGGTGCGATCCATCCAGCTAAACGTGTAGACGCCCATCAGGACGACAAGGACATACCAGCTATAGCGGCTGTCGGCTGCGTTCGGATCCGTCACTACCGCCGCCCTGCCGCTTCTGTCGGCTGCCGCTGTCGATCCGGTCGCTTCCAATCCTGTCATATCACTCTCTTTCGGTCCCGGCGGCCGGAGTCGGGCAAAAGCTGGCGGCCGGACCATCATCCGGCCGCTGCACCGGAATGAGGGAGGGAAATCCACTTGTGCAGAGTGCATCCCCGTCCATCATCGGCAACCTCCCACGCGTTCACTACATATTGAAGCCCAGCTTCACGCCAATCTGCCGGCCGCGCGAATAGGAACCGACGGTGGAGGTGCTGCTGCCCGGCACGACCGACGAATATTCGACGATCCGCTGATCGGTTAGATTGCGGCCGAAAAGCGAAAGTTTCCAGCGGCCATTTGCCGGGCCATAGTCGATATGCGCGCCAAGCTGCGCATAGCCTTTCTGGACCATGCGGGGGTCATTATAGAGGCTTGAGTCGTATTTGCTGCGCGCGAAGACCGACAGGCCGACGCCCAGTTCATTATCCCCCGATCCGATCGGCGTCACATAGTCGACATAGAGCGAGCCGGTCCATTTGGATGTGAACTGGGTCGGCACCCCCGCGAAATTCTGTGCCCGGCTGACGCAGCCGGGGGCAAGCCCGGCATTCTGGGCGGAATTGCACGGTCCCTTGTCGAAATCGATATATTTGGCGTCGAGATAGGCTCCGTTGAAGCCGACATGCCAATGGTCGTCCGGACGGAGATGAAGCTCCAGCTCCACCCCCTGAGAACGGGCCTTGCCCACATTGGTCACGATGAACTGGAGGTTGGACTGGGCCGATGTCTGCAAGTCAGCGAAGGTCTCGCGGAAGACGGCGATCGAATATTCCAGCATATTGTCCAGCAACAGCCCCTTCGCGCCGAGTTCCACCATCCAGGCGGATTCCGGCTTGAAACCGATGCCGGACACGCCGACCTTCAAGGGGTCCGTATAGGCATAGTCGAACCCGCCGACCTTGTAGCCCTTCACATATTTGGCATAGATCATGTTCCGGGGCGCGACTTCATATTGCGCGATGAACTGCGGTTGCCAGTGATTTTCCGACAGGCTCATGGCGCCGAACGGATATACATGCCTCTCGCCACCCAGCACCGGGTTGTAAACGACGTTCACCGCAGTGCTATCGGCCGCCAGCAGGTCGGCGCGGGTCGTATCGAACGAGGTGTGCGGGACGATATTGCCGCCCCACACCGAATGCGCCCCGCGCTTTTTCAGGTCCGTATAGCGCACGCCGGCGGAGAGGCTGAACCGGTCCGTCACATGATAGCTGAGGTCGACAAAGCCCGACCAAGTCCTGCTCTTCTGATCGAAGGTGAAGAAACGCGCAAAGGGCGTGGCGAAGGCTCCGGTGAATCCCAGCCCTGCCAGCGTAAATTCCTGCGCCACGTCGAGGTTTAGCGTATTGCGTTCATAATATCCGCCGACCTGAACATCCAGCTTGCCGAACGTACCGTTGTAGCGGAGTTCCTGGCTGAACTGCTTGTAATGCGTCCATTGCGGATTGAAGTAGAATTGCGTGTGATTGAGGCCGTCGAGGCCCCATTGGACGAGGCCGTCCGACTTTCGCCACGCGGTGGTCGAAGACAGCGTCCCGCCAGCCACGTCGTAATTGACGTCGATCTGGTAGAGTTCGGCTTCCAGTTCGCTGATCTCGTCCGAATAATAGGGGGC
>Ga0255338_1003686_pt1 | contig 17701 bp, 21 predicted proteins | sample MeOH1_35cm_T4_19_FD_203715 | JGI IMG/M metagenome (GOLD analysis project Ga0255338, IMG submission 203715) | Sandy soil microbial communities from University of British Columbia, Vancouver, Canada - MeOH1_35cm_T4_195 | ecosystem: Engineered > Artificial ecosystem > Sand microcosm > Unclassified ...
TAGCGTAGGTGTAGGTACCTGAGAGAGATCCATTCGCGCATGTTCTGCTTTGTGAAGAGCAAGTTGTACCATAAGGCACATTAGAAGCTAGATAAGCGGTAACACTCGCGCCGCTGAGTACGGTTTGCCCATTGAAAGTACAACTTCCAGCGGGCGGTGGAGAACCCGAACAGCTTAAATACTGATAAGATCCTGAGAGACTTCCATTCGTGCAGACGCGGGACTCTGAAACGCACGAGCTCCCGTAAGGAACTGTGCTTGCTTGATAGGCCGTGACGGAAGATCCACTGACCACCTCCTGTCCACTCAAATTGCAACTTGCTGGGGGTGCTACTGTGCATGAGCCGCTGGCATAACTACCGGAGAGAGTTCCGTTTGTGCAAGTTCTAGACTCCACACTGCAAGTGGAACCGTAGGGAACATTGGAAGCTGCAAACGCCTGAACGGTTTGACCATCGGCAATCGTTTGACCATTGAAAAGGCAGCTGGCCGCGGATTCTACGTTGCATGAGGCATATTGAAGAGTTCCGCTGAGAACTCCATTATCGCAAGTTCTGATTTCTTGGCTGCATTGGCCACCATAGGGAACACTAGACGCCTGGAATGCCACTACGTTCTGCCCATGTGCCACTGTTTGCCCATTAAAAAGACAGCTTTGCGGAGCCTCCACATTACAAGAAGCAAATGAAAAACTTCCGTTGAGTGCGCCGTTATAACAAACGCGGTTTTCTTGCTGGCAAGTCGTACCGTAGGGGACCGTCGAAAACTGAAAAGCTGCAACCACGTCGTTGTGTTGAATGGTCTGGCCGTTGAACAGGCAGTTCGCAGGACTCTGAACGGCGCAAGAATTATATGAGTAAGAACCTGATAAAACTCCGTTTGAACAAGTGCGTGTTTCGCTGGTACAGGCTGAGCCAAAAGGGGCCATTGAATTCTGATAGGCAGTAACACTCGCCCCATGTGCGATGGTTTGAGAGTCGAATAAACAGCTAGCCGGTGCACTCACAGTACAAGAGGAATAGACATAAGAGCCCGATAAAGCTCCGTTGTCGCAAGTCCTATTTTCAGACACACATGCAGAGCCATAGGCCACCGCGGAGTTTTGATAAGCCACGACAGTATCACCTGGATTTAAGGTCTTTCCATCAAACTGGCAGGTTTTAGGTGCGCACTCCGGCGCGCTTGGATTCGCCATGCAGTCCACTGTCGTTGGAGTTGTTGTATCTGCGGCGGGAGGAGGAGTCTCTGAAGATTTATCTTTCTTTTTAGCTGGAGCACAGTTTTGAAATCCAATGATGGTAACAAAGCCGGATAGGATCAAAAAAAATTTGATTCGATTGAGTCGTTTGAAAAAAGATTTGAATCCCCAGAAAACGTGCATCACATGTTTGATGATATCAATAAAGCAATGTTCGAACTAACTTTCAGAAAAGGAGCAAACTTTAGAATCAAATTGAGACGGCCTAGATAAAAAACGACCGGCCTAAGACCGGTCGTTTTTTTTTGGGGATTGGGGTGGAGCATCTTTACTTTTTGGGAAGGAACTCCTTTGAAGGGAACTTCGAACCTAGACCTCGAACAAAAATTTGTTTGCTTCACTGGACAAAGGTAATCACGCTTTCTAAGCTTTACTGTGCATCAAACACAATAAAGGAGATTTTATGAAAGCACTTATCGGTCTTTTAGTTTTCTGTATTTCATTGGGCGCATTTGCGGGTGAAGAGCACCAACACACTCCGGTTAAAGTAACTCCAGAGTTCGAGAACATGAAGGGTCTTGTTGGAACTTGGGAAGGCAAAGCCAACATGACTGGTAAAGATGAGCCTGTCACTGTGACTTACGAACTGACTTCCGGTGGAACGGCTTTGGTTGAGAAGTTGAACCCAGGAACTCCGATGGAGATGGTTACTATTTACGCGAACAGCGGCAAAACTGTGAATGCGACTCACTATTGCGCGATGGGAAATCAGCCTCAGATGACTTTGAAGCAATCAAAGGGCAACACTTTCACTTTTGAGATGGACGGCACAAAAGGCATTGCGAACAAAAAAGAAATGCACATGCACGCTGTGACTTTGAGCCTTGAAGGTAATAAATTGAAGCAGGAGTGGACCGACTACAAAGACGGTAAAAAAGGTGGCACTCACAATTTCGATTTAACTAAAAAAATGTAAGGATTAAATCATGGAAGAAAGTGATTTCGAAGGAACACTCGTTTTGGAAAAACTCGCTGAGATTGGGAAGATCGATGACTTTTTTGAAGCCATCGATTCCGATGATTTTCAGCGAGCGAAATCACTCATGAAGCGGGCCGGTGTCGATGCGGAAACGATCGCACTGGTCCTGCAAAAAATGAACGCTGCGGATGGCGAACATTAAGAACTACTTTTTCTCTTCTTCGTAGTTTGAACCAATCGCAGATAAAAGAAGCTTCCCATCTTCATTCGAAGAAATTTCTTTTAATACGTTGAATTCTATCGAGGGCGCTAACGACACTGTCAAAGACAATGGAATACCTCTGACCATTAACTGGTTTGCTCCCAGCAATACAAGTTTGTTGGTGTTAAAGTTGATCCATCCGCTGATCGCAGTTTGAGTGAAATCAACCTGATCCAAAATGAGTTCGTCCGCACTGAAATCGATGTATGAGTATCGGATGTCGCCCATTTTACCGCAGAGAACGATCGTCTTCGCAGAGATGGACATAAGATCTTTCGTAACTGGTGCGGGAACTGGCTCTACTTCCAGGGAACGCTTAGCTGCAAAATCCGCAGTTAATTGCTCATCACAGCCTAAGGCAATGAGATTTTTCTTTTCATTAAAGCTTTCGAGTTTCATGTCATCAGCTTTGGAATTGAAAGTCGGCTTATTCTTAGCACCAACTGGGGCTTCTGTGCCGTCTTTTCCGATTCCGCCTTTAGAAACGACCGTAATGCGTGCATCAGTTTTAGAGTCCTCTTTCACCATAACGCCGGCAACTTTGATCACGCCCGGTTGGCCACCTTGTTCAAAAGAGACCTTGACGGAATTAACGAGGTCTTCATTTTTCTTTTTATCTTCAGCCAGTTGCTTTTCAATGTCTTTATTCACATCCGCTGCCGTCTTAATTCCACAGGCAGAGAGGCCCAGGATTGCTGTCAGAGAGAGGGTGATAAGAGATAGGTTTTTCATGCTCGTCCTTCTTCCGTTAAAGGCTTGAAATTTATCATGAAAAGGGGCGTTCGACGAGGTCTGCGGGCCCAGCAGAGAGTAATTATAGGACTGTCTAAGAGTTCGACTGGAAAACCCATCGGAAATCGTTTATAACAGCTCTTCAAAATCAAACCTTTTTGAGGTGCTCATGTCTTCTTTAAAAGTAGGGGCTCTTTTTGCCCTCGTTCTCGGTCTCAGTGCATGTGGAAGTAAATTCACCGGTTTTCCAGATCCTCTCTTCAAAGATAGCAACGGCAACCGCCTTGATGCTAATTCTGCAGATTACACACAAAATGCCACTCTCAATTTGGTGCAAACCAATCAAGAACTTAAAAACGTCCAAAGCAACGCAGTTTCTTTCAGAGGAACTGGTAATAAAAGCATTTACAAGGTGGCCTACAGCTTTAACTCACAAACCTTTACTAGCTTTCAAGTTCTGAAAACCGTCGTGGACGCTCATTACAGCGATTGTGCTGCCCCACAAGAAAAGATGACTTTGAAAGGATCTTCCGGCTCGCAAAATCTGCGCCTTCATAGTCAAGTGAACCTTCAAATGCACACAGACTATATTTTAGAAGTGAATTTCGAGCATTCTTGCAAAGATCTCGAAATGAACTTTGACATCGTAGCATGGGGCGGTCGTTCGGAGGAAGATCCTATGATGGCTTATGTTTGCGAAGGGCAACAAATTGGTTCATTCACTTTCTTGCCGCAAGTAGATGGCCTTACGGGAATTTCATCCATTGTTGGAAAAGAGAAATTTTTGGGAATGAACACATATTGTGGCGAAGCGGTTCAGGGTAAAGAGGTTGTATGTAAATTTACCCCAAGCGCACCCTTTTCTGTAAAAGACACTTCGGTTTCTCAAGTTGAATGCTCTACTGAAAAAGACAGTGAGAAGGTAAGTTTCATTGCTAATTTTAATACAGCCGAAAATACAGCTGACGTTCGTTGCACTAAGAATGGCGCCGAAACTTTTGCTGAGAAGTTTCATGCGTGCCGTTCACTAGTACGAGACTTCAAAACTTACGAACTGAATCCGTAATTCTGGAAGTGGAATTGAAGCCGCACACAGTTCAACTTTCTGAAGAAGTCGAAAAAGCGCTCAAAGCCGGAACTCCGGTGGTGGCGCTTGAATCCACCATCATTTCGCATGGGATGCCTTATCCGCAAAATTTCGAAATGGCACTCAAAGTGGAGGACGAAGTCCGCGCCCATGGCGCTGTTCCCGCGACCATCGCGATTATCAACGGCATATTACGAGCTGGCTTAAGCAAAACTGAAATTGAGAGCTTTGCGAAAAAAGGCCCGCAAATCACAAAGGTCAGTCGGCGCGATATTCCAGTTATCGTCGCACAAAAGAAAGACGGTGCGACCACCGTCGCTAGTACGATGATCATTGCGGAACTTGTGGGAATTAAAATATTCGCGACTGGTGGTATTGGTGGCGTTCATCGTGGTGCCGAAACGACGATGGATATCTCTGCAGATCTTGAAGAACTTGCGCAAACCAATGTGGCTGTGATCTGCGCTGGAGCTAAATCCATTCTCGATATCGGACTCACGCTCGAATACCTCGAAACCAAAGGCGTACCTGTTTTAGGTTATCAAACATCCGAGCTCCCCGCATTCTACACACGCGAGAGCGGATTCAAGGTCGATGCAAAGATCGATTCCGCCGAACAAATGGCAGCGATTCTCGATGCGAAATGGAATCTGGGACTCAAAGGCGGCGTCGTCATCGCAAATCCCGTTCCCGCAAAATACTCTTTAGACTTCAAAGAAATGGAAACCGTGATCGCCAATGCGCTTCAAGAAATGAATCAGAAGGGCATTAAAGGCAAAGACTCCACGCCGTTTTTATTGGGTAAAGTCAAAGAACTCACCGCCGGGAAAAGCCTTGAAACCAATATTCAGCTGGTTTTAAACAACGCGCGCGTCGCTGCTGAGATTGCTGTTGCCTACGCGCGGATCTCTTAAAACTCCGCAAAGTGCGGAAAAGTATTTTTAGCCTCTGGCAACTGTTCTAGTTTGCCAAAGTCACAAACAACAGCCATAGCTTCCCAAATCTTCGCGACTGCAGGATGATCGTGAGCTGTTCTTGCTGCTTCCGCACTGACCCACTCGAAGACTTCCAAAATAGTTCCATCGGTGGAGCGGCCGATAAATGGCGTTTTATCAGTGGCTAATCCATATTCTTTGAGAGTTGCAAAGTGCTTGCGAACCAGAGGTTCTAGTTCCTGGATTTTTCCAGCTTTGGGCTTATACATAGCAATGACGATTTCGGGTTTACTCATGGGTTTTTCTCCTCTTCAAACCAGCTCAGCCATCCTCCAACGACGCGCTGAAGCTTCTGGCGATTTAAAATATAATGACGTTCGCGACCTATTTTTTCGACACGGATGAGTTCGGCATCTTCTAAAACTTGAAGGTGCCGAGTCATGGTGGGCCAGCTGCAATCAAACCGCTTTACGATTTCCCCGGCGGTCATTTGACCATGCCGTCCCAATAATACTACCAGAACTCTTCGACGTGCCTCATGTGCCAAAGCGGCGAATACCACTTCAAATTCTTCCAACTCTTTTTCAGCTCTGCTCTTGGACATGGGAGATATTTAGCTATTTAGCTAAATATAGTCAAGGGTAATTCTTTGACGATTCTATGCCTAAGCGATATTAAAATTTGATGATTGAAACAGAAAGACTCCTCATTCGTCCTTGGACCGCCCAAGATGTTCCTTACTATCAAGCCATGTCGACTGATGTGGGCTACACCTGCTTTTCGCCGCCGGGAATCTTTCTCGTAAAAGATGAAGCCGAAGCGTTGCAAAAAGTGAATATGCGCATCAAGCTCTTTGAAGAACATCTTATTGGTAAGTTTTTGATTTTTGAAAAGTCGAGCGGTGCCTTTGTTGGAACTTGTGGTGGAGATTTTTTTGATTTCAACGGTAAGAAAGAAATTGAGCTCGGCTATCGCATGATGCTCAGCCAGTGGGGAAAAGGATTTGCAACGGAATCTGCTGCGGCTTTGATTAACTATTTACTGAAAGATGTGAAGGCGTCGTCCGTGTTTGGATTTGCACTTCATCAGAATCGTCAGTCGCTGAAAATTCTTGAGAAGATCGGAATGAATTATCAACAGGAATTTACTTGGGTTGGGTTGCCTCATAAGCTGTATCGGGTGGGAAATGGATAAAGGATCTAGGATCAATGCCTAAAGTTGGAACTCATGCCATCGTTGTGAACGATCAAGATCAAGTTCTTCTCGTTCGAAGAAACTACATGGATCATGATTGGATTCCACCAGGTGGCATGATGGAAGAAGGGGAATCTATTCCTTCGGCCATTATTCGTGAAGTGAAAGAAGAGACCGGATATATAGTTGAACCCGGAGAACTTGTTGCTGTGGGATCGCGAGCAAGAACTAATGACGTGATTATTGTGATGAGTGCCAAGATTGCCGGTAAATCAAACGAAGCAATAGACCCCAATGAAATCGCCGAGGTTGGCTTCTTTGCTTTTGATAAATTGCCAGAACCAATGAAGCCAGAAGCTAAAAAATTGTTGGAGATGTATCGTCAAGGTCTTCGCGGGCAGTTGGTGGTAGTAAGCTAGTTTTTGAGGACTGTCCGATTGAAAGGAAGTAAAATGAACGATTCTATTCATCAATTTGCAGCGAAAGGTTTCAATACTTCGTCGGATGCGTATGAGCGAGGAAGACCGGAGTATCCTCAAGATGCTGTGGATTTTCTGATTTCAGCATTGAATTTGAATAAAGCCTCTTCGGTCATCGATCTCGGTGCAGGAACTGGTAAACTAACTAAAATGCTTGGTAAGAGTGGTGCAAAGATAGTTGCTGTAGAACCCGTTGAGGGTATGCGAAAAAAGTTTTCATCCGTGTTACCCGAAGTAGAAATTCTTGACGGAACGGCGGAGAAAATTCCACTGAAGGATGAAAGCGTTGACGCCGTCGTGGTGGCGCAGGCATTTCATTGGTTCAATGGTGAAGCGGCTCTGCCTGAGATTCATCGTATTCTGAAACCCACTGGGAAAATTGGCCTGATTTGGAATGCGCGAGACGAAAGTACTCCATGGGTCGCGCAACTTACGGAAATTATCGATCCGTACGAAAGAGGGGCGCCTCGTTATAAGAGTGGGGAATGGCGAAAATCTTTTGATAAGACGACCTTGTTTTCGAAGCTTGAGTACTCTCGATTTGGCTATATCCAAAAGGGCGATGTGGATATGATTGTTGATAGAGTGGGTTCCATCAGCTTTATCGCTTCACTTGCAGAGAGTGAAAAAAGGATTGTGCTTGATAAAGTTCGGGAACTAGCCTCCAGAAATACAAAAGGTTCTGAAGGCTTGGTTGAGTTGCCTTATCGGACAGATGTGTTTGTCTGTTCGAAGAAAAGCTAATCTATTTCTTTCTCGTTTTAGCTAACAGTCGCAGAATTTCCAGATACAACCAGATCAGAGTAATTAAAAGACCGAATGAAGCGTACCACTCCATATACTTTGGTGCGCGTTGTTCCGCTCCTTTTTCAATAAAGTCGAAGTCGAGAACCAAGTTGAGGGCCGCGATAATCGTGATGCCGACGGAAGCCAGAATTCCTATGGGCCCGTTCTCGTGAATAAAAGGAACCCGCATTCCGAAAAACGCCAGGATAATGTCGATGAGATAGACGAGAGCGATACCGCCAGTGGCGGCGATGACTCCGAGCTTGAAGTTCTCAGTCGCTTTGACCAATCCGGATTTATAAGCCATGAGGAGCGCAACAAAAGTTCCCATCGTGCACATCACGGCTTGCATTATGATTCCGGGATAGCGAACTTCAAAAATAGAAGAGAGTGAACCCAAGGCCGCACCTTCCAGAATCGCGTAGATGGGAACAAGGTATGGCGAAGTCTTTTTAACGAAGATGATGACCAAGGACAAAAGAAAGGTCGTGATAATCACCGGGAAATACCAATCTGGAATCTCTGGAACCGCCTCTTGAGACCAACCGCTCGGATAAGCTTTTTGCCAAGTCAGGCAGGCGCTCGCGATGAGGAGGAGGATGAGAATCAGGCTCTTGTTAACCGTGCCTTGGATTGTCATGACATCGCTGGTGGCTTGAAGGTTCTGAAAGGTCTTTTCTGATAAAGCGGGATTTGCAGTTCTCATACTCTTGCTTTCTCCTCGGGTTTAATAGTAATCATAGTATACTTGAATTTGTGGAATCAATACAGGAGAAGCCGATGAGTAAAGAAAAACTCGACGAAGCCATCGAGCTTCGCAAAAATAAAAAACCTGAAGAGGCGATGGTGATCTTAAAAGCGCTCCTTCAAGAAAATCCCAACGATGCCGACCTCAACTATCAAATCGCCTGGATCTGCGATTTCATGGGTCATGAATCCGAAGCAGCCCCTTATTATGAAAAAGCACTTTCGCTCGGTCTTAAAGAGGGAAGGCTCGGAGCGATGCTCGGTTTGGGGAGTACATATCGTTGCCTCGGTGAGTACGAAAAATCGCTCAAAGTATTTGACCAAGCCGTTTCAGAGTTTCCGAACGAGCGTCCTCTGAAAGTATTTCGCGCTTTAACTTTGTATAACTTGGGTAGAGCCGAAGAATCGGTCAGTCAGCTTTTGATTCAGCTTCTTGATACAACGAGCGATCCAGCGATTAAAGGGTATGAGGGTGCTTTGAGATTCTACTCGGACAAACTCAACCAGACTTGGAAGTAGAGTTATGACAGAGACCCGGACACCTAATGATAGAGTTCAAGAATACTGTATTAAATGGAACTTATCTGAACCGTCCTTGATGGTGTCGACGATCAGCAGTCACATTTATAAGGTTCAACACAAGGGATTGACCGCGATTCTCAAGCTCTTGACCGAAAAGGGACAAGAGTTTGAAGTGAGAGGCGCCATTGTCCTTCGCTATTTCAATGGCCAAGGCGCCGTTCAGCTTTTGCAAGCAGATGAAGGTGCACACCTTCTCGAGTTTATCGATGGACCTAGGCTGCAATCTCTTGTAGTCGAGGGCAAAGATGATACCGCCACGGAAATCATTTGTGACGTCATGACACAGCTTCATGGCCATTCTGAAAAGGTCCCCGAGGGTCTCATCACAATAGATCAACATTTCCGTGGGCTTTTTAATAAAGTAAAGCGAGAAAAAGCAGATTCTCTCTATGTACAGGGCGCAAAACTCGCTGAAAAGCTCATTGAAACTGAACAAGAGGTTCGAGTTCTTCATGGCGACCTACATCATGAGAACATTTTGAAAAGTCCCACTCGTGGTTGGGTGATCATAGATCCACAATGTCTTGTTGCGGAGAGAACTTACGATGCTGCCAATGTATTCTTTAATCCCATGGGAATGCCGGCGCTTGTAGAGTCGTTAGAGACGATCGACAAACGCAGTCAGATCTTGTCCAAAAGACTTCAAATTGATCGTAAAAGAATGCTGGAATTCGCATTTGCTTATGGCTGCTTGAGCGCAGCTTGGTACTCAGAAGACAATTCGCCAGAAGAACAAGATACACTCCGCAACGCTCGGGCGGTTTACGAAGTGCTAAAGACTTTGAAGTGACGTGTGACATTCAATTTAAGAAGTAGAGAAAATATGGAACGAATTCAAAAAATTGGTTTAGAAACACTGCGATCAATGGAAGGTATTTTGACGAAGTCCGCAGGCTATGAGACGAGCATGGCCGATGAAATTGAGCATTTTGAAAATGTTAATCCGACGGGTTGGTTTCTTGCATTGGATTCTCGTGAGCGGCATGTGGGTTTCATTCGCTGCTTTAAGCAGGGCGATGATTGGAGTACCGCGGAGTTATACGTAGCAGGCAATTTTTCTGATCGACAGAACCTTGCGAAAAAGTTGATGACCTCTTTTTTAGAACACAATCACTTTGCTTCGAGCCATCGACTGCGCTTTGATTTGAATGCGATGGATGTGGAGCTCAATGCGGTGATCGAGGACGTGAACCTTCCTCATAAGAAGCAGACATTCCTCTATTTTGAAATCGAAGCAGCGAGAATAAATTCCGGCTCTAGTGCATTGCCTGTGGAAACAGTGGAGGCAACAGAACTTGCCACCGTTTTAAGTTATCTTAACCCCGTGAAAGAATCGGAAGCGAAGAGCTGGCTTGAAAGTGGCTCCATTCGTGTCGAAACGGCGGGAGCTCGAATCGCATCGGCGGCCCAGGTTTATTTTTATGGAGACTCGGCGGAAATTAATCGTATTGCAACTCACGGGGATTTTTTACGTCAAGGTCACGCACGTAAACTGATGGCGAAAATCTGCGCGGAGTTGCGTGCACGTGACATCCCAAAGCTTTTTCTGAAGGTCGAAGACGTCAGGGCTCCGGCTATTGGCTTTTATAAAGATTTCGGCTTCCAAGAAATCGTCGGGAAAAGACAGACCTGGCACTCCCTATACTTTTAGTGACAGAGCCCACGCCCCGCTTTACCCTTTACCGCCGGAGCGAATGTGATCTATGAAAGCTCGTAGCTTCGGCTGTACTTGTGATTTTTGCGGATAATATAAATAATAACCCGCACTGGTGGCGGCATATTGGCTTAGTATAACTTCCAGTTTGCCAGATTTGATTTGTTCCTGCACCGACTCCTCCGCGGTATACATAATACCAAGTCCGTCGATGGCGGCATCTTTCATCATTAATGGATCATTCATAATCAGCGATCCCTTCACCTGCACTTGAAATTCTTGTCCCTTGTTTTCAAACTCCCACCGATCGTAAAGTCCCGTATGTCCAAGACGGAAGCGCATGCAATCGTGAGATAAAAGGTCCTTCGGATGCTTAGGCCGTCCCATCTTATTGAGGTATTTGGGTGATGCCGTTGTTACAAATCGTACCGGGCCTCGCAATTTGATCGCGACCATGTCTTTGGCAAGAATGTCTGATAAACGAATTCCTGCGTCGAAACCCTTCTCGACGATGTCGGAAGCCTGGTCCTCGAAAAATAATTCTATTGAAATCTCTGGATACTTTTTTAAGAAGGATTTAATAATGGGCTGCAAATAAGCATGATAGGGAGATTTTGGTAAATTAATTCGCAGCAAGCCCGTCGCTTTTTTCGAATAACTCCCAGCTTCCCTCATTGCGTCTAAGATTTGATTCAATGCCGGTCCTGCCTGATTCAAAAATTTTTCACCGGCTTCTGTCAGACTCGTGCTTCTGGTCGTGCGACTTAGCAGTGTGATACCCAATCGGCCTTCGAGTTGTTTGATCATTTTGCTAATTGCCGGCGGAGAAATCTGCAGCTCCTCAGCCGCCGCCGTAAAGTTTCGTTTTTCCGCAACAAGTTTGAGAGCTAGCAGTCCGTCGAGGTGATTCCGATCCATTATTAACTCCTGGTTAATAGTACATAAATCTATATGCCATTTTTCGAAAGAGTGGAAGAGCGTATTATCACATTAATCACAAACCATATGTTTCCACAGAAGGGGACACGCCATGATTCAAGCAAAAGGCATTGCCGCTTTTTCGGCAAAAGAACCACTTGGGCCATTTTCATTCACTCGACGCGACCCAAGGGAGTTCGATGTCGTCATCGATATTAGGTACAGCGGAATTTGCCACTCGGATATTCACACCGTGCGAAGTGAGTGGGGAGCCGCCAACTATCCCGTCGTTCCCGGCCACGAAATTGCGGGGGTCGTGACTTCCGTCGGTTCCAAAGTCACGAAATACAAAGTCGGGGACCACGTTGGAGTCGGTTGCTTTGTGGACTCTTGTCGTGAGTGCGCACACTGCAAACAAGATCTTGAACAGTATTGCCTGGAAGGCATGAATGCCACCTACAACAGCTTTGAAAAAGACGGCAAGACTCCCACGCAAGGCGGTTACTCTAATGTCATCGTCGTTGACGAAAATTACGTTCTAAAAATTCCGAAATCCTTGCCACTCGATAAAGCGGCTCCATTATTGTGTGCAGGCATTACTTTGTATTCACCCCTCAAGCATTGGAAGGCGGGTCCCGGAAAAAAAGTGGCCATCGTAGGATTAGGCGGTCTTGGCCACGTCGGAGTTAAGATCGCACGTGCCTTGGGTGCTGAAGTCACGGTTTTAAGCCAATCCGATAGGAAACGCGAAGATGCTTTCAAGATGGGCGCGCATAAATTTGTGGCAACTCACGATCGCAAAGTTTTCGAGGAGCTTGCAAATAGTTTTGACCTCATTATCAACACGGTTTCCGTCGACATCAACATGGGAGACTACTTTGGTTTATTGAAGCTCGATGGCTCCCTAGTGGTGGTGGGCTTGCCAGAGAAACCTTTGTCGATTCATCCGTTTCCACTCGTGCTCATGCGCCGTAGTTACGCGGGCTCATTGATAGGCTCTATCAAAGAGACCCAAGAGATGCTCGACTTCTGCGCGAAGCACGAAATTACTCCGGATATTGAACTGATTGCGCCTCAACAAGTGAATGAAGCTTACGAGCGCGTTCTCAAAAGTGATGTGCGCTATCGCTTCGTCATTGATATGGCGAAGATTTAGTTTTGAAAGGAAGTTTAAAATGAAAAAGCGAATGTTAGGTAAAAGTTTAGAAGTTTCTGCAATCGGCTTCGGGGCGATGGGTTTCAGCCAAGGCTATGGAGTTCCCAAAGACAAAAAAGAAGCGATTCCTGTTTTGCGAGCAGCCGTTGAGCAAGGAGTCACCTTCTTTGATACTGCTGAAGTCTATGGTCCATTTATCAACGAAGAATTGGTTGGCGAGGCACTTGCACCCTATAAAGGAAAAGTCGTTATTGCCACGAAGTTTGGATGGAAAGCTGCTGCCAACGGAAAATGGATGGAACTTGATAGCAGACCCGACCATATCAAAGAAGTCGCGGAAGCCTCTTTAAAGCGCCTCAAGGTGGAGACGATTGATCTATTTTACCAACACAGAGTTGATCCAAATGTCCCCATCGAAGAAGTCGCTGGCGCCGTGAAGGATCTCATCAAAGAAGGTAAAGTAAAACACTTTGGCCTTTCGGAAGCGAGTGCAAAAACCATTCGTCGGGCCCACGCTGTACAACCCGTAGCCGCCGTTCAGAGCGAGTATTCTCTTTGGTGGCGTGAGCCCGAAGAGAAGATTTTTTCTACACTTGAAGAACTTGGAATTGGTTTCGTTCCATTTAGCCCATTAGGAAAAGGTTTTCTTACGGGAAGATTTAGTGCTGAAACGAAGTTTGATTCTGGCGACTTTAGAAGTATGGTCCCTCGTTTTTCTTCGGAGAATATGGCAGCAAACCAATCCTTTGTGGAACTCCTGGATAAAGTTGCCAAAGAAAAACAAGCAACGAAAGCACAAGTGGCCTTAGCGTGGGTACTGGCGCAAAAACCCTGGATAGTTCCAATTCCTGGAACGACGAATATGGACCGCATGGTTGAAAATAGCAAATCGGCGGATGTAGTTCTCACCGCAAAAGATTTGCAAGAGATCAACTCAGCGGCCGCCAAAATCCATGCGCAAGGCGAACGGTATCCAGAGAATTTGCAAAAGCTCATTGATCGTTAAAGGAATTTACTTATGGCCTCGTCAATCTCGTCCTCCTTAACAGCTCATAAAACAGAATCTTGGAATGCAGTATTTTCCCTAACCGTTGGAGTGGCGGGATTGATTATGGCCGAATTTTTACCGGCGGGTGTGCTAACGCCGCTTGCGCGCGATCTTCAAGTCACTGAGGGGATGGCGGGACAAGCTGTGACCGCGACTTCGATCCTTGCAGTGATTTCAAGTTTGTCTATCGCATTTTTGACTCGGAATTTGAACCGTCGAACTGTTTTGCTCGTACTATCCTTCTTACTAACGTGCTCAAGTGTGATTGTGGCAATGGCGCCGAGCTTTCCTTTTCTTCTTCTAGGTCGGGTCATTTTGGGTATTGCTCTCGGCGGTTTCTGGTCCATGGCAGCTGCCATCACAACAAGACTCGTTGCTGAAGAAAATGTTCCAAAAGCGATTTCAATTATCTTTGGTGGAAGTTCTTTTGCCTCAGTACTTGCAGCTCCTATGGGAAGTTATTTCGGAAATATCCTCGGCTGGAGAAATGTCTTTTTGATTGCCGCCGTTGTGGGGCTTGCCGCATTTATTTGGCAATTTATGTCTTTACCCTCGTTGGAGCCCAAGAGAAATGTGAAATTAAGAACTACGATCGATGTTCTGAAGAAACCGCAATTTACTACGGCATTACTTGCCATTATGTTTGTTTTCTGCGGACGATTTGCCTCTTTCACTTATCTACGTCCCTTCCTTGAAAAGACCACGGGCCTTAGCGTGAACTGGATTTCCGCGGTTCTATTGACGTTCGGCCTTGCTTACTTTGTCGGAAATTGGTTTGCGCCGGGTATGATTAAACGAAACATTCGCACCGCTTTGGCAATACCGCCCTTCGCGTTGGCTTTTGTGGCCATGGGCATACTGCTTTTGGGGCACTCACTTTTTGCAACAGTTGTGTTGATATTTATTTGGGGTGCCCTCTTTGGGCCTGTGGCTCCGGGGTGGTCGACATGGGTCACCAGAAAAGTTCCTGAATATGCAGAAACCGCGGGAGGACTGTATGTGGCTTCTATTCAGTTCTCGGCAGCCATTGGCGCTTTCTTTGGGGGTGTTGTGTTTGACCATTATGGATCTGCGGGAGTATTTTTATTGAGCGGTCTTTCATGGTTTTTATCTTCGATATTAGTCTTCTCGAGGAAATTGTGATACATTCAGTTCATGCAGACGCTCACAAATAATTTTTTAAAAGAAAATATATTCTCGATCGAATCCGAAGAGGAGTTGGTTCGGGCCTTTCGTTATCGGGATCAAAAAAAGCTGATTTTACCTAAGGAATTAGAGTTTCCTCTGAATATTCGCTCCTATTTTACATGGAAAGAATCGTCTGGAGTTTATACTTATCTTGTTTTTAAAATGCCATCATGGGATCGCCCTAGAGGCGTTGCTTTTAAGCGAACTCCTTCTACAGGGGAACCGACAGGAGGTCTGTGCAACTGGTGCCATGCTTATGGATCTTCTGATGATATCGGCATGCTATCAGTGGCAATGAGTGCGAATGTAAGCTCATCGTACTTTATTTGCCATGACCTGCGATGCATTGAAAAAATTGAAGAGGCCACAACACTTGCGGGGAAGGATCCCGAGAAATATATCGCGGACCTTTACTATCGCATGGAAAAGCTTTTCGAAAATATCAGTAACTACAAACCAGATTAAGCTTTAACCACTGTGAGTTCGTGACGGTCGTTAACGAGTAGGCAATTCATGCCGGCTTTGGTTGCCGATTCAATTCCGAGCGGAGCATCTTCGATAGCCAGGCAATCGTTGGGATCAATACCCAAACGAGAAGCACCTATCAAAAAGCAATCCGGCGCAGGTTTGCCATTTTTATAATCCTCGGCACAAACCAGTTGATCAAAGTAGCGAGTCAGATTTAGGTGAGCCAAGATTTTTTCAACCGGCGTGCGGCGGCTGCCGGTAACAACAGCCATCGGAAGCTTGCCATGATAATGCTTAACAATGTTCACAACCGGCGTGATTTCTTTTACCTCGTGCAGGGAAGAGAAAAAGTGGATTTCCTTCTCCGCCAAAAACTCATCGATAGCGATTTCAACTTTATGCATTTCATTAAGCATCTCCACGATCATGCGCGTAGGCCGGCCAGCTAAAGAAAAATGCTGCTCGCGACTGAGTGTCAGATCGTAAGCGGCAAGACTGATATTCCACGCCCGTAAGTGCGCGGGCATCGTGTCGGCCACCGTGCCGTCGAAATCGAATAAGAGAGCTTTAAATTCGTGTTGAGGAAAATATTTTTTCAGCATAATTTACTTCTTTAATGTCAATCTAACCGGGCAATGATCCGAACCCAGCACATTCGGGCAGTGGGCCGCAGCTTTCAAGCGATCTGAAGCTTCTTTATTCACTAAAAAATAATCCAATCGCCAACCAATGTTCTTTTCTCGTACTCCAGGGCGATAGCTCCACCAGGTGTAATGATTCGGGCCTTGTTCAAACTTGCGGAAGCTATCGACCCATTCCAATTTGTCCAAAAACTTTGTCATCCATGCTCGCTCCTCTGGAAGGAAGCCCGCATTCTTAATATTCGATTTTGGATTTTTGAGATCAATTTCCTTATGCGCGATATTGAAGTCACCGCAAATAATCACTTCACGACCTTTTTTTCGAAGTCCTTGAAGTCGCTTCTCAGCAGCTGCACAGAATTCTAACTTAAATGGCAGTCGCGCATGATCGCGCTGACTATTAGGAAAATAGCTGTTAATTACTGTTATAGGACCGAAGTCAGCTTCGAGCCAGCGGCCTTCATGATCAAATTTTGAAATTCCAATACCTATGCGAACTTCATCGGGTTCTTTGCGAGAATACATCGCCAGGCCCGAGTACCCAGCTTTCTCTGCAAAAGCCCACGAGGAGTGATAGCGCGCAGGATGATAAAAGGTTTCATCCTTTTGAATCACCTCGTCGGTGATTTTAATTTCTTGCAGGCAAACGACGTCGGCCTTTTCATGCTCAAACCATTCGCGAAAGTTTTTTTTGTGGACCGAACGGAGTCCATTTACATTCCAAGATATTAGCTTCATAGTCTGAAGATTTTCTCTCAAAAACGACTTTGAAGCTATAAATAAAGCGAAATAGTGGACGGAACTCAGCGGCAGTTTTTGTGTTTGCGGTCATCGTCGCCACCATAGTGGCTGAGGCCTTTATGCATACGATGATGACAACCCGGTGTGTTGGGTTTCGCTTGGAGGCAATAAGAAATGACCACCACCGCGCCTACGGGAGGCGGATTTTTGAGAATGACTTTGTTGCCGTCTAATGTGTACGCGGCGGCTGCACCATTAACAGTTACTGTGATCCTTTTCGGATCCACACCTGTGTAGTCGAGGATAAATTCTTTTTGTATCGTCATCTGTTGCCCACTCAGCTCGCCGATGGAGGCAAGGCCTTCACTGATATCATCATTTGCCATATCAATGGCGACACCCGGATTGAGCGCAATCATATCAGTGTAGCCATAGCCCACTTCATTTCCTGCGGGGGCGGGAGTATCAACATAGATAATTCCTGAAATGGCGACGGGCTGCGTACCTTTCAGAGCTTTGAGTCTTGCGCTGAGCCCCGCTGCTGAAAGTCCTTCGCAATCACGATTGCGAGCGGCGATTTTATCGGGGTCTGTTTCTGCGGGAACTCCATTCGGAACCGCGGCGCAGATATCACGGTGATCTGCTACAAAAATAACACCTAAAGCAGCTTCGGCACGGAAAAAACCCAGTGACTGAGATTCATTAAGGAGTGTGGGAGTCGTAACGCCATTAAAGAGAGAGTACAAACCTTCCTCTCCACCGCCTGCGTTCGGGTCCGCAGGCACCTGATTGAGTTTTGCATTTAGGTAAACCTGAATTTGCGCAGAGGAAAGCTCAGATGATTTCAAAACGATGGGTTCATTCGCTGCACGATAGAGGCGCCCTGATTGGCCCGAGGTGCTTCCA
>Ga0255338_1003687_pt1 | contig 17694 bp, 11 predicted proteins | sample MeOH1_35cm_T4_19_FD_203715 | JGI IMG/M metagenome (GOLD analysis project Ga0255338, IMG submission 203715) | Sandy soil microbial communities from University of British Columbia, Vancouver, Canada - MeOH1_35cm_T4_195 | ecosystem: Engineered > Artificial ecosystem > Sand microcosm > Unclassified ...
CACCGTGCTCAACACGAGCAAGGTCCTGCCCTTCGAGATCGACGAGCACATCACCGTCAACGAGGAGTCCCGGCTCAAGTACCGCTTCCTCGACCTGCGCCGCGCCCGCATGCTGCGCAACCTGACCGTCCGCCACACCATCGCGATGGCCGCCCGCAACGCGCTGGCCTCCGAGGGCTTCCTCGAGATCGAGACGCCCTGCCTGACCAAGGCCACCCCCGAGGGCGCGCGCGACTTCCTCGTGCCCTCGCGCATGACGCCCGGGACCTTCTACGCCCTGCCCCAGTCGCCCCAGATCTTCAAGCAGATCCTCATGGTCTCCGGCGTCGAGAAGTACATGCAGATCGCCCGCGCCTTCCGCGACGAGGACCTGCGCGCCGACCGGCAGCCGGAGCACACCCAGATCGACGTCGAGATGTCGTTCGTCGAGGAGGCCGACGTCCACGCCGCCTGCGAGCGGATGATGAAGGCCATCTTCAAGGCCGCCGTCGGCTTCGACCTGAAGACCCCGTTCCCGCGCCTCGACTACTTCGAGGCGATGCGCCGCTTCGGCTCGGACAAGCCCGACCAGCGCTATGGCTTCGAGATCGTCGACCTCTCCGCCGAGCTCAAGGGCTGCGGCTTCAAGGTCTTCGCCGGCCCCGTCGCCGAGGGGGGAGTGGTGCGCGCGATCTCGTGCTCGAGCGTCTACTCCCGCGCCGAGATCGACAAGCTCACCGACCTGGCCAAGGTGTACGGCGCCAAGGGCCTGGCCTGGATCAAGTGGACCGCGACGGGCCCGGAGACGCCGATCGCGAAGTTCCTGACCCCGGAGAACTTCGAGGCCATCAAGGCCAAGACCGGCGCCAAGCCGGGCGACACGACCTTCTTCGCCGCCGATAAGGAGATCCCGGCCTCGACCGTCCTGGGCGCCATCCGCAAGGAGATCATCGCCCGCCTCAAGCCCGAGCCGTCCACGCCCTGGCATTTCTCCTGGATCACCCACTTCCCGCTGCTCGAGTGGGAGGCCGAGGACAAGCGCTGGACCTTCGCGCACAACCCCTTCACCCGCCCGCTCGACGCCGACGTCCCCAAGCTCGACACCGACCCCGGCGCGGTGCGCAGCCACCAGTACGACCTCGTGCTCAACGGCGTGGAGCTGGCCAGCGGCTCGATCCGCAACCACAGCGGCGCGATGCAGCGCAAAATACTCGGCCTGATGGGCTTCGACGAGACCGAGCAGGAGCGCCAGTTCGGCCTGCTGCTGTCCGCGCTCGATTTCGGCGCCCCGCCGCACGGCGGCTTCGGCATGGGCCTCGACCGCCTCACCGCGCTCCTGTGCGGCGAGGACTCGATCCGCGACGTGATCGCGTTCCCCAAGACCCAGAAGGGGACCGACCCGCTCTCCGAGGCGCCCGGCCCCGTGAAGGAAAAGCAGCTCAAGGAGCTGCACATCAAGCTGGACCTGCCCGCCTCCTAGATGGTGTCAGGCCTGTCGTTCTTTGCACTATTCACTGAAGTTATGCAAAGAACGACAAGCCTGACACCGGTTTCCTAGAACTTGGCGTTGCCGGGGACGCGCGGGCACAGCTGCACGTCGCGGATGTTCTCGATGCCCGTGACGTACATCAGCAGGCGCTCGAAGCCCAGGCCGAAGCCCGCGTGCGGCACCGTGCCGTAGCGGCGCAGGTCGGCGTACCAGGAGTTGGCCACGGGGTCGATGCCCGTCTCCCTCATGCGCTCCAGCAGCTTGTCGAGGCGATGCTCGCGCTGGGAGCCGCCGATCAGCTCGCCCACGCGCGGCACGAGCAGGTCCATGCAGGCGACCGTCTTCTGGTCGTCGTTGCAGTACATGTAGAACGGCTTGAAGGAGCGCGGGTAGTTGATGACGAACACCGGCTTCTTGGCGTGCTCCTCGGTGAGGTAGCGCTCGTGCTCGGTCTGCAGGTCCTTGCCCCAGGAGATGGGGTGGTCCCACTTGCGGCCGGACTTCTCCAATATCGCGATGGCCTCGGTGTAATCGATGACGCCGAACTGGGCCGAGGCCACGGCCTCGAGCTTGGCGCGCAGGCCCTTCTCGACGCGCTCGTCGAAGAACTGAAGGTCGCGGGCGCAGTTCTTGAACGCGTGGGCGATGAGGTGCTTGACGAAGTCCTCGGCCAGGGCCATGTCGTCCTTGAGGTCGGCGAAGGCCGCCTCGGGCTCGATCATCCAGAACTCGGAGGCGTGCCGGGGGGTGGTGGACAGCTCGGCCCGGAAGGTCGGCCCGAAGGTGTAGACCTTGGACAGCGACATCGCGAGGATCTCCGCCTCGAGCTGGCCGGAGACCGTCAGGGAGCACTTCTCGCCGAAGAAGTCCTTCGAGAAGTCGACCTTCCCGTCCGGGCCGCGCGGGGGCTTCTCGGCGTCGAGCGTGGTGACCTGGAACATCGCACCCGCACCCTCGCAGTCGGAGGTCGTCAGGATCGGCGAGTGGCACATCACGAAGCCGCGGCTGCGGAAGAACTCGTGGACCGCGAACGACATCTCCGAGCGCACGCGGAACACCGCCCCGAAGGTGTTCGTGCGCGGGCGCATGTGGGCCACGCCTCGGAGGAACTCGAAGGAGGTCCCGGCCTTCTGCACGGGGGAGGAGGGATCGCACTCGCCGAGGACCTCGATGGACGAGGGCTCCAGCTCGATGGCCTGGCCCTTGCCCTGGGAGGGGATCAGCTTGCCCGTCACGGCCAAGGACGCGCCGGTGATCTGCTTGAGGATGTGGTCCCGCCCTGAAAGGTCGGTCGGGACCACAATCTGAATAGAGTCGAAGGTGGAGCCGTCGTTGAGGTGGATGAAGCCCACGCTCTTCGACTCGCGCACCGACTTGATCCAGCCCGCGACCGTCACGGAATCGCCCGCCTTGCCCGTCGCCAGGACCGTCTTGATCTCGCTTCGCTTCATGACGGAGATTATGCCAAATCACCGTCCGGTCGCGATGCCGGGCCCTAGTAGCGCTTGGGGTAGACGGACTTCTTGTCTTCCTTTTTCAGGAGCTCGAGCAGGCGCCCTTCCTTCATCTTCTTGGGCTTCGGGGCCTTGTACGCCGGCCCCATCGGCTTGCCCTCGGGCTCCGCGACCTCCTGCGGCGGGCAGGAGTGCTGGGAGGGACCCATGATGAGAGCGGAGGGGTCGCGCACGTTCAGGGGAGTGATGATGTCGCCGCCTTCTCCGGGGACGGCGCCCGGGGCGGTGGACTGAGCGGTCTCGACCGGCTTCGGCGCGGGCTCGGGGGCGCCGCGGAAGGACGCATCGACCATCTCCGTGCCCGGATCGGCCTTCGCGAGAGGCGTCGGGCCTCCGGAGAGCTCCTGATACCAACGCCCGGCCTGGAAGCACGCCGCGCACAGCAGGAGCGCGACGCCGATGCGAACGACGGAGCCCGCCGCGGGAGGGGTTTTCATGCCTAAAGCATGCCCCCGGGCGCCCGGTTTCGCCATTAAAAGCCGGCAAAACCGCGGCAAATCCTCGGTAAGAGGTCCTAGAGCTGGACGGCCGCCGAGAAGCGCCGGCCGCGCTCGGAGGAGCGCTTGTAGCCGGACGAGGGGGACAGGGAGCCGAGCTCGGCCTCGCGCTTGGCGGGGGACGGGTGCGTCTTGAACATCCCGCCTCCGCCCGAGCCCTCGGCCTTCTCCATGCGCTCCAGGAACGCCTTGAGCGCGCCGGGATCGTAGTTCGCCGCCTTCGCGTACTGCGCGCCGAACTTGTCCGCCTCGTACTCCTTGTCGCGGCTGTAGCCGTTGACGACGAGCTTGTTGACGACGTCGTCGACGGCGCCCTCGAAGGCGCTGGTGAGCTGGCTCACCTGCTGGGGCGTGTAGTTCTTGGCGGCCTCGGAGCCGAGGATGGTGAACGCGCTCGTCAGGCGGGAGGTCTGGATGGTCTTGAGGCCGTGCTTCTTGGCGATGTGCGCGACCTCGTGGGCCAGCACGCCGGCCAGCTCGTCCTCGCTGCGCACGAGCTCGAGCATGCCCTTGGTGACGAAGATGAACCCGCCCGGGGCGGCGAAGGCGTTGATCTCGTCGGAGGCCAGCACCTGGACGTGGTAGCCCTTGAAGGTCGAGGGCCGGTCCGAGGCGAGGGCGACGGCCTGCGCGACCTTCTGAGCGTAGGCGTTGAGCCCCGGGTCGTTGAGCGGCTTGTAGCGGGTCAGGACCTGCGCGGACACGGCGCGGCCGATGTAGTACTCCTCGCTCTCGGATATCTCGGAGAAGCCCTTGCGGACCTGATTGACGCCCTTGGCGACCTTGGTCAGGTCGACGTTGGAGTTGATGCGGCCGCCGGTCATCGAGCTCACGTCGAGGTTCTGGAGGCCCTGGCAGCCGGCGGAGGCGAGGAAGCCGAGAAGGAGAAGGCGCTTCATTTGGAGCCTCCCTCGCCCATCAAGCCGCCCGCGCGGAGGAACTCGAACAGCTCGGCCTCGGAGACGACGCGTCGCTCCATCGAGTTGACGGCGGCGAAGTTCACGGCGGAGCCGTTCTTCGCTCCGTAGGATTTCTCGACCTGGGCGTTGAAGCCCTTGCCGGCGAGCGTGACCTCGTCGGCGGTGGCGGAACCGCCCACGCCGTCGCCGCCGGAGAGGTTGGCCTTGCGCGTCGTGACGGCGCTCGAGTGGATGTAGCCTGAGGAGGTCTTATGGAAGCCCGCCTCGACGCCCAACGACTCGAAAGTCTGGCCGAGCCGGGCGACGCCCGAGGAGGGCGAGTAGGACTGGGCCCGCTTGCGCAGGGCGGTCTCCTGCACCAGGACCGTGATGGTCGAGGCGTAGGCGGCGGCGGCGGACAGCGCCAGGGCGGCGCCGAGCAGGATCGTTCGTTTCATCATTTCTCCGTCAGGGCGTTGGAGCCGTCCCAATCGGAGGGCGGAGGCTCCTTCATGTATCGTTCGCAGCGTCCCAGATAGTTCTCGCAGGCGTGGTCATCGCCGAACTCCGCCGTGGTGCGGCGGAACACCGCGACGGCCTCTTCGAAGCGCCTGGAGCGGAACAGCTCCAGTCCCTTCTCAAAAAGTCTAGCTTTTTCGACGAGCAACGGCTCCGTTTCTCCCTTGAGACCCAGCAATTCATACACCCGGATCGCCTCGCTCTTGCCCTTCACCTTCACGAAATCGAGCTCGCGGACCTCGATGGCGTCGCCGGCTCCCCTGCGGGTGGTCTCGGAGATCAGGATGTACGTGCCGTAGGCCTTGTTGGCGCCCTCCAGGCGCGAGGCGAGGTTGACGGCGTCTCCGATGGCGGTGTAGCTGAAGCGCTTGGGCGAGCCCATGTTGCCGATGATCGCCGGCCCCGTGTTCAGGCCGATGCGGTTGCGCACGGGAGGATAGCCCAGGCGGTCGAACTCGGCCTTGAGTCCCGCGAGCTTCTTCTGGTTGGCGAGCGCGACCTTGCAGGCGACGAGCGCGTGCCCCTCGCAAGGCAGCGGCGCGCCCCAGAAGGACATGATCGCGTCGCCGATGTACTTGTCGAGCGTGCCGCCGGAGTCGAGCACGGTCTCGGTCATCTCGCCCAGGTAGCGGTTCATCAGCTGGGTGAGCTTCTCGGGACCGAGCTTCTCGGAGAAGCTCGTGAAGCCCTCGATGTCGGAGAAGTAGAAGGTCGCCTCGCGGCGCTCGCCGCCGAGCGCGAGGGCCTCGGGACGCTCCGCGATCTGGCGGACGACCTCGGGGGACAGGTAGAACGAGAACGCGCCCTGGATGTATCGCTTCTGCCGCCCCTCGACGGCGTAGCTCCAGGCCGAGGCCGCCGCGAAGCCCAGCCACAGCGCGAGCTGGGGCGCCGCCAGGTCGAGCCAGACCCCGCGCGCGAAGGCCGCGCAGGACGCGCCGAGCAGGAGCCCGCTCGAGGCGAGCATCACGCCGAGCGCCCAGCCCAGGTGGGAGGACAGCCGCGACGCGGCGCCGGCCAGGACGAGCGCGAGGACGACGAGGACGAACACGGACGCGCGCGGCGCGCGGGTCAACCCGTCGCCGTGCATCAGGTTGTCGGTCGCGGCGGCGACGATCTCGGTGCCCGGGAACACGGGGTCGATCGGGGAGGGATGGTTGTCGAGCAGGCCGGGCGCGCTCATGCCGATGAAGACGATCTTGTCCTTGAACAGCGCGGGATCCAGGCCGGGCTTCTTCTTCTCCTCGAGCTCGACGAACGAGGTCACGAGGTCCGTGAAGTGGTAGGACTCGTACGTCTTCAGCGGCGAGGTCTTGTCCGTCAGCGCCTTGCCGTGGAAGCGGACGAGCAGGCGCCCGTCGGTGAGGCGCGGGGCGAGCTCGTCGAGCGTCTTTCCCGTCGCGAGCATCGCCGCGGCCGCGGGCAAGGTCGGATAGAGCCTGCCGCCGAGGGAGACCAGGAGCGGGACGCCGCGGAAGACCCCGTCGAGGTCGGCCTCCGCTTTCGTGTCGCCGAGCGAGCGCGCTCCGGACAGGAGCGGGGCGATCGGCAGGCGGACCGAGGCGCGCTTCCCGGCCGCGCCGGCGAGCGCGGGCCCTGCCTCCACGGCGAAGCGCGCCGGGGCGGCCTCGGGACGGCGAGGATCGGCCTTGGCGTCGGTCTCCATGGCGAGGACGACGATGCCCGCGTCCTTCACGGCCGCGCCCAGCTCCGCGTCGAGGCTCACCTCTCCGGCGTTCGTGAAGAGCACGTCGAAGACGACGGCGCGCGCTCCGGCGGTCTTAAGGAAGGACAGCGCCGGGACGTAGATGTCGCGCGGCCAGGGCCAGGCGTTGTGGTCCTTCTCCTGCCGGTCGAGGCTCGCCTGGTCGATCGTGACGTGGACGATGGACGGGTCGCGCCGCGACGGGTCGGCGAAGCGGCGCGCGCGCCAGTCGAGCGTCTTGAGCTCGACGCCCTGCATCACCTCGCTGGGGCGGGACAGGAGGACGAGACCGCCGACGGCCGCGAGCAGGGCGGCGAGGGGGAGGTGGCCGCGGAATCGGTTCGTCGGGATCGGCACCGGGCGATACTAGCGAATTTGTATGGTCTCCGGGAACGGCTGGACGAAACCGCCCGTTTTTGGCATAATCTATATGATGGGCGTGTAGCTCAGCTGGGAGAGCGCATCCTTCGCAAGGATGAGGTCGCAGGTTCAATCCCTGTCACGTCCACCAGATTTAAAGGCCCCCGCGCGGGGGCCTTTTTTTATTTCCCCGCGGCCTCGCGCTTGAGCCGCTCCTTCTCCTTGCGCAGCCCCTTCTTGTACAGCATGCGCGCCTTGGAGTGCTCCTCGTTGGTCTCGGAGAACAGGTGGCCGCCCGTCATGTCGGCGACGAAGTACAGCGCGGAGGTCTTGGCGGGATCGAGGACGCCCTTGAACGACTCGAGGCCCGGCGAGCAGATGGGACCGGGAGGCAGGCCGCGGCGGATGTAGGTGTTGTACGCGGACGGCGTCTGAAGGTCGGAGCGCGTCAGCCCCTTTTTCCAATAGCCCAGGTTGAGCGCGTACTGCACCGTCGGGTCGGCCTGCAGGGGCATGCGCTTCTTGAGGCGGTTGAGATACACCGCCGCGATGATCGGGCGCTCCTGCTTCAGCACGGCCTCGCGCTCCACGATGGACGCCAGGGTCAGAGCCTCCTCGAAGGAGAGCTGGGGCCGGGGAGCCGCCGCGGCCCAGGCGGCGCCGATCTGCCTCTGGAACTCGTCCTCCATCGCGGAGGCGGCCTTCTCGGCTCCGTAGCCGGGCGGGAACTGGTAGGTGGAGGGGAAAAGCTTCCCCTCGAGCTTGCGCTTGGCGACGACCGCGAGGAACTCGGCCCCGTCGACGATCCCGGCCTTCTCAAGGCGCTCGGCGATCTGGCTCGCCATGAAGCCCTCGGGGATGGTCACCTTCATGTCGTCGGTGAGGCCGAGCGTGAGCTTGCGGGCGACCACCGTCGGCCACTCGCGCTTGCGCAAGGTGTACGAGCCGGGCTTCAGGTGGCGGTCGAGGCCCGTGACCTTGAGGAGGACGCGGAAGACGAACACCGATTGCACGACGCCCTTGGACCCCAGGAGCTCCGCGGTCTTGCGCGCGCCGAGCCCCCCGGGGACCTCCACCCGGACCGGCGCCCCGGGACGCACGGCCCACGCGCCCGCCAGGAGGAGGGCGAGCGCGGCGGCGCCGGCGAGCAGGGCGGCGCGGCTCACGCGGCCTTCTTCTCCGTCCGCCGGAGCGCGGCGCGCACGCGGGCCAGGAGCTCCGGAGCCCGGAACGGCTTGACGACGAAGTCGTCCACGCCGAAATGCAGGGCCTCCAGCTCCTCGTCGGCGGTCTGCTTGACCGTCAGCATGAGCACGGGCAGCTCCTTGAGGGACGCCTCGGCGCGCATCGCGCGGCAGAACTGCTCGCCGTCCATCCGCGGCATCATCCAGTCCACGAGGACGATGTCCGAGGGCTTTTCCTTGATCATCCGCAGGCCCTCCTCGCCGTCCTTGGCGAGCCGGACGTCCATCCCAGCGCTCCGCAGGACCTCCTGGATGATGATGCGATAGTCCTCCTCGTCGTCGATGACCAAAACCGATGTCGCCATGATGCTCACTCCTCCCGCGGCTACGCCGCGACCTTCAGCGAAAAGCTTATGCGCGTCCCCTGACCCGGCGTCGACTTCACTTCGATCTTGCCGCCGTGCTGGTCGACGATCGATTTCACGATGTACAGCCCGAGGCCCGTCCCCTTATGACCCGTCACGCCCTCGGAGATGTTCCGTCCCTGGGTGAACGGCTGGAACAGGCGGTCCCGGTCGGCGGCGTCCATGCCGCGCCCGGTGTCGCCGACCGTCACCTCGATCCAGCGCGAGCCGCCGTCGCGGAACTGCTCGCCGGAGACCCAGACCTGGCCGCCCGTCGAGGTGAACTTCAGCCCGTTGGCGATGAGGTTCACGAGGACCTGGCGCACGCGGTCGGCGTCGCCGATGACGGAGGGCAGAGCGGTCAGGCGGTTGGAGATGGTGACCCCCTGCTGCAGCGCCTTCGCCTCGAAGAACTGGCAGACCTCGTTGGCCACGAGCGGCAGCTCCATCGGCCGCAGGACGCATTCCATCTTGCCCTTCTCGATCTTCGCCACGTCGAGCAGGTCGTTGATGAAGCCCGACAGGCGGTGGACGTTGACCTGGATGCGCTCGAGGAACTCCTTCGACTGGGCGAAGCCCTCAGGAGTGCCCCCGGCGACCTTCTCCCGGATGAGCTGAAGGAAGCTCTCGATGGCGCCGAGGGGGGAGCGGAGCTCGTGCGTCACGGAGGAGACGAAGTTCCGCTTGATCGAGTCGAACTCCTCGAGCCGGCCCGACATCGCGTTGAACACGCGCACGAGCCCCCCGAGCTCGTCGTCGGACTCCCACGCGAGCTTGCCGCCGAGCTTGCCGGCCCCGATCTCCCCGGCCAGGCGGCTGAGCTCGACGATCGGCTTGGTCAGGCTGCGCGCGATCAGGAAGGAGACCACCAGCCCCAGGAGGCTGGCGACGGCCCACACCAGCAGGATGATCTTCGACAGCCGCTGGTTGGCCTCCAGGAACGGGGCCCAGAGGACGCCCTCGTCGAGCTGCAGGTCCACCTCGACGGTCCGCTGCGGGTCCCCGGGATCGGCGACGACGAAGCGCGACGACTGCGTCGGCGAGCCGAAGGCCGCCGCGCCGACGGTCGCGGCCCGTTCCCGCCCCTTCGCCTTCCAGCGGATCTGCGCCGAGGCGATCGAGGGATACTGCGCCTTGAGGAACTTCAGGTAGCTCAGCAGGGCCACGTCGTCCTTCTGGATCAGGGAGTCCGACGCGGCCCTCTCCACGCTGACCGCGATCGTGGCGGCCAGCGCCCGCATGTCCCGCTGCTGATATTGGTTGCGTACCGCCAGCACGCCCCAGCCGAGCAGGGCCATGGAGAAGACCTGCAGCAGGAACGTGCTGAGGACGAGCTTCGCGCGGATCGTCACTTCCTGTCGCCTCCCGAGATGATCTCGGACTGCACGCGGTCCAGGGCGCGCCGCGCCGAGGTGTTGTTCGGCTCGGCTTCGATGATGCGCCGGAAGGCGGCGGCGGCCTCGGACAGCTTGCCCTGCGCGTAATAGTCCACGCCGGTCTCGTACAGGCGCTCGATCTCGACCGGGGTCAGGCCGGTCGTCTTGGGCTCCGGGACCTTCGGCGCCGGGGCGGCCTCGCGCTTGCCGCGCTCGATGAGGGACTGCAGCGCGTCGATGTAGTTCTTGATCTGCTTGCGCGAGTCGGAATCGGTCTCGAGCTTGTACGCCGAGCGCAGGGCCTTGAGCGCCTCCGGATTGCGCTTCAGCGCGTAGTGCGCCGCGCCCAGGCGCTTGTAGGCCAGCGCGTTGGACGGGTCGAGCTCGAGCACCTGGTCCGCCAGCTTCACGACGCGCTCGAAGTCTCGCTCGCGGAGCGCGACCTCCATGAGGGCCATCGTGCCGCCGACGACCTTCTCGGCGCCCATCGTCGGGGCTTTCCCGGCTTCGACGACCGCCGGGCCCTCGCGGGTCACGCCGGTCTTGGCCTCGACGGCCTTGGCGAGGCGCTCGATGCGCTCGTCGGTCGGGTTCAGGCTGCCCGCGTAGGCGAGCTTGCGCAGCGCCGCTTTGGCGTCGCCCGCCACGAAGTCGAGCGAGCCTTCGTAGATGGCCGCCTGGGACGCGTCCGTCTGGAAGTCCTTGAGGACGGGGAACTCCGCGGCGACGGCCGTCATGCGCTCCAGGCTCTGCTGCAGGCGCGTGTCCTTCGGCTTCAGCGAGAGGGCCTGCCCGAGCTTGTCGGCGGCCTCGGAGTAACGGCCGGCCGTCGCGTCGAGCTTCGCCTGGCGCAGGAACTCGTCGATGGCCGTGCGCTTGTACAGCGCCAGGTCCTCGAGCTGGTAACGGAAGTCGGGGGTGCCGACGGCCGCGAGGTCCCGCAGATTCTCGAGGATCGCCTCGCTGAAGGCGGCCTCCGCCTGCTTCGCGCGCCCGAAGCGCATGGTCAGACCCAGGCGGTGCGAGCCGGAGGTGCCCGTCAGGCCTCCGAGGGGCAGGGCGAAGCCGTAGTCGAACTGCATGCGGCTGATCTTGTAGGACAGGCCGAAGGACATCTGGCGGAAGTCCCGGCTTCCGGTGGCCAGAGAGCCGCGCACGCCGAAGGAGCCGTGCAGCAAGGTCGGAAGCCACTTCTCGGCGCCGACGGCGAAGATCTTGTCGGTCGAGCCGTCCGGGGCGCTCTGCAGGCGCGCGTCTCCCGTCAGCGTCGAGAACGGCGTCTTGTAGGCGCCGCCGAGCTTGATGTTGCGGCCGAGCTTGTCCGACTCCACGAAGCCGACGTTCGGCGCCGTCAGATGCTGGATCATCAAGCCGACCGACCACCTCGGCCGGACGCGCCACAAGAAGCCCAGGTCCGCGTCGAGGTTGCCCTTGGACGCGTTCTGCAGCACCGGGTCCGGCGTGCCGGTGGCGACGCCGGTGTTCGAGATGCCGTTGCCCGCCTCGCCCGTGCCGCCGACGGTCCGATTGAGGTACTTCAGAGTGCCGCCGAGGTAATACTTGTTGGGGGAGGTCCGCGCGAACAGGCCCCGGCTGTACGAGGCCAGGAGCTGGCTCTCGCGGTACAGGCCCCCGATCGTGAAGTAGTTCCAGGCGGCGCCGAAGGTGCCGCGGCGGCCGCCCTCGATGGGATGGGCGTAGGCGATGAACGAGTTCGAGGGGTTCGATCCGTCGGAGAGCCCCATCAGGAGCTTCGAGTAGGTGGTGCTGAGCTCGGGACGGTCGAGGGTCGCGAGCCCGGCGGGGTTGTAGTACACGGAATAGGCGTCGTCGGCGACCGCCGTGTAGGCATGGCCGAGCCCCGACACGCGGGCGCCGACGCCCACGTCCTCGTAGGCGGCCATGGCGCGGCCGGCGCCCGCTCCGAGGAGGAGGGCGCTGACGGCGAGGCGGCGGATGGTGAGGGCTTCCATGGCTTACCGGACGACGAGCAAGGTCCCCGTGAACACCTGATCCTCGGACGTGATGCGATAGACATACAGGCCGCTGCGGACCCGGACGTTGTCGGCCGTCCCGTTCCAGGTCGCGTACTGCGCCTGGATGACGGAGGCCGGGCAGCCGCCCCCGGCCCCGGCCGTGCGGTCGCGCCTCGGGCCGATCGCGGCGACCTCGGTCCCGATCATGGTGTAGATCTTCCCGCTGATCTCGCTTCCCTGCGGGTTCTCGAAGCAGAAGAAGGCGATGTCATTGACCCCGTCGCCGTTGGGGGTGATGACGCGGGACAGCGGCCCATAGAAGCGGACCTGCCCGGCCTGCGCGTAGGACAGCGCGAGCCCGAGCACGGCGAGCCCCGCCGCCAGCGCCGCGCGCTGCGCCGCCTTCAGCCCGGCCTTCCTGGTCATCCTCATCTCGCCACCACGATGGTCCCCGTATAGGTCTTGCCGCCGCCCTGGACGCGGTAGACGTAGGCGCCGCCGCCGACGGTGCGGCCGTTGGACTTGCCGTTCCAGACCAAGGTGTTCGGCACCTGGCCGCCGGTCATGTCCGCGACGTGCGAGCCCATGATGTCGTAGATGCTCCCGACGATGGTCTCGTTGTTGGGGCCGGGATCGTAGGTGAAGATCACGATGTCGTTGAGGCCGTCGCCGTTCGGGGAGATGACGCGGCCGGAGATGTTCGAGAGGTCGAAGACGGGGCCGTTCGCGCGGGCGAGCGCGCGGATCTGATATTTTCCGAGATTGGGGGACTCCACGGTGACGGTCTGGGTGACGGGGTCGACGACGCCGTAAACCTTCTTGAACTCAGCGCCATTGTACCAGAACAGGCCGAGGTTCTTGACCGTCACGCCGCTCGCCGCGGGCGCGGCGCCCGCGTCCGCGACGGACAACCCCGCCGCGGCCACGCCGGCCGCCGCCACGGGGACGCCGTTGGTCGTCTCGAAATGGAGGACGATGCGCACGGGTTTCGGGAGAGGGTAGTTCTTCAGCTCCGTCGCGCCGAGCATCGGCCGGAAGAGGGCGGACTGGAACACGCCGTCGTGCACGTCCTCCGTCACGCGCCGGCGGTCGATGCGGATGTCGTCGCCCAGGCCGTTGACGTCGGCGTTGAGGCCGGAAGCCGTCGTGTTGTCCAGGACGACGCGCGAGACGCAGTCGTCCAGGAAGTAGTTGCGCTCCCCCAGGCTCGAGAGCGTGACCGCGACGGTCGACAGGCCCACCGTATTATAGGAATGGATGCGGTAGAAGTAGTTGAGCCCGCCGGTGTTGTCGACGAGGTCCGTCACGTTGAAGGCGAGGCTCGAGATGTTGACGTAGGAGGGCGCGCAGATGTCGGAAGAGCGGTAGATGCCGTAGCCGATCAGCTCGTCCGCGAGCGGCGCCGAGGTGCTCATGAAGACGGTGCCGTCGCCGAAGCGTGTGACCGTCGACCAGGACAAGGCCACGGTCAGCGGCCCCGGCACGACCTTCACCCCGATGGGCTCCATCGGCGCGATGGTGAACGGGAACGCGCCGACCGTCGCGGAGTACGGGCTCTCGATCTGCTTGATGTCACGAGCCGTGATCCGGTAATAGTAGGTGACTCCCAGCGTCAAAGGCCGGTCCACGTACCGGTTGTTGGACGTCGTCGTCGATGTGACGAACCCGTAGCCCGCGTTCGTCGATCGCGAAACGCGATAGAAGAAGAAACCCACGCCCACGCCGTCGGGCGGGAGCTCGTCCCAGGTCAGGCTGACCCCGAGCAGCATCGCCTGGGCGACGACCCCCGACGGAGCGAACGGCACCGGACCGTCCAAAGTGCGGATCGAGAGCTGGTTCGAGGGCTCGGCTTCGGTTCCCGCGTCGTTGAGAGCGATGACCCGGAGTTGATAGGTCGTCGCGTTCAGCAGCCCGTTGAGGATGGTGTTCGAGGTGGTGACGGTGGCGAGGGGGAGGAAGGTGACGCTGTCCGTGCTGCCGCGGACGACGAAGCGCGTGTAGGAGGGATTGCTGTTCGGATCCCAGGCCAGCGAGATGGTCGTCGAGGACACCGCGGTCGTCGACACGCTCAGAGCGGGCGCCGCCAAGGTGATCGTCGAGCCGAACGGAGAAAACCCCGAGCAGATCGGATCGCACGCGTTGACCGCGACGTAATAGGTCGTGTTCGCGTCGAGGCCGGTGAGGGTCGCCGTGGTCGCCGCCGTCGCGGATGAGGCGAAGACCGGGACGTAGCCAGTCACCGTGGAAGCGACGAGAAGATAGGAATTGGCTCCGAAGGAGGGGTACCAGTAGGCGGTCAGGGACGAGATGTACACCGCGAGCGTGCCGGTCGACGGCTGCGGGGGGCCGGCCGGGGTCGGGCGCAGCACGGCGCTGGAAATGTTCGACGCGTAGGAGATGTCGCTGTCGCCGTCGGTGGTCCAGATCCGCGCGTAGTAGGTCGTCGCGGGAACAAGCCCCATCACCTCGATGTTGACCAGCTCGCCGGGGACGACCCCCGAGGTCGAGAAGGAGATGTCCGCCAGGCGGTGGTCCGAGAAGGTATCGGGTACGGTGTAGGAAGCGATGCGGATGAAATAAGTGCTTCCCACCTGCAAGGTGCCGTTGTTCCCGTCGTAGCCGGGAGTCGTCCACTGCAAGGTGAAGCTCGAGACACCGATGTTCGGATGGCCGAGGTCGGTCACGGTGCGGGGGAACGCATGGAGCTCCGAGTACCCCGCCCGGACGACGTTCGCGCCAGAAGTCGCAGTCGTGAAAACCACCTCCTCTCCCACCGATCCGTCGAGACGGCCGCTCGTCGACGTGGCGCTGGTCCCGCCCGAGTTGTCGCCGCTGCGCACCACGTGATTCGTCGTCCCATCCATAGAGGGCCCCGCCCACACGACCGAGCCGGCAAATAGGAGGGCATAGAGCGCCTGACGCACGGATTCAGCTTAGCAGTACGAGGGGGAACTCGCGCCCGACTCAAGCGAAGTATTTGCGAAGATTGCTTCGCAATTTTCGCGGCTATTCAGCTTGTTGGTCCCATGGCGACAGGCTATATTGACTAGGCTATAAAGAAACGCGAATCGCCCCGAATGAGATCACTGCTCCTTCTGCTGACGCTCCTGCTGCCTGCCCCCCTGGGCTGGGCGGCGGGCGTCCCTTTCCGGGTCAACTTCCAAGGCAAGCTCCTCGACAGCGCCTTCGTCCCGCGCAACGGCGCCGTCGCCATGGAGTTCCGCCTGTTCGACGCGGCCACGGGGGGGACCCTCCTGTGGGGCCCCGAGACCCAGACTCCGACCGTCAACAACGGCGTGTTCTCGGTCCAGCTCGGCGCCGTCACCTCGCTCTCGCCCGACCTTTTCGTCGGCGGCACGACCTACCTGAGCGTCACCGTCGCCCCGGACGTCTTTCCCGCCGGCGAGATGTCCCCGCGCCAGCGCCTCATCGCGGCCCCGTACGCCATCACCGCGTCCCAGCTGTCCCAGGGCGGCGACGTCCGGATCAACGCCGGCGTGGCGTACGCCACCTTCACGAGCGCCGGCAACCTCCTGATCCCCTACGGCGTCGTCGCGACCTCGGCCTCGTTCTCCGGCGGCCTGACGGCTTCGAGCGGCACGTTCACCGCGACCGGCGCCGGCAGCTACAGCATCCGGACCTCCTCCGGGATCGACGTCGCCGCCGGCACCCTGAACGTCGCCGAGAACGTCGTGGCCAACGCGTTCGTCGGCGACGGCTCGCGGCTGACCGGGCTCACCATCACGGCCGGGAACATCGACACCGCCAAGCTCGCCGCCGACGCCGTCACCACGGCCAAGATCCTCACCGCCGCGGTCGACACCGCCAAGCTCGCCGCCGATTCCGTGACCGGCGCCAAGATCCTCAACGCCACGATCGACACCGCCAAGCTCAACCCCACCATCCAGGCTCAGCTGGCCTTGGCCGGGACCGTCGCGGCGGGATACGTCGACACCACCAGGCTCGCCGCCGACTCGGTGACCGGCGCCAAGATCCTCGACGCCACGATCGACACCGCCAAGCTCAACCCCACCATCCGGACCCAGCTGTCCCTGGCCGGCACCGTGGCGCCGGGCTACATCGACACCACCAGGCTCGCCGCCGACGCCGTCACCACCGTCAAGATCATCAACGCCGCCGTCGACACCGCCAAGCTCGCCGCCGACGCGGTGACGAGCGCCAAGATCCTGGACGGCGCGGTCACCACCCCGAAGCTCGCCGACGGCTCGGTCACCACCGCCAAGCTGGCCAACTCTTCGGTCGACACCGCCAAGCTCGCCGCCGACTCGGTGACCGGCGCCAAGATCCTCAACGCCACGATCGACACCGCCAAGCTCAACCCCACCATCCAGACCCAGCTGTCCCTGGCCGGCACCGTGGCGCCGGGGTACATCGACACCACCAGGCTCGCCGCCGACGCCGTCACCACCGTCAAGATCATCAACGCCGCCGTCGACACCGCCAAGATCGCCCCCGACGCCGTGACCGGGAGCGCCATCCTGAGCGGCTCGATCTCGACCGCCAAGCTCGTCAACGCCGCGGTCGACACCTTCAAGCTCGCCGCCGACGCGGTCACGACCGCGCGCATCCTCACGGGCGCCGTGACGACCACCAAGATCGCCAACAACGCTGTCGACACCAACAAGCTGGCCGACGACGCGGTCGTCGGCGTGAAGATCCGCAACGGCGCCATCGACACGGCCAAGCTCAACGCGACGATCCAGGCTCAGCTGGCCATGGCCGGGACCGTGGCCCCGGGCTACATCGACACCACCAGGCTCGCGACCGACGCCGTCACCACCGCCAAGATCCTGAGCGACGCCGTCACCACCGCCAAGCTCGCCTACGCCGCGGTCGACACCAACAAGCTCGCCCCCGACGCCGTGACGACCGGGCACATCCTCACCGCGAACGTCACCACCGCCAAGCTCGCCGACGGCGCCGTCAACACCGCCAAGCTCGCCGCCGACTCGGTGACCGGCGCGAAGATCCTGGACGCCACGATCGACACCGCCAAGCTCAACCCCACCATCCGGACCCAGCTGTCCCTGGCCGGCACCGTGGCGCCGGGCTACATCGACACCACCAGGCTCGCGACCGACGCCGTCACCACCGTCAAGATCCTCGACGCCGCGGTCGACACCGCCAAGCTCGCCGCCGACGCCGTGACGACGGCCAAGATCCTGGACGGGGCGGTCACCACTGTCAAGATCGCCGACTCCGCTGTCGACACCGCGAAGCTCGCCGCCGACTCGGTCACCGGCGCCAAGATCCTCGACGCCACCATCGACACCGCCAAGCTCAACCCCACCATCCGGACCCAGCTGTCCCTGGCCGGCACCGTGGCGCCGGGCTACATCGACACCACCAGGCTCGCGACCGACGCCGTCACCACCGTCAAGATCATCGACGCCGCGGTCGACACCGCCAAGCTCGCCGCCGACGCCGTGACGACGGCCAAGATCCTGGACGGGGCGGTCACCACTAATAAGATCGCCGACTCCGCTGTCGACACCGCCAAGCTCGCCACCGACGCCGTGACGACGGCCAAGATCCTCAACGCCGCGGTCGACACCTCCAAGCTCGCCGCCGACTCGGTCACTGGGGCGAAGATCCTCAACGCCACCATCGACACCGCCAAGCTCAATCCCACCATCCAGGCTCAGCTGGCCTTGGCCGGCACCGTGGCCGCGGGCTACATCGACTCGAGCAAGCTCGCCATCGGCTCCGTCGACACCAACCGCCTGGCCGTGGACGCGGTCGTCAACTCGAAGATCCTGACCGGCGCCGTC
>Ga0255338_1003688_pt1 | contig 17687 bp, 14 predicted proteins | sample MeOH1_35cm_T4_19_FD_203715 | JGI IMG/M metagenome (GOLD analysis project Ga0255338, IMG submission 203715) | Sandy soil microbial communities from University of British Columbia, Vancouver, Canada - MeOH1_35cm_T4_195 | ecosystem: Engineered > Artificial ecosystem > Sand microcosm > Unclassified ...
TCGCGCGATCGAAGGCGATGGAAAGATTCCCTTCCTCGAGACCAAGCACACCGAGAAGGCAAGACTGAAGAAGCTGCCGCGCAACCCGTTGCTGTCGGGGCCTGCCCTTGATCATGTGTGGCGCGGCAAGGCGAGTTCGAACTAGAGTCACGTCGTCAAGCCTTTTTCCGACGTTTCGAAGTCACGTTGCTAGCCGGCTTTGCCTGCAGCAGTTTGTGCAGGGCCTCCAGTGCCTGGCGCTTCTCAGGGAGGTAGTGGTGGGCGTCGTAGTGTTTCTCCTGCACCCCGCCGATGCCATGCGACTGGAGTTGGCCCCGGATGTGCAGCGGAATGCGGGCCGCCGCGAGTGCAGTCTCGATTCCGCTGCGGACGCGCTTCAGCTGGAACTCCTTGATGCCCACCCGCGTGGCAACAGCCTGGGCCCACGCCGACATGCTTGTCGAGTGCATGGGCGTCTTGCCGCCGTCGGTGGAAAGCAGGTAGGGGCCGTCCGCCAGTTGGGCGAGCTCCGCACGGATCTGCTTCGTCATCGGCACCAAGTGAACACGCGGCTCGGTGCGCTTGCCCTTGCGGTCGAACAGGCGCAGGCCGTCGACGCTCAAGTCGGTGCGCGTGAGCTTGGCCAACTGCGCGCTGCGCTGTCCACCTGTGATGACATGCAGCCGCAGCGCGGCGCCAATGACGCCGGGCTCGTCCTGCAACTCCTTCCAGTACTTGCGCAGATCCGGCAGTGGCAGCGGGTTCTTGTCGCTTGCGCCCTTGATGGCCGCAGTGCCCTCCACCGGGTTGACGGTGACGCCGTAGCCGATGAAGCTTGCCGGCAGCGCCGCGTCGGAGTCAGCCTTCACGGCGCAGCTGTACGCAGCGCGCAAGTAGGAGCGCAGCTTGCGCGCCGTGGTCTGCTTGCCGGTCTCGGTGAGCCGCCGGACCGCCGCTACGATCTCGCGCTTGTCCACCTCCGAGGCGGGCTTGTCCGCGACCGCCGGAAACGCCTCCAGCAGGTGGTTCTTGAAGATATTCTCCACGTCTGCCGCGGATTCCTTCTCCTGCCTTCGTAGCCACGCCACGTAGTCCGCGCACAGCGCCCGCAGGGTGAATTCCTGCTTTGCCGCTTCGGCTGCAGTAGCCGCAGCGCTGGCGGCCGCCTGGCGAACGCGCTCCGCTCGCAGCCCGCCCGGTGTCTCGGCATCAACCTTGGCGAGGGTGCGGGCGGCTTCCAGCGCCGCAGTGACTGAGTAGCCACGCGCGCTAGGCCGCAGCGACTTCGGCGGGGCCGACGAGTCGTAGTGCCCGATGGGGGTGCGCTCCGTCCTCCCGTCACGCGTCCGACGCCAATAGAACATCACCGGCCCGGTGCTCAGCTTGCGCGCTTCGAGCGATCCGCCGGCGGCGACTTTCTCCAACACGGCCGACTGGCCGAGCTGAAGAGCGCTGATTTTCTGCCCGTAGGTGGTTTTCAATTTATCCGTTGGACGTGCCGGTGACAGTCTTGGTGACAGTCTTGAACCGGTTGAATCTGTCCGTCCTTGGACAAATATAGACGATTTCCAGAGGGAAAGCAATGATTGGGTTTGTCTAGGGTCGTCCACAATCGCCTAGGGGAAGCGGACTCTTAATCCGTAGGTCGAGTGTTCGAGTCACTCAGGGCCCACCACCCACTCCCCTTGCATGGCCGGTTAGCAGCAGCTAACCGGCCATGGCACTTTCTGCGCGTTCACAGTGACGGTCCCCTGCGCATGGCAAGCGTTGTGCACGTTCGCAGTGGCGTCGATGCCACGCGCCGCGTCACCGCTTCAGCGTCCGGCCATCACCCGGCGTGATCCTGGCGAGCGCCGCGCACACGCGCGCGTTGACGCGGCGACCGCGCGTTGGCCGCCTCCACCAGCCGCTCCAGCATGATCGAGGCCGCCGGGCTGGGGGTGCGCTCGCGCAGGCGCATGACATAGACCCGGCGGGTCAACCGGGGTGCGGTCAGCGGAATGAAGACCAGCGAACCGGCGTCGCGCGGCACCGCGATTTTCGGCAGCACCGTGACACCCACGCCTTCGCGCAACAGCCCCAGCAGCGTGAGGATGCCTTCGGTGTTCAGCTGCGCGCGCGCCAGGGCCTGCAGCGCCCGCGGGTCGTCCAGCTGCCGATGCGCGGTGGTGCCGAGGAGCTGCAATCCGCTGAGGTGGGCCCAGCTGAGATGGCGCCGGCTGGCCAGCGGGTGATCGGGCCGGCAGACGAAACCGAACGGATCTTCCATCAGCGGCGTGAGTTGCAGGCGCGGATCGGCCTGGACCGGGCTGCAGATCCCCAGGTCCGCCTCGCCGGCCAGCACCATCGCCTCGATGGTCTGCGAATTGCTGTCGCGCAGGTGGAGGTCGACATCCGGATGGTCGCGCATGAAGCCGCTCACGATGGCCGGCAGCCAGTTGCTGGACACGCTGGCGATGGAGGCGAGTGTGAGGCGCCCCAGCGCGCCCGAGGCCAGCGACCGCATGGCCGCCACCATGCGGTCGTAGTGCACCAGCAGTTCCTCCACCAGCGGCTGGCAGGCCAGGCCATAGGCCGTCGGCGCCGAACGCTGGCCGGGCTCGAACAGGGGCTGGCCAAGCAGGCTTTCGATCGCCTGGATCGACTTGGTGATGGCCGGTTGCGAGCGGAAGGCCTTGCTGGCCGCCGCCTGGAAGCTGCCCTGCTGCGCCACCAGCAGGAAGTGGCGCAGCTGCCGGATGGCGAGCTCCGGGGCCGGGGCATTCGTCTTTCTCATCGATCGATGATAACTATTCATTTGATCTATATCGCGCCCGGCTTGACCATGCCGCAGCTTCAGCCACCACGCCCCCGCCCGCATGTCCGACTTCAGGTTCAACGAACGCCCGCCCACCGACCCCGTCCTGCTGGACATCGCCGACTACGTCCTCGCGCGCCCGATCGACAGCCCGCTGGCCTACGACACGGCGCGCCTGTGCCTGATCGACAGCCTGGGCTGCGCGATGGCCGCCCTGGCCTTTCCGGCCTGCACCAAGCTGCTCGGCCCGGTCGTGCCGGGCACCACCGTGCCCCATGGCGCCCGGGTGCCGGGCACGCCCTACGTGCTGGATCCGGTGCAGGCCGCCTTCGACATCGGCACCCTGATCCGCTGGCTCGACTTCAACGACTGCTGGCTGGCGGCCGAGTGGGGCCATCCGTCCGACAACCTGGGCGGCATCCTGGCCGTGGGCGACTGGCTGTCGCGCGGCGCGGTGGCGCAGGGCCGTGCGCCGCTGACAATGCGCGAGGTGCTCACCGCGATGGTCAAGGCGCACGAGATCCAGGGCTGCTTCGCGCTCGAGAACGCCTTCAACAAGGTGGGCCTGGACCACGTGCTGCTGGTCAAGCTCGCCTCCACCGCGGTGGTCGGCCAGCTGCTGGGGCTGAGCCGGGACGAACTGGTCAACGCCCTGTCGCTGGTTTTCTGCGACGGCCAGGCGCTGCGCACCTACCGCCACGCGCCCAACACCGGCAGCCGCAAGAGCTGGGCCGCCGGCGACGCCACCAGCCGCGCCGTGCGGCTGGCGCTGATGGCCAAGACCGGCGAGATGGGCTACCCCGCCGTGCTCAGCACCAAGACCTGGGGCTTCTACGACGCCAGCTTCCGCGGCGGCGAGTTCAAGTTCCAGCGCCCTTACGGCAGCTACGTGATGGAGAACGTGCTGTTCAAGATCTCCTACCCGGCCGAATTCCACGCCCAGACGGCGGTGGAAGCCGCGATGCAGATTCACCATCGGCTGAGCACCCTGGGCCGCGGCAGCGAGGACATCCGCGAGGTGGCGATCCGCACGCAGGAAGCGGCGATCCGCATCATCGACAAGCGCGGCCCCCTGCACAACCCGGCCGACCGCGACCACACCATGCAGTACATGGTGGCGATCCCGCTGATCTTCGGGCGCCTGACGGCCGCCGACTACGAGGACGAGGTGGCGGCCGATCCGCGCGTGGATGCCCTGCGCGGCAAGATGCGCTGCTTCGAAGACCCCGGCTTCACGCAGGCCTACCACGACCCCGAGCGGCGCGCCATTCCCAACGCGCTGAGCGTCACGCTGAACGACGGCACGGTGCTGGACGAAGTCTGCGTCGAGTACCCGATCGGCCACCGCCGCCGCCGCGCCGAAGGCATCCCGCTGCTGCAGGCCAAGTTCCGCGAGCACCTGGCCGGCCGCTTTGCCGCCAGGCAGCAGCAGGCCATCCTGGACGCCTCGCTGGATGCGGCCCGGCTGGACGCCATGCCGGTGCACGAATACATGGACCTGTACGTCTGAGCCCCGCCATGCCCTACCTCTGCGCCTCCGACCTGCCGCAGGCCCCCGCCGGACAGCGGCTGCGCGCGCTGCTGGCGCGCGGCGGCCTGCTGACGCTGCCGGGCACCCACAACGGCATGGCTTCGCTGCAGGCCCGGGCCGCCGGCTTCGAGGCGGCCTACCTGTCGGGCGCGGCGATGACCGCCTCCATGGGCCTGCCCGACCTCGGGATCATCACCGTCGACGATGTCTGCTTCTTCGTGCGCCAGGTGGTGCGCGCCAGCGGCCTGCCGCTGCTGGTGGACGGCGACACCGGTTACGGCGAGGCGCTCAACGTCATGCACATGGTGCGCAGCTTCGAGGACGCCGGCGCGGCGGCCGTGCACATCGAGGACCAGCTGCTGCCCAAGAAGTGCGGCCACCTGAACGACAAGAAGCTCGCCTCGGTGGACGACATGTGCGCCAAGGTCGCCGCCGCCGCCCGCGCCCGCCGCGACCTGGTGATCATCGCGCGCACCGACGCGGCCGCCAGCGAGGGCCTGGACGGCGCGGTGGCGCGCGCGCGCCGCTACGTGCAGGCCGGCGCCGACGCCATCTTCCCCGAGGCGCTGACCAGCGCCGGGATGTTCCGGGAATTCGCGCGCCGCCTGCCGGGCGTGCCGCTGCTGGCCAACATGACCGAGTTCGGCCGCACGCCCTTTTTCACTGCGGCCGAGTTCGAGGCCATGGGCTACCGCATGCTGATCTGGCCGGTCAGCTCGCTGCGCGTGGCCAACAAGGCGCAGGCCGAGCTCTACGCAGAGCTGCGGCGAAGCGGCAGCGCGCAGGCGCTGCTTTCGCGCATGCAGACCCGGGCCGAGCTCTACGAGCTGATCGGCCTGCGGTCGTTCGAGGAGTTAGACGCTTCCCTGGTAGCCACCGTGCTGCCCCCATCCAGAGAACCCCAAGGAGACAAACCATGAACTTCCAACGCTGGACATCCGCCGTGGCCCTGGCCATGTGCTTTGCCACGGGCGCCCTCGCCGAGCCGGCGCGCGTCATGATCCCCGCCAACCCCGGCGGCGGCTGGGACGGCCTGGGCCGCCAGATGTTCGCCGCCATGAACCAGGCCAAGGTCTTCACCGACGGCGCGACCTTCATCAACAAGGGCGGCGCGGCCGGCACCATCGGCCTGGCCGAGTTCGTCCGCACCACCAAGGGCGACGACAACGCCGTGATGGCGATGGGCGTGATCATGATCGGCGGCGCCATCTCCAACAAGATGCCGGTGACGATCAAGGACGTCACGCCGCTGGCGCGCCTGACCAACGAGTACAACGCCATCGCCGTGCCGGCGGATTCGCCGATCAAGACCGTGGCGGACTTCATGGCCGCGCTCAAGCGCGACCCGGGCGCGCTCGCGGTGGGCGGAGGCTCGGCCGGCGGCGTGGACCACGTGATGCTGGCGCTGCTGGCCCGCCAGAGCGGGGTGCCGGCCGACAAGATCAACTTCGTGTCGTTCTCGGGCGGCGAGATCCTGGCCGCGCTGGGCGGCGGCAAGATCAAGGCCGCCATTTCGGGCACCAGCGAGTTCCGCCAGTTCGCCGACAGCGGCCGCATCCGCATCATCGCGGTGTCGGGCCCCTCGCGGGTCGAGGGCGTCAATGCGCCCACGCTCAAGGAGTCGGGCATTCCGGTGGAGGTCGGCAACTGGCGCGGCGTCGTCGGCGCACAGGGAATGAGCGCGGCCGGCAAGAAGATGTGGCTCGACCGCCTGAGCAAGATGCACGCCTCGGCCGAATGGAAGCAGACGCTCAAGACCCAGGGCTGGGACGACGCCTTCCTCGAGGGTGACAAGTTCGAGGCCTTCCTGCGCAACGAGGAAGCGGCCTGGGCCTCGGCGCTGAAAGACGTCGGCATCCTCAAGTGAGCGCACGGCCATTGCCCCGGCGCTGGTGGCTGGGCCTGGGCGTGGTGGCGCTGGGCGCCGTGTGGCTGTGGGGCGCCCGCTCGATCGCCTCGACCACGCACTTCATCGGCCTCGGCCCATCGGCCATGATCACCGCGGTGGGCGCCGGCCTGGTCGTGCTGGGCCTGTTGCTGGGCTGGCAGGAGTGGCATGGCCTGACGGTGCCGGTGGACGATGAAGAAGGCGCGGGGCCCTTCTCCGGCCGCCGCTTCGCGCTGGCGGTGGCCGGCATCGCCCTGCCGCTGGTGGCCATGGCGCCGCTGGGCTTCCCTATCACCGCGATGGGCACCTTCGCACTGGTGGCGCGTGCCTTCGGCTCGCGCCGGCTGCTGCTGGACCTGCTGATCGGCGCCGTGCTGGGCGCCCTGCTCTGGTGGCTGTTCTCCAAACTGGGCGTGCACCTGGGCAAGTTTCTGCCGCTCGTGCGTTGAACTGAACCGAGCATGGACACCCTGAACCAACTGATCGCCGGTTTCGGCATCGCCCTGCAGCCGATGAACCTGCTGTGGGCGCTGATCGGCTGCGCGCTGGGCACGGCGGTGGGCGTGCTGCCCGGCATCGGACCGGCGCTGACCATCGCCCTGTTGATGCCGCTGACCGCCAAGGTGGCGCCGGCCTCGGCCTTCATCATGTTCGCCGGCATCCTGTACGGCGCCATGTACGGCGGCTCGACCACTTCCATCCTGCTGAACACCCCGGGCGAAAGCGGCTCGGTGATGACGGCCCTGGAGGGCAACCGCATGGCGCGCAGCGGACGCGGCGCGGCGGCACTGGCCACCGCCGCCGTGGGCTCCTTCGTCGCCGGCACCCTGGGCACCCTGGCCCTCACGTTCCTGGCACCGGCCATCGCCGACCTGGCGTTCGTGTTCGGACCCGAGGACTACTTCGCGCTGATGGTGCTGGCCTTCTGCTCGGTGTCGGCCGTCATGGGCAAGTCCACGCTGCGCGGCCTGATCGCGCTGTTCGTCGGCCTGGCCCTGGGCAGCATCGGCATCGACGCGCAGACCGGCCAGCCGCGCATGACCTTCGGCCATCCCGAGCTGCTGGACGGCATCGCGTTCACCGTGGTGCTGGTGGCCTTGTTCGCCATTGGCGAGGGGCTGTACCTGGCCAGCCGCCATGGCGATGCGCCTTCGGTGATCAATCCGCTGCAAGGGGGGAACCGGATGACGCGCGCCGACTGGGCCCGTTCCTGGAAGCCCTGGCTGCGCGGAACGCTGCTCGGCTTTCCCATCGGTTCGCTGCCGGCCGGCGGCACCGAGATTCCCACCTTCCTGTCGTACACGCTGGAGCGCCGGCTGAGCAAACATCCGCAGGAGTTCGGCCACGGCGCCATCGAAGGCGTGGCCGGGCCGGAGGCGGCCAACAATGCCGCCGCCGCCGGCATGCTGGTGCCGCTGCTGACCCTGGGCCTGCCGAGCACCGCCACCGCGGCCGTGCTGCTGGCGGCGTTCCAGAACTACGGCCTGCAGCCCGGCCCGATGCTGTTCACCACCAACCCGCAGCTGCTGTGGGGACTGATCGCGTCGCTCTACATCGGCAACGTGATCCTGCTGGTGCTCAACCTGCCGCTGGTGGGGCTGTGGGTGCGCTTGCTGCTGATCCCGCGGCCCTACATCTACGCCGGCATCGTGGTGTTCGCGCTGGTCGGCGTCTGGGGCCTGTCCACCTCGTGGATGGACCTGGCGCTGCTGTTCGGCCTCGGCCTGCTGGGCTACGTGGCGCGCTCCTGCGGCTTTCCGATCGCGCCGGCCCTGATCGGCCTGATCCTGGGCCCGCAGGCCGAGATCCAGTTGCGCCGCGCACTGGCGGTGAGCCAGGGCGACTTCACGGTGCTGGTGAGCACCCCGATTTCCATCGGCCTGCTGGCGTGCGCGGGCTGTGCACTGCTGCTGCCAGCGCTGCTGCGGTGGCGCCGGTCCGGCGGCAACCCGGTCTACCGATGGAGCCGCTAGCACAGGCGGACTCGCCGGAGCGCTTTCTGCGCCCGGTGGGCGGCACAGGTACGCGCGGCTACAGCCTGGCCGCGGCCGCCGGCGATGGCGCGGCGCTGGCGCGGTTGCCGTACTGCGTGCGGGTGCTGGCCGAGAACGTGCTGCGCCACCTGGGCCGAAACGGCGTCGCCGAGGCCGATCTCGCGCGGCTGCTGGCCTGGTCGCCGCAGCAGGCACAGGCCATCGAGGTGCCGTTCCATCCGGCCCGCGTCCTGATGCAGGACTACACCGGCATTCCTTCGCTGGTCGATCTGGCGATGCTGCGCGACGGCATGCGCGAAGCCGGCGGCGACTGCGGCCGCGTCAACCCGCGCATCCCGGTCGACCTGGTGATCGACCACTCGCTGATCGTCGACGCCGCGGGCTCGGCGGATGCGCAGCGGATCAACATGGCGCGCGAGTTCGAGCGCAACGCCGAGCGCTTTTCGCTGGCGCGCTGGGCGCAGGGCGCGTTCCGCAACCTGCGCGTGGTGCCGCCCGGGCGGGGCATCCTGCACCAGGTCAACATCGAGCACCTGGCGCAAGTGGTGCGGTGCGAGGACGGCATCGCCTTCCCCGACACCATGGTCGGGACCGACAGCCACAGCACCATGGTCAACGGCCTGGGCGTGCTGGGCTGGGGCGTGGGCGGCATCGAGGCCGAAGCCGCGATGATGGGGCTGCCGCTGGTCACGGCGGTGCGCCGCGTGGTCGGCGTGCGGCTCTCGGGCGCGCTGCGCCCGGGCGTGACGGCCACCGACCTGGTGCTCACGCTGGCCCAGCTGCTGCGCGCCGCCGACGTGGTCGATGCGATGGTCGAATTCTGCGGCCCCGCGCTCGATGCCCTGCCGGTGGCCGACCGTGCCACGCTGGCGAACATGGCGCCCGAATATGGTTCGAACTGCGCTTTGTTCCCGATCGATGCCGCGACCCTCGATTACCTGCGGCTGACCGGACGCGACCCCACGCTGGTGGAGGCCTACGCCCGCTTCCAGGGCTTGTGGCGCGACGACGGGGCGCCGCAGCCGGACTACTCGCAGCTGATCGAGCTGGATCTGAACACCGTCGAGCCCAGCGTGGCCGGGCCCGGCAAGCCGCATGAGCGCCGCCCGCTGGAGCGCGTGGCCGAACTGCATGCCCTGGGCGAAGGCCTATGCGACGGCGCGGTGGCCATCGCCGCGATCACCAGCTGCACCAACACCTCCAACCCCTCGGTCATGGTGGCGGCCGGGCTGCTGGCGCGCAACGCGGTCGCCCGCGGCCTGCGGGTGCCGCCCTGGGTCAAGACCTCGCTCACGCCGGGTTCCCGCGCCGTCGGCGAGTACCTGCGCGCGGCCGGGCTGCAGGACGCGCTGGACACCCTGGGCTTTCAGGTGGCCGGCTACGGCTGTGCCACCTGCGGCGGCAACTCGGGGGAATTGGCACCCGCCATCGAGCGCGAGGTGCGCGAGCGCGCGCTGGCGGTCTGCTCCGTGCTGTCGGGCAACCGCAACTTCGAAGCGCGCATCCACCCGCTGGTCAAGAGCAACTACCTGATGTCGCCGCCGCTGGTGGTGGCCTATGCGTTGGCCGGCCACATGGGGGTCAACCTGGCGCGCGAGCCGCTGGGCACCGGCGCCGACGGCCGCCCGGTGATGCTGCACGAGCTCTGGCCGTCCGACCAGGAGCTGCAGGAGACGGTGCGGCGCTGGGTCAACCCGGAGGTGTTCGCGCTCGGTTATCACACCCTGTTCGAGGGCGGCGACGCCTGGGAGCGGCTGCCGGTGGCCGGTGGTGAACTGTTCGCGTGGGACGCGGCCAGCACCTACATTCGCCGCCCGCCCTACCTCGATGCGGCGTGGGCCTCCGGCGGCGAACCCATCACCGGCGCGCGCGCCCTGCTGCTGCTGGGCGACGGCATCACCACCGACCACATCTCGCCGGTCGGCACCATCGCACCGCACTCGCCCGCGGCCGCCTACCTGCGCGCCCACGGGGTTGCGCAAGCGGACTTCAACGCCTACGGCGCACGCCGCGCCAACCATGACGTGATGGTCCGCGGCACCTTTGCGAACATCCGGTTGCGCAACGCGCTGGCCGGCGGCCAGGAGGGCGGCGTCACGCGCATGGCCGGCAGCGACGAGCCGCTGACCGTGTTCGACGCCGCCGTGCGCTACCGCGCGCAGGGCGTGCCGCTGGTGATCGTGGCCGGCCGCGACTACGGCGCCGGCTCATCGCGCGACTGGGCCGCCAAGGGCACGCGCCTGCTCGGCGTCCGGGCGGTGCTGGCCGAAGGCTTCGAGCGCATCCACCGCGCCAACCTCGCCTACATGGGCGTGCTGCCGCTGCAGTTCGAGGCCGGCGTCGGCTGGCGCGCGCTGCGCCTGGACGGCAGCGAACGCTTCCACATCGACACCCGCCGGATGCGTCCCGGCGGCACCGTGCGGGTGGAGATCGAGCGTGCCGACGGCACCCTCACCCGGCTGTGCTGCCGCGGCCGCCTGGACACCGCCAGCGAAGTCGAGGTGTGGTCCGCCGGCGGCATGCTTCCTTTCGTCCACCGCCGCCTTCAGTTGCACCCGTAGTTTGAACAGGCCCTCGCCCATGGACCAGATCAGTTTCGCCGCCGTGTACATGCGCGGGGGCACCAGCCGCGCGCTGTTCTTTCGCCAGCAGGACCTTCCCGAGCGCGCCGCCTGGGATGCGGTCTTCGCCGCCGCGCTGGGCACGCCGGACCCGCACGGCCGCCAGCTCGACGGCATGGGCGGCGGGATCTCCTCCTTGTCCAAGGTGGCGGTGATCGGCCCGCCCTCGCGGGCCGACGCCGACGTGGACTACACCTTCGCCCAGGTGCCGGTCGACGCCGCCGTGGTGCAGTACAAGGGCAACTGCGGCAACATCTCCTCGGCAGTCGGTCCCTACGCGGTGGACGAGGGCCTGGTGCCGGCGCAGGGCGACAGCGCCACCGTTCGCATCCACAACACCAACACCGGCAAGATCATCGTGGCACGCTTCCCGCTCGCGGGCGGCAAGGCGGCCGTCGACGGCGACTTCGTGCTGCAGGGCGTGGCCGGGGCCGGGGCGCCGGTGCGGCTTTCGTTCCTGGACCCGGGCGGCGCCGCCACCGGGCGCCTGCTGCCCACCGGCCGGCCGCGCGACACGCTGGCGCTGGCGGGCCTGGGCCCGATCGAGGTGTCCCTGGTCGATGCGGCCAATCCGGTGGTGATGCTGCGCGCCGCATCGCTGGGCCTGCGCGGCGACGAGACGCCGGCCGCGATGAGCGCCGACAAGGCGTTGCTCGCCGCCTGCGAACAGCTGCGCTGCGGCGCCGCGGTGGCGATGGGCCTGGCGTCCGACCTGCAGGAGGCGGCCGAGCGGGTGCGCAGCCTGCCGCTGGTGGCCCTGCTGTCCGAACCCGGGCAGCCGGGCTGCCATATCCGCGTGCGCATGCTCTCCTCGGGGCAGCCGCATCTGGCGACGCCGCTCACCGGTGGCATGTGCGTGGCGGCCGCGATGCACGTCGAAGGCACGGTCGCCCGCGGCGTGGGCCTGCGGCCCGAGGGCGAGGACGTCTGCATCGAGCACCCCACCGGCACCCTGCGCGTGGGCGCCCGCGTATTGGCGCGTGGCGCAGCGGTGGAGGTTGCCGAAACCGCCGTCTACCGCAGCGCCCGCCGGCTGATGGACGGGCGCGTCTACGTGCCGGCGTCGCGGCTTCGTTGAGCGCCCTTCGTTGGCACGCCGGCATCGACTGCCCTGGCAGCGGCCTGTGCGCCGCTTTCAGGCAGCTTGGCCCCTCGCGGCCTGCCGCCTGGCGCGGGCCCGGATGTTCAGCGCCTCCACCCCCAGCGAAAACGCCATCGCGGCGTAGATGTAGCCCTTGGGGATTTCGCGGTCGAAGGCTTCCGCCGTCAGCGCCATGCCGACCATCACCAGGAATGCCAGCGCCAGCACCTTGACGGAAGGGTGGCGGTCCACGAAATCGCCGATCGGCTTGGCCGCGACCAGCATCACGCCCACCGACGCGACCACCGCGGCAACCATCACCCCGATCTGGTCGACCATGCCGACGGCGGTGATCACCGAGTCGAGCGAGAAGACGATGTCGATCACCGCGATCTGGCCGATGATGGCCCAGAACATCCTGTGGCCCGCCGCCTTGACGGCGGCCGCGTCGGTCGGCGCGGGAGCATGTTCTTCGCGCGCCTCCACCTCCACGAAGATCTCGTGCGACGCCTTGTACAGCAGGAACAGCCCGCCCAGGAGCAGCACCATGTCACGGCCGCTGAACCCCATCCCCATGACCTCGAACAGGTCGGCCGTGAGCCCCATGACCCAGCTGAGCCCCAGCAGCAGCATCAACCGCGACACCATCGCGAACCCGAGGCCCAGGCGCCGCGCCTTGTCGCGCATAGGGGCCGGCAACCGCCCCACGAGGATGGAAATGAAGATGATGTTGTCGATACCCAGGACGATCTCCAGGGTCGTGAGCATCGCGAACGCGATCCAAACATTCGGGTCCAGCAGGAATTCCACGATTCAGTCCAGTCGGTTATGGCAGCCGGGCGGCGTCAGTCGTTGTTGCCGCCGAAGCCGAACAGGCTCAGCAGGCTGGTGAACAGGTTGAACAGCGACACGAACAGGCTCACCGTCGCGAGCACGTAGTTGGTTTCGCCGCCGTTCACGATGCGGCTGGTCTCGAACAGGATCAGGCCGGCCGAGAGCAAGGCCACCATGGCGGACACGGCCAGGCCGAGCGCGGGCAACTGCAGGAACATGGCGGCCAGCCCCGTGAGCAGCGCGATCACCATGCCGGCGAAGAGGAAGCCGCCCATGAAGCTGAAGTCGCGCCGCGTCGCCAGGACATACGCCGACAGCGCGAGGAAAGTGACACCGGTGGCGCCCAGCGCCAGGGCGATGGTTTGCCCACCCGCCGGCAGCGCCAGGTGCATGGCCAGGACCGGCCCCAGCGTGTAGCCCATGAAGCCCGTCAGTGCAAAGACGAGGGGCACGGCCGCGCCGCTGTTCTGCATCCTGTGGATCCCGTACAGCAATCCGAAGTAACCGACCAAGGTGATGATGATGCCGGGAGACGGCAGCCCGAGCGCCGCGCTGGCCGCCGCCACGGCCGCGCTGAACAGCAGCGTCATCGACAGCAGCGCATAGGTGTTTCGCAGCACCTTGTGCGTGGAGATGGCCGCGCCCCAGCCGGTGCCGGCGGTGCGAGTGGAATGGACGAGGGGTTGGTTCATGGTGGCGCCTTTCGCGCGTTGGACACAAGCCGTCGACGATACCGCCCACAAACCACCCGAAAAAGCAGACAATCGATGAATTTGATTCCCGTATAACCTGAACATGAGCCTGGCATTCAATTATCGGCACCTCTATTACTTCTGGGTCGTGGCCAAGGAAGGCGGGATGTCGCGCGCCGCCGCACGGCTGGACATGGCGGTGCAGACCGTCAGCGCGCAGGTGCGCGAGCTGGAGAAGGACCTGGGTTGCCAGTTGCTCAAGCCGGCCGGCCGGGGATTGGCGCTGACCGAGGCCGGCGTGGCCGCCCTCGGTCAGGCCGAGCACATCTTCCAGCTCGGCCAGACCCTGCCCGATCTCGTCCGCTCCGCGGCCCAGGTCGCCTCCGTGCGGCTCACCGTCGGGATCGCCGACGGCCTGCCCAAGCTCGTGGTGCAGCGGCTGCTGCAGCCGGTGCTGGCCACGCCCGACCTGCGCCTGGTCTGCGACGAAGGCGAGATGGCCGACCTGTTGGCGGACCTGGCCGTCCATCGCCTGGATGTGGTGCTGGCCGACCACCCCGCGCCCTTCAACCCGCACCTGAAGGTGCACAACCACCCGGTGGGCACATCCGGCATGGGCTGGTACGCGTCCAGGCAGTGGTGGGCGGCCGCACACCGGGGCTTTCCTGCATCGCTGGACAAGGTGCCCGTCCTGCTCCCCACCAGCCACTCCAGCGTCCGCGGCCGCCTGGACCACTGGCTCGCCGGGCACGGACTGCGTCCGCGCGTGGCAGGCGAGTTCGAGGACAGCGCCTTGCTGGAGACCTTCGGCGGCAGCGGACTCGGCGTGTTCCCCGCCGCCCTCTCGGTGCAGGACGACCTCATGCAGCGTTACCACGTGCGGCTGGTCGGCCCCTGTGATGGCGTGGAAGAGCACTATTACGCCATCAGCACCGAGCGCAAGGTGGAACATCCCGTGGTGCGCCAGTTGCTGCGCCCGGACGCGGCGACCCAGGGTGAGGCGGGGACGACCCGCACCCGATAGACTCGCCCATTCATGAATCCGGATGCCAACCAACTCTGGCGCGCGCCGCGCTGGGCGCTCGCCGCCCTCCTCGCCCTGCTGGGCATGCTGGGTCCCTTTTCCATCGACACGTACATCCCGGCCTTCTCCGGGATCGCACAGGCCCTCGGGGCCACGCCGGTGGAAATGCAGCAGACCCTGTCGGCGTACCTGTTCGGTTTTGCCTTCATGAACCTGTTCCACGGCGCGCTGGCGGACAGCTTCGGCCGAAGGCCGGTGGTGCTCTGGGGCATCGCGATGTTCACGCTCGCGTCGGCGGGGTGCGCCCTCTCGCAGACCATCGGCCAGCTCGTGTTCTTCAGGGGCCTGCAGGGCCTGTCCACCGGGGCGGGAATCGTGGTGTCGCGGGCGGTGATCCGCGACATGTTTCCGCCGGCGCAGGCGCAGAAGGTCATGAGCCAGGTGACGATCTATTTCGGCGTGGCGCCGGCGATCGCACCCATCATCGGCGGCTGGCTGTTCGTGCACATGGGCTGGCACAGCATCTTCTGGTTCCTGACGGGCGTGGGCATCGTGCTGTGGACGGCCAACTTCCGGCTGCTGCCGGAAACCCTGCATGTCACGCAGCGCCAGCCGTTCAACGTGCGCAACCTGATGCAGGGTTATTGGCAGCTGACGTCCAACCCGCGCTTCCTGCTGCTGGCGCTGGCCAGCGGCGTGCCGTTCAACGGCATGTTCCTCTACGTGCTGTGCGCGCCGGCATTCCTGGGCGACCACCTGGGCCTGGCGCCCACGCAATTCTTCTGGTTCTTCGTGCTGACCATCGCCGGCATCATGGGGGGCGCGTGGGCCAGCGGGCGCCTGGCCGGCAGGATCTCGCCGCGCCGGCAGATCCGCTACGGCTTCACCATCATGGTGGCCGTCTCCCTGGCCAACGTCCTGGCGAACTTCCTGTTCAAGGCGAGCGCGTCATGGGCGCTCTTCCCGATCGCGATCTTCGCGTTCGGCTGGGCTCTGATGGTGCCGGTCGTGACGCTGCTGGTGCTGGACCTGTACCCCGAGCGGCGCGGGATGGCATCGTCGCTGCAGGCGGTGATCGGCTCCACCGCCAACGGCCTCGTGGCGGGCGTGGTCGCGCCGCTGGTGATGCATTCGACGCGCGCGCTCGCGCTCACCTCGTTGCTGATGATGAGCGTCGGACTCGTGGCGTGGGTCTTCGTGCACCGCCGCTGGCCGGACACCGGCCGGGCGGTCACCGCGGCCTGAGTCGCCGTAGCGTGGCGCCTGGGCACCTGCGCAGCGTAGGCGACTCGTTCTCAGGCCTTCACTGTGCCGCGTGCAGGCACGACGTTCCGGCCTGAGTCGCCGTAGCGTGGCGCCTGGGCACCTGCGCAGCGTAGGCGACTCGTTCTCAGGCCTTCACTGTGCCGCGTGCAGGCACGACGTTCCGGCCTGAGCGGCCGCCGCTTCCTCAGTTCGCGGGCTTGTAGGGCCGCTTCTTGGCGTCGCGCGGCACGAACACCTTGCCGCCGTTGCCGGGCTTGGCCGGCTTGGCGAACGACGGGGCGCGCGGGGCGAAGTCGCCGCGCGGGGCAAAGCCTTCCTTGCGGTTGCCGAACCCCTCGCCGCGGCTGGCGAAGTCGCCGAACGCGGGCTTGCGCACATAGCTCTCGTTGCCGCGGCGCTGGTCGAAGCCGCGCTCCTCGCGGGGCGCGTGGTTGCCGCCGAAGCCGCTGGTGCGCGGCGCGCCGAACTTGCGGTCGCGCGAATGGTTTTCGCGCGGGCCGCGGTCGGCGAAGGAGCCGGCCGGACGCGAGGCCGGGAAGCGCTGCTGCGGCTCCAGGCCCGGAATCACTTCCGCCTTGAACGTCTGCTTGCTGTAGGCCTCGATGTCGAAGATCTTGCGGCGGTCGCGGAACTCGGCGAACGTGATCGCCAGGCCGTCGCGGCCGGCACGGCCGGTGCGGCCGATGCGGTGCGTGTAGTCCTCCGCCTTCATCGGCAAGCCGTAGTTGAAGACGTGCGTGATCGTGGGCACGTCGATGCCGCGGGCGGCGACGTCCGTGGCCACCAGCACCTGCACATGGCCCTGGCGCAGCGCCATCAGGCGGCGGTTGCGCAGGCCCTGGCTCAGCGCGCCGTGCAGCGCGACGGCGTCGAAGCCGGCTTGCTGCAGGTCGTTGGCGAGGCCGTCGCATTCGATCTGGGTGCTCGCGAAGACGATCGCCTGGTTGATCGTGGTGTCGCGCAGCCAGTGGTCCAGCATCTTGCGCTTGTGCTGCGGGCTGTCGGCCCAGAACAGCACCTGCTTGATGTTGGCGTGCTTTTCCTGCGGGTTGTCGATCTGGATCTTGCGCGGCTGGCGCATCACGCGCGAAGCCAGCTGCTGGATGCGCGCGGCGAACGTGGCGCTGAACATCATCGTCTGCTTGCGCTCGATGGTGAGCTTGTTGACTTCGGCCAGGTCGTCGGCGAAGCCGAGGTCCAGCATGCGGTCGGCTTCGTCGACGACGAGGAACTGCACCTTGTCCAGCTTGATCTGCATCGAACGCTGCAGGTCCAGCAGGCGGCCCGGCGTGGCGACGACGAGGTCGGCGTTCTGGAGCTTGGCGATCTGCAGCTGGTACGGCATGCCACCGATGATGCTGGCCACGCGCAGGCCGCGGCAATGGCGCACCAGGTCGATCGCGTCGTGCGAGACCTGCTGCGCGAGTTCGCGCGTCGGGCACAGGATCAGCGCGCCGGGCGTCGCGGCCTTGAAGTTGCGCGAGCTGGTCGGGTCCACGCGCTTGGGGCGCTTGGGGGCGGGCTCGCCCTTGGCCAGGGCCTCGGCCGTGAGGCGCTCGAAGTCGGCGCGCGACCTGGCTTCCGCGTCGGCACGCTGCTTGAGCAGCGTGTGGAGCATGGGCAGCAGGAAGGCCGCGGTCTTGCCGCTGCCGGTCTGGCTGGACACCATCAGGTCGGTAAAGCCCGCGGCTTCGTCGTCCGACGGCATCGCCAGCGGGATCGTCTGCTCCTGCACCGGCGTGGGCTGGGTGAAGCCCATGTCCGCCACGGCCTGCAGCAGTTCGGGCGCAAGGCCCATTTTCAGGAAGCCGTTGGGCGCGGCGGGCACGAACTGCTCGGGCGCGTCAGCGGCAGGCGCGGCCAGGGCCGGCGCGGTATCGAAGGATTCGGCAGGCGAAAAGTCGCCCTGCACTGCAAAAGTGTCGGTCATGAGTTACTCACACGCATACGTCGCCCACGGGTGGCGGCGTTGTCGTCAAT
>Ga0255338_1003689_pt1 | contig 17686 bp, 17 predicted proteins | sample MeOH1_35cm_T4_19_FD_203715 | JGI IMG/M metagenome (GOLD analysis project Ga0255338, IMG submission 203715) | Sandy soil microbial communities from University of British Columbia, Vancouver, Canada - MeOH1_35cm_T4_195 | ecosystem: Engineered > Artificial ecosystem > Sand microcosm > Unclassified ...
TTCAGGCCCTCGGTGCCCTGCACCCGGGCCACGGTCAGCGCGACCTGGCCGAGAATCTGCGGCAGGCCGTCGCCCCGCAGGGTAATCGTGCGGGAGGAAAGGAACGGCGGACGGGTGCCCATGGGCGGCGCTCCGGCGAGTGGATCGACGATCCCGCGAAGTGCCCGAAGCGGCGTGGACGTGGCGCGGGGTGGCCAAAAAGGCTACCTCAAGCAGTGACCACTGCGCCTCACCAAATTGTCATATGTGCTACATATGCTGATTTATATCAATCGTCTGCGATGCATGCACGGCTCTACCCTGGCGGGGTTACGGCCTACCGCATCACGGCGAGAGCGACTTCAGCGCAGCCGCCAGTTCATCGGGCTCGTAAGCGTTGAGCACGCGGTCCACGAGCGGCTCCAGGCTCTCGCAATCGGCATGGATGACCTCCTGCTTCACCCGCAGCAACTGGGCCGGATGCATCGAGAACTCGCGCAGGCCCATGCCCAGCAGCAGGCGCGTCATGGCCGGGTCGCCCGCCATTTCGCCGCACACGGCCACGGGCACGCCGGCCCGGTTGGCCTCGCGGATGGTACGCGCGATGAGTTGCAGCACGGCCGGATGCAGCGGGTCGTACAGGTGCGCCACCGCGTTGTCGGCGCGGTCGATGGCCAGCGTGTACTGGATCAGGTCGTTGGTGCCGATCGACAGGAAATCCATGCGCCGCAGGAACAGCGGCAGCAGCAGCACCGCGGCCGGGATCTCGATCATGGCACCCACCTTCATGCTCGGATCGTAGGGCTGGCCACGCTCGTCGAGCTGGCGCTTGGCGTGGGCGATCAGCTCCAGCGTCTGGTCGATCTCGCCCGCGTGCGCCAGCATCGGCACCAGCAGCCGCACCGGCCCGAACGCCGAGGCGCGCAGCAGCGCGCGCAGCTGGTTCAGGAACATCGCCGGCTCGGACAGCGACCAGCGGATGGCCCGCAGCCCCAGCGCCGGGTTCAGCGCGGTCTCGAAATCGTCGTTGCGGCCGTCCAGCGGCTTGTCCGCGCCGATGTCGACCGTGCGGATGGTCACCGGCAGGCCATGCATCGCCTCCACCGCGCGGCGGTAGGCGGCAAACTGCTCTTCCTCGTCGGGCAGTTCGCCCCGGCGGTTCATGAACAGGAATTCGGACCGGAACAGGCCCACGCCCACCGCGCCGGCGGCCAGCGCGGCCGTGGCGTCCTCGGCCATCTCGATATTGGCCAGCAGGTCGATCTCGAGCCCGTCCAGCGTCACGGACGGCGTGTGGCGCAGCCGTTGCAGGCGCTTCTTCTCCAGCGCGCGCTCGCTCTGGCGGTGGCGGTATTCCTCCAGGATGATGGCCGACGGGTCGACGATGACCAGGCCCGCGTCGCCGTCGATGATGATCCAGTCGTCCTGGCGGATCAGCTCGCTGGCGCTCTTCACGCCCACGGCGGCCGGGATGTCCAGGCTGCGCGCCACGATCGCGGTGTGCGACGTGCGCCCGCCCAGGTCGGTCACGAATCCGTGGAAGATGGTATGGCGGAACTGGAGCATGTCCGCCGGGCTGATGTCGTGCGCCACCACGATCACGCCGGGCGCGGGCTCGCCATCGGGGGCCAGGGCCGGGACCGGCGCCGGGGCCAGCACGGGCGCGCCGGCCAGCACCTTCAGGATCCGCTCCACCACCTGCTCGATGTCGGCCTTGCGTTCGCGCAGGTATTCGTCCTCGATCTCCTCGAACTGGCGCATCAGCTCCTCGAGGCGCGTCGTCAGCGCCCACTCCGCGTTGTAGCGGCGTTGGCGGATCAGCATCTCGGGCTCGTGCGAGAGCGCCTCGTCGTCGAGGATCATCGCGTGCACGTCCAGGAAGGCACCCATTTCCTCGGGGGCATCGCGCGGCAGGTCGCGCTTCAGCGCAACCAGCTCCGCGCGCACGACGGCGCGCGCCGACCGCAATCGCTCCACCTCCGCATCGAGCCGGTCTTCATCGACCAGATAGTGCGATACGTCGAGCGCGGCCCGCGCCAGGATGTGGGCCCGCCCGATGGCGACCCCACGTGAAACCGGAATGCCGTGCAAGGCAAAGGGCATGAACCGCTCCGTCAGGAACGTTTAGGAACGCTGAATAAAAAAGTCGTCGATTCTCACTCGCCCTCGCCGAAGCGGTTGGCGATCAGCGCCAGCAGCGCGTCCATCGCCTCATGCTCGTCGGGGCCGTCGATCTCGATCGTGACCGTGGAGCCAATGCCCGCTGCCAGCATCATCACGCCCATGATGCTCTTGGCATCCACCTGGCGGCCGTTGCGGGACATCTTGACCTGACTCGCGAAATTGCCCGCCAGTTGCGTCAGCTTGGCGGAGGCACGGGCATGAAGCCCGAGCTTATTGATGATGGTGGTGTCCCTCAGCAGCATGTTTATTATCGGGATGATTGGCGGATTGGTTCTGGACGGTGGTGGTGCCGACCTGCAGCACGCCCTGCGCGCCGCCGGCCAGCGCCTTGGTGGCAAGCTGGTCGAGTTTCTCGGCGCGATAACAGATGGCGCGCACGAGCATGGGAAGATTGACGCCGGCAAGGACCTTGACGCGGCCCGGGTCCGCCAGGCGCGCGGCGATGTTGGCCGGCGTGGCGCCGAAGATGTCGGTCAGCACCAGGGCGCCGTTTTCCTCGGCAAGCGCCGCAAGGCGGTGCCGTGCCTCGGCGAGCACGGCGGCGGGGTCGGCGTCGGGCATGACGTCGATGGCCTCCAGCCGCTGCGGCGGGCCGCAGTAGACGTGGGCAGCGCAATCGCGCAACGCCGAAGCCAGCGGCGCATGCGCGATGATCAAAATTCCTGCCATGATGGTGAATCCGTTGGACTGCTTAAATTGTAGCAGGCAGCCTTGCGGCCCCCTCCCGCAATGCCGCGGGCGCCACCGATTGTGGTGCCCTAGCCTCGGTCGGCGGCCACGGCGGCTTCCAGCGCATCCACGAACATCGCGGCCACATGGAAGCCGGTCTGCTGCGTGATTTCCTGGAAACAGGTCGGACTCGTCACATTTATCTCGGTCAGGTAATCCCCGATCACATCCAGCCCCACCAGCAGCAGGCCCTGCCCGAACAGGCCCGGCGCCAGCGCCTCGGCGATCTCGCGGTCGCGCGCGCTCAACTCCTGCGCCCGGCCCAGGCCGCCGGCGGCCAGGTTGCCCCGGACCTCTGTGCCTTGCGGAATCCGCGCCAGCGAATACGGCACCGGCTTGCCGCCGATCAGCAGGATGCGCTTGTCCCCGTCCTTGATGGCGGGAATGTACTGCTGCACCATCAGGGTGCGCGCGCCGTTCTCGCCCAGTGTCTCGACGATGGCGCCCAGGTTCATGGCGTCGGGACCGACCCGGAAGATGCCCATGCCGCCCATGCCGTCCAGCGGCTTGACGATCACGTCGCGGTGCTCCGCATGGAACGCGCGGATGCGCTCCGCATCGCGCGAGACCAGCGTCGGCGTGATGAACTGCGGATAGCGGCCGATCGCCAGCTTCTCGGAGTGGTCACGAATGGCCTGCGGCTTGTTGAAGACGCGCGCGCCCTGCGCCTCGGCCAGCTCCAGAAGCCACGTACTGGTCACATACTCCATGTCGAACGGCGGGTCCTTGCGCATCAGCACGGCGTCGAACTTCGCCAGCGGCGTCAACACGGCCTCGCCAAGCCGAAACCAGTCGTGGGCGTCGGCGGTGAGCGCCAGCGGCCGCGTCACGGCCTCGACCACGTTGTCGGCCAGCGTGAGGTGCGACTGCAGGCAGAAGAACAGCTCGTGCCCGCGCGCCGCCGCCTCTTTCATCATGGCGTAGGTGGAGTCCTTGTAGGTCTTGAAGGTCTCCAGCGGATCGGTAATGAACAGGATGCGCATGATGGCTCGTGGCGTTGGCGTCAAAGATCAGAGGATCGGATTCGGGTCGGTCTTCTCGAGTTCCACCGAGGCCGCCAGCAGCGCCAGCCGCGCCACCACGCCATACATATAGAAGCGGTTGGGCACGGCTGCGCCCGGCTTGGCGTGGCTGTCCGGGATGCCGTTCGGGGCAAACGCCAGCGGCACGAAGTGCATGCCCGGCGCGTTCAGGTTCTCGTCGTTGCCGCGGCCCGTGTGCACGCGGTAGAAGCCGCCCACCACATAGCGGTCGATCATGTAGACCACCGGCTCGGCCACGGCGTCGTTGACCTTCTCGAACGTGTGCACGCCTTCCTGGATGATGACGTCGGAGACCTCCAGGCCCTCTTTCACCACGCTCATCTTGTTGCGTTCCTTGCGGTTCAGGCCCTTGACCTCGGACGGGTCGCGCACGGTCATGATGCCCATGCCATAGGTGCCCGCATCGGCCTTCACCACCACATATGGCGTTTCCTTGATGCCGTACTCGCGGTACTTGCGGGCGATCTTCTTGAGCACGGCCTCCACGGCATCGGCCAGCTCCTCCTCGCCCACGCGCTCGTGGAAGTCCACGCCGGTCGCGCGCGCAAAGTACGGATTGACCATCCACGGGTCGATGTCGATCAGCTTGGCGAACTTCTTGGCCACCTCGTCATAGGCGGCAAAGTGGCTGCTCTTGCGGCGCGTGGACCAGCCCGCGTGCAGCGGCGGCAGCAGGTATTGCTCGTTGATGTTCTCGAGGATCGGCGGAATGCCGGCCGAGAGGTCATTGTTGAGCAGGATCGAACAGGGGTCGAAGTCCTTCAGCCCCAGCCGGCGGCCCTTGGCGCCCAGGCGCGCGAGCGGTTCCACCACCAGCGTCTGGCCGTCGGGCAGCTCGATCGGGGTGGGCTCGGTGATGTCCTCTGATAGTGATCCAAGGCGCACATTAAGACCTGCCTGGCGCATGATCAGCGACAGCCGCGCCACGTTCTGCAGGTAGAACATGTTGCGCGTGTGCCGTTCGGGGATCAGCAGCAGGTTCTTGGCGTCCGGGCAGATCTTCTCGATCGCCGCCATGGCGGCCTGCACGGCCAGCGGCAACATTTCGGGCGCGAGGTTGTTGAAACCGCCCGGGAACAGGTTGGTATCCACCGGCGCCAGCTTGAACCCGGCGTTGCGCAGGTCCACGGAACAGTAGAACGGCGGGGTATGTTCCTGCCATTCCAGCCTGAACCAGCGCTCGATGGACGGCGTGGCATCCAGGATCTTCTTTTCCAGTTCGAGCAGCGGACCGTTCAGCGCGGTGATGAGATGCGGGACCATATCCATCCTAATTGATCGTCTTTATTGTCCGCCCCGATTGTAGAGGAACGGCCAATCGGCTGCAGGCGCCCGGCAACTATATATATGCGGGCGCCGGCATCAGGGGAGGAGGATGTGGGGGCGACGGCCGGAAATCAAAGGGGGCAAAGGGGCGGGGCCGTGCGGCCCGCCGAGGCGAAAAAAAAGCGCGGCATGGCGCCGCGCTTTCAAATGGCCTGACAGATACGGGGAGCGTTCTGCAGGTGGAGGAAACTGCCTCACTCGCACTGTATGTGCGCCTCCCCTTAAAGACAATTGAGACTTTTTAAGATCCGATTTAAGCACCCACCGGGTATCCCGCCGGGCCTTGACAGCGCAGGCGCCGTGCCGGCATCGGGCAGAAAAAAGCCCGGCGCGAGGCCGGGCCAAACTCCTGAGAGAAGATTCCCAATCAGCTCTCCAGCACAACACTTTTGTGGAGATCAGACCTCGTAGGCGGTTTCGCCGTGAGAGGTGATGTCCAGGCCTTCGCGCTCTTCCTCTTCCGGCACGCGCAGGCCAATCAGCATATCCACCAGCTTGTAGGCCACCAGAGCCACCACGCCCGACCACACGATGGTGGTCAGCACGCCCTGGAACTGGATCCAGACCTGGCCGGTGATGGAGTAGTCATCCGCCACCTTGTTGGCCACGTAGTCGTAGATGCCCGTGCCGCCCAGGCTCGGCGCGGCGAACACGCCGGTCAGCAGCGCACCCAGGATGCCGCCCACGCCGTGCACGCCGAAGACGTCCAGCGAGTCATCCATGCCCAGCATGCGCTTCAGGCCGGTAACGCCCCACAGGCACAGCAGGCCGGCCAGCAGGCCGATCGCGATGGCGCCCATCGGGCCCACGAAGCCGGCGGCCGGGGTGATCGCCACGAGGCCGGCCACGGCGCCCGAAGCGCCACCGAGCATCGAGGGCTTGCCCTTGCCGATCCACTCGCCGAAGGTCCATGCCAGCACGGCGGCGCAGGTGGCCAGCAGCGTGTTGACGAAGGCCAGCGCGGCGCTGCCGTTGGCTTCCAGGGCCGAACCGGCGTTGAAGCCGAACCAGCCGAACCACAGCAGCGAGGCGCCGACCATGGTGAAGGTCAGGCTGTGCGGACGGATCGCCTCACGGCCAAAGCCGATGCGCTTGCCGAACATGTAGGCGCCCACCAGGCCGGCCACGGCCGCGTTGATGTGCACCACGGTACCGCCGGCGAAGTCCAGCGCGCCCTTCTGGAACAGCCAGCCCGACTTGGCCGTGGCGGCGGTGCCGGCGGCGGCGTCGGTGTAGGCGTCCGGACCCGGCCAGAACCAGACCATGTGGGCCATCGGGATGTAGGCGAACGTGAACCACAGCACCACGAACACCAGCACGGCCGAGAACTTGGCGCGCTCGGCGAAGGCGCCGATGATCAGGCCGCAGGTAATGGCGGCAAACGCGCACTGGAAGGCAAAGAAGCCCAGTTCGGGGATGACCACGCCCTTGCTGAAGGTGGCGGTCACGGCTTCAGCCGTCAGCCCCTTCATGAAGAGCCGGTCCATGCCGCCGAAGAAGGCGTTGCCCTCGGTGAACGCCAGGCTGTAGCCGTAGACGGCCCACAGGATCGACACCACCGAGAAGATCACCAGGCACTGCATCAGCACCGAGAGCATGTTCTTGGAGCGGACCAGGCCGCCGTAGAACAGCGCCAGGCCGGGCAGCGTCATCAGGATGACGAAGGCGGTGGCCACCAGCAGCCACGCGGTATCGCCCTTGTTGGGGACGGGCGCGGCCGGGGCTGCCGCGGCGTCGGCCGGAGCCGCTGCGGGGGCCGCTGCGGCGGCTGCCGGAGCCGGGGCGGCGGCGGACGCGGCCGGGGCCGAAGCCTCGGCCGCGGGCTTGTCCTGCGCCACGGCATGGGTGGACAGGCCGAGTCCGGCCGTGCCGAGCGCCAGCGACATCGCGCCGGCAGTCAGGATTCGCTTGAACCAGGTTTTCATGAGCTTAACCTCTTGTCTTTGTGTCTCGTGTCAGAGCGCGTCGCCGCCGGTCTCGCCGGTGCGGATGCGAATGACTTGTTCAATCGGCGCGATGAAGATCTTGCCGTCGCCGATCTTGCCGGTGCGGGCCGACTTCTCGATGGCTTCGATGGCGCGATCCACCACGTCATCGGGCACCGCCACCTCGATCTTCACCTTGGGCAGGAAGTCCACGATGTATTCGGCGCCACGGTACAGCTCGGTATGGCCCTTCTGGCGGCCAAATCCCTTGACTTCGGTCACGGTGATGCCGGACACGCCAACGTCCGAGAGCGCCTCGCGCACCTCGTCCAGCTTGAACGGCTTGATGACTGCAATGATGAGTTTCATCCCATTTCTCCTCGGGGCTGCCCGGTCCCTGGCGGACCGCCCAGCCCCCATGCGGTGATGCGCTGATTAGAAAGTCTTGGTGAGCGACGCCCAGAACGTCGACTTGCCCAGGTAGCGGCCGCGCGTGTTCGTGTAGACGGCCTTGTCGGCATTGGTGTCCACATACGCGATGGCCACCGAGAAGCCCTTGCTCAGATCCTTGGTCAGGCCGACCTTCCAGTCGGTGTACGAGGCATCGCTGAAGTTCTTCACGCCCTGGTAGCCCACGTGGGCATTCAGGGTCAGGTCCCAGAAATTCAGCGGCACGTTGGCCGTCAGGTCGACGTAATAGCTGTTCTTCGAGTCATCGAAGCCGAACAGGTTGGTCACCGCGTGCGAGTACTTCAGGAACACCGGGCCCCAGCCGATGCCGGCGTACAGCTCGGTGGTGTACGGGCGCACGGCCGTGTAGCCGCCCGGGTAGTAGTACTCCAGCACGCCCACGTCGTAGTTGAATTCGATCTCGGCCACCTTGAAGGTGTTCTTGAAGCCGCCGTAGAAGTCCATTTCCACGGGGGCGGAGACCGTCGGGTCGGCGTCCTCGAGCCAGCTGATGCTCGAGTTCCAGTTACCGACGTAGAAACCGCTCGCGTGCGCATAGTCGAAACCACCCTGGATGGCCGGACGGCGATTGGTCTGGCTGATACCGCGATAGCGATAGTCCGAAACCAGGGAGACGTTGGCCGTGAACGTATGCGGCGAGGCTTCCTCGGCGGGGGCCGCGGCCGGGGCCGGGGCGGCAGGGGCCTCCGTGGCGGTCTGCGCAAACGCGGGGGCTGCTGCGAGGCATAGCACGGCCGCACTGGCGCTGACTGCGAGGCTGAACGTCTTCATCTTGGTTTCTCCTTTTCCTTGTGTTTTCGCGGGCTCGAAATGAGTGATCTGCTACTTTTGTTTTATTGCCTTCGACTGCTTTTCTGCTGCCTCTCGGGCGGTGACGCTCCTGGCCGATTACTGCAACAGCCGTGCCAGCCTGTTGCCCCAGCAACGAAACGCTGCGCGAAGATCGCCCGCCACCCTCTGCAAGCGCCGCTAGGGCCACTTCGGCGACGTTCGGCGGTGCCATCCGGGACTGGCCGAATCCGTTAAAAGATGTGACCGGCCCTTGCCGGCGCTTTCATGGCGGGCGCCGAGGGCCCATAATCCGCGTCATGCAGGGTCAAGTGCTGTGCGCGTGGCGCGATTGCCGCGCCGCGGAAAGACTGCCGGCCACAAGACGGGCGGGATGCTCGCCGCGCCCCACGGGGGTGCACCGGAATGTATCCATCCGGCGGCGGGCCGGGCGCTTCGGCACCATTGCGGTGCGGGAGTGCGGACAGCAGCGCAGCGGACCCTCGAATCCCATTGGTCACCACAGGAGTTCCACCATGAAACCGACCGATCTCTTCAACGACCTGCAGCAGAAGGTCAGCGAAGCGCTGCGCAACTCGCCGGCCAAGGACATCGAGAAAAACGTGCGCAGCATGATGACCCAGGGCTTTGCGCGCCTGGACCTGGTCACGCGCGAGGAGTTCGACGTGCAGTCGCAGGTGCTGGCCCGCACGCGCGCCCGGCTCGAGGAGCTGGAGGCCCGCGTGGCCGAGCTCGAGCGCCGCGCCGGCCCGGGTGCGATGCCGCCCATGGGAGGGGTATGACGCCACGGCGCAAGCAGGATCGCGCCACGCCAGAAGGCCGCCGGACTCCGGCGGCCTTTTTCGTTAACACTTTCGCAAACCCGGGGGGCGTGGACCGATGAGCCTGGCCGTCCTGCGCAGCCGCGCGCTGACCGGCGTGGAAGCGCCGCCGGTGGCCGTGGAGATCCACATCGCCAATGGCCTGCCGGCGTTCAACATCGTCGGGCTGGCCGATACCGAGGTGCGCGAGGCCCGCGAGCGCGTGCGCGCCGCCCTGCTCAACAGCGCATTCGAGTTTCCGGCCCGGCGCATCACGGTGAACCTGGCCCCGGCGGACCTGCCGAAGGAGTCGGGCCGCTTCGACCTGGCCATTGCGCTGGGCATCCTCGCGGCCAGCGGGCAGTTGCCGGCCGATGGGCTCGATGCGTTCGAGTTCGCGGGCGAGCTGTCGCTGGCCGGCGATCTGCGCCCGGTGCGCGGCGCGCTGGTCATGGCGATGGGGCTGGCGCGCGACAACGCCCGGCGCACGGCCGATGGCCTGCCGGCGCGCGCGTTCGTCGTGGCCGCCGGCAACGGCCCCGAGGCCGCGCTGGTCGATGGCCTGGCGGTCCACGCGGGCGCCACGCTGCGCGACGTCTGCGACCACCTGGGGCCGCTGCCAGACCCATCGGACCGCCGCCTGCCGCGCGCCCGGCCGCCCGCGCTGGCCGAATGGCCGGATTCCGGCCCCGACATGCGCGACGTGCGTGGCCAGCTACAGGCACGCCGCGCGATGGAAATCGCCGCGGCGGGACAGCATTCCGCCCTGCTGGTCGGCCCGCCGGGCACGGGCAAGTCGATGCTGGCGCAACGATTCGCGGGACTGCTGCCGCCGATGACCCCGCAGGAGGCGCTCGAGGCCGCCGCCGTGCTGAGCCTCACGCCGGGCGGCTTCCAGCCCGCGCGATGGGGACGGCGGCCGTTCCGCAGCCCGCACCACACGGCCAGCGCGCCGGCACTCGTGGGCGGCGGCGGCAATCCGCGTCCCGGCGAGATCTCGCTGGCCCATCACGGCGTGCTGTTTCTGGACGAATTGCCAGAGTTCGATCGCCGCGTACTGGAAGTCCTGCGCGAACCGCTGGAGACCGGCCACATCACGATCTCGCGCGCGGCCGGGCAGGCGGACTTTCCGGCGCGCTTCCAGTTCGTGGCGGCGATGAACCCGTGTCCGTGCGGCTACCTGGGGCACCCCACGCGGCCCTGCCGCTGCACGCCGGACCAGATCCAGCGTTACCAGTCGCGGATTTCCGGACCATTGCTGGATCGCGTGGACTTGCAGATCGAGGTGCCGGCGCCCAGCCAGCAGGAGATGTTCGACGGCCCGCCAGGGGAGCCGAGCGATGCGGTGCGCGCCAGGGCGGTGGCGGCGCGGGAGCGGCAACTGGCGCGGCAAGGCATGCCGAACGGGGAACTGGCGGGGCGGGCCATCGACGAACACTGCCCGCTGGCGACCGAAGCGCAGGCATTGCTGCGCGGGGCGATGCAGAAATTGGGCTGGTCGGCGCGGGCGTACTTTCGGGTGCTGAAGGTGGCCCGGACCATCGCGGACCTGGAAGGCGCGGCGGTGCTGACCGCCGCGCATGTGGCCGAGGCGATCCAGTACCGGCGGGCGTTGCGGGCCGGTTAGGCCATCAGGCCGGTGTCAGCCCCTTGGCGGCCAGCCACTCGGCGTTGAACAGTCGCGCGGCATACAGGTCTCCGCGGTCGCACAGCAAGGTGACGATGGTGTGGCCTGGCCCCATCTGGCGGGCCAGCCAGGCCGCGGCCGCCACGTTGATGCCCGATGAGCCGCCGACCCAAAGGCCCTCCTCGCGCAACAGCCGGTAGACCATGTTGACGCAGGTCTGGTCGTCGATCTGCACGGCATCGTCGATGGGCGTGTCCGCCAGGTTCGCCGTGACCCGGCTGGAACCAATCCCTTCGGTAATGGAGCCTCCCTCGGCCTTGATCACGCGGTGCTTCACGAAGTAGTACAGGCCGCTGCCCATCGGGTCCGCCAGCACGATGCGCACGGGCGGGTTGCGCCCCTGCTCCTTCAGATAGCGCGAGACACCCGCCAGCGTGCCGCCGGTGCCGGTGGCGCAGACAAAGGCGTCGATCCTGCCCCCCGTGTCGCGCCAGATTTCCGGGCCCGTGGTCTCGTAGTGGGCCTGGCGATTGGCCAGGTTGTCGAACTGATTGGCCCAGACGGCGTTCGGGATCTCCTGGGCCAGGCGTCCGGCCACCTTCTGGTAATTGTTGGGGTCCGCGTAAGGGGCGGCCGGCACGGGGCGCACCTCGGCCCCCAGCGTCCGCAGCCGTTCCATCTTTTCCGGCGATTGCGTGTCGGGTATCACCACGATGCAGCGATAGCCGCGCGCCGCGCAGAGATGGGCCAGGCCAATGCCGGTGTTGCCGGCGGTGCCCTCCACCACGGTGCCGCCCGGCTTGAGCAGGCCACGCCGTTCGGCATCGCGGACGATGTAGAGCGCGGTCCGGTCCTTGACCGAGCCACCGGGATTGAGGAACTCCGCCTTGCCGAGCACCTCGCAGCCGGTCTCGGCACTCAGTCCGGCCAGCCGGATGAGCGGCGTGCGCCCCACCGTGCCGATGAAGCCAGCCCTGATGTCCATGATCCACTCCTGGTTTGCCTGCCGGACGCTTCTACCATTGTAGAAGCAGGGTGCCCGCCTCGCCCCGGGTGACCTTGGCACCGCATTTCCCGCTCTCCCGCGCCAGCGTGGCGCACAGCCACGCGGCCCCCTCCTCCGGCGCATGGCGCAGACGCAAGTGCCGGATCTGCATCGGCACCGCCGACATTTCCAGCAAGCCGCCGGTTTCCGCATCGACGACGGGAAAATACATCAGCGTCAGGTCGGGCCGAAATGCCTCATGGCCGCGAATGCCTTCATAGTCATTCAGGAAATCGCCGCAGCCATAAAGAATGAGCCGGCCGCGATAGACCTCCACCCCTTTGATGTGATGGGAGGAGTGGCCGTGCACAAGATCCGCGCCGCCCGTGTCGATCAGCCGATGGGCGAACGCGCGTTCGTCGTCGCCGGGCCCGAAACCCCAGTTCGCGCCCCAGTGGAGCGAGACCACGGCGACATCGCCGGGGCGCCGTTCCGCCGCAATGCGCTGCCCGATCGCGTCGGCGCGTTTTATCGACAGGTCAGGCAGGAAGTTGAGACCGCTCTGACGCGGCCCGGCTGCCCACGACGGGGGCACGCCGCTGCTCTCCGTGGCGTAGGCATACACCAGCAGGCGCCGGCCGCCGCCCAGGCTGCAGGGCACTGCCGGGGCGCTGGCACCGGCCAGGTCGGCACCGGCGCCGGCCGTCCGGATGCCGGCACGATGCAGCGTGGCGAGCGTTTCCTGAAGCCCGGTGCGGCCCCAGTCCAGCACGTGGTTGTTCGCCAGCACGCAGCAATCGATCCGCGCATTCGTCATGCACCCGACGTTGTCAGGATGCATGCGGTAGAGGACCTCTTTTCCAGGCCAGTCGTCGTTGCTCGTCGTGACGGCCGTCTCGAGATTGATGATGCGGACGTGCGGCCGCACGCGATCGAGCACCGCGAGCGCGTCGCCCCATGGATAGGCGATGTCGGCATGAGGCGGCAATGCGCCGTTCGCCTGCTCCGCCAGCCGGACATAGTCGCGTGCCGAGCGGCAGTAGCGTTCATGCAGCTGGGGGGCGCCAGGGTGCGGCAGGATCTGGTCGATGCCGCGGCCGGTCATCACATCGCCGCAGAGGAAAAGGCGCAGGGGCATGGCGTGGACCCGCGGTACGCCGCAACGCCCTCAGACCGGCGGTTCCACCGGCGGTGGCGGCGGTTCCTCGATCGGCGGCAGGTCGGGCGGCACGCCGGGCGGCAGCGGCTCCTCGGGAGGCGGCTCCCGGTGCGCGGCACTCAGGGAAATACAACGAAGGACAGCGGGCATCTGGGCTCTCCGGCAACCGGTCTCTCCCCCATTGAAGCAAACCCGGCCGGCGAGCGCCAGCCGGAATGTGCCCGATGGATCAGGCCGGATGCCGCCGCACGAAGAACAGCGCGGTGCCCACCGCTACCAGCACGCTGCCAAAAAAGCGGTTCTGCCAGCGCACGGCGCGCGCGTTGCGGAACAGTCCCTGCATGCGCGACGCCAGCAGCGCATAGCCATGCATCACCACCAGGTCCACGCCGCACATCGTGGCGGCCAGGATTGCCAGCTGGGGGCCCAGCGGCCGCGCCGGGTCGATGAACTGCGGCAGCACCGCCACCATGAAGATGATGCCCTTCGGATTCGTCACATTGGTCAGCAGACCCGTGGCAAACCTGCGGCGGCGGCTCATCACCACCACGCGCATCCGGCCCGGCGCATCGGCATCGCCCTGGGCTTCCACCCTGGCGCGCCATTGCTGGATGCCCAGGTAGATCAGGTAGGCCGCGCCGATGGTCTTGACCACCACGAACGCCTCTTCAGACGCCAGCAGCAGCGCGCCCAGGCCGCCGCCCGCGATCAGCAGGATGATCAGCAGGCCCACTTGCAGGCCCATGATCGTCGTCGTCGTTCTCTTAAGTCCGTACGAGAGCCCGTGGCTCATCGACAGCACCGCGCCCGAACCGGGAGAAATCGCAATCACCCAGCACGCGGCGAAAAAGGCCAGCCACACTTCCCAACGCATGTCCCACTCTCCTTGCAACGTCAGTCAAATTGGTCGAAATCATCAGAACGGATGGAATCCGGTCAGAAACTGCTCCACGTGCTCGGCCTGGCGCGTATCGCGCGCGGCAGCGCCGGATTCGAGCACCACGGCCTGGTAGACGCGCGCCCCCGAACCCACGAGCCGCGCGGTGAGCCGGCGCGGCGATTGATCCTGCGGCGAGACGCCGGCCACGGTCACCTCCACGCCCTCCAGCGCCACGGGCGGCTGGGCGGCCGACATCACGGTGACCGCGCGCGTGCGCGCTGGGGCGTCCGGGTGGGCGCCGAGGTTGGCCACCAGACCGGCCTGCATCGCATCCAGCGCCTCGCGGCGCAGCGCCGCGTCGTCGGCGGGCAGCGTCACCACGCCCACGGCGAACAGCGTGTCGTCGATGCGCGACGCCTCCATCGTCATCGGCAGCTTGCGGCCGGCAATCGCCACCTCGCGCGCGGCACTGGTCGGCTTGCCCGGATAGAGCGCGGCGTAGTGCCCGTCGTTGGACAGGATCGTGCGCCAGTCGTAGCGCGGCGAGCAGGCGGCGGCGAGCAGCGCCAGGGTGGCAAGCGCGGCGGCGCGGATCGGCAGGCGGACAGGCAGGCGGAAAAACAGGCGGCGCATCGGATTGGCGGCATCGCATCGTTAAGAGGCCGGTGCGGCGAGCGGCGCTTGCGCCACCCGCACGCCATCGGGCGCAAGCCGGTATTATCCGGGAAGCCGCGCCCGGCCGCTTGCCGCGCGCTTCGTTTTTCTGCGAGTTTTGTATGCGTCCACGCCTGTCCTTCCCGCGTTTCCTGCCCTGGCTGGCCGCCGTGCTGCTGGCCGGCGTGGCCGGTGCCGGCCAGGCGGCCGGCCACCTGCCGTCGGTGACCGACGTGGCGGCCCAGTCCGCCGCCGCGGCGAAGTCCGGCGAGCCGCTGGTGGTGCTGGTCAGCCTGCCCGGCTGCACGTATTGCGAGACCGTGCGCCGCAACTACTTGATGCCGCAGGCCGCCACGGGCGAGATTGCCGCGCGCGAGGTGGACATGTCCGCCGACACGCCAATGCGCGACATCGACGGCACCATGACCACCGCCCGCAAGTGGGCACGCGCTCACAATGTCTCGGTGGCGCCGACCGTGCTGTTCCTCGATGCGGATGGCCGCCCTGCCGCCAGCCCGCTGCTGGGCTTGCAGGGCGATTTCTATGGTGCGTACCTGGAACAGGCGCTCGACACGGCGCGCGCGAAGATCGCCGCCACCCCCGCGCGGCAGTAGAATAGCCACGTTTGTGCCGATCGCACCTCCCGGACTGCCCGCCATGCCGAATTCCGCCTCTCCCGCCACCGCGCCCAAGCGCCGGCCCATCGTGCCGGTGGCCATCGCCGTGGTGGTCATCGCCCTGCTGGGCTTCTTCGGCTATCGCGCCATGACGCCGGCCGGCACCGTGCCGGCGGCCACCTTCACGCTGCTGTCTGGCGAGAAAGTCAGCACCGGCGACCTCAAGGGCAAGGTCTACCTGATCAACTTCTGGGCCACGAGCTGCGCCACGTGCGTCAAGGAAATGCCGGACATGATCCGCACGTACCAGCAGTTCAAGGACAAGGGGCTCGACTTCGTGGCCGTGGCCATGAACTACGACCCGCCGATGTACGTGGCCAACTACGCCAAGACGCGCGCCCTGCCGTTCAAGGTGGCGATGGACTCCGACGGCTCGGCGGCCAAGGCGTTCGGCAATGTCCAGCTCACGCCCACGACCTTTGTGGTCGACAAGAACGGCAAGATTCTCAAGCGCTATGTTGGCGAGCCCGAGTGGGACGCGCTGCACAAGCTGCTCGACGGCGCGCTGGCCAGCGCGGCCTGAACCCCGGCGATTTCCGCCGATATCGACCCGGAAGGTGCCCATGCGGCACCTTTTTTGTTGCGTGCGGGCCGCTGCGGCATGGCCGGCTTGCCTCGGCAAGCTGTATGGATATACAGTAGGCGCCAGAATTTTCTCAGCCACCCTCCCCCTGCCCCGTGCCTTCGGACCCTGTCCTCGAATTCGACGCGCCCGCCTCGCCCGCCGACGTGCCTGCCGATGCCCCTGCCGATATCCCCGCCTACCTGACCGGGCTGAACCCGGACCAGCGCGCGGCGGTGACGCACGCCGGCGACGCGCCGCTGCTGATCATTGCCGGCGCGGGATCGGGCAAGACCAACACGCTCGCGCACCGCGTGGCGCACCTGGTGCTGGCCGGGGCCGATCCGCGCCGCATCCTGCTGCTCACGTTCTCGCGCCGGGCGGCGGCCGAGATGGGCCGCCGCGTGGAGCGCATCGTCGACCAGGCGCTGGGCACCCACACCGGCGCCGGCCGGGCCGCGCTGCAATGGTCGGGCACGTTCCACGCCATCGGCGCGCGGCTGTTGCGCGAGTACGCCGAGACGCTGGGGCTGGCGCCCACCTTCACGATCAGCGACCGCGGCGATTCCGCCGACCTGATGCACGTGGTGCGGCACGACCTTGGGCTCTCTGAGCAGACCTCGCGCTTTCCGCGCAAGGAAACCTGCCTGGCGATCTACTCGCGCGCGGTCAACACGCAACTGCCGCTGGAAGTGGTGCTCAAGACGCAATTTCCGCGCTATGCGATGTGGGCCGACGCGCTCAAGGGCCTGTTCGCCGGCTACGTGGCCGCCAAACAGAAGCAGCAGGTGCTCGACTACGACGACCTGTTGCTCTACTGGGCGCAGGCGCTGACCGAGCCGACGCTGGCGCAGGACATGGGCGCGCGCTTCGACCACGTGCTGGTGGATGAATACCAGGACACCAACGCGCTGCAGGCACAGGTGCTGCTGGCGCTCAAGCCGGACGGCCGCGGCCTGACCGTGGTGGGCGACGATGCCCAGTCGATCTACGCGTTCCGGGGCGCCACGGTTCGCAATATCCTTGATTTTCCGAAGCATTTCTCGCCGCCGGCGCACCAGGTCACGCTGGCGCAGAACTACCGGTCCACGCAGCCGATCCTGGCCGCCGCCAACGCGGTGATCGGGCTGGCCGCCGAACGCTTCACCAAGGATCTCTGGTCGCTGCGCGAATCGGCCGAGAAGCCGGGCGTGGTGGTGGTCAACGACGAGGCCGACCAGGCGCGCTACGTGGTGGAGCAGGTGCTGGCGCGGCGCGAGGCGGGGCTGACGCTGATGGCGCAGGCCGTGCTGTTCCGCGCCGCCGACCACAGCGCGCAGGTGGAGATCGAGCTGGCCCGGCGCAACATCCCGTACGTGAAGTTCGGCGGCCTGAAGTTTCTGGAGTCCACCCACGTCAAGGACGTGATGGCCGTGGTGCGCTGGCTGGAGAACCCGCGCGACCGCATGGCGGGCTTCCGCTCGTTGCAGTTGCTGCCCGGGGTCGGCCCCAAGACCGCCGCGCGCGTGCTGGAGGGGCTGGAGGCGGCCACGGAGCCGCTCCTGGCGCTGGAGGCCTTCGAGCCGCCGCCCGCCGCCGGGCCGGCGTGGGACGAGCTGATCGCGCTGGCGCGCACGCTGATGGCGCCCGCGTCGCCCTGGCCGTCGGAATTCGAGCAGGTGGTGGCGTGGTACGTGCCGCACCTGGAGCGCATGCACGATGACGCCGCCGCGCGCCAGGCCGACCTCCAGCAGATCGAGCGCATCGCGGCCACCTATGCCTCGCGCGAGCGGTTCCTGACCGAGCTGACGCTGGACCCGCCCAGTGCGTCGAGCGATGAATCGGGCGTGCCGTCGCGCGACGAGGACTACCTGATCCTCTCGACGATCCATTCGGCCAAGGGCCAGGAGTGGAAGG
>Ga0255338_1003690_pt1 | contig 17685 bp, 19 predicted proteins | sample MeOH1_35cm_T4_19_FD_203715 | JGI IMG/M metagenome (GOLD analysis project Ga0255338, IMG submission 203715) | Sandy soil microbial communities from University of British Columbia, Vancouver, Canada - MeOH1_35cm_T4_195 | ecosystem: Engineered > Artificial ecosystem > Sand microcosm > Unclassified ...
CGCCAACGAGTGCTGCAGGTCTGTCCTCGCCGCCTTCATAGATAAAAATGCCGTAGTTGACGCCCACGCCGAGTACCAGCATGAGTGCCATCACGCCAAACAGCGTGAACGGCAGCTCGAGATAGCCGAACGCCGCGACTGCCCCGCTCATACCGAGGAGCGTCGGCAATAGCACGATTGCGCCGTGACGCCCGCCGTACCTTACGGCAAGAACGAGCCACACGAGAACGCCGGCGATGGCGAGCCATAGCACTCCCCAGCGGCGGTAGTCGGAGAACAGACGCGACACACTGGCCGGTTTGTCGATCAGCGCGATGCCGGGAAGCGCGCGAGCCGCCTCCTGGAGGGCACTTACGCTATATGCGCCCTGGGGGATCACGACGGACGCGACGCCCTCCGGTGAAGCGCCGAGCCAGAGATGACGAAAGGGCGCGGACCAGTCTGTCTCGAGCCACCGCTCCGGTGTGAGGGTCGGCGTCGGACTCGCGGCATACATAGCGAGGTAGGCGTCGGCAGCCTCCTCGCGGAATCCTTCACGCTGGAGCAAGGCGGAGGTTTGTGCCGGGTTCGAAAAAAGAGTCCGTTGCAGGAGCGCGCGATTCTCCTGTTGAAGGCTAACCGGCGGAACGAAATCCGAGATGGCTTGATACCCCGTCAGCGCATTTAATGCCATTAACGCACGCAGGCGTCGGGTCAAGCGCATCTCGTTCTCAAGCAGTTCTCCCGTGTCCTCACCGTGTACAAGAAAGAACTGGCTGCCGCCTCCGAAGCCCGAGAGCTGCTGGATTTTCGTCTCCTGCGTCGCGAGCTGCGCGGATCGCTCAACAAGTTGCCGGACGTCGTCGTCGAAGGTTACGCGCAGAATGCCGGGCGCGCTCAGGAGAAGCGCTACGCCCACCACGACATAGGCGGCGCGGCGACCGACGTGCCGGTGCCACAAGTCGAGCGCGAGGCGCGGCGCCCGCAGCACGAGCTCGGGCTCGCGGCTCGAAGGGCGTGTGAGGAGCAGAGGCATTACAAATACGACGGTGCCCCAGGCGGCGAGTAACCCTGCGAACGCGAACACGGCAATCTGGCTGATCGCGGGAAAGTGCATGAACGACAAGGCACCGTAGCCCAAGAGGCTAGTGGCCAATGCGGCGTTGAGGGCGGGACGAACACGTTTCAATCCAACGACCGGATGCCAATGTTTGCCTGCTTCAAGGTGTGCCGCGAAATACTGGATCGCGTAGTCAATCGCTTCGCCTATCAGGCTTGCACCGAACACGAGCGTAAGGATGTGGAGTTCGCCGTATACGGCAAGTGTCGCCGCCATACCGGCTGCAATACCCACGCCGATCGAAAGCAGTCCGAGCAGCAGCGGCTGAACCGAGCGAAACACGACATAGAGCAGAAGGACAATGCCGGCGAGGGAACCAAATCCGATCAGATCCACATCATGCTCAGCGGTTTGGCGTGCCGCGTCCGCGTGGAACACCATACCGGCACGCAGGAGCTCCGCACCCGAAAAGTCTTGATGCAGTTGGGATTCCGCGACTCGCGTTGCGTGAACGGCCCTGCGTTGAACTGCAGGGTCATATGCGGAGCCCGGCAATTCCGCACTAATCAGCACCCACGTACGTCCCTGCTCGTGCGCTGTGAGTCGGCCGTTCTCTGGAGCGAGCCGCATATTCGCGATGGGCAGTGTGGCAAGCCATTCGTCCAGCAGGCCGAAAGGGTCCACGGCGGGCGATGCGCTAATGCCGGAACGCCACGGGGAATAAAGCTTCGCCTGTAACCGCTGCGCCGAGTCGAAGTCACCGCGCTCGAGACCATGGCGGTCGTTTGTACCGAGGAGACCGAACGTGTACGGGCTGTAAAAACGCACGACGGCGTCGGGGTCGAAGCGCGACACGTCATCGCGTACAGCCGCGAAAGCCTGACTGGCACGCAACGCGCTCGCGAAGCGAGCGGCGGCTTCGTGTGCCACCGACCGCGATGGATGACCGACGAAATAGACGGCGCGTGCGCCAGCCACCGCGCTCAAGCTCTGGGCCGCCCGCTCCGCCAACGGATTACGCTCGGTCGGAGGCAGCAGGGCGAGTATATCGGTCTGCAGCAGGGGGCGCGGGCCGCGACCGTGCAACTGAAAGAGCACCGCAGCTGCGAGCACCAATAGAACGACTGCGAATGCGAGCGCGGGCTTCGACGAGGAGATCATGGCGTTGCGCCGAGGAATGACAGCTCCGCGGCCGTAAGTCCGGTGTCCGCCCGCATATTCCGCAAACGCATGTCTGTTCTGTCGCCGTTCGCTTCTTCCACTACGACGCGGTTGATGAACTGCCCGCCGGAGAGCCGCACCCGGGCGAGACGTTGCGAAATCTCGGGACGGTGTGGCTGAAGCTCGAGCTCCCAACGCATGCCGTCGCCAGTCGCCGTGACTTCGAACACGTCGCGCAATACAGCGGTGTCGCCCCCGAAGAGCGCCCGCAATATACGCCCCACCTGAGACAGAGCGGGGACATCTCGGATGTGCTTCCGCCGGGTGCTTCCGTCCGCTGCTATTTCGGCGACCTGATCCGCGCCCAATGCGAAAGTGATGCGATACGGCGCTTCGATCCGCCACAGCACGCCTTTGTCGCGCGCGAAGACCAAGGTGCCCGAAGTGACCAGCGGCCGCTTCAGTGCGGCCATCTCCCGCGCTTGCGCGAATTCGGCGCGCACCACGGAATATTGGCCGAGTTGCACCCCAATCCGTTCCACGAGTGACTGCGCGCGCGCTTCACTCAAGAAGCCGCACGCGGTGGCGAGCGATGCCGCCAGGAAGAGCGTCAGAGCGGTCTGGCGCATGCTTGCTCTATTTTCTCCAGGAGAATGGGAGGCGACACGAATTGGAGCTCGCCGGTGCCCGCCTCCACCGCCACCTGCACCGTATATCCTTCGGTGAGGCGGTAGCCATTAGCAAGATCCGTGATCACATACTGAATCTTCAAACGGTTCTGGTGCTCCACAAGTGACGCGGCGACTTGCAGCAGCTGCCCATAACGCGCCGGACGCACGTATTTCAAATGGCATTCCACTATGGGCCAGAAGTATCCCGAGTCGCGCATTTGGGGATAGTCATACTTCAAGCGACGCAGGAGCGCGCACCGCGCAAGCTCGAAATATTTGAGGTAATGGCCGTGCCACGCCACGTTCATCGCGTCGACGTCATGAAATGGGATCTCGATTTCCACCGAGGCTGTGAGAGTTCGCACGGCTCAAAGCTCCCATGTCCCGGCGCGGATGCAAGCTTGCGCTTGCCGCAACTCGTGCTCGAGCGGGCGATCCTCGTCGAGAAAAGGCGAAATTTCTCCCACCATTGCTTTGAATTTTTCGACACGCCACGTGAGGCGCGTCGGGACGTCTGTCGATTCACGCATACGCAGCTCGACGCCTTGGCAGCCGGCGATCGTGAGCGCGGCGGCGACCTGCTCGGTGAGCTCGAGCACGCGCAGGCAATCGCGGGCAGCGATCGTCCCCATGCTCACTTTGTCCTGGTTGTGGCATTCGGTCGAGCGCGAAAATACCGACGCAGGCATGGTGAGCTTGAGCGCTTCCGCAGTCCAAGCCGAGGCGCCGATCTGCACCGCCTTGAACCCGTGGTTGATCGCCGCCCGCGAGCCTTTTGCTCCCGATAAGTTATGAGGGAGTCCGTGGTTGAACTTGCTGTCCACGAGCAGGGCGAGTTGACGGTCCATGAGATCTGCGAGATTCGCGACCCCGGTCTTCAGTGCGTCCATGGCGAACGCGATGTGGCCGCCGTAGAAGTGCCCGCCGTGGAGCACGAGCTCCCTCTCGCCGTCGATGATGGGATTGTCGTTGGCGCTGTTCAACTCGTTCTCGATGTCACGGCGCAACCACGGCAGCGCGTCACGCACCACGCCAATGACATGCGGGGCGCACCGGATGGAATAGCGATCCTGGAGGCGCAGTGTGCTCCCCGTTTCCGTGCCCTCCAGGTCGGCGTAGATCCAAGCCGCTGCGTCGTTCTGCCCCGCGTGCGGCTTTACTGCGAACAGCCGCGGATCGAAATGTCCGCGGTTTCCGCGTATGGCAATGGATGCGAGCGCAGTAAGCCGACAGCAGAGTCGAGACAGATAGTCGGCACGCCGAAACGCAAGACACGCCAGCGCCGTCATGACCGCTGTGCCGTTCATTATCGCGAGCCCTTCCTTCGGGGCAAGGACGAGTGGGGCGATGCCCGCCGCGGCAAGTGCGTCCGCGGCGCTGCGCCGGCTGCCCTGATACAGGCAGTCGCGTTCACCGATCAAGGTGGCCGCAACATAGGAAAGGGGGGTCAGGTCTCCGCTTGCGCCTACCGACCCTTCGCTTGGGATGAATGGAAGGATGCGGTGATTGATGAGCGCACCGAGGTTTTCCAGTAGCACCCGGCGCACACCGGAGTAGCCCTGCGCCAGCGAGTTCAGACGACACACGAGCACGCTCACCGTCGCCTCAGGAGACAGGTACTCGCCAAGGCCGCAACCGTGATAACGGGAAAGATGATACGGAAGCTCGGCGACCAGTTCCGGCGGCACGGGGACGACGCAGGAATCGCCATAGCCGGTATTGACGCCGTACACCGTCTCGCCGGCCGCGAGCAGCCTCTCGAGGAACCGTGCACCGCGGTCGATTCGCTCCTGGAACACGGCATCGGCCGCGAGCGCGACGCTCGCCCCCCGTTCAGCCACGGAGATCACATCTTCGATCGATATAGGGGTGTTGCCGATCGCGACCGTCAGGTCGCCCAGGCTCGTATGTATAGCGCCGGAGAATTGAGATTTCATGTCTTGCCCGCTTCCAGTCGCGCTTGGTTGTCCCAAAAATCGAAGAAATTGAACCATTGGTAAGGCGCCTCCCGGCAGTGCAACTCGAGCCGCGCGGCGTAGCGCCGAATGAGATCGCGCAACCGTGCTTCTCGCTCCTTCCTCGGGAGCTCGATGCGTTCGGCAAAATGCTCGAAGTGTATGCGGTAACCCTCTTCGTGCCGCAAGCAGAAGAACAGATACACCGGGCAACCGAGCAGGCTCGCAAGTATCCACGGACCTTGCGGGAAAGGCGCCGGTGACTCGAGGAAAGGCACGCACGTGACCCGCCCGTTCTCGGCCGGCGGCGTGCGGTCGCCTACGATGACCAGTACCTCGCCGCGCTCTATCCGTTCCGCGAACGCAATGGCCGTGTCCGGGCCGAGCTCGTTCACCTGGAACAGGTTGACGGTGTATTTCGTGTTCGTATTCGCGAGTAACCTCGCGAAGCGAGCAGCATGGTCTGTATAGACCACGGCATTAATTCCTTTCAATCCCTTATCCGAAGCGATGGCACGCATCATTTCGAGGTTGCCGAGATGCGAACCGATGATGACGGCACCGCGTCCGCTCGCCACCAGTCCCTCGAAATCGCCACGATTGGGAAAGTCGATTTTCTTGTCGTCCATTCCGCTCATCCACGCCTCGAGCTTATCCAGTGCCGACTGGCCGAAGGCAAGCATGTGACGAAAGCTCGCGCGCCACGTAGCGATAGGCCTCGGATGCCGGTCTGGAAGTTGCATCGAAAGGCGCTGCAGGTACTGCAGGGAGGCGTGCCGCGCGCGCGGCGCCGTCAGAAAGAACCACGCCACCACCAGATAAAGCATGACACGCGCTAACCGGCGCCCCAGAAGTCGGTACGCGCAGGCAAGCAGCCAGAGACCCAAGGCGTTCCCGCGTTCCGAAAGGCGCGACCAATGCGAGCGTTCATGAGGCCGTCCCGCGATCCGCCCAGCAATGATCCAAGGGAACCGAACCAACATGCCAATCACCAACCGCGTATGCGTTCTCGATATGCGGACATTGTCTCGCAACATATCGAAATGCGAGACGCCGCCTTCGGGATACGAGACCCGTGTGGGGACGTTCACAATAGGCAGCCCACGCCATGCAAGCCTCACGATGATTTCAACGTCGAAATCCATCCGCTTTGCGACATTATGCTGAGCGAGCAATGCACACGTTTCGGCGAGGGGATAAAAGCGAAAACCACATAGGGAGTCTCCGATGGCAAAGGAGAGCGTCTCGAGCCAAACCCATACGTGAGTTAGGTAACGTCCGTAGCGGCGAGCTTTAGGAGCTGTTCTGTCGTAGATGGGCTTGCCGGCGACAACTGCATGCGGATCCCGTCGAGCCTGCTCGACAAATCGAGGCACATCGCGCGCATCATGCTGTCCATCCGCATCGATCTGCAGCGCGTGGGTATAACCCGCGGCGTAGGCGGCACGCAAGCCGTACACAACGGCTGCCCCCTTGCCCTCGTTCTCGGGCAGCCGGGTGAGGTGCACGAGAGGCTCACAAGCCGCGAGCCGCGTGAGGATCGCCTGGGTCGCTTCGTCGCTGCCGTCGTCCACGATGAAAATGCGCCACCCGTAGCTCACCAGTGACGAAACCGTCGTGCCTATAGTTTCCTTATGGTTATAAATGGGAATGACGAGGCAGGGTCGGACACTCATTTGCTGTCCCTGAACACGATACGGCCTGCCGAGACACGTCGTTCTCGCTTCGTGTAAGCGAAGGCGACGGTGCTACCCGCCGCGGCAAAGTCGAGGCTGAGTTCCAGCTCGGTGTCTGGCAACACGAGCGTGAAGAACTTTACGTTCTCGAGCCGCTCGACGTCGCCTACGGTACGGCAGGAGCGGATGTAATGAATAGCCCAATGAATCTGCACGACGCCGGGCAGTATGGGGGCGCCCGGAAAGTGCCCGGCGAAGCACTCGAGATGGGCGGGCACGTGCAGCGTGAGTTCGATGCGCCCCGCTGCGCGGCGTTCGGCAAGCACCTCAGGTAGCCACCGGTCCATGGTTGTCCTTGGCAAAGAGCGCGCGTAGCAAGTATTGCGCGACTTTTCCACGCTCGTTTCGGGGCAGCTCGGCGGGGAAGCGCCACCGCCGCGGCAGCAATACCGGGTCATAGAACGCCGACAGAGATTCGCGCAACGCTCGCCCCATGGCGCGCTTGCCGCGGATCGTCATTTGATGTGCACCGTCCTCGCTGAGCACAATTGCGGCGGCGAGCTCGTGGCGCCGGCTCCGAAGGGCAATGACAGCAGCGTCACGCACCCACGGGTGCGCGCGTAGTCTGCCTTCGATCTCCGGCAACGACACCCGCTTCTCCTCGATCTTCACCACGCGGTCGAGACGGCCCCGGAGCACGAACCGACCGTCGTCGAGCAGCTGCACCTCGTCCTCGACGCGCGCTTCTACGCCTTGTGTCAGGTGTGGAGACGAGACGAGCAACGCGCCGTCCGTTGCCCGAGCCACGCGCACGCCGGGTAAGGGAGTCCAGGCACTATCCGGGGTCGGTTGCTGCCGCCACGCGAGCCCCCCGGTTTCCGTGCTTCCATAGACCTCGACAGGCGCCATGCCGAGCGCGTCGACGTACGATCGTACCGCAGTCGCCGGCAGCGGACCGCCGGAACAAAAGATGAGACGCGGGGATGGACGTAGTGCCGTCAGCGTGCCGAGCTCCGGAAAACGGGCAAGGCGCGCCGGACTCGCGACGATGACGGTGTCGCGCAATGCTTGCACCCGCTCACACAACGCGTCCGGCATGCCGACTGCTTCGGTATCGAATGCCCGGCCATATGCAAGCGGCCATAGCAGGTGAAAAAGCAGGCCATAGATGTGATGGTGTGGGACGGTGCTGACGATCGCCGCATTTGCCATCATGCGGCCCCACATGCATTCCAGCGTTTCCACTTCGGCCTCGAGCTGCCGAAGTTGCTTTACCACACGCTGCGGCCGCCCGGAACTGCCCGAGGTATAGAGCTCCACCTGCGCCCGCGCGGCATCGAGTGGTTGAAATTCAAACGGCGAGTCCGGCGCAGAAGCCGCCGTCTCATCGTCCAGTACTGCATCGTCAGCGAGCGCCAATGAGCGCAGTGTGCCCGCCTGAAAACCGGGCGGGATCACCGCCGTCTTGCCGGCGTGCCAGGCGGCGAACAAGGCAGCGGCAAAGACCAGCGGATCCGCGCAGGCCAGTACCCACCGTTGAGCCTGCGAAGCCGCAATGAATCGGGCGAGGCGCGCGGTGCAGCGCTTGAACTCGGACCACCGCACAACACGCTCCCGCGTCACAGCCGTTGCGTGGTCTGAAGCTCGGGCGGACGAGAGCAGACCGGAGAGCGCTGCTTCGGCAGGCGCCATCACGCGTGGCGGGCACGCCATCGCCGGCGACACCACAGTTCCCCACCAAATAAAATGCCCATCAGGACGTACGCGATCAAACCGTTATACAGCGCCCACGCTTCGCGCGAGCCCCATATCGCCGTCCATGCAGCAACAGATCCGTTTACGACAAAGAAGCCGCACCAGATCTGCGTCACGGTCCGCGTGTAGCGCACTCCTGCCGCCGTTAGCTCGGGCTCGGTGAGCCGTGCAAACCGCTCGACCATCGACGGCGGACGGGCGAGCGATATCGCAAACATGGTTAGAAACGCAAGATTTACCAGTGCTGGATACAGCCGCAGCAGCACTTCGTCGTTGGCGGCCATGACACCGCCAGCGAGTGCAAGCGACGCAAGAAGCATGAACCGGTCGAGTGGCGAGAACGTCGCCATCAGCTGTCCTACCTTTCGTCGCTGGCGCAACATCACCGCAGCGACGAGCGCTGCGCCGAGATAACGGGGCTCCAGTATGTCCAGGCCGTAAAAGACAAGCGCGGGCCAAGCCGCCAATAGCGCAATATTCAGCACGCTCATGTCGCCGCCTGCTCAATCCTTCTCATGCAACAAGCAGGCGCTGAACCGCCTCCACGACGTCCCCCACCGTGCGTACCGTCCTGAACTCATCGGGCTTGATCCGTTTGCCCGTCATTTCCTGCAGCTTGATGGCGAGGTCGACCGCGTCAATGCTGTCCAGATCCAAGTCGTTGAATAAGTGCGTGCTCGCGTTTACTGTGCCCGGATCAATCTCAAATGCGTCGTGCAGGACCGCTCTCAGCTTGTCCAGAATCTGATCGTTCGTCATATCGAGCTCCCCTTTCGCATCATCCCGCTGCGCGCTGGCTTAGCACTAGTCTTGCCAGGCTTTCGACGCAGCGGAAATGCTCTTTTGCGCCGCCATCGTTGCTCTCGAATCGCACACCATACTTCTTACGCAGCGTGATGCCGAGCTCCAGCGCATCGATGGAATCAAGGGCGAGTCCATCGCCGAACAAGGGCAGGTCGTCGGCAATATCCTCCGGCGAGACGTCTTCGAGATCGAGCGCCGTGATAATGAGCTGCTTGATCTCCGCTTTTAGTTCATCCATGAGTCGCAAGTTCCCGCGAAAAATAGTCTTCCAGCACCCGCGTCAGGTTTCGGGCGGCAATCGGTGAGCTGACGGTCGTATCGACGAGATCACAGGCGTGGAGCCTGTCGCGCACCTCGATGCGGAGGCAAAATGCGCGAGGCGGTACCTCATACCACCTGCCGCCTTTCCTTAACGTTGGCGGGTCGCAGCGCACGATGACCGGGAGAATCGGCCGGCCGCTACGCAATGCGACGTACGAGGCGCCACGCTGAAACCGCAGCGTGCCGCCGTCGCCGCTACGGGTGCCCTCCGGAAAAATAATCAGTGGTTGGTCGCCAGACAGAAAGCGGGTGCAGTCATCGAGCATGGTCTCGGGGCGGTGGTTGGCGATGTAGCGCGCGGCGCTTACAACGCCAGCGAGAAAGGGATTGCGCCATAAGCTCCGCTTTACGATGCAACCCGCTGCCGGCAACAGCGAGATGAGCACGACCACGTCGATCAACGTTGGGTGGTTCGCGAGCACGAGCACGTTGCGGCAGTCGCGCAGCTTATCGGCGCCCGTTACCTCCAGCCGCATCACACCCGCCTTCACCATGAACCAGAGGAGACCGCGGAAGGAGACACGAATCAATTGACGAGCGAGCAGTCCGCAGCGCTCGCGGTCGATCGGCAACAAGCGTAGAGGCGGGAAGATAAAAATGGAGACGAGAACTGCACCAAGGCCAAAGGCCGCGAAGCCGAATCCGGTCGCTGTCACTCGCCAACACCGGCCGAGATCAACCGTCATGTCGAGACCATAGCCATGTGTGCGTAGGACCAGTCCAGGACGATCTGCATTTCTCGCCTAGGCACTCGAGAAACGCCCCGGACTGTGGCACGGATGATTGGCTATCGACCTGCGCCGGGGCAAGTTGACAATGGATGACGGCGGGGGCATCACTTCGTAGCAGAACCGCGACGGCGTGTGCCGGCGGATCTCCAGGCAAAAAACGGTCATAGGGCGCTGGCGCGGGCTCATCCGCGTATACGAAGAGCACTTGGTCCTGCGGATGCTGCGCGAGCTGAGCCACGGCTTCGAGCAGCCCATATCCGAAGCTCTCTGCGCCTGATGCAACCGCCGTGGCGGGTGAAGGGTCCGTCCGGGCAATAGAGTACAACCCGGCGGTCGCGTTGAGTACGGAAAGACTGAATGCCGTAGGCGAGACATCTTCGCCCCTCGCTATGGCCTCCAGTATCGCGGTCGTGCGGCGCAGTTCCCCGTGGCGTGATGCATACACGAAGCGCACATGACCGGTCCCTTGCAAGCATTCGTTTGCTACATGCAGTCCCATCCGCCCCAAGTTGCTGACCCGGCGCCTGACCAACGGCTCGATGAACGAGACATCAACGGACCGTTGCGCCACGCCTGGGAGCTCACCATATGCAAACCAACGTACGACAGGGACGCCCCAATCGACCATTCGATCTGCGTCGGCTGTGCAGGCAGAAAACAAGGCCCCCCCTGTTGCAATTTTGAACAGTAGCCTTTTGGGCAGTTGCCGAAAAGGAAATCATCCACGCAGCTTCTTTTTTAGGCGTATTCTTCGACCAATATTCCATCCGGATTAAACCATATCTCCCCCATGGCGAGAAGGGCGACGTCATTGTCCGGGGCTGCACACCGACCAGCATGAACGACGTGCACATCTTCGTCTTGAAATGGTCAGGCGAAAACGCATGGCTTGATGGCGACGAGGAGCGGTCTGCGCTGGCGCTCGGTGAGGCCGATTACGCCCGCGCCACAGCGATTCGCAGCGCTTCGAGACGACGGCAGTTTTTGCTGGGACGCCAGCTGTTGTGGCTGGCGCTGAAACGGCTTTACGGAAACGACGAGATCAAGAAGTGGAGATTGCGACAGTCGGAGCAAGGGCAGCCTGTGCTTTTCTACGATGCAACGGGACATGATCTGCGGACAAAAGTGAGCGTGACTCACTCCGGCTCGTACGTCGGCTGCGCCATCGCGGAATGCGCCTGTCTAGGCGTTGACCTCGAGGTGCATAAGCCGAGGGACTGGGGTCGCTTGGAAGACGAAGTTTTCAGCCCTGACGAGCAGGCGGACCTGAGATCGATGCCCGAAGCCAAACGGTTCAGGCGGGCGTATGAACTATGGTCTTTGAAAGAGGCGTACTTGAAGGCAATCGGATCCGGCATAACGGACTCCATGGCGGAGCTGAATTTTTCTTCTCAAAACGAGCTGGTTGCGGCCAGCAATGCATGTTTTGGCGATATTGATCGCTGGCGTTTCGCGACGCCCCGCATATCAGCGGACGTTTCTCATGCGGTTGCCTGGTATGCCGAATCGCAGGGGCCGAGCAGCCCCCGCATACATCGCATTCGGTAAAGCTTTGTCGTTCCGGTTGCATTTCTCTTCGGCCGGTAATCCGCAGTTATAACGAGTAAAACTCAACACCTTCCTGTTTTCTACGGGTCGAGATCCGAGTTATTGTGCCGCTCCCGGAACCCTGCCCGAGTGGCGGGTTTTTTGTTTCAGCCCTCTCCGAAGGTGAGAGCGGGTTCGAGACACGAATGAACGTGTTCATTGCGCAAGCTTCGATGGCGCCGTATCCGGGCACGGGCCTTGCCGCTCTTCGTCGTCGGACACACGGAGGGCGTGCGATGGTATCCGATCGCTGGGAGTTCTATCTCGAAGCCGGCCAGTTGTGGTGCTGGCGGCGCACCGAAGCATCCACCCATCTCGTCGTCAAAGGCGACCGGTGCTATGCCGACCGCGAGGAGTGCGTGGCGGACGCCATGCGGCACGGCTACCTCGAGTACCCCGCCTTGCTCCGCCCGGCGATGATGCCGCCCTCCGATACGCGCCCGCCGCTGCGGCGCGGCCGGGGCGTTTAGCATGCCCGCCGCGCCCGTGCGTGCACGAGCGGCACGGAATGCGAAGCGTCTGCACAGCTCGCGATAGATCTCGTTGCAGCACCCGCCCGTTTTCGTACGTCGGCTCCGGCACTTGACATCGCGCGACATTTCTATATCCTTCGAAATATGGAAGCGAAGGAAGCGGTACTGGCATTGGGCGCTCTTGCGCAGGGGACTCGGCTCTCGATCTTTCGCCTGCTGGTACAGGCCGGGCCGGGCGGATCGTCCGTGGGAAAAATAGCGGCATCGCTGGATGTGAGCGCGCCTACCCTGTCGTTCCACCTGAAAGAGCTCACGCACGCTTCGCTGATCGATGCGCGCCAGGACGGCCGCTATGTGTATTACAGCGCGAACTTCGAGCGCATGAACGACCTGCTGCATTACCTGACCGAGCACTGCTGCGAGGGCGATGCAGCGCAATGCCGCCCTGCGCCGTGTCCGCCGTCGTCCCGCTCCGCACCACCCTCGAGGAAAGCCGATGAAAAGATTCCACGTGCACGTCGCGGTCGATGATCTCGACGCCAATGTCCGCTTCTACTCCGCGGTGTTCGGCATGCCGCCCACGGTGCTGAAGACCGATTACGCGAAATGGATGCTCGAGGACCCGCGCGTGAATTTCGCGATCTCGAGCCGCGGCTCGAAGACAGGCCTCGATCACCTTGGGTTGCAGGTCGACACCGAAGACGAGCTCGCCGCGCTGCGCGCACAGACCGCCGCGGCCGAGATCGCAGCGCTGGACCAGCCGCAGGCGGACTGCTGTTACGCGAAGTCGGACAAGTATTGGACCGTGGATCCGCAAGGCATCGCGTGGGAGACATTCCATACGCTCTCCGAGATCCCGGTGTATGGGCAGGAGACCCGGACGGCGGAGGGCACCGCCTGCTGCGCGCCGCAAGCGCAAGTCATCGCATTCGCCAAACGCAATACCAAGACCGGCGCCCCAAGGAGCTGACGTGGATCACCGCACTTACAACGTGCTGTTCCTGTGCACCGGCAATTCCGCGCGCAGCATACTGGCGGAAGCCACGCTGAACGCAATCGGCGGCGAGCGATTCCGGGCGTACAGCGCGGGCAGCCAGCCGAAAGGGACAGTGAACCCGTACGCGCTGCAGTTGCTCGAAAGCCACCGGATCGCGACGGACTCCTTGCGCAGCAAGAGCTGGGACGAGTACGTGCAACCCGGTGCGCCGCGCATGGATCTCATCATCACGGTGTGCGATAACGCCGCTGGCGAGATGTGCCCGGTGTGGCCGGGACAGCCCGTTTCGGCGCATTGGGGTGTCGAGGACCCGGCCGCGGTAGCAGGCACCGACGAAGACCGGCGTCGCGCGTTTCTGTCGGCCTACGGCCTCCTGCGCCGGCGCATCGAGCTCCTGGTCAACCTGCCGCTCGCTTCCCTCGACCGTCTCGCCATCCAGCGCAACCTGGAGAAAATAGCACGCGAGGCCTCCGTAGCGCCGCAATCATGACGGCGCAGGCGGCAACCGTAGTGCGCGCGCCGGCGCACCGCCTCGGTCTTTTCGAGCGCTGGCTCAGCGTCTGGGTCTTCCTCTGCATCGCAGGCGGAATCGCGCTGGGGCAGCTTGCACCGCAACCGTTCCAGGCCCTGGGCCGCATGGAGGTGGCGCAGGTCAACCTCCCGGTCGGGCTCCTCATCTGGATCATGATCGTGCCGATGCTGCTGCGGATCGACTTCTCGGCGCTGGGCCAGGTGCGCGCCCATGGGCGCGGCATCGCGGTGACGCTCGCCGTGAACTGGCTGGTGAAGCCGTTCTCGATGGCGCTGCTCGCGTGGGTATTCGTGCGTCATGTGTTCGCGCCCTATCTGCCCGCGGCACAGATCGACAGCTACGTCGCCGGCCTCATCCTGCTCGCCGCAGCGCCTTGCACTGCCATGGTGTTCGTCTGGAGTCAGCTCACGCGCGGCGATCCGTATTTCACGCTGTCGCAGGTGGCGTTGAACGACGTGATCATGATTTTCGCGTTCGCGCCTATCGTCGGGCTGCTGCTCGGATTGTCGTCCATCACCGTGCCGTGGGACACGCTACTCGCTTCGGTCGTGCTCTACATCGTCATCCCGGTCGTGGTGGCGCAGATCTGGAGAAAGCGCTTGCTCGCGGCGGGCCCCGGCGGGCTCGACGCGGCGCTCGCGCGGCTCCAGCCGATGTCCGTCGCAGCGCTGCTCGCGACGCTGGTGCTGCTCTTCGCGCTGCAGGGGAGGCAAATTCTCGAGCAGCCGCTCGTCATCGCGATGCTCGCCGTGCCGATCGTGATCCAGGTGCTGTTCAACGCTGCGCTCGCGTACGGGCTCAGCCGGCGCTTCAGGGTCGCGCACTGCGTGGCCGGCCCTTCATGCCTGATCGGCGCCAGCAACTTCTTCGAGCTTGCGGTGGCCGCCGCGATCAGCCTCTTCGGCTTCGATTCCGGCGCTGCGCTGGCGACGGTCGTCGGCGTGCTCGTCGAAGTCCCGGTGATGCTGCTCGTGGTGAAGGCCGTCAACGCCTCGCAGGACTGGTATCAGCGCGACATGCAGGCCCCGCCGCGCGCATCATGATCGATCGATGGAACATCTCACCCGGGAGTTGAGCGGCATGCAACTCGATAAACTGCCTTCGGGACCGCAGGTCCCCGATGTCTTCTACGTCGTCGTCGAGATCCCGGCTTACGGGCCGGGCATCAAGTTCGAGCTGGAGAAAAATTCCGGCGCGCTGCTCGTCGACCGGTTTCTCGCCACGCCGATGCACTATCCCTGCAACTACGGCTTCATCCCGCACACGCTGTCGCTCGACGGCGATCCGCTCGACGCGCTCGTGCTCACGCCCGTGCCGCTGATTCCCGGCATCGTCATCGCGTGCCGCGCCGTTGCGGTGCTGGACACCGAAGACGACGCGGGACCGGACGCCAAGATCCTGAGCGTGCCGCTGTCGAAGGTGACGCCGGACTACGATCACGTGCGCGAGAAAGACGACCTGCCGGGAAGCATGCTGCGGCAGATCGAGCATTTCTTCACGCACTACAAGGATCTCGAGCCCGGCCGATGGATGACGCTCAAGGGATGGCGCGACGCCGCGGCCGCGCGGCGGGAGATCACGGAAAGCCTGCAGCGGTACAGCGAGAATCCGGCCAAGCCGAACTTCTGACGGGCCGTTGGTATACCTGCGCGCCGTGCCTTGCGGCTCGCGCATGCGTCGCACAATTGTCATCTGCAGCGACTACGCTACACGCCTTTCCGACACGACGTGGAGCGTTACGCATGAGCAGCAGCTACAGCGATCCCGCAGCCATCGACAACCCGACCGCGTCCGTCGCCTTCAGCGACCTGCTCGATGCGCGTCTCACGCGCCGCCAGGTGCTGAAAAGTGCCGCGCTGCTCCCGCTGTTCGGGCTGCCGCTCGGATGCGCCGTGTCGCCTGCGCGTGAAGCCGCCGCGATTGGTTTCACGCCCATCGCCGCTTCCACCGATGATGCGGTACGCGTGCCGCCCGGTTACGACGCCCGCGTGTTGTATGCCTGGGGCGATCCGGTGGGCTCGAGCGACGGCCAGCCCGCTTTCCGCCAGGACGCGACCAACAGCGCGGACGATCAGGCCCTGCAGGCAGGCATGCATCACGATGGCATGCACTATTTCGCGCTGCCTTACGGGTCCGGCAGCAGCGAGCGCGGCCTGCTCGCGATCAATCACGAGTACACCGACGACGGCCTGCTGCATCCGGACGGCTTCGACGGCTGGAGCGCGGAGAAAGTGCGCAAGTCGCAGAATGCGCACGGCGTGAGCGTCATCGAAGTCGCGCGGCGCGGCGATTCGTGGCAGATCGTGCGGCCGTCGGCCTATGCCCGCAGAATCACCGCGCGCACGCCCATCCGGCTGTCCGGGCCGGCGGCGGGCCACGTCTCTCTGCAGACCGCGGCCGATCCGACAGGCGCGACCGTGCTGGGCACGATCAACAACTGCGCCAACGGTCATACGCCCTGGGGCACCTACCTCACGTGCGAGGAGAACTGGAACAACTACTTCGTCAACACCGGGACCGTGCCGCCCGAGCAGCGGCGCTACGGCATCAATGCCAAGGGCGCGGGCTACCGCTGGCACGAATTCGACGGGCGCTTCGATGCCGGCGCGCATCCGAACGAGCCGAACCGCTACGGGTGGGTGGTGGAAGTCGATCCCTACGATCCGCATGCGACGCCGGTGAAGAGAACCGCGCTCGGTCGCATCAAGCACGAGGGAGCCGCGCTCGCGCTGACGGCCGACCGCCGCGTCGTCTTCTACATGGGCGACGATCAGCAGTTCGAGTACATCTACAAGTTCGTCTCGCGCGACGCGTACGACCCGAACGACCGCGCGGCGAACCGCGACCTGCTCGATCACGGCACGCTGTACGTCGCGCGCTTCGACGGCGACGACACAGGCGAGTGGCTCGCGCTCATCCACGGCCGCAACGGCCTCACTGCAGACCGCGGCTATGCGAGCCAGGCCGACGTGCTGGTGAAAACGCGGCAGGCAGCCGACATCGTGGGCGCGACGAAGATGGACCGTCCCGAATGGACAGCCGTGCATCCGCAGACGCAGGAAGTCTATTGCACACTCACCAACAACTCGGCGCGCGGCGGCAAAGGTCGACCGGGGCCCGATGCCGCGAATCCGCGCAGTGCCAACGCCTACGGCCACGTCGTCCGCTGGCGGGAAGCGAACGGCGATCCCGCGGCGACCCATTTTCGATGGGACATCTTCGTGCTCGCCGGCGATCCGGCACAGAATGATGTCGCGAAGCGGGGCAATGTCCGGGGCGACGCGTTCGGCAGTCCGGACGGCTTGTGGTTCGACCCGCAGGGCCGCCTGTGGATACAAACGGATATATCCGCCTCGACGGTGAACCGCGGCGATTACGCGAACCTCGGCAACAATCAGATGCTGTGCGCCGACGTGCAGACGGGCCGCATCAGCCGCTTTCTCACCGGTCCGCGCGGCTGCGAGATCACCGGCATCACCGCGACGCCCGACGGCCGCACGATGTTCATCAACGTGCAACATCCCGGCGAGCCGGCGACGGAGCGCAATTCGCCGCAGCACCCGACGGCCGTGAGCGCCTGGCCCGACGGTGCGGCCGGCATGCGTCCGCGCTCGGCAACGGTGGTGATCCGCAAGCTCGACGGCGATGTCGTCGGCACCTGACCCGCGGTGCAGGGCGATGTACACGCGCGGCTGAAAATCGTATAGTGGCGCGTCGCCACATGCACCGGCATCGCCGCGCGCGGCTCGCCGGGCAAGAATGGGTACGCGCCATGCACAGAGCACGTCATGCCGTTCCACACGCTTTGCAGCCTCGCAGCGGTCCGCAAGGGTGCGCAGAGCGCATCATGCGGATCTGAATCGGGCTCATGGCCGAATACTCCACGCTAGCCGCCGTCGATCTCGGCAGCAATTCGTTTCACTGCCAGGTCGCGCGCGTCGTGGGCGATCAGCTTTATCCGCTCGACTCCCTGCGCGAGCCGG
>Ga0255338_1003691_pt1 | contig 17683 bp, 14 predicted proteins | sample MeOH1_35cm_T4_19_FD_203715 | JGI IMG/M metagenome (GOLD analysis project Ga0255338, IMG submission 203715) | Sandy soil microbial communities from University of British Columbia, Vancouver, Canada - MeOH1_35cm_T4_195 | ecosystem: Engineered > Artificial ecosystem > Sand microcosm > Unclassified ...
GAGCCGCAAAGCGCCAGAGACCGTTCAATTTGCGACTGTAGCAGACCCTATATAGGTCATTACGGGCAAGAATGACAGGGGCATGGTGATTTAACCCCGGAGCGCGCGGAAAACCTCGCTTTTCGCTTGGAGTCCGGACATCGCCAGCTTCATCATGCTGCCCGCGCACGAGGAAGCGATTGGATCAGCACGAAATCACGTCGCTCCGCCACGCCTTTCGCATTATGTTCGCGGCAGGACTCGGGGGGAAATCGAAATGAGCGACGGCGAACCCGCGACGGGCAATGTCGAGCAGATACCGGTGCCGCCACGCCCCAGGATCGTGACCGCGGAGCTCGACCGGATCGCACAGGCGGTGCGCGCGCATTGCCCCAAGGAAACGACGATCAGCTTCGAATATGACGGCCGCCTGCAGATCAACATCGATATCCGCAAGCTCGAGGACCTGATGGCCGTCGAAGGCGTGCTGCCGACCTTGCTCGGCGGCATCTTCACCAATCTCCAGCGCGGCCTGGTCGACAACCGGCCGTTCCAGCACCGCCTGATCGCCGACGTCGACTGCTAGACTCAATCCCGGTTTGATTGAACCGGAATTGAGTCTAATTTTCTTTGTTTCCCGTGATTTCCGAGCCGTCAGGTGGTTCCACGTGACTGGAAATCACTGTAGCCATTCCAGCATCGGGCCGCCGCGTCCTCAGCCCCGCTGCCGCGCGATCCACTGGTCGACGTTGCGCTCCAATATGTCGAGCGGCACCGGGCCTGACAGCAGCACCGCGTCGTGGAAGCCCTTGATGTCGAAGCGGTCGCCGAGCGCTGTTCGCGCCCGCTCGCGCAGCTCCTCGATCTTGAGCTTGCCGACCATGTAGGCGGTCGCCTGGCCGGGATAGACGATATAGCGCTCGATCGCCTTGACGATCCCGCGGGGCGCGTCGGCGCTGTTGTCCTCGACATATTTGATCGCCTGCGCGCGCGTCCAGCGCTTGTGGTGGAGGCCGCTGTCGACCACCAGCCGGATCGCGCGGTGGAGCTCGAGCTGGAGCCGGCCGAAATCGCGATACGGGTCCTTATACTGGCCCATGTCCTTGGCGAGCCGCTCCGAATAGAGACCCCAGCCCTCGATATAGGCGGTGAAGCCGCCGAAGCGCCGGAACGGCGGCACGTCGGCGCCGAGCTCGGTCTGGACCGCGAGCTGGAGGTGATGGCCCGGAATGCCCTCGTGGTAGAACAGGGCTTCTATCTCCGAGCTCGGCATGTCGGCCATATTGTAGAGGTTGACGTAATAGGTGCCGGGGCGCGAGCCGTCGGGCGCCGGCCGCTGGTAGAAGGCCTTGCCCGCCGATTTCTCGCGGAACGGCTCGACCGGCTTCACCAATAGCGAGGATCGCGGGAGCGCGTTGAACCAGGCCGGCAGCAACGCCTCCATCTCGCGGTTCGCCTTCTCGGTCTCGGCGAGATAGGCCTGCCTGCCGGCCGCCGTGTTGGGCAGGAGCAGGCTCTTGTCGGTCCGCATTCTCGCGAAGAATTGCTGGAGCGTGCCGGTGAAGCCGACGCGGCGCATGATCGCGCGCATCTCGTCATGGATCCGCTCGACCTGCCGGAGCCCCAGGCTGTGGACCTGGTCGGCGTCCATCTGCGTGGTCGTGTAGTAGCGCAGCAGCGCCGCATATTGCGCCGCGCCGTTGGGGAAGCGCCAGATACCGTCGTCGGTGCCGGCCGCCTTGCGCTGCTCCTGCATCAGCGCGATCACGCGGCGGTAGGCGGGCGCGATCTCCTCGACCATTGCCTTGCGCCCGGCCTCGATCAGCCGCGCCTTCTCGGCGGCGGGCAGGTCGAGCTTGCCGACCTTGGCCTTGTAATCAGCGAACAGGTCGCTGTCCGGGCCGTGGCCATAGGGCGCGCCGGAGATGATGTTGCGCGCGTCGTCGATGACATAGGGATAGACCCATCTGGGCGGCAGCACGCCGCGCGCCTGGCGGTCGCGCGCCTCGGCGATCGCCTGGTCGAGATAGGTGTCGAGCGAGCGCAGGCGCGCCAGATAGGCCTCGGCATCGGCGAGACTGTCGACGCGGTGGATGTTGATCAGGAAGGCGGGCCCCTCGCTCTGGGCGCCGTTCATCTGGTCGAACACATAGGCCTGCTTGCGGAACGGGAAGATCAGCTCGGCCCGCTCGACCATGTTGACGAAGATGTCGTAGCTGAGCTGGTCCTCGGGCGAGAGGCGCGCCCGATCGAACCGCGACCGCAGCTCGACGAGGGTACGCAGATCGAGGTCGCGTTCGGCCAGCGCCGCCGCCTCGCCATATTGGTCCCAGCGCCCATAATCCTGGTCGCGAATGCCGCGATAGGCCTTGGTCATCGGCGAGAGCGCGAGCTCGGCCCGGTCATAAGCTTCGAACAATGCCGCCAGCGCGGGATCGTGCTGCACGGGGCCAACAGCGGTGGGCGCGGCGGGCGCGGCGGCCGGCGCGCCCGCGCCGATCCCGGCGGGCTGTGTCGCCGCGCAGGCGGCGAGCAAAGCTGCGGATGCGAGGAGCAGGGTGCGGACGATCAAGCTCATGACTCCGGATGAAGGTTCGCGCTCGATCGAGAGCGCGAGCCGGGCTGAACGAGGTGCCGCTTCTAAGCGTTGCGCGAAACGGTGGGTACCGGCTTTTCGGACGCAGCAATGCGGTGTCGTCGCTTTCGACCCGTATCCTCGCCCGCGCCGGTGGTCTATCATGCCTCGACCACGCGTCCTGCGCTGCGGCCGGGCCCATGCTGCGGGAGCACGTCCTTGTCCCTTATTGTCACGCTCGCGCTGCTGCTTTTCGCCCCGTCCACCACCGGCTCGGCGATCGAAAGCTTCTTCGTCGGCGCCACCGAAGGCGCGGGCCATGTCCACGTCTTGCTGTCGGGACGCCACTCGATGCGCGACCACGGCCGCGGCCGCATCGACGGCGAGGGCGCGCTGGTCCTCGACCAGATCGTCGAGGAGCAGGGCAAGCCCGCCCGCCGCCGCACGTGGCGCCTGGTCCGCACCGGCGGCAACCGCATCACCGGCACGATCAGCGACGCGCGCGGCATGGTGGCCGGCGAGCTCACCGGCACCAGCCTCCACTTGCGCTACAAGATGAAGGAGGGGCCGTCGGTCGAGCAATGGATCACCCTCCGGCCCGGCGGCCGCACCGCCAGCAATCGCATGATCTTCCGCCGCTTCGGCCTCAAGGTCGCGACGGTGGAATCGGAGATCAGGAAGCTCGAAGAGGCGCGTGACTAGACTCAATCCCGGTTTGATTGAACCGTAATTGAGTCTAGTTTTCTTTGTTTTGCGTGATTTCCGAGCCGTCAGGTGATTCCACCTGACTGGAAATCACTATAGAGCCTGAAGCGAAAAGGCGGGTACCGGCTTTTCGCAAACGGCAATGCGGAGTCAAACGAGAGAGCCGGCTGCAATTCGATCAAATCGCAGCCGGCTCTCGTGACGGCTCGCGGGGCGGCGTCGACCGACCCGCTTGCGTCAGGCGGCCTCTTCCGGCGCATGGGCGTGGGAATCGGCGAGGTCGAAGCGATCCGCGTTCATCACCTTCGCCCAGGCCGCGACGAAGTCGTCGATGAACTTCTCGCGCGCGTCGGCCGCGGCATAGACCTCCGAGATCGCGCGCAGCTGCGAGTTCGAGCCGAACACGAGATCGGTGCGGGTTGCCGTCCACCTCTGCTCGTCGCTGGCGCGGTCGGTGCCGACGAACACCTCGTCGGCGCTGTCGGCCACCTGCTTCCACGCCGTGCCCATGTCGAGCAGGTTGACGAAGAAGTCGTTGGTGAGCTGCCCCGGCCGATCGGTGAACACGCCGTGCTTCGAGCCGCCGTGATTGGCGCCGAGCACGCGCAGGCCGCCGACCAGCACCGTCATCTCGGGCGCGGAGAGCTGCATCAGTTGCGCGCGGTCGATCAGCAGTTCCTCGGTGGGCACGCTGAACTCGACCTCGAGATAGTTGCGGAAGCCGTCCACCCGCGGCTCCAGCACCTCGAAGCTGTCGACGTCGGTCTGGTCCTGCGAGGCATCGCCGCGGCCTGAGGTGAACGGTACGGTCACGTCGTGGCCGGCGGCCCTGGCGGCCTGCTCGACGCCGACATTGCCGCCGAGGACGATCAGGTCGGCGATGCTGACCCTGCCGCCGAAATCGGCCTGGATCGACTCATAGACCTTGAGCACCTTGGCGAGCTCGTAGGGCTCGTTCACCTTCCAGCCGCGCTGCGGCTCGAGGCGGAGACGGCCGCCGTTGGCACCGCCGCGCTTGTCGGAGCCGCGGAACGTCACCGCCGACGCCCAGGCGGTCTTGACCAGTTGGCTGATCGTGAGGCCCGAGGCGGCGATCCTGCCCTTGAGGTCTGCCACCTCCCCATCGGCGAGCGGCCGCCCGGCCGGGATCGGATCCTGCCAGATCAGGTCCTCGTCCGGCACTTCCGGCCCGAGATAGCGGGCCTTGGGCCCCATGTCGCGATGGGTGAGCTTGAACCAGGCGCGGGCGAAGGCGTCGGCGAACTGGTCCGGGTTGCGGTAGAAGCGCTCGGCGATCTCGCGATATTTCGGGTCGACCTTGAACGCCATGTCGGCGGTGGTCATCATCGTCGGCACGCGCCGCTCGGGGCTGTGCGCGCCGGGTGCCATGTCCTCGGGCTTCTGGTCCTTGGGCTGCCACTGCCAGGCGCCGGCGGGGCTCTTCACCAGCTCGTACTCATAATCGAGCAGCATGTGGAAATAATTCATCGACCATTGGATCGGAGTCGGCGTCCAGGCGCCTTCGAGGCCGCTGGTGATGGTATGGTCGCCCATTCCGCTTTCGTGGCTCGACGTCCAGCCGAGGCCCTGCTGGGCGATGTCGGCCCCTTCCGGCTCGGCACCGACCTTGTTGGCGTTGCCGGCGCCGTGGCACTTGCCGAACGTGTGGCCGCCAGCGGTGAGCGCGAGCGTCTCCTCGTCGTTCATCGCCATGCGCGAGAAGGTCTCGCGGATGTCGCGCGCCGACTGCACCGGATCCGGCTTGCCGCCGGGCCCTTCGGGATTGACGTAGATCAGGCCCATCTGGATCGCGGCGAGCGGATTTTCGAGCGCCTTGCCCGATTCCTCGTCGATCCGGGTCTCGCCGACCCATTCCTCCTCGGTGCCCCAATAGATGTCCTTCTGCGGCTCCCAGACATCGACTCGGCCGCCGCCGAAGCCGAAGGTCGGCCCGCCCATCGATTCGATCGCGACGTTGCCGGCCATGATCATCAAATCGGCCCAGGAAAGCTTGCGGCCGTATTTCTGCTTGATCGGCCACAGCAGCCGCCGCGCCTTGTCGAGATTGGCATTGTCCGGCCAGCTGTTGAGCGGCGCGAAGCGCTGGCCGCCCGACGAGGCGCCGCCGCGGCCGTCGCCGGTGCGGTAGGTGCCGGCGCTGTGCCAGGCCATGCGGATGAAGAAGGGCCCGTAATGCCCGTAATCGGCCGGCCACCACGGCTGGCTGTCGGTCATCAGCGCGGTGAGATCGCGCTTCACCGCCTGATAGTCGAGCGAGCCGAACTCGCGCGCATAGTCGAAATCTCGCCCCATCGGGTTGGGCGAGGCGGCGCCGTTCTGGTGGAGGATGTCCAGCGACAGCTGGTTGGGCCACCAGTCGCGGTTGGACCGTCCCAGCAGCGTGCGGAGCGCGCGTGGTTCCTTGGCGGGGTCACTCAAAGGGCTTCCGCTGGTCTTGGCATCCATTTCTGCTCTCCTTGCAACGATTGTCTGGCCCAATCCTGCGCCTTTTCGACTTACGGAAAAAGCGATTAAAGTTGATCAGTTCGAGCGGGAAAATCGATCAAGTCGTGCCGAGTTTGCAGCCTCGCCCGCCCGTGGGCAGATGGCCGCACGGTCTGTTGATCCCCGCGTAAAAGGGCGAATGCCGATCAACGCATCGGGAGATCAAGGCAGTCGCCCGATGCGGGGAATAGTGGAACAACGGCAAGTGGCGACCTTCGCCGGCGCGGACGTCTCCGCCGAGATCAGCGCGGCCGGCACCAGTTTCTTCAGGCTCTCTTTGTGCTCGTTTCCGAAGCGGCGGCGCCGGGATGACGTAGGCTGGTAAGCGGTTTTTCGACAACATCATCCGGCAAGCGGACGGGTGTGCTGTCCGGCGGCAAAATCGGGGCGCATTACCTATGCGAAGCGCCATCTTGCCTCCTTTGCGAAGACTCGGCAGCACCGCGGAACACCTCGCCGCGACGGCGAAGTCATTCGAACGGTGGCAAGACCCCCGTCCTTCGCTCGAGCCATTGCGGGACCGGCAGATTCTTCTCGCGCAGGAATATAGGGTTGAACAGCCGCGACTGGTATCGCGTGCCAAAGTCGCAAAGGACGGTCACGATCGTGTGGCCGGGGCCCAGCTCGCGAGCGAGGCGGATCGCACCGGCAACGTTCACGCCCGAGGAAGCGCCGAGGCACAGGCCTTCATGCTCGAGCAGGTCGAAGACGATCGCCACCGCCTCGTCGTCGGGGATCCGGTAGGCCGCATCGACATCAAGTCCTTCGAGGTTGGCGGTGACCCGGCCTTGCCCGATACCCTCCGTGATCGAATTTCCCTCGGCCTTGAGGACCCCCGTCGTGTAATAGCTGTAGAGTGCCGCACCCGGAGGGTCGGCGATGCCGATCCGCACCCCCGGCTTGCGCGCCCGAAGCGCGGCCGCCACGCCGGCGAGCGTCCCGCCGGTCCCGACCGCGCAGATGAAGCCGTCGACCGCTCCGCCGGTCTGCTCCCAGATCTCGGGCCCGGTCGTCTCGATATGGGCCTGCCGGTTCGCGACATTGTCGAACTGATTGGCCCAGAAGGCGCCGTTCGGCTCCGACTGGTTCAGTGCATCGGCAATGCGGCCGGAAACTTTCACATAATTGTTCGGATTGGCATAGGGGACGGCAGGAACTTCGACGAGATCGGCGCCGAGGAGCCTGAGGGTGTCCTTCTTCTCCTGGCTCTGGGTCTCCGGGATGACGATCACCGTCCTGAGGCCCATCGCGTTTGCGATCACGGTCAGCCCGATGCCGGTGTTGCCAGCCGTGCCCTCGACAACGACGCCGCCGGCGCGAAGCCGACCCTGTTGGATGGCGTCACGGATCATGAACAAGGCGGCGCGATCCTTGACCGACTGGCCCGGATTGAGAAATTCGGCCTTCCCCAGGATCTCGCAGCCGGTGGACTCGGAAGCCCTGCGAAGCCGGATCAGCGGCGTCCGGCCAACAGCCTCCACGACTCCATTGCGCACGTCCATCGCTCGCCCATACCACAATCGGATTTTCAGGCTAGCACGCATGCCACCATTCTTCGGCCGGGGTGCCAACGGGGGACTCGCGGGCCAATGTACAGGTTTCCGCGTCACCACCTGTAAGCGTTCGTTTTCCATCGCAATTCGCGAGAAGCAGTCGGTCCGCAATCGGCCACAGCCGGACGATCGAGGCTGATGGCAAGCTTCCCGAAAGCGTACGCTCGTGCAGGCGCAGGCGCTACGTCCGCTCGATTGCCGCCATCGAGCGAGCATGCGAAGCTTCACCCTGAAGTTTCGGGGCTCCTCTTCGTGGCAGGGACCTTGGCGCTCTTACTCGTGCTAATGTTCTACAGCGGCATGTTCATGCATGGTGATTAGTCCGGGCTAGCTCCGTTTTCCACGGTGGAAGCTCGGCCTCGGCCCGCTGCGGCGTTTCGCTTCGCCTCGGCCAGATATTCGACAGAAGCCGACGGCCTCCAAGCACGCAATAGCGTATATTGCTTAAATTCTCCTGTGGTCGTAATCAGGATATGCCAGAAAAACTAGGATGACCGTGAAGCACTTATTGTGTTGATTCCAAAAAAACCTTACGTTTATCGCGATATAATCTTTAAATCGATTCGGTCATAATTTTGCTCATGAGAGGAAGATTGCCATGAGAATCAACCTAATAGCGGCTTTACTATTTTTTGGTCTGATAAATACGAGCTCGGTCCTTGCCCAGGATTCGGACTCTTCGCGAGAGAGAATGCCCTGTCCTAGGCCCACCAGCGAAACGCTGGGTCTGAAGGCCACCCCAACACCGGTCGCTCAGGATTTCAGCCCAGGAGCGAATGCCGCCGTTCAAGCGGGTGTCAATGATCCCGTGGCGAACCGCTTTTTCCGGCACACGTTCCAATGGAATCCGAGACGCTGCTGCCAAATAATGTCGGCCACGCTGACCGTTACGACCATGGCTAATGACTATGGCACGGGCCAGACCGGATCGGATGCAGGCAACGACATGATCGCCGTCGTGCATATGGGGGCGACCGTGCCCGGGTTAAGCCAATACCTTTATGCCACACCTGTAGCACCCGGAACGGTCACGACGAGGACGCTCACGATGAACGCCACTGCCTTGGCCAACATGGAAGCGACCAACCGCCTCAGCTTCAATGTTCAGGATGATTCCCGGGTCACGAAGGCCGTGCTCCATATCGAGCGTTGCTGCGTCGGCAAGGAATAACCTCCTGAGGTGGGATCCGCCGAATACTGATCCTGTAAGGCAGAGAGAGGCGTGCACTGCTCCTACCAAAAAGCAGATTGGCCACCCAAACCGGGAGTTCAAAAGATAGGCGAATGGTGGATAGCAGACAGTCAGAAAGGGCAAGTTCGTCCGATGAGCGCCTCAAACCTGGCAGCCCGTCCCCCTCCCGCCTGTGAGCTTGATGATCGGAATCGTCAGCCCCTTGAAAAGGAACATGGCCTGAGAAGTATCCGGGATAATGACGCCATTCTGCTCGGCGATCCAGGAAACCATCACATCGTAAGTGCCTGTTTGGAGGAGGGGGAAGTAGAGAAGCTTAGGAGAACCGGGAGTCCACCGTTTCTCTACGGGCCTCATTCTGTGCGAGGCCCCGGTTTGGACATTCTTGAACTCGACTATGAAAGGGACGCCGGGACCAAAGCCTTCAACGCGCATCTGGAGCGGACTCACAGCCCCTTCGATATATTCGCAGGTCACGGTCAGTTCGACAACTGGCGGCGCTCCCACCGGGATCGTGGAGTCGGCTCGCGCTGAAGCGGTCGGGAAGAGGGAGCCGGCAAGGATGCTCATCACCAGCTGACGAAGTCCGCTAATGATAGGTGTCATTGCTCCACACTCCGATCTCCGGAGAAAATGCGAAGCGCGTTGGGCATCAAGGCGCATCCGCGAGGTCACTCGGTCGGCGGCGGTTATGCATCTGGTAGGCGCGTGTCGTGGCAATGTATAGGCGCGTCGCGAATAGTCGTCGCCACCCATGCCCGAACCGGCGGTGCGCCGCCTGATCGTCCACTTCAGGTTGAAGCCGAAACTCTCCTCCCGGCATAACCAGACCCAGCCTCGCTATGCCGCCGGCTGGCTCACCCGTTCAGAAAATTGTCCACCAGCGCGTTGAACTCTTCGGCGCGCTCCCACTGCGCCCAATGGCCGCACTTCGAATAAATGTGCATGTCGGCGTTCGGGATCAGCTTTTGCAGGATGAAGCCTGAATCAAGCGGGACGACGCGGTCCTCGCGGCCCCAGATGATCAGCACCGGGCAGGTGATGTTCTCGACGCCCTGCTGCCACAGCGCGTCCCGGGGATGGCCGCGCAGGCCGCGCAGCGGCGGATTGGCCATCGTCTCGGGCAAGGTGCAGATGCGGAAGCGCTCCTCGAGCAATTCCTGGGTGATCGCCGAGCGGTCGTAGACCAAAAGGTCGATCACCGCCGACAATTTCTCGATCGTCGGGCCCTCGCCCTCGTAGAAATTGAACATCCGGTGCAGGCCTTCGGTCGGCATCGGCGTGAACATCGCCTGGCCGCCGCCGGGGCCCATCAGCACCAATTTCTCGGCGCGGTCCGGCGTGTCGAGCGCGAAGCGGAGCGCGGTCATCCCGCCCAATGAATTGCCGACCAGCCGCGCCTTCTCGATGCCTTCCTGGTCCATGATGTCGCGCACCGCATTGGCCAGCGCGGTGGTCAGGCCCTCGGGCTGCTCGCGCTTGGCCGACTGGCCGTAGCCGGGCAGGTCGAGCACGATCACGCGGTTGCGCCTGGAAAGCGGGCCGATGTTCTTGCGATAATTGCTGTAGCCATAGGCGCCCGGGCCGCCGCCGTGGATCAGGAACATCGCCGGGCCCTCGCCCCACGACTGGTAATGCACCCTGCCGTCAGGGGCATCGACGAACTTGCTTGGCGCGCCGGTCTGGTCGTTCATAATATCCTCTTGGCTATCTGGTTTCTTGTCGCAACTGACATAGTGATCGCGAGCAAGGCGCCCGCGCAAGCCCTATCGGGCTCCCAATCACGTGCGGCCGGCCAATTCGGCTTCGACCTGCTCGCGGATCAGGAACTTCTGGATCTTGCCGGTCACCGTCATCGGGAATTGCTCGACGAAGCGGATGTGGCGCGGGACCTTGAAATGGGCGATGTGCGCCCGGCACCAGGCGCGTATCTCTTCGCCATCGAGCGAAGCGCCGGCGCGCGGGATGATCCAGGCGCAGAGCTCCTCGCCATATCTGGCGTCCGCCACACCAACGACGGTTGCATCGACGATGTGTTCGTGGGTGAGCAGGAATTCCTCGACCTCGCGCGGATAGATATTCTCGCCGCCGCGGATCACCATGTCCTTGATCCGCCCGACGATCCGGCAATAGCCGTCCTCGTCGATCGTCGCGAGATCGCCGGTGTGCATCCAGCCGTCGCCGTCGAGCGCCTCTGCGGTCCTGGCCGGATCGTCCCAATAGCCGAGCATCACCGAATAGCCGCGGGTGCACAATTCCCCCGTCTCGCCGCGCGGCACCGTCCTGCCCTCGGCATCGATCAGCTTGACCTCGAGATGCGGCTGGATACGGCCGACCGTCGAGACCCGGAGGTCGAGCGGGTCGTCCATCGCGCTCTGGAAGCTCACCGGGCTGGTCTCGGTCATGCCATAAGCGATCGTCACGTCGCGCATGTGCATCTTGTCGATCACCTCGCGCATCACCGCGATCGGGCAGGGCGATCCGGCCATGATGCCGGTGCGGAGCGAGCCGAGGTCGAAGGCGGCGAAGTCGGGATGGTTGAGGATGGCGATGAACATCGTCGGCACGCCGTAGAGCGCGGTGCAGCGCTCGGCCTCGACGGTGCGCAGCACCGCCAGCGGATCGAAGCCTTCGGAAGGATAGACCATCGTCGCGCCGTGGACGAGGCAGGCGAGGTTGCCCATCACCATCCCGAAGCAATGATAGAGCGGCACCGGGATGCAGACTCGGTCGGCGGGCGAGAGGCCGATGGCCGCGCCGACATATTGACCGTTGTTGAGGATGTTGCGGTGCGAGAGCGTCGCGCCCTTGGGAAAGCCGGTGGTGCCGCTGGTGAACTGGATGTTGACCGCGTCATCGGCGCCGATCTCGAAGCCTGGATCGGCCGGGCCGTCTGCGGCGAGCGCGGCGAACGGCAGGAAGCCGTCGTGGGTGTCGGTTCCGGTCGTGACGATCAGGCGCAGGCTCGGCAGCCGCGCGCTCGGCAGCGCCGGAGCGCCAAGCTCGCGCAGCATCGCCAGATAGTCGCTGCCCTTGTGCGCGGCCGCAGTGACCAAGGCCGCGCAGCCGACCTTGTTGAGCGCATATTCGACCTCGGCGAGCCGATAGGCCGGGTTGATCGTCACCAGCACCAGCCCGGCCTTGGCGGTGGCGAATTGGGTGACCGTCCATTCGGCGCAATTGGGCGCCCAGATGCCGACCCGCTCGCCCGGCGCGAGCCCCAACGCGAGCAGGCCCGCGGCGACGGCGTCAACCCGGACCTTGAGCTCGGCCCAGGTCCAGCACACCTGCTGGTGGGGCACGATCAGAGCGATCGCGTCGGGCGTTGCGGCGGCGCGGGCGTCGAACGCCGCGCCGATCGTCGTCTCGATCAGGGGCGGGCTGTCAGCGCCGCGGACGTGGCTGAGATGGGGATCGAGAGCCGCTTGAGGGCTGCGGGTTTCGACATCGGCCATCTTCCTCGCCCAGCTCCTGGTCCTCGATCGTTCAGGCTGGATCGGCCTGAACCGTCGCTCAAGGTCCCAACCCTATGAAAGAGCCTGTTCACGCTTTCGCTGGCGCGCGAAGCGCGTCCACCTCAATCGATCAGGCCCCTGCAGCGGCTCATGCCGGTCGTCCGTCGCCGCTTCCGAGGATCATAAGCCGTATCGCGCTTATTTGGCCAGATAGGTCTCCGGCTCCCGGCGCCTGACGGATTTGTAGGCGCGCAGCAGCCAAGGCACATGCCGGTCGCACCATTGGTAGAGCCGCCACTTCAGCGTCGCGTCGCGCAGGGTCACGGTCGTCATGACCAATTGCCGGTATGCGCCGAGGGCGAGGCGCTCGATCTCTTCGGCGGGCACCCGCGCCGGCCCCATCGCATACCAGCCGGTCTGCCCGAGCGCCTCGCGGCGATCGAGCAGCCCGCGACGAGCATAGGCGTCGACGAGGAGGTGGGTCAGGCGGTGCTTCTGCTGGATCCTGAGCCCGCGCCGGGTGGGATGGAGGTAGATGCGGTCCTCGACATCGTCGATGATGATCGCGCAATCCGATGCCAGGCGGGCATGAAGGGCCGCCAGGTCGCGGTCGATCCTGCCGTCGGCATCCAGCATCAGCAGGCTGATCGCGCGCGGATCGTCCGCCGCCAGCAGCTCGGCCACCGTTCCGACGACGATCGTGATGCTGCCCGCGACTCCGAACCTCTCGAAGCCGCGTTGCACGACCCGGACCTTTGCGTCGATCGAATCGCCGCGGGGGTGCGAGCCGGTGATGAACGGATCGCAGGTGAAGATATGGAATTGCTGCCCTGCCGCCTGCGCGCCGAGCGCGATCGCGATCGTCGCCGCGCCCTGCGCGGTGCCGATTTCGACGAAGGTGCCGCCGCGCCTCGCAGCGGTTTCGTAAATCCGCCGGTAGACGTTCAGCGGCAGCTTGCCGTGCGTCTCGCGCCTGAGCCGCTCGAGCAGCTGATCCACCTCGTCCATTCGGCGACAGTGGTGGCTTGCACGGCCGACGTCAAATCAGCGCTGGCAAGAGGTGCTCGGGAGCGGGCGACGCCATAACTCCCCTCCCGCGAGCGGGAGGGAAGGAGTTTCCTCAGCTGGCCAGGTCGAACAGGCGGTTGTAGGCTTGGAAGCCCTTTTCCTCGGCGAGCGCGACGACTTCGTCCTCGCTCATCACCTGCGTTCCGACGACATATTGGCCGCGGAATTCCTTGCCCTCGATGATCCGGTGATAGACCGGACGATGGGTCTTGCGCAGGAACTGCGCCGCCTCGCTGGCGAGGCCGGGGCTGATCGCCGGGACGTGCTGCTTGGGCAGCGCGGCGCTCGCGAACGGGCGAATGGTCGCGGTGCAGCCGGTTTCCTTGCGCCAGCGCGTAATCGTCTTCTCGCCGACGCCATATTTCTCGGCGAGCTGGCGGTTGGTCTTGACGGGAGCGTGATCCGCGAAATCGGGCGGACAGGTCAGGATAGCCATTTACATATCTCGGTTGGTTGCCGTCCAGGAAGGGGATGCGGCTTCGGCGCTATCTGGTGATATCGCTCCTCCGAATCAAGACCGATTTAGCCCCCCTAGGGAAATTCCGGGGTCGAATCGGTCCGCGCTGCCTGTTTTCGTCACGGCAGCAAGCCGCAGCCCCCGGCGTCGCGCGCGACCGAACCCCCAGCGGGCGCGAATCCGGGGATCCTTCAGCCGGCGACGGTCCGGCTGCTTTTCCGGACTTGCCATCGAACCCCGCCCGGCCAATGAAACGGCGCTCACGTCCGCCTACATCCCGCCCTGGAAAGGACCATCATGGAATATCGCCGTCTCGGAGCTTCAGGGCTTCGCGTCCCCGTTCTCAGCCTCGGCACCGGCACGTTCGGCGGGCGCGGCGACTTCTTCGCCAAATGGGGGGCGACCGATGCCGAGGGCGCGTCACGGCTGATCGACGTCTGCCTCGATCATGGCCTGTCGATGTTCGACAGCGCCAACATCTATTCGGGCGGGCTCGCCGAGGAGATCCTCGGCCACGCCATCAAGGGCAAGCGCGACCGGCTGCTGGTCTCGACCAAGGTCACCTTCCCGACCGGCGAGGGGCCGAACGATTATGGCTCGTCGCGCCAGCATCTGATCGAGGCGGTCGAGCGCTCGCTCGGCCGACTCGGCTGCGACCATATCGACCTGCTCCAGCTCCACGGCCAGGATTACAATACGCCGGTCGAGGAGACCTTGGCGACGCTCGACCAGCTCGTCCGCGAGGGCAAGGTCCGCTACATCGGCGCGTCGAACTTCTCCGGCTGGCACCTGATGAAGTCGCTCGCGACGTCGGATCGCTACGGCTATCCGCGGCACGTCGCGCACCAGGCTTATTATTCGCTGCTCAACCGCGACTACGAATGGGAGCTGATGCCGCTGGGGCTCGACCAGGGCGTCGGTGCTGTGGTCTGGAGCCCGCTCGGCTGGGCGCGGCTGACCGGCCGCATCCGCCGCGATCGGCTGCCCCAGCCCGGCAGCCGCGAGCATGATCTGCCGGGGACCGGGCCCGCGTTCGACCAGGAACGGCTGTTCAGGATCGTCGACGCGCTCGACTCTGTCGCCGTCGAGACCGGCAAAACCATCCCGCAGGTCGCGCTGAACTGGCTGCTGCAGCGGCCGACCGTCGCCAATTTGGTGATCGGCGCGCGGACCGAGGAGCAGTTGCTCGAGAATATCGGCGCGGTCGGCTGGGCGCTGACGCCAGCGCAGGTCGCCGTTCTCGACGCCGCGAGCGACGTGCCGCCGCCTTATCCCTATTGGCACCAGCGCACCAACCCCGAGCTCAACGATCGCGGGGTTGCGGGCGCACGCTGAAGCGCGGCATCGACGCGGGCCGGCCACGGGATCGAGCGCGCGGAACCTGCGCGAGCGGCGCGGGTTGGACGATCGTCTTCTTCGGCCTCTTCTTCCCGGCGTCCACCGCAGCATGAAAAGCCTTGCGCATGAATGATAGGGCCGCGGCGGCCGAACCCGAGGTGGTGACCGGCACGCGCGAGCAGCTTCTCCATCTGCTCGCCGAAGCTTCGGAGATCGAGCATACGTTGATGTGCTCCTACCTCTATGCGGCGTTCAGCCTCAAATCGGGCGAGGAGGATGGCCTCACCGCCGAGCAGGCCGAGGCGACGGCGCGGTGGCGCAGGACGATCATCGGCATCGCCGTCGAGGAGATGGGCCATTTGCTGATGGTCGCGAACCTCACGGTCGCGGTCGGCGGCGCGCCCCATTTCGCGCGGCCGAACTTCCCGGTCTCGCCCGGCTATTTCCCGTCGGACGTGGTGGTCCGCCTGACCGGCTTCTCGCCCGAGACGCTCGATCATTTCGTCTTCCTCGAAAGGCCGCGGGGCATCGGCGGCGAGGACAGCGAGGCGTTCGAACAGGAGTATTATGATCGCGAGCAGGCCCATGACGGGCTGATGCCGAGCGCGCAGGATTATCGCACGATCGGCCATCTCTACGAGGCGCTGCGCACCAATCTCATCCACCTCACCGAGCGGCTCGGCGAGGAGGCGCTGTTCATCGGCGCTGCGGACGCGCAGCTCGGCCGCAACGTCGCCGATCTCGAAGGCATCGATACGATCCCGGACCTCGACGCCGCGCTGGGCGCGATCGACGTGATCGTCGAGCAGGGCGAGGGCTCGCCGCGGGATCGCGACGATTCGCATTACCGGCGTTTCGTGGAGATCGGGGAGGAGCTCGCGATGCTCAGCGCCGTCGATCCGCGCTTCGCGCCGGCCTGGCCGGTCGCGGACAATCCGGTGCTTCGCCGCCCGCCCGAGCCCGAGGACAAGATCTTCATCGATGCGCGCCAGGCGGCGGTTCTGCTCGACTTCGCCTGCGCGGCTTACGGCCTGCTGCTGCGCCTGCTCGTGCAATGCTTCGGACGCGAGCCGGCCGACGCCCTCGCTCAGCAGAATAGGCTGTTCGGGGCGGCGATCGAGCTGATGCACGTGGTCGGTGCGGCAAGCGAGGCCTTGGCCCGTGTCCCCGCCAGCGCCGATGCGCCCGGTGTCAATGCCGGGATGAGCTTCACGATGCTGCGCGGCGTCGAGCCGCTGCTCGGCGGGTCGGAACAGGTGCTGCTCACCGAGCAGCTCGACGAACTCGCCCGGCATGCGCGGGCGGTGCCCGGCCTTCCCGACGATGCGACGGCGCGGCTCGCCACGCTCGCGGCGCGCTTCCAGGTCTGCTGAATCAACCTTGACTTATGGCAGGGCGCTCCGGTCGACGAGGCGCGTGTAGAGGTGCCAGGTGGCGTAGCCGAGCCAGGGCAGCACGAACGCGAGGCCGATGAAAGCCGGGATCGAGCCGAGCACAAGCAAGGTCGCGACGATCAGGCCCCAGCGGATCATCACGCCCATGTTGGCGCGGACCGCGCGCACCGACGTATCGACGGCCATTCGCGCGCCGACATCGCGATCGACCAGCATCGGCAGCGAGACGACGCTGAGCTTGAGCACCAGCACGGCATAGAAAGCGCCGGCGAGATTGCCGAGCACGATCAGCGCCCAGCCCTCGCTGGTGAGGAACAGGCGGCGCAGGAAATCCCCGACCGAGGCCGGCGCTTCGCCGATCAAGGTCGCATAGAGCACAGCGGCCGTGATGATCCAGGCGGCGAAGATCGTCAGCAAAAGCCCCGAGACGATGCCGATCGAGTCCCAGGACGGCCGCTTGCGCACGTCGAGGAAGTGCGACCAGTCCGAGTCGAGCCCCGCCTCGCGCCGCCGCGCGAGCTCGTAGAAGCCGATCGCCACCAGCGGACCGAGCAGGCCGATGCCCGCCGCGATCGGGAAGAACAATGGCAGCAGCGAACCGCCGAGCGAGACGATCGCCGCGACGATGCCGACGATCGGATAGATCATCGCCACGAGCAGGAGGTCGCCGCGTTTCTCCGAGAAGTCGGAAAGGCCTTCGCCGAGCACTTCGCGCAGGTCGCGTGTGGTGATCTTGTTGACGGGGATCTGGGGGGCCGACTGGTCGAGGTCGGCGATACGGGTCGCGGCCATCCTAAACTCCCTTGCTCCGAGCAAATGAGGCAGATGCCGGTCCACGACCGCAGCCGCGGGCCGCGACATGCTTATAGCGCAACTTCGGGTGAGTCTCGAAGGCCTAATCGCGTGACGGCACGCACCGGCCAAGCCTCGCTGGGCTCGTCCGACTTGCCGCGCCTACCGCTTGCGGAACAGGCCGCCGAGCAGGCCGCGCAGCAACTGGTTGCCGATTTGGCGGCCGATCGAGCTCGCAGCCGCCCTTGCCGCGGATTGGAGCATCTTGTCGGCCGCCGAAGGACGCTGCGCGGCGCGCGCCTCGCGCTCGGCCTGCTGCTCCTCGGCAGCGCGCTGCTTTTCGGCGGCCCTGGCGGTTTCGGCGTCGGCCTTCGCCTGTTCGGCCGCCGCTTTGGCCGCGCTCGCGGCGGCCTGCGCGTCCGCGACCTTGCCGCGCAAGATTTCCTCGGCCGATTCGCGGTCGATCGCCTGGTCATATTTGGCGCCGATCGCGTCGGTCTCGATCAGCACCGCGCGTTCCTGCGCCGAGACCGGGCCAACGCGCGAGCCGGGCACCTTGATCAGCGTGCGCTCGACCGGGGTCGGCGATCCGTCAGCCTGGAGCAGCGACACCAGCGCCTCGCCGACCTTGAGCTCGGTGATCGCGGTCGCGACGTCGACGCCGGGATTG
>Ga0255338_1003692_pt1 | contig 17683 bp, 15 predicted proteins | sample MeOH1_35cm_T4_19_FD_203715 | JGI IMG/M metagenome (GOLD analysis project Ga0255338, IMG submission 203715) | Sandy soil microbial communities from University of British Columbia, Vancouver, Canada - MeOH1_35cm_T4_195 | ecosystem: Engineered > Artificial ecosystem > Sand microcosm > Unclassified ...
CCTGCCCAAGGTCACGGTGGGCATCGTCGACAAGACGGGCGGCTCTGCCGTCAAGGTTGTGGACAACGTGCCTTTCGGCGTAGCCGTGCTGGGAAGCATCACCAGCACCATCGGACACACCTTGACCGGCTTGTTTGAGACGGCCTTCCAGGTGATCCCGGGCGTGGGGGCGCTGCCTGCAGAGCTGAGCTACCAGCGCAACGGCCTGATGTTCGGCAACCGGTTGATCCGGGAAGCGGGCAATGTGGTGTTTCAGGATCCGGGATTCCGCACGGACCTGATCAACTTCATCCACAACTGCACCAGCTATGACCTGGTCGATGGCACGCTCGACCCGACGGTGTTCACCAGCTCTGACAATGTCTGGCCGTTGATGGGTTCGCCCAATCCGGCGCGTTTCAGCACGATGACCAGTACCGGCGGTGCCATCAGTGTCGATACCTGCCCGAATGTTTACCGGAGCCTGGATGGCCGCCTGCCTGCCCAGATCACGCGGATTCAGGGACGGTTGGCCTTCCAGCTCAACCCGACGCTGCCTGGGGCTGCCGCAGCCACGGCAATTGCCGGTCAGATACAGCAAGCCTATCTGAAGAACAGCATTGCCAATGCTGCCGCCACGGCGGCGGACATCCTTCGGCAGAACGCGGTGCTCAACGCCATCGAAGACACGGGGCAAATCGTCGGCCAGAAGGTGAACGACCCGGCAGCGATGGTGCTGGCCGTGGGGCGCGCCCAGGCGGTTGCACAGCAAAATGCGTCCTGGATCAACGCGGGCAAGGTGGCTGAGCAGGCGCTGCCGGTGTTCCGCAACGTCGTCGAGGCCATTACTTATGCTCTTTTCCCGCTATTCGTATTGCTGCTCCTGCTGACCAGTGGTCGGGACACCATGATGGCGTTCAAGGGTTATGCCGCCATCCTGATCTGGATCCAGCTCTGGCCACCGCTGTATGCGATCCTCAATTACATGGCATCGGTCTATGCGGCCTATGACCTGGCTGCGGCGGCTGATCTGGGGACGGGGACCAAGGCACTCGCGCTGCAGACGGCCTCCGTCATCTATTCGCGGGCGATTTCTGGGGAAGCGGTGGTGGGTTACCTGGCGATCAGCGTTCCTTTCATAGCCTGGGCGGCACTCAAAGGGATGCAGAACATGGGTACGGCCCTGGTGGGTGGGCTGTCGGGACTGCAAGGCACGCTGTCCGGCGCGACCAGTGCGGCGGCGGCCGGTAACGTGAACATGGGCAATGTGGCGATGGACCAAATGCAACTGGCACCGAACCGAACGTCCGCCTTCATGGGCAGTCTGCAAAATGACTTGTCTGGCGACACGTTCTCGTCCAATGCTTTGACCGGGCGTACCGCAGCCAGCCTGCTGCGCAACCAGGGGTTTGCGTCACGGGTTGTTTCCATGCGGGTGTCCGAGCAGGATGTGACGGAAGCCAGTCAGCAAGCGGATGCCGCGCGCAGTGAGGCGGTATCTGCCGGACAACAACGCTCGACCCTGCTGACCGAAGCCTTTACCAAGGGCTTGTCGAAGTTGCGCTCCACGCGCAGTGCCACCGGCAGTACGTCCAGCAGCTTCGAGCAAATGGGGGAAAGTCTCAATCGGCTGGACCAGATTGCCCAAAGCGTGTCAAAACGAACTGGCCTGTCGCAATCCCAGGTGGCCACGATCGCCTTTGGGGCCAGTGGATCGTTGGGCCTGTCGACACCTGCGGCTAGCGCCAAGGTCCAGGGCAGTGCCGGGAAGAACTACCAGTCTGGCATTCTGACCGACGAGCAGAAGGTGCTCAATTCGATGACCGCCGACCAGATTGCCGAATTCAAACAGTTCGGTGACCGCGTCTCGCGTGACAGCAGCGTGATGAACTCCTTCGCGTCGGACAGCCGGGAGGGGCGTGAGATGTCTTCAAGACTTTCCACCGCGACGTCTCAGGCAGAACGCGCAGAGGCGGCCTTTGCGCAGCGCCGGACACTGGCCGAACGCATGAGTGCCGCCCATGAACGGGGAGAGACTTTGTCCATCGACATCGCGCAGGATCCCCACAATCTGGACATGTTCATGCGTTATGCCGAGCAGTATGGCGGCACCAGTGCTGCGGCACATACCTTGATGGGGGCGGAATTGGCTCGTCAGGGGCTGCGGCCGACGCGGGTGTTCTCGGATGGCACGGCCCTGCCTTCATCGTTCGGGGGTATTCGTGCGAGCTACGATCAGGCTCGAGCTGAGGGTAGTTTCTCGCCCAGTTTGGACGGGGCTCGGCAGACCAACGATGCGCAAGTGGCTGGGTACTCCAACATCAACCGTGGGGCCGCGGTCAAACCCGGCAAGTCGGGGGCGCCACCCATCCGGTCGGACATTCAAGGAGCCCGCGAACGCATTCATGGTCAGGCGGCCGGGGCTGTCGGTGGCTTTGATGCGAAGGCACAAATTGTAGAAACACCGGATCGGACGCTCAAGTCCCGGAAGTCGCTCTTCGTGCAGACTGGGAAACAGGTGGCCGGCGACGCTGATGTGACACTGGACGCTGCCAAAGATGCCGTGAAGGACTTGTTGAAGCGCGACAAATAGTCAGGGTTTGGGGCCGTGGGGATCGTTGTCGTCCGGGTGGGGCAATCCTGGTGATGCGGTCAAACGTCCCTGATCGAGCCAGTAATTGCGGGTTTGCTCATCCTGGATTGCCGTGAACCCATCCTTGTCGTCGCAGTCTGTCACGGGTCGATGACGTCGGTGACCGATTCCGGAGAGTGCCCCGCCGATGGCAGCGCCAGCAACGGCGCCGATGCTGCCGAGAATGAGTTTGAGACCTGTACCTTCTCCGAGGGCGGCGAGCACACCCGCAGCAGAGCCAAGCAAAATGAAGAATATGAAAACGGTTTTACGCATGGGTACCTCCTGAAAATTCAGGGTACCTGTGCATTTTTGGATTTCAACGGGTCAGGATTCGGCGGCGCAGAACAGACGCGATTGCCACTGCAAAGGCGCTTGAAATCTGGACTACTTCTGGACTCGGCAAATTAAAAGTGTAAAAGTGGAAGCGGCGAAGAAAGTTTCGCCGCGCGCATACCGTGATTGCGCCGCGGGGAAATAGCGTGAGAGACAACAGGCGTGTACATCTTCTGAACTCGATCGTCAAGGATCGCTGGTGTCTTGCCCCGATTTTTCCACTCGATAGTTTATGAGGGCTGGGAGCCAGCATAAACACTGGATTTCTCGGCCTTCGTCATCAGCTTTACCGTCACTTGTCACTTCTACCGTCAAAGAACGAGCGCTTCTACTGGAGCAAGAAATGGTCACGGTCCGACGACTGATCCAATACATCTATCGCCGTCAACCAACCTCGTTGACTCCTCCATTCTGCTGGGTGGGAGACCGCCCTCACCGCACACATAGCTCACCTGACGTGATCCGCGCGCGCTTTCAAGTAGCCGAACCAGTATTCAAGCGGATGAAATTCAAGCAGGTGGTACGCAAGAGCCATCGGAAGCTGCCGTTCAATGTCGGGGATTAGGGCCCTGAGATAGGCCTGGACTTGATCACCACCGCTGCTGATCAAGCCCATGTATGAAGGCAACCGATCAGGACTATTGCGTTTCTCGATTCGGTGGGACCGAAACAAGCCCGTCATCAGTGACGCCCGGACATTGAGGTACACCAACCGCATTGCGGCCTCCTCTCGCTCTTTGACGTTCGTGCTCGCCACCAAATAGTCGGATACCCAATTGACGCCCAAAAGCTGGCTGGCCTCGTCACGGATCCCCTCCGGCGCCAGCAGAAGCATCTGGGTCAGGCGCGTGTACTGCAGGGCATAGCCCAGCGCCTGGCCGGGCACTTCGGTCTTTTTCGTGGCGCGGGACGATCCGCTGCCCTTTCTTGTCGCCATGAATTCCCTCTTCTATAGTGCTGACGCATCGCCTGAGCAGGCGCGAACGCTCCGAGTAGTCCTCCCCTGTTTCGGTGCGCTCAACCCGACGCGCATGGGCTACCTTCCCTCCAATGGCGGCAGTGGTGCTAGCAAGGAGACCTGCTCCCCCTTGCCTACGTTTTCCACACGTTGATCATCGCCTAGATCGGCGGAAGCCTCTTGCGTTGTTGCCAACAAGCCGACGATCGCGCGAGAAAAGCCGTTGTCGAGCGAATTACTCTTCACAAATAGGGCGAGGATGTCGGACGCCATTTTCGCCGAGAGATTTGAGTCGCTACCGCTTAAATGGCGAGGCAGCGTGCCAGTGCCGGCGGCGAAGTAGTGCAACGCCAGATCCGTGATTCGAATGGCATCGTTCAACGCATAGCGCCTGATTAACAATCGATTGACCTCTTCCAGCAAGCGCGGGAACTCCTTATGGTCGATGGCCTGCTCCGAATCCGCCTCCCCGGTCAGCCGATGAATAGCATCTGCAAAGCGCACCTTTTGAGCAAGCGACTCCGCACCACCATGAAGCTCTTCACGTAGCCGTGCTTCCACCTTGAGCACGTCCACGACATTCAATTCACTTATCAAAAGGCCAAGGCTGATCGCTAGGGCACGCGTGGCGAGAAGAACCAGGCACATGTGCGCTCGATCATCCAGGCGTAGTTTTCGATGCAAATGGTTTTGCTGACCAAGATTCAGTAGGGTTAGAACCCTGTGCGCTGGCCTTAGCGTCCAGAGAGTAGTCCGCAGAAACTGGGCCAAGGCCCGGTACTCGCTTCCCTTCGGGAAGGTTAGCAGCGTCTCGATGTTTTCGTATCCCACGTCATCGAAGTACGGACCCTTCAGGCGACTCAGTCCAAGTCGAGCATCGAGTTCATGCAACTCTTCTTCGTCGACGCAACTAACCTTCAGTTCATGCGCCAACCAGCGGGCGCTTTCGGGAATCTTCTTCTTGAAAAGATAAAGTTCCTCGAGGTGAAGCACGTCCTGCAGGCCTCTGACCCAGAGGACCCGATCGACCGCTCGACCGGGGGCGGTTTTGCAATCGATCAGAAGCCGGGACACGCCTCCGCTCGCGCTGAAACGAAATCCGAGCACGTCTGCGTCGGTCAGGTCTGTGCCAGCCCGGCTGTTCGTATCCGCCGGCAGAGTCACAGGGACGTTAAGCAGCGGCACGTAGCCTAGCGCCCAGGCCATGCGCTTGCCGAGCAACTTGTAGGAATGATCTTGATCACTTGATGACACGATGAATCCCTCGCAAGTCGTCGAGAAGCGCCCGCCCAAGCCTAGACGCGGTGCGTGTGTTGGGGTCCAATTTGCGCGTGACGATGAGATCGCGCGCCCGTTTTCTGTTTGCTTCCGGCAAGAGCAGTCCGCCAGGTTCCGACCTTGTGAAATGAGCCTTGACTTCCGCCGGCAGAAGCAGCGACGACGCGACGTCCTCGCTCTGCCCAGAGCACATGGCGATAGCCAGGTCTACCGCAGCCAAGTTGTCCTCGGTGTCATAGAGGCGGAAGCGGAAACGACCGTTCTCAGGCTCGATCCACCCAACCCCCATATTTGCCGCTGCGGCGTACTGCGACTGGATATTGGAATGCGGCGTGCGCCCGATCATCTTTCTGTCTCGAAGTCCTCTCAAGATCGCGCTTGGATCAGAAATTTTGGTGATGGAGGAGTAGCCTTCGCCATAGCGAACGCACGCTAGGATGATCCGCGCCTTCTCCAGGATGGCACGAGGTTGCATCGTCTTGAATGGCGCAAATGCAAACGACTGCGCGCCGCCTGAAGACACAATGGCGGGCGCACGCAGTATGTTCTCGTTGACCAGTTCGAGAACCAATGGGTTGGTTTGCTCCAGCTCACTGATCGGTGCGCCGGGGTGTGACTTCGCCGCCAGAAAGACCGCCTCGATCTCGCTGTGGGCACCTGGTTTCTTCGCAATGAAGTTCAACAGCGTCTCTGGATTTTCCTCGGTGAAGAGCGGCGCATAGAGAATCGGAACGCGGTCTCTCGGCGAGTCGTATTGCCGGAGATAGCCGCCAAGGTCGCCGATGTCCACGACCGTTTGGATATCAGTCGACTTCAAGCCCAGTTCGTTCGCCAAGGTTTCGAGCGGCACCGGTGCGACGGTGAGCCGATCGATGATGGCCATTGTCGCCTTCTCAAGCTCGCCGGGCTTGCGCAGCGACCACTTTTCGCCGAGCGCCCCGTAGATCTCCTGAAAGTACGGAATGGTCTCTTCAATGCGCGTCGGCGCATAGACGTTCGGAACAACGCGTATCCACCCGATCTGTTCCAGAGTACCCAGCACAGTCGGCAGCGAATCCGACGATATACCGAGATTGCTACAGAAGCCGTGGAATCCCACGATATTCTCGATGGTGTCCAAGCCACGGATGTGGACAGCGAGCTGCGCCGCCATGCCGATCTGCCGCGTGATCGGTATCGTGGCCGATACGCGCAAATCCGAAACATCGCGCAAGCCCGACTGCACGTCCTGCGCCCTCCGGCCGATAGCTTCACGATCCATAAAACTCCTCCTTTGAACTTGCTGCTCCGTAGATTACCTATGACTTCTTCTCGACACCCGAAATCGGATGAACATAGATCAGTCCCTTCGTCTGGGCCGCTTTTACTTTGCGGTCGATCATGTCTCGGAACGTGAGGTGTCCCTCCAGCACCAAAATCAGGTCTTCGCCATCGATAAAGAGTGTCTGGATCTCCTTGCCCATAACGAGGCTTCGGATCACTTCGGGACTGAAGCCATTCACCGAGACAAAGAGCCCCCGTCCATACAGCTTCCCTGCCACTTTGCCCGCGAATTGGTAGACAGGCTCATTACTCGCGGTCCGTTCTTGCCACTTGGCTTCGATGAGGTAATGCTCGCCATCGAACTTCACCGCACCATCGACTTGCTCGCCGTTCAAACGAAACGCTTCAGTGGTCCCCAGCCGCGAGAGGCGCGATAACTCGGCCAGGATGCGTTCCAACGCGTAGCCGCGCTGTTGTCGCGAAATCTTGTTGGCAAGCAGGTCAAGATACTCAGTGCGCAGTTGTTCTAGCGACGCTTTCGGCTGTTGTCGCGCCGCCTCGTCGGCCGCCCTTCGGTCGCGATCAGCCTTGATCTTGGCATCCCGGATCTCCTGCAGTTGGCGCAGGTGCTCCAGATTCTTGGCAGCAGCGCTTCGATCCAACTTGCGCAGCTTGTCAAAATAATATGGATCGAAGTGCGACCAGTTCAGCAGTGACTGAAGCATCGCTCGGAAGGGGCCGAGTCCGTCGTCTGACCGCGCCGCGAGCGCGGTGAACAATGCATCGACGATTTCGTGCCGCTTGAGAGCGCTCTCGCCCTCAAGCGGCACTGAAGCAATCTCTGCCTTTGTACATCCGTGCTTCTCAAAGAAGCCGACGATGTCCTTTCGCGGCCAAAAGAGCGAAAGGATGCAGTCCTTCATGCAGCCCTTGATGTCGGCGGGGAACGTCATGCGCGCTCCCCTTTTCCGTTGATGCGGTCGATAAGCTGCTCTATCAGATCGCTGGCCTGCCTCTGCCGCAACGCCCTCGCTTCCCGCTGGTCAGACTCCTCACCCTCACCCTGCTCGAACTTGGCGACCGAGACCGGACCATCTTTCCGATAGCCCTCGGTCTTTTCGTCGCCGGCGAAGCGACTTCGCAGGATTGCCAGCGATGCTGCTATCACCGGGCCATGTTTGCCGGCAAGTTCCTGTCGAAAAACCGCAGCCGCCGCGTCAATGCCTTCGGGCGAGTGCTCAATGCAATAGATCAGGTCATGCGCATCCTTGCGCTCGAAGCGCTGGTCGAACGCGAAGGACTTCAAACAGGTGAAGCTGACGAGGTTGGCGTGCTTGATTTTTTCGGTGGCGACGCCGTTGTTGCCCAGCAGATCAGCCTGGATTTCCGTGACCTGGTGCAGGTCGAAAACGATCGACGAGTGCGGGATGTTCAGCGCTGAAATCGTGCCCTCGGTCGGCAAAGGCTGAACCTTGCCGCCGGCAAGGTCAGGGGCGTCGGCCAACAGCTCTAGCACCATCAGCGCACCGTGCTCGGTACGGGTCTGCCAGCGCCATGAGAGTTTCTTCCCGGCCTCGTTCTCGGCGCGCTCGAAGCCCATCCGCTTGAGGTTGTCCTCCAGCGTGTGGTATGCCTCGGTGTCGGCCAGGATCTGCAGGTCGATCACGATATCCACATCGAGGGTTCCTGCATGCGCGGGCACGACGGGTGGTCGCGCGGGGACGAGGTATCGCGGTGTGAGCCCGCCGACCAGGTAAACGGAGTTTTTCCAAGGCCCGAGCCCGCGAAGCAGAGTCACGAGGACGCGCTCGCAGTCCACCGTGTACTGGTCACTGTAACCGTCGAGCGTCGCAGGCTTGGCCATTAGAAGCCGATCCTTTCTTTGCGGAAGTGCTCGGCAATCTCCTTCGAGCGGCCTTCGCCCCGCAGCAGGTCGAGGTAGATCTGGATCGGGCTGGCCAGCCACAGTCCTTCCAGGCGCTCGCGGAACATCAGTTCGCCCGCCGATTTGGTTTCGATCACCGCGAGATTGGTGCCCTCGGTGACCGGGCGAGCGCCCAGTTCAGCCAAGGCGTCGTCGGAGGCCCGCCCAGGCAAGAGCCGCAGACGCACCTGGGACACGCTGGACAGGAAGGGGGCCAGCCGTTGGGCAGCAGCCTCATGGCTGATCGCGTATTCGACGCCCAGCCTTTCGAAGGCTTCGGCAACTCGCATCGGCAATGCGTCCGGCTTGGTCGCCGGCACGTAGTACCTGCGCAGCGTGGGCGCTTGTTCACCCTTCACCTGCTTGACCCAGGCATCGAGCAGGGCCGCAGGTTCGCGAAGGTGGCGCTCCTTGCTGGGCCCCTGCCCTCTCGCTTCGAGCCAATCGAAGCGCTCCAACTCGGTCAGTACTTGAGATGTGGTGGCCGGAGACACCTGCGCCAGTTGGGCCAGTTCGGTGACGCCGAACCACGCCTGACGATGAAGGAGCAGTGCATGCAGCGCCTGGGCGCGTCGGCCAGAAAACAGAGAGCGGATCGACTTGACCAGCGTCTTGGGCGGCGGCTTGTCGATGTAGAGGTAGATGCCCGGTGCGGGCAAATAGAGGCTCCCACCACTGTCGTAGTAGCCCACGCCCTCGCTCCTGAGCAGTTCCTTGGCGCCTGGCGAGATCGACTCGGCCGCGATCAGCGACACGACCTCGCTTGGATGGGAGCCTGACCACGCACGGCTGGCATCCCGGATCTGCCAGATCACCTGCCGCACATCACGGGGATAGACCGCCCTCTTGGCTTCGACCAATACGGCCAGGGACTTCCCGGCCACGCGCAGGTCAACCACAGCATCCAGGCCGCGATCAGATCGTCCGCCCGAAAGCTCCCAGCGCCCCACATCCGCGTGGACGTCAGGAATCTCGCGCAACGCTTCCACGAGGCGCGAGACCAACTGGTGTTCGGTCATGGTCAGCTCAAGCATGCTTTTGGGCAGTTTACTGCACAGTGAATTTCCATATTCTATCGAATTTTCTAGAAAATCGCAATATTTACTGTTCAGCAAAAAAGCAATTTTCTGCCGTCCCGGCGGACCGCCGCCGAGCTCGCGGGCTGCGCCCCGGGCTTCGTGCCGAATCTCGGCCATCCGTATCCGTCCGGCCAAGTCACATTGACTTGTGGTGTCAGGCGCTACAGTAGTTAGGCCGGACTCCAGCGATGGGGCAACAAGTCGTCAATGCAGCTTGCCGGGTGTGTTGGCAGGCGCTCCAGAACGTCCTTGAAGTAGGCGTATGGGTCATGCCCGTTGATGCGTGCCGAGTGCAGCAAGCTCATGATGGCCGCACCACGCTTACCTGCACGAAGGCTGCCGGCGAATAGCCAGTTCGATCTCCCAAGGGCTATCGGGCGGATCTGGTTTTCGACCCAGTTATTGCTGATCGGCACGTCGCCGTCTTCAACGAAACGCGTGAGCTCAGCCCAGCGTTTCAAACTGTAGTCAATGGCCTTGATGGTGGCTGAACCAGGTGGCACCAATTGCCGCTTGGCAATCAGCCAGCGGTGGAATACTGCAAGTACGCGTCTGGACTTTCTCTGTCGAGTTCGCCGCCTTTCATCACTGGGCTTGTCCTCGATTTCGCGTTCGATCCGGAACAGGCTCTGGTAGAAGCGCAGCGCCTGTTGGCCAACTTCACTGCTGTGATGGACCCACAATTCATGGAACTTGCGCCGCGCGTGCGCCATGCACTGCGCAGAGGTCACGCCCTTTTCAGCGCATGCAGCATAGCCACTGAACCCGTCCGTCACCAGCGTGCCCTTCCAGGCTTGATCCGTTTCAAGCTTGAGGAAGTCCCGCACGTTTTCTCCACTGCGCGTCTCGCAGAACTCGAACACCACCGCCTTGACCGGGTTGGCGCTGGGCGTGCAGTACGACCAGATGTAGGCCTTGTGTGTCTTGCCTTTGCCGGGTTTGAGCATGGCCACCGGCGTTTCATCAGCATGAAGCACGACGTGGCGGCGCAGTTCGTCGGCCAGGGCGTTCACCAGAGGTTGCAGCTGGGCGCCGCATTCGTGAACGTGTTTAGTATTTTTCCGACAGTTGCTCGAATCTGAGTGACTGGCTCACCTGCCTGCTCGCAGGCGGGTGAGCGGCCCCGGGGCTCATGAGTACGATGAACTTTCCACAGTTTGTCAGTATTCAGGAGATTAATCCGTGACCGCTCAAGCACAGAGTATCAAACGCAAGCTCAGCTTGCTGCAACTGGCCGAGGAACTCGGCAACGTTGCCAAGGCTGCCCAGATCATGGGCTTTCACCGCGACACCTTCTACGAGGTGCGCAAAGCCTTCCAAAGCGGCGGCGTGGCCGCCCTGGTCGAGCAGCGCCGCGGCGCCCGCGGCCCCCACCCCAACCGGGTCAGCGAGGAGGTCGAGGCCGCCGTGCTGGACTATTGCCTGAAGCACCCCACCTACGGCGCCGCCCGCGTGGCCAACGACCTGCGCCTGGAGGGCGCCAACGTCTCGCCCTCGGGCGTTCGTGGCGTTTGGCTGCGCGCCGACCTGGAGACGCGCTACAAGCGCCTGATGCGCCTGGAGATGACGGCGCGCGAGCAGACCACCTACGTCCTCAATGAGGCCCAGATCCGCCTGCTGGAGCGCCACAGCCCGGAGTTCTGCACCCGCCACGTCGAGTCCAGCGCACCGGGCGAGCTGCTCAACCAGGACACCTTCTACTGGGGCACGATCAAGGGCGTGGGCAAGGTCTACGTGCAGGTGGTGATCGACACCTTCTGCAGCCTGGCGTTTGCCAAGTGCTACAGCTCCAAGATGCCGGTGACGGCATGCGATCTGCTCTACGAGCGGGTGCTGCCCTTCTACGACGCCCTGGGCGTGCCGGTCAAGACCATCCTGACCGACAACGGCCGCGAGTTCTGCGGCAAGCCCGAGAGCCATCCCTACGAGCTGTTGCTGGCGCTCGAAGACATCGAGCACCGCAACACCAAGGTCAGGAGCCCGCGCACCAATGGCTTCGTCGAACGCATGAACCGCACGCTGCTGGACGAGCACTTCCGCGTCAAGGGCCGGGAGAAGTGGTACACGGCCATCGAGGAGATACAGGCCGATCTGGATGAGTTCTTGTTGTTCTACAACACCAAACGGACCCACCAGGGCTACCGCTTGCAGGGCAGGACGCCGGCGCAGGCCATCAGGGACACCACGGGCAAGAAGAAGCTCCCCAGCTTGGACTTTTGCACAGCAAGTCCACAATCCTCAACCACCGAACAGGAGGTCGCCAGCAGCGCAAACACCGCCGCTTAAACTTGCCGTGTTCATGAGGCCCGGTGTCGGGGAATTACTAAATCAGAACAGCATTCACCGACCCACTGGGCCAGCGTTGAGCGGGCGATCACCATCCCGGCACGCTCAAAGATGTGCTCCTGGCGGTACAGGGGAAGGTGATCCATGAACTTGGCTACCAGCACATGTGCCAGCAGTCCCGCTGTTGGAATGCCCTTGTCGATCACATGTGCGGGCACCGGCGCCTGGATCAGCCGTTCGCAGTGCCGGCACGCCCACTTGCCGCGCACGTGGCGCTCTACTGTGAACACACCGGGCTGGTAGTCCAACTTCTCGGACACGTCTTCGCCAATGCGCTGCATCTGGCAGCCGCAACCACAGGTGGTGGAGTCGGGTTCGTGCTTTACCTCACGGCGCGGTAGGTGGGCGGGAAGTGCCCGACGCTTGGCCTTCTTCTTGTCGTCATCCACACTTTTGTTGTCCAGGCCCAACTGGTTGATCTCCTGCTCAAGTTCGGCCAGGTCGCTGTCCAGGGTTTCTTCGAGCAGGCTGCGCTGCTCAGGCGCCAGGGTGCCGGCAAAGCGTTCACTGGTGGCGGCGAACTTCAGGCGCTTGAGCACGGCCATTTCGTGCGTGAGCTTGTCAATCACCGCCTGTTTGTATGCGGCCTCGTGTTCGTGCTGCGCAATCAGCGCGTCCTTGGCCCGCAGTTGCGCGTCGTGCTCGGCCAGCAAGTTCTGCAGCAACTGCTGCATCTGCGGGTTCAACGATTCCAATTGCTGCGCGCTGATCATCGGCAGTAATCATGCCGCCACTTCAGGCCATGCGCATCGGCATTTACAGCAATTGCACTGCGCCACCAATCACGATTCAAATGACGCGAATGACGCCGTCTTCGCCCAGACGTTGCCAGGGCAATCCCAGTACGAGGGCATCCAACTGCGTCTTGCTCAAGCGTAGGTTGGCACTGCCCTCAGACGCCCACACAAACTTGCCGGCGTTAAGCCGCCGCGCAACCAGCCAGACGCCGATGCCGTCATGCACCAGCGCCTTCATGCGATTGCCCCGCCGGTTGGCAAAGACATAGGCATGGTGCGGATGTGCAGCACCAAAGACCTTTACCACCCTTGCCAGTGCGGCCTCGCTGCCCATGCGCATGTCCAGTGGCTGCGCCGCCATCCACACCTCGTCCACCCGGATCAACCCAGCACCTCGCGCACCCATGCCGCGCTGTCACCGGACATCGGCAGACCTACTACGACTTTGGTGTCGCCTCGCTGAATTTGCACCTCAATGACCAGGGCCGTTGCCGCCGGGTCAGGCGCTGGTTTGTCAACTTGCATGGGTAGCTGGACAAACGACAGCCCTTGGCAGTCGTGATCAACATGACTTGGTTTGCTCGGCTGCATTGTGGGCATGGATGCCCTCACCCAGCAGCGCAACATGTTGGCGTTGATTCCGTTCGCCAGCGCCACGGACGCCATTGATGCGTGGGGCTCAAGGGCCAACGCGACAACACGTGCCTTGAATTCATCAGAATGCTTGCGCCAACTGCGCTTGTGTGGGTTTCCACTGGCTGGTGTGCTTGGGGTTGTGTACATGTGTCCATCAAAAGTTTGTGGACACAAGCATCCTTGTTCAGCTACGCCAATTCAAGGTGAGTTTGCCGGACGGTTACGGCCATCCGGCTTTGATCCCTTGTACGCCTCCGAGGCATGGCCGCTGCGCGCTCCGCTTGCCAGATGTGTGGTGGCGTGCGGGGGGCGGTCTTGCTGCGCCCTTTTAAAGTGCTGCGAAAGATCGACTGATAAGATAAGGGCTCGAACTGCGTTGAGCTATCGATCACCTCATGACGAGTCATACCAGCCCAAGATTTCTGTGGGGTAAATCGTGGGGTGAGGAACCTACACAGAGGTGTAATTTCTTTATGAATCAACAGCTTGAAGCTGATCCCGAGCTTCAGGTGCAGAACATAGAATAAGCCGTCCCCCAGCAGCCGCCCACCCCATGGACCATCATCCCGGAAATCTGTTTGTCATCGCCGCCCCCAGTGGGGCCGGCAAATCCAGCCTGGTCAAGGCCCTGCTGGAGCGCGACCCGCTGCTTGAGCTTTCGGTTTCGCACACCACGCGCTCGCCGCGCGGCCAGGAGCAGAACGGCCGCGAGTATTTCTTCATCTCGCCCGCCGCCTTCGACGCCATGGTGCTGGCCAACGCCTTCGTCGAATGGGCCCATGTACACAACCACCGCTACGGCACTTCGCGCCAGGCGATCGAGGACAAGATCCTGGCGGGCAATGACATCGTGCTGGAAATCGACTTCCAGGGTGCGGTGCAGATCCAGAAACAGTTCCCCAATGCGGTCACCATCTTCATCCTGCCGCCGAGCTGGGACGAGCTGCGCGCCCGGCTGGAGAAGCGGGGCGAGGATTCGCCGGAGGTGATCGCGCTGCGGCTGAAGAACGCCGCCACCGAGATGGCGCAGGCCGAAAAGTTCGATTTCGTTATAATCAACGAATTGTTCGATCGCGCGCTTGCCGACATCCAGTCGGTGGTGCACGCCCAGCGGCTCAGATACCCCACCCAGCGCCGCGTCCGTGCAGAAACGTTCCAGGCGCTGCATCTGCCTTAATTGCCGACTCCTCAAGCTTTCCGGAGAAATTTCATGGCCCGTATTACCGTCGAAGACTGCCTGCAACAGATTCCCAACCGCTTCCAGCTGGTGCTGGCCGCGACCTACCGGGCACGCATGCTGAGCCAGGGCCACACGCCCAAGATCGAAAGCAAGAACAAGCCCGGCGTCACCGCGCTGCGCGAGATCGCGGCCGGCAAGGTCGGCATCGAAATGCTCAAGAAAGTGCCGATCTGAACACACGGTTCGCCTCTCTGAAAAAGCACCGCCCAGCGGTGCTTTTTTTATGCGCCGGCGAAGAGATCAGCCACAGGCTATATTCAGGGGGTGAGTAGCCTGCTCAAATCCACCACTGCCACGCCTGCGCGCCTGCCCGCAGGCGCGCCAATGGCTGCGTCCAATCCGGCGGCAGCCAATGCCGCCGCGGCCAGCTTTGCCGGGCTCACCGCCAAACTCGATTACCTCTCGCCCGGCGACCTGGAACAGGTGCGCCAGGCCTACCGCTTTGCCGACGAGGCCCACCTGGGCCAGCTGCGCAACAGCGGCGAACCCTATATCACCCACCCGATTGCGGTGGCGGCGCAATGCGCCGAGTGGAAGCTCGATGCCCAGGCCTTGATGGCCGCCCTGCTGCACGATGCGCTGGAAGACTGCGGCGTCACCAAGATCGAACTGATCGAGCGCTTCGGCTCGCCCGTGGCCGAGCTGGTGGACGGACTGACCAAGCTCGACAAGCTGCAGTTCAACACGCGCGAAGAGAGCCAGGCCGAATCCTTCCGCAAGATGCTGCTGGCCATGGCGCGCGATGTGCGCGTCATCCTCGTCAAGCTGGCCGACCGCACCCACAACATGCGCACGCTGTCCGACGTGCCGCGCGAAAAGTGGGCCCGGATCTCGTCCGAAACGCTGGAAATCTACGCCCCCATCGCCTACCGCCTGGGCCTGAACCAGACCTACCGCGAACTGCAGGACCTGGCCTTTCGCCACCTGCAACCCTGGCGCTACGCCATCCTGGCCAAGGCGGTTGCCAAATCGCGCGGCCGCCGGCGCGACCTGGTCCAGAAAGTGCAGAAGGAGGTGGAAGCCGCCTTTGCCGCCACCGGCATGCCGGTGCGCATTGCCGGACGGGAGAAAACGCTGTATTCCATCTACCGCAAGATGGACCAGAAGCACCTGAGCTTTGCCCAGATCAGCGACATGTACGGCTTTCGCGTCATCGTGCCCACGCTGGTCGACTGCTACACCGCCCTGGGCACGCTACACCAGCTCTACAAGCCGCTGCCGGGCAAGTTCAAGGACCACATCGCCATTCCGAAGCTCAACGGCTACCAGTCGCTGCACACCACGCTGGTGGGGCCGTCGGGCGTGAACGTGGAATTCCAGCTGCGCACCGAGGCCATGCACGTGGTGGCCGAGTCCGGCGTGGCGGCCCACTGGCTCTACAAGGCCAAGGAACCCGACAGCCCGACCACCGCCCGCCTGGGCGCCCAGTGGCTGCAGTCGCTGCTCGACATCCAGAACGAGACGCGCGATGCCGCCGAGTTCTGGGACCACGTCAAGGTCGATCTGTTCCCGGAAGCGGTCTACGTCTTCACGCCCAAGAGCAAGATCATGGCCCTGCCGCGCGGCGCCACCGTGGTGGACTTCGCCTATGCCATCCACAGCGACATCGGCGACCGCACCATGGCGGCGCGCATCAACGGCGAGCAGGTGCCGCTGCGTACCGAGCTCAAGAGCGGCGACGTGGTCGAAGTCGTCACGGCGCCGGTCTCCACGCCCAACCCCGCCTGGTTGAGCTTTGTGCGCACCGGGCGCGCCCGTTCCAAGATCCGGCACCACCTCAAGACCATGGCCCAGGCCGAATCCGAGGCGCTGGGTGAGAAACTGTTGTTGCAGGCCCTGCGCGCCGAGGGCATCGAGAAATTCCCGACCGACGACGATGCGGCGACCCGCTCCGGCCTGTGGGACAAGCTGCTGCGCTTCACCGGCAACCGCAGCCGTTCCGAGTTGCTGACCGACGTCGGCCTGGGCAAGCGCATCGCCTCCATCGTGGCCAAGCGCATGGTGGCGCTGCTGGCCGAAACCGGCGAAAAACCCGATGCCCTGCTGCTGACGCGTGAACGCTTCACCGCCCACGAATCCACCATGCAGGGCGAAGTGACCATCGACGGCAGCGAAAACGCCTCGGTCCAGTTTGCTCCCTGCTGCCGCCCGGTGCCGGGCGACAGCATCGTCGGCTACCTGGGGCGCGGCGAAGGCCTGGTGGTCCATGCCGAAGACTGCGCCATCGCCCGCAAGCTGCGCAACAAGGACAGCGAGCGCTTCATCGGTGTCGACTGGTCGGACGAGCCGGTACGCACCTTCGAAACCGGCATCGTGGTCACCGTCACCAATGGCCAGGGCGTGCTGGCGCGCGTGGCCTCTGCCTTGGCCGCGTCGGAGGCGGACATCGCCCACATCGACATGGGGCAGGAAGCGGCGCAGGAAACCACCGATCTGCACTTTGTCATCGGGGTGCGTGACCGCAGCCACCTGGAAACTGCGCTACGCAACCTGCGACGCACCCCTTCCGTGCTGAGCGCCGAACGCAGCAAGAACGTCCCGTGAAATTGGCCCCTGGCCTTCAGCCGGCGGCCGGCGCCGGGTAACGCACCGCCAGCACCTCGACCTCTTCCGCGCCCAGCGGCGTGACCAGCTTGACCACATCGCCCTCGCGTGCTTTCAGCAGTGCGCGCGCGATCGGCGAAATCCAGCTCACCTGCGCCTGCAGGCTGTCCGCCTCGTCGATGCCCAGGATGGTGATGGTGCGCTCCAGGCCAGCCTGGTCGGCATAGGTGACGGTGGCGCCGAAGAACACCTGGTCGCTGCCGTGGTGCACGCTCGGGTCGGCCACCTCGGCAATCTCCAACCGCTTGGTGAGGAAGCGGATGCGCCGGTCAATCTCGCGCAGGCGTTTCTTACCGTAGAGGTAGTCACCGTTTTCGGAGCGGTCGCCATTGCTGGCAGCCCAATGCACGATGTCGACCACCTTGGGCCGCTCGTTGTCGATCAGGTCCATCAACTCGGCGCGCAGGCGGGCATAACCTTGCGGCGTGATGTAGTTCTTACCGCCGCCCGGCAGCGGGGGCAGTTGCGGATCGTCATCATCATCCGCAGCATCGGCTTCCCTGGTAAAGGCCTTGCTCATGGCGTTTCCCCTCGAACCAGCATGGTGAATGCAAGAAAAAAGCCTGCAACTTTTCAGTTGCAGGCTTTTCATTTGGTGCGGCTGGCAGGAATCGAACCCACGACCCCTTGGTTCGTAGCCAAGTACTCTATCCAGCTGAGCTACAGCCGCT
>Ga0255338_1003693_pt1 | contig 17681 bp, 13 predicted proteins | sample MeOH1_35cm_T4_19_FD_203715 | JGI IMG/M metagenome (GOLD analysis project Ga0255338, IMG submission 203715) | Sandy soil microbial communities from University of British Columbia, Vancouver, Canada - MeOH1_35cm_T4_195 | ecosystem: Engineered > Artificial ecosystem > Sand microcosm > Unclassified ...
CTGCCCTGGACCTACGCCGGTCTTCCGGTCGCCACCGTTCCGGCCGGTATTGCGGAAAGCGGCCTCCCCCTCGGCCTCCAGATCACCGGCCGCTTCAACGATGACAGCCGCGTGGCCGCGTGGGCCGGAGAGTTGGGGAGCCTGGCGACTTCAGTCGCCGGGCATACGAACTATAAGAACACCTGAATGCCCGAACACCTGAACACCCTCCGAATCAAGATTTGCGGGATCACTAACGTGGAAGATGCCCTCCTCGCCTGCGAGTTGGGTGCGGACGCTCTCGGCTTCGTTTTCGCGCCCAGCCCCCGGCAGGTCACGCCGGACGCGGCAGCGGCAATCATTTGCGAGTTGCCGCCGTTCGTAACGACCGTGGGGCTGGTAGTGGATCAAGACCCCTCCCCCCTCCTTGACCGTTGCCCGCTAGACGTGATTCAGTTCCATGGCTCCGAGTCCCCGGAGACGGTGGCGCGGGCCGGTCGCCGTGCCGTGAAGGCCTTTCGTGTGCGGGATGCGGCGGACCTGGAAGCGCTGGCCCACTTCGACACGGTGGCGGCCTACCTGCTCGACGCGTACGTTCCGGGCATCGCCGGCGGCACGGGGCAGCGCTTTCCGTGGCAGCTTGCGGTCGAGGCGAAGCGGTTCGGGAAGCCGGTGATCGTGGCGGGAGGGCTGACGCCGGAAAACGTGCGCCTCTGCATCGAGACGACCCGTCCCTACGGGGTCGATGTCAGCAGCGGGGTCGAGGCGGTGCCCGGCAGGAAAGATCCGGGGAAGCTCCGCACTTTCATGGCGGCGGCCCGCTGCGCCGCGGACACTTGAAAGGAATGCTGTCTATGAAACCGGCCCTTGCAGTTCGCCTCCGCTGGACGCTCGGCGGCGCAGTCCTCGGCGCGGCCGCGGTCGTGTTGCTTCCCGCGGCCCTGCGGTCCACACAGCCTGCAGTCGCCGCGCCGGCACCGGTGCCTACCGATGGCAAGCTGCGCATTCTCGTCTTCGGCGCCCATCCGGACGACGCCGAGATCCGCACCTCCGGCGTCGCGGCAAAGTGGGCCGCGCTGGGTCACCACGTCAAGTTCGTTTCCGCTACCAACGGGGACATCGGGCACTGGCAGATGGCGGGCGGCCCCCTCGCGCAGCGCCGTTATGACGAAGTGCAGAAGGCGGCGAAGATACTGGGGATTACCACCGATGTGTTGGACATCCACGATGGTGAACTGCTCCCCACGCTGGAGAACCGGCGCCTCTTCACGCGCAAAATCCGGGAGTGGAACGCGGACATCGTCATCAGCCACCGGCCCAACGATTATCACCCCGACCACCGCTACGTGGGCGTGCTGGCGCAAGACTCCGCCTACATGGTCACGGTGCCGTTCTTCTGTCCGGACACCCCGTACCTCACCCGCAACCCGGTGTTCATGTACTCGGAAGACGGGTTCCAGAAGCCCAATCCCTTTCAGCCGGACGTGGTGGTCTCCATCGACGACGTCATTCAGAAGAAGCTAGACGCGCTGGACACTCTAGAATCGCAGTTCTACGAGGGCGGCGCGAACGGCTCCGCGGCCTTGATCCCGTCTGATCCGGAAGCGCAGAAGAAGCGGAAGGAAGCCGTACGGGCAGGATTCGATCGCCGGTTCGCCAACTCCGCTAACCGCTTCCGCGCCGAGTTGGTGAACTGGTACGGCAAGGACCAGGGAGATAAAGTGCGTACCGCCGAGGCGTTCGAGGTGTGCGAGTACGGCCGCCGGCCCTCGAAGGACGAACTGCGCAAGCTGTTCCCGTTCTTCGCCGAGAAGTAGGTCGCCGAACCTATCAAGCAGCTTCCCGCGGGCGCATCTGGATACTAACGGCTGCGCCCGCTATACCAACAGGAAGAGGGAGCCGCCTCCCGGCGGTACAATCGACCGCGTCAATCGGCTAAAATGTAGGCCGAATGACCGGGTTTGAACCGTGCAGCGCGCGGGAGAATACCAGAGAAGCACGTGGAACGCGGTCCACGTCTCTCGAACCGGCAAAGGGATAGCGATGGCGCTCCTGGTTGTAACTAGCTCATATCGATCGACCGAACAGATCCGCGAAGAATCTAACCAGGTACGCGATCAGGCTCAGCAATTGCGCGGAAAAGCGAGCACCGGTCGCTGCACCGACGGCCACGCCTCTCGCGACGACGACTAATCGTGCTGCCGCGGCCCGGCATCAAAACACTGGGATCGGCTCCCCTTCCGGTAAGATCGGCATCGGCCTGCCGTCTCGCTCCGTTACCATTACCCGCGGATCGATGCCCACGGCGCGGTACACCGTAGCCACTGCGTCCGCCGGCGAGTGAGTCGGCGTGGTGCAGTAGGCGCCCTCCTTATCCGTAGCGCCGATCACCTGCCCGCCGCGCACCCCGCCGCCCGCGTAGAAGATGGAGCCCGCGTGCCCCCAGTGGTCCCGGCCGCCGTTGGGATTCACCTTCGGCGTACGGCCGAACTCCGTGAGGTAGACCACCAGCGTGCGCTCCAGCCGACCGCTCGCCGCGAGGTCCTCCAGTAGTGCCGCAAAGGCCTGGTCCACGGCGGGCAGGTGGTGCGGCACCTTGGCCATCTTGAAGATGGGCGGCTGGTTCTGGCCCGGCGCGCAGTGGTTGTCCCACAGGTTGTCGTATTCGCCCCAGTCGTAGCCGTAGTCCACCATCACGAAGCGGGCGTCTGCGTCGATCAGCCGGCGCGCGAGCAGACAGCGCTGCCCCAGTTTCGACATCCCGTACTTGTCTCGCGACTTCTGCGGTTCGCGGTGCACGTCGAACGCGCTCCGGATCTTCGGCGAGGTCAGCAACTCTACCGCTCGTCCGTAGAGCTGCTCCACGTCATCGGCCTGCGCGGCGGCTTCCACCAGGCCGAGCCGCGCCTCCACGCGACGCCGCAGCGTGCGGCGGCGGGAGAAGCGCTCGCTGCTCACCCCGGACGGGGCGGCCAGGTCCTGCACCTCGAAGTCCGGCTTACGCGGCTCCCCGCCGGTGCAGAACGGCGAATAGCGCTGACCCAGCCAGGCAGGCACGAAGAGGTCCGTATTCGGTGGGCCGGGGCGGGTGGAGCCGGGAACAGCGATGTAGCCGGGCAGGTTGCCGCGGGCGCCGAGTTGCTGGTTGACGAAGCAGCCGAAGTTCGGCTGGCTGAGGATGCCGTCCGGCAGGGAGTTATGGCCGGAAAGCGCGTAGGCTTGTCCTTTGAAGTGGTCGTCCGTGCCGGCCGCGAAGCTGCGGACCAGTGCCAGTTTGTCCATGTGGCGCGCCAGGTGCGGCATCACTTCCGCAAACCGTACGCCGGCTACGTTGGTCTCGATGGCCTTGATGTCGCCCCGGATCTCCTCCGGCGCTTCCGGCTTCGGGTCGAACGATTCGTGATGGGTAACGCCGCCAGGCAACCAGAGGAACACCACGGAGTCCGCGGTCGCGTTGCGACTGGGGCTCGCGAGGACGGTCGCGCGCTGCCCGAAGAGCTCGCAGGCGGCGGCAGCCAGCGTGACGCCGCCGAAGCGCAGGAAGCTGCGGCGATTAGGGCGGATGGGAAAGTGGGGTAATCGGAAACTCGGAGCAGGCATCAGGGTCCTCGCAGCACCAACGACGTCCGCCCCGTTGCGCACCATGATTGCGAGTCATCCGGGGCCGCGCGGTTTCACCTTCTCCACACCGGCGCTTGGTGTCGATGCGCTCAAGCGCGATCCAGTATCTCCCGAACCTTCCGGGCGAGGACCGCCGGTGAAAAGGGCTTCTGGAGAAACTCCACTTCCGCCGCTAGAATTCCGTGCCGGACCACCGCATCATCGGTGTAGCCGGACACGAAGAGGACCTTTAGCCCCGGATACATTTCTGAAAGACGCTCTGCCAATTCGCGGCCGCTCGTTTGCGGCATCACTACGTCCGTGATCAGGAGGTCGATCTTTCCTCGATACGCCTCTGCAACCTGCAGGGCTTCAGTGCCGTTCCGCGCCTCCAGAATTGCGTAGCCGCAGAGTTCGAGGATCTGGCGCGTCAACGCTCGGACGGCGTCTTCATCCTCTGCCAGCAGCACCGTTTCGGTCCCAGAGGCCATGGCGCCGCGATTCGGTTGAGTGGTTTTCGCGGCGGGTTGAGCTTCCTCGCGTGGAAGGTAGATCTTAAATGCCGTCCCGCTGCCGACCTCGCTGTACACGGCGACGTGTCCCCCACTCTGTTTCACGATGCCGTACACCGTTGCCAGGCCGAGCCCGGTACCGTGCTCTCCCTTGGTGGTAAAGAATGGCTCCCAGATGCGGGCTGCGACCTTCGCGTCCATCCCGCAGCCAGTGTCGCTGACGGCTAAAAGCACGCACGGTCCGGAGGGCGCCTCCGGGTGCTTTTTCACGTAAGCTGCGTCCAACTCGGCGTTTCGTACTTCAATGGTGAGACTGCCGCCTTGTGGCATCGCGTCTCGGGCATTGACCGCCAGGTTCAGGAGCACCTGTTCGATCTGGCCGAGATCGGCCTTGACGGCGCTCAACTCCGGGTCGGTCAGCGTTGCCAGGCTAATGTCTTCGCCAATGATCCGCCGGAGCATCCGGTCCATATCGGCCACTACCACCCGCAGGTCCAGCACCTTCGGCTCCAGGATCGCCTTTCGGCTGAGCACCAGGAGTTGCCGGGTGAGGGCCGCAGCGCGGTTGCCGGCAGCGGCAATCTGACCGATCAGTTCGCGATTCGGGTCCGCGGCAGGAAGGCTGCCGAGCAAGATCTCGCCATAGCCGTTGATGACTGCTAACAGGTTGTTGAAGTCGTGGGCTATGCCGCCCGCCAGTTGCCCCACCGCCTCCATCTTTTGCACCTGCCGAAACTGTTCCTCGAGTGCCTTGTGCTCGGTGACATCCCACCAGGAACCGACCACTTCTATCGGGTTGCCCTCCGGATCACGCAAAAGTCGCATTTCATTCTGAATCCAGCGGTAGGTTTCGTCCTGATGCCGAAAGCGGAACTCATCGCTCACTCGGCCTTGTGTAAATAGAACTTGCTCGACCCGGGCAACCACCCGATTGACGTCTTCCGGGTGGACGTGGTCATACCACCATTCCGGCTGCGAAAAGCTCTCCGCCGGGTGGCCCAACATCTCTTGCACGTTTTCACTGACCCAGTTAGAACGAAGCCCGGATTCGTCGCACGTCAGGGTGGAGAGTACGGCCGGACTGGAAGTGATTACGTGATGCAGACGCTGCTGGGCCTCGCGAATGCGCTCCTCGCCGGCGCGCAGCGCTTCATCGGCCTGCTTGCGCTCGGTGATGTCTTGCACCTGGCCGACATAGAGTAGCGGTCGACCCTCCGCATCGCGAACCAGGGCCACGTTGGTGAGTCCCCAGAGCACGTGGCCGTCTTTGTGCAGATACCGTTTCTCCATGTGGAAGTGCTGGCTCCCCTCTGAGAGCAGCACATGTCTGCGAGCGTAGCTCTCGTCCAGGTGGTCCGGGTGCGTGAGGTCGGCCATAGATAGTTGAAGCATCTCCGCTTCCGAGTAGCCGAAGAGTTGGGCGAATGCAGCGTTCACCCGTACGAAATGATTGTCCAGGCTCGTCAGCGCCATCGGCACGTTCGTGTGGTCGAAGGCACTGCGGAACCGCTCTTCATTCTCTCTCCAGGCCGCCTCTGCCCGCTTCCGGTCGGCCACCTCCAACTCCAACTCGGCCGCCTGTTTAAGTGCATCCGCGTAGAGGCTGCCGTTTTCGTAGATCCGTCCTACTTGTGTGGCCACGATGCGGGCGAGTCGCTCGTCTTCGGGAGAAAACTCGGTAGCTCCGAGTTTATCGAACAGGCATAGCCACCCGTACGTACGCCCCGGTGATACCACCGGCGCGCCGAGAAATGATTGAGCAGGCGGAAAGGAGGGAAACCGGAGGAAGTCGCGAGGAAACTCAATCGAGCCGCCCAACCGGCAGCAGTTCCCCTCCAGAACCGTGGCGAGAATACCGTGTCGCGGCGACGGCGGTTCGAGTTCAGTGTCTGCACTCGAGTCCGTCCCACTCGTGAGGTAGTGCCGTAACTGCGCCCCGCCGGCATCTAGAATCCCCACCACGGCGTAGCGCGCTCCGATGATCTCCCGGACGGCACCGCAGAAACTTTCGAGCAGACGCCGCGGATCGCGCTCCGACCCCAACTGCAGACTCAGATCGATCAGGGCATTCAGTTGTTCGTTTGTGCGGCGCAACTCGTCGACGTTTTGCGAGAGCTTATCCGTCAGCAGCCTTAAATGCTGGCGATCGAACTCCGCAGAGGGGGTCAGCGGCGGGATGGTTGTGCCGCCGAGCGCCGCCTCGACCGTGCGAAGTACGGCTTCCGGCTCTGCGGGCTTGGCGAGCACGTGGAATACGCCGGCCTCTTTAGCGAGGGCACGTGCCGACCGCTCCCGGTAGTGTGCCGTGTAGAAGATCACCGGAGTTCCCGCAATGGCAGGGTTCGCCCGCAGCAGACGGACGAATTCATATCCGTCCATAGCCGGCATCAGGATGTCGGTGATCACCAGGTCGGGTCGCTCGGCGGCGGCGATGGCGAGTCCTTCCGCGCCGTCACCGGCTTCGAGCAGCCGGTGACCGCCGTAACCCAGCAGGGAGGTCAGATAGTCACGGTTGGTCGGCCGGTCGTCGATGATCAGAATGGTCGCCATTAGCGAGTTCCCCTCGTTTGTTGCAGGCAACCCGCAATTTCCGCCAGCAAGGCCTCCGGTTCGATCGGGCGTCGAAGGAATAGGTCTGCTCCCAGTGCCAGCCCCTTACAGCGGTCTTTCTCGTCGATGTAGGTGGAGGTGATGAAGACGAAAGGAATGCTTCGCAGCGCGGGATCCGCCCGGACCGCCCGGACGAGATCGTAACCGCTTTCATCGGTCATGCAGATGTCGGAGAGGATCAAGTCGAAGGCACCCTCGCGTGCCAGCGCGAGGGCCTCCAATACTCCGGAGGCCGTCTTCACCTGATAGCCGGACGGTTCGAGAATGCTGCGCCCTAACTGGAGGTTGACCGCCAGGTTGTCTACGATGAGAACTCGCGGGCCAACGGCTGCAGTGTTCGCGGGATGAACCACGCTCTCGGCGGTGGCGGCGCCGTCGGCAACCTCTGCCGGAGTGGGGCGGTTTGCCGGTCCGGAACGCAGGTACTCTTCCATTGCCGGGACGAACAACTCGGGGGTGATCGGCTTGGTTACGTACCCGTCGAACCCGGCCGCAAGCACGCGGTCTCGATCCCCCACCATCGCCAGTGCCGTCACCGCCACTAACGGGATCGACCTCAGCCGATCATCGTTCTTGAGCCGCCGGGCCACCTCGTAGCCGTCCACGTGCGGCAGGTGAATGTCGCAGATGATGAGGTCCGGCTGCTCCCGGGTCGCTGTGTCCAAGCCCTGGAGTCCGTCTTCGGCCGTGAAAGTCGTGTGGCCGAAGGCGCCCAGGAGGTAGGTCATCAACTCCAGGTTGTCAGGATTATCCTCGACGATGAGGATGCGGGCACCCATTGGCTAGTTCTCCGGCAAAACCAGGGTGAACGTGCTTCCGTGGCCATACTGACTTTGAAGCGTGATCTCTCCCCCGAGCAATTCCGCCAACTTACGGCTCAGATGGAGTCCCAACCCGGTGCCTTCGTGGCGCAAACGGCGAGCGTCCTTCGCCTGGGTGAACGCCTGGAACAACCTTGCCTGATCTTCCTCCCGGATACCGATGCCGGAATCGGCAACGCTGAACCGGGTAACGCTCCTTCCACCTGCCTGACCTCTCGTTACGCGTAGCTGCACTTCGCCATGTTCGGTGAACTTGATGGCGTTGCCCGTAAGATTGAGCAGGATCTGGCATAGGGCTCGGCGGTCGCCGAGCACGGCGAGTTCGGGCGGTTCCACCGCAACGTGGAACGACAGGTTGCGAGCCGCGGCCAGTGGTCGGAGCGCGGTAGCAACTTCCTGCACTACGTCGCGGCAATCGACTGGCTCCAGGTGGAGCTCTACGCCTCCGGACTCGATTTTGGCCAGGTCGAGCAGGTCATTGATCAAAGAGAGCAAGTGCCGGGCGCTTCCTTGCACCGTGCGGAGTTGCTTTTCCTGGTCGCCGGTGAGCGGTCCCGGGAGACGCATCAGCAGCGTGCCGGTAAAGCCGATGATCGCGTTGAGCGGCGTGCGCAACTCGTGGCTCATGCTCGCCAGGAAGCGGTCTTTGGCGAGGTTGGCGTCCTCCAGCTCCAGGTTCTTCTCCTGAAGCGCTTGCTGGAAGCGCTTCCGCTCCGTGACGTCCCGGATGGAGCTACTGACAAGCACTCCCTCTTCAGTTTCGAGCGGGCTGAGGCTGATTTCAATCGGAAACTCGCTGCCGTCTCGCCGAAGCCCGTACAGATCGTAGCCAATCCCCATCGGCCGGACGCGAGGCTCGCGGAAGTAGCTGGTGCGATAGTCCGCGTGGTGATCTCGAAATCGTTCCGGTACCAACAGCTCTACCGGTTGGCCCAATAATTCGTCACGCGTGTAGCCGAACAGCTTCTCCGACTGGGAATTGACCAGCACGATCCGCCCGTCGGTGTTTACAATCACCATCGCGTCCGGCGCGGACTCCAGCAGCCCTCGGAACTTCTCTTCGACCTTCTTCCGGAAGGTCACGTCCCGCACGGCGCAGATGGCGTAAACCCGGTTCTCGGTTTCCAGCGGGCTGAGGCTGATCTCCACGGGGAACTCGCGACCGTCCTTGCGCAGCCCGTGGAGCTGCCGGCCCTCCCCCATGGGACGCACGTGGGGCTCCGCGAAATAGCCGGCACGATGGGCCGGATGACGTGCTCGGAACTGCTCCGGCACCAGCAGGTCGATGGCTTGTCCCCGAAGCTCTTCGCGCGAATAGCCGAACAAACGCTCGGTCTGTGAGTTGGCGAGCACGATTCGGCCGCCGGAGTTGACGATGATCATCGCATCCGGCGCGGACTCGAGGAGCCCCTGGAACTTCTCTTCCGCCAGCGCTACCGGAATGCCGTTTGCGGCATTGGTATCTTCCTGTGGCGATGCGGTCGGACGGTTGGTGCTACCCATGGGTCGATGCGGCCGGCTTGCGGATTTGCGATTACCGGCTAAGCCTGCGTCGCCGGAAACCCTGGACTAGGCGCATCATTGGAATTCCGAATGGATCCTGACAGTGCCGCGCCGGTTAACATATATCAGGAAACAGGAGAGGAAACTTACTTTCGGTTAGTTAGCAGACAATATAAGGCCAGATTGCCTGTTAGGGCGGAAACGGCGGGCACCCTGCTTCCAAAGAAGCCGGTGCAGCTTCCCGCCCGAACCGCCGGTGGAATGGTGGATCCGCGGCACGACGGGTTTGTCCGCTAGCGCGGTAGCGCGAACGCGACGAACTGATCGCCGGTCCGCGTGCCGAGCTTTCCTCCTCCTGCCGCGGCGATGACCACGTACTGGCGCCCGTTCACTGCATAGGTGCACGGGGTGGCGTAGCCAGCCGCCGGCAATTTCGTCTGCCAGAGCTTCTGCCCGGTGCGTTTGTCGAAGGCCCGAAACATCTCGTCCTTGGTCGCGCCGATGAAGACCAGGCCGCCGGCGGTCACGATGCAGCCGCCCAGGTTTTCGGTACCGGTCGGTTTCAACCCCTTCGCCGTGAGTTCGGGGTACTCGCCCAGCACACTCTGCCAGGCGAACTCACCATGGTTCAGGTCGATTGCCGTGAGGTTGCCCCAGGGCGGCTTGATGCCGGGGTAGCCGTTCTGGTCCTGGAAGCGGCCGTAGCCCGTATTGCGGTACGGGTACGGCGAGGTGGCCGGCAGGCGTTCCAACCGGTGCTCGCGCGGAATGTTATTGGTGTTCACGTAGAGCAGGCCGCTCGTGGGGTCGAATGCGGCGCCGGACCACGTAGCCCCTCCGAAGAAGCCGGGCAAGCGCACTGTGTCCTGCGTCCCGGTAGGCGTGAAGATGGCGCCGTACCGCATGCTCTTCAACCGGTTCAAGACATACTGCCTTGCCTCGGGGGAGATGTCCGTCGCATCGTCCGGACTGAACGACTGCTTGGAGAGGGCGGGTGGCTTCAGCGGAAAGACCTGCGTGGGCGAGGACGCCTCCCCCGGGATATCCGAGGCTGGCACCGGGCGTTCTTCCACCGGGAACAGCGGCACTCCGGTTTTGCGATCGAAGAGGTAGCAGTAGCCCGTCTTCGTAACCTGGGCCACGGCGTCACGCGTTTTCCCCGCGTGCTTTACGGTGCACACGACGGGCGAGCACGGATTGTCGTAGTCCCAGAGGTCGTGCTTCACCACCTGAAAGTGCCACAGCCGCTTGCCGGTTTGTGCATCGAGCGCCAGGGTACAGTTGGCATAGAGGTTGTTTCCCGGACGGTCGCCGCCATAAAAGTCGAAGGCCGGCGCCCCGGTGCCGACGAAGACGATGCCGTTCTCCACGTCCACGTTGGCGCCGCTCCACGAATTACACCCGCCGCGCTCTTTCCAACCCTCTCCCATCCATGTCTCATGTCCGAACTCGCCCGGACGCGGCACCGTATGGAAGCGCCAGGCCTCCTTGCCCGTACGTATGTCGAATGCCCGCACGTCCCCCGGTGCTCCGGGGCCGGTGCCCTCGGTGGTCGAGAAGCCCAGGATCACGAGGTCCTTGTAGATGGCCGGGGCCGACGTAACGCCATACGGGAGTTTCCTGATGTCCCGTTCGATCCCGGCCCGGAGGTCGAGCTCGCCATTGGCGCCGAACGCCGGATCCGGGTGGCCGGTGCGCGCATCAAGGGAGATCAGGCGCGCGTCTGCCGTACCCAGCAGCACGCGCCGCTCCTTACCCTGCGACCAATAGGCCACGCCCCGGTTCACGCCACCGGACGAAAGCGTCACGTTACTCGGCATGGCGGCAAACGGATCGAACTTCCACAACTCGCGGCCGGTGGCAGCGTCCAGCGCGGCCACTTTGATCTTTGGACTGCAGGTGGTCACATACATGACCCCGTCTACCACTACCGGCGTGCACTCGATGTTGCTCGCCTTCTCGGCATCCGCATCGCCGGTGTGGTAGGTCCAGGCGACCTGGAGCTTGCCAACGTTCCGCCGGTCGATCTGGCTAAGTTGCGAGTAGCGGGTGCCGGCGCGGTCGCCTCCGGTTGCCGGCCAGTCGTTGCGAACCCCCGGCTGCGGACCGCCGCGAGCCGCGGGGCCAGCCGCGATTGCGGCCACCGTGCCAAAGAAGATCAGCGACGTATTCACGATGCGGCTCATTACGCTCTCCGAACGGGAATAACCAGGCAGTTTGCAGCGCGGTTCCGTCTCCCCTCCTGCACGCGAAATAAGGGGAAAAGTAGCAGGCAGGCAAGTTGACACGGAACTATCAGTCCGATAATCTAAGCTAATAGGTAAGAGTGGGGCATCTGTCGAATGCTACCTCTACCACTGAGCCGGGACAGTTCTCCCGGCGGTTACACCCAACCAGTCTCGAACCAGCGTCGACACCTTCGGCGAGGGGGCGAGGAAGGAGGAGTGAAAATGCTGAGCACCCTTTATGGACGAGGTTCACCCGGTTCCGTGGGCGACCCTTCGAAAACCCGGGATCTGGTGGAATGGCTGCGGACAGGTCGCTTGACGCTGATTGATCAGCGCAAGCAAGTGGTACCGGTCGAGGCATGGGCCACCCTTCCCGCAGACGTTCAGGCGCAGGCGAAGGCGGACTTCGATCGAGTAGTCCGGGGGAACGCAAAAGCCGCGGTTCTCTATCTTCGATAGTCATTAACTAGTAAGTGGTGGCGTCCGGGACCTGTCCCGGACGCCATTCGCTCGTTTTGGGCACCCCGTGGGCTCGGTGCGGAGATGGTAGCAGGACCGCGCCCCGGTTGCGTCTAATATGGCGGCAGATAGACACCGTTCCGTATCGAGAGGGCCAGACCGATGAGCAGCGGAAACGATCCCTGGGCAACCGAGAAGATGTCCCGGAGCGAGGCCCAGCGTCGCTACAATAACCTGATCGAGTACCAGCTTCGCCCGATGCTGGGCAACCGCGGTATGACCGACGACGCCCGCATCGGCGTACTCAAGCGCATGGTGCGGGAGGCCAGCCGCTTCAAGTACGAGAGCGGCGCCGTGGCGGGAAGCGGTGCGCGGGAAGAAGTCTCCGACCTGCTGAAGGTTTACCTGAAGCCGGATCACTGGGCCGGCGAGGAACTGCGCGACTGGGTCAAGCGGACCATCCGGGCCTTCGGCGCCACCACCGAAGAACCGGATTAGCCGCGAGGATCAGCGGGCCGTGATGTCGCTTCCCCGGATGGCGACCGCGGCCCGGTTCAACGTAGCTCGCGCCGCATTCAGCTTTTCCACGGAGCCGGGGATGCTGCGTACGAGCCAGGGGTTCTGCAGTACCATGCCCCCCGCCACCGGCTCCGGCGCCTTCCTGGCGGTGGTGATGAACAACTCCGCGGCGGCGCGATAGCCCTTCAGTTCGGCGAGCGCCACGTAGAGGACCACCTCCAGGGCACGCAGCCCGCCCGTGGGCCAGAGCCGCTCCCGGAACCGGCGGCTGCGGGCCTCCCGCACCAGCTCGAGTTGCTTCCCCAACTCCAGAACCGTGTCTGCGGGCTGCCGAGCGGCGCGTGCGAAGTCATCGGTCTCCGCGACCTTACCCAGGCGAGACAGCGAGAGCTCCGTCTCCTTGAGCGCCTCGGTGATCCGCTCCGGTAGAGACTGCTGCACCAGCGCCTTTCCGCCCATCGCGCCGACCATTCCGCCCACGTGCTGCCCCACCAGCGACCCGATAGGTCCGAGCACTGCGCCCAGTCCCGCTCCCAGCCGACGGCCCAGGTCGGAAGCGACCTGCGTTGACATCCCCTCGATCAATGATCCCGCTGGATTGGAGCGCGGCGCCAGCGGATGCATGAATCGAGGCCGAGTCCGCCGGAGGGCGGCCAGCGCCAGCACCAGGTCTACGCCATCCGCCGTTTCAGCCAGCACCCCACCCCTCAACGGACCGGCCAGTGGCGCCGCCGTCAGGTCATCCATCAGCACCAGCGGAAGGTCCTGCTGCTTCTTCGAAACACTGCTCCCGAGCAGCGATAGGGGCCGCGCGTTCCAGCCGCGCTCCGCGCCTCCCCACCAATCCGTCGCCTGCTCTACGGCGGCGGCCAATACCCCGCGAGCCCGCTGCTGCTCCGCGGAAGGCAAGTTGCGCCAGAGGTCGCGCACCACGGCTTCAAACGGGGTCTCCGGCTTCAACGGCTCACGGAAGCGCCACCCGCGGGTCACTGCCGGGTCCACGCGTGCCCATTCGTAAAGCACCGTGGCGGGGCTCAGCTCCGGCGGCAATGCCGTTACCAACTCTGCGTCGAGCCAGCCGCGCTCGATCCATCCCTGTAAGGTGGGAAGCTGCCAGGGCCGTGCGGTACGCAGCGCCCGCGAAAACTTGCGCCGCGAAACCATGCGGCCGATCCCATACGCCAGCAACAGCGGGACGAGCGTGGCTGCGGCCACCGCCAACTGGATGGATAACTCCGACATGAACCCCCTATGGCCTCGGTAACGAAGCTCCAAATCGTGAATAGCGCAGCCAGCAGTCCGCCCGCATTCGGCGAGCGCCTCACCTGAATGAGCCGTTCAGTGACGGCTAACACTCCTGGAGTAATGGAGTGCTGGAGTAATGGAGTATCGGGGAAGCCGCGAGCCTCCGGCTTGCCTCGCCCACACCCCCATACTCCATTACTCCGCCTTCGATAACACTCATCGTGCGGCACAATAACCAACGAGTATGCCGCTGTCGTCGTTCCCGCTACGGCCTTACTTCCCTGGAAGAAGCCTGCATCCCTCCCGCGTTGACATTGAGCGTTGTTTAAGATATTTATTAACCTGGGTTAAATAACCGGGTAACATTCGGTGCTCTAGAGATGGGGAGTGCGGTTCAATGGTGGGAGCGGCGGTACAGGACTACCTGAAGGTGATCTACAAGCTGTCTCTTTCCGAGCAGCGGTGTACGCCCTCACAGGTGGCGGAGCGCGTGGGTGTTTCGGCGGCCGCAGTCACCAAGATGATCAAACGGCTACAAGAGTTGAACCTGGCGACCTACTCCCGGAGTCAGGAGATCGAGCTCACGGACGCCGGCCGGAAGATCGCGCTGGAGATGATCCGGCACCACCGGTTGCTGGAGCTTTACCTCACCGAAGCGCTGGGTTACACCTGGGACCAGGTGGACAGCGAAGCGGAAAAGCTGGAGCACGTCATCTCCGAGGAGTTTGAGGATCGCATCGACGCGTTCCTGGGACATCCGACCCACGACCCGCACGGTGACCCAATCCCTACCAAAGACGGCTACCTGGACGTGGTGCGCCACGCCACGCTGGCCAGCCTGCAGCCCGGCGACGCGGCCGTGGTCCGGCGGGTGACGGATGGGGATCCCGCAATGCTGCGGTATCTGGGTGATCTGGGACTCTATCCGGAAACCGCCGTGGAGATGCTCGCGCAAGAGCCGTACGGCGGGCCGCTGCGGGTGCGTGTCTCCGGCAAAGAGCATCATGTCGGCCGCGAATTGGCCGTGAACGTTTTCGTTTCCACCGTGACGCGGGATAGCGATCTATAGCATCAGCCTAGCGCCGCTTGGATGCGGTGGCGGCGTTAGACCCCGCGCGGTTGAGACATGTATTAAGAGGATTAGGGACCATGGAGTTATGTGATGAGCTGCGAACGCCCGGAGGTCCGGCTTCGCTTCCGGAGGTCCATCGCAGTGTAAGGGTGCCCCAGGGAGTGAGCTGGCTGCGGCGCTTCTTCGCGGTAGCGGGCCCCGGCTATCTGGTTAGCGTTGGCTACATGGATCCGGGGAATTGGGGCACCGACCTCGCCGGCGGAGCGAAATTCGGCTACGCGCTGCTCTGGGTCATCCTGGCGTCCAACCTGATGGCCATGCTGCTGCAGACGCTTTGTGCGCGGCTGGGTCTCGTAACGGGCAAGGACCTGGCCCAGGCATGCCGGGATTACTATAAGAAGCCGGCCGCCATCGTCCTCTGGCTGCTCTGCGAGATCGCGATCGTGGCCTGTGACCTGGCCGAGGTGATTGGCTCCGCCGTGGCGCTGAACTTGCTGGTGGGCCTCCCCATTCTCTGGGGCGTGCTGATCACGGGCGTCGACGTGCTGGTGCTGCTGGGCTTGCTCCAGTTCGGGTTCCGCAAGATCGAAGCCATCGTAATGGTGCTGGTCGGCACCATCAGCGTATGTTTCGGATTGGAAGTCTTCCTCGCGCGGCCGGATTGGGGCGCCGTAGCTCACGGCACCTTCATCCCGAGCATGCCGAACAATGAAGCGCTCCTGATCTCCCTCGGGATCCTGGGTGCTACGGTGATGCCGCACAACCTGTACCTGCACTCGTCCATCGTGCAGACCCGGGCCCACGAGGACACTCCGGACGGTCTACGCCAGGCCGTTACGATGAATACGGTGGATACCATCGTAGCCCTTGGGATGGCGTTCTTCGTCAACGCGGCCATCCTGGTCGTTGCGGCCGCGGTGTTCCACCGGAACGGGATGCACGATGTTGCGGAGCTTCAGGAAGCTCACCGCCTCCTCACTCCGCTCCTGGGCGGAGCGGCTTCCACCGCGTTCGCCGTCGCCCTGCTCGCCTCGGGGCAAAGCTCCACCATCACCGGCACGCTCGCGGGGCAGATCGTGATGGAAGGGTTCCTCCGCATCCGCATCGCGCCCTGGCTGCGCCGCCTGATCACCCGGGGCCTGGCCATCATTCCGGCGCTCATTCTCATTGGGATCAGCGGCGGCAAGAACACCGTGCAGCTCCTCATCCTGTCGCAAGTAGTGCTCTCGATGCAACTCTCCTTCGCCATCTTCCCGCTGATGATGTTCACTTCCGATCCCAAACGAATGGGGGCGTTCGCAAACCCGCTCTGGCTCAAGGTTGTCGGCTATGGCGTATGCACCATCATCGCGGGGCTCAACATCTATTTGTTAGTTCAAACCGCGCACCAGTACGGCGGGACCATGGGGCTGCTCGGCCTCGGCGTGCTGGCGCTTGCAGGTCTCGGCTTCGCGGGCTGGGTGCGGTTCTTCTATCAAGAGAAGCGACACGAAGCGGTGGCGGCGTGAAGCTTCTCCCCTCGTTCGTTCTCGGTATCCTGCTGGGCGGCGTGGCGCCGGTGCTCGCGGCCGAGCAGGAGCCGATCGAAACAGACCGCCCCGACATCAGTGAGGCAAGCAGCGTGGTCGGCCCGGGCCGCTTTCAGCTTGAAACCGGCGTACAGCTCGACTATCAGCGGGGCGGCCGGCGGGACGACAAGATCCTGACTACGCCCACGCTTCTGCGCTGGGGAATCGATCGGCGCTGGGAGGCGAGGCTGGAGACTGACGGCTATTCGCGGCTCCGCAACTCCGGCTCCGGAGCGCTGCGCCAGACCTCCGGGATGTCACCGCTGTCGCCTGGGGTCAAGTACCACTTTCAAGACTCCAGGCCGGGTTCATCTCGCCCCTCGCTGGGGGTGCTCCTCCACGTGGCCGTGCCCAGCGGCTCCTCCACGTTCCGCACCCGTCACCTGGCCGGCGACTTGAAGCTGGCCGCGGACTTCGACCTGGGCCCCAACTGGTCGCTAGGCACCAACTTCGGCTTCCTGGTGGATCAGGACGATGATGGGAGTGCCTACGTAGCGGGTCTAGCCACGGCCAGCCTCTCGCGGAGCCTCACCGAGCGGCTGCGGGTATTCACCGAACTGGCCCTGGGCGGATCGCGAGTGCGCCCGATCAGCGACAGCGCCATCCTGGACGGCGGGTTCACCTACCTCTTGAATCCGGACACGCAGCTCGACCTTGCCCTCGGCGGCGACATCTCCGAGCGCTCCACGCCGGATCTGTACTGGACCGTGGGGGTGAGCCGCCGCTTTTAGAACGCCCGAATACAATCAATAATCTTAAACCAGGTTTTTAGACACGCACGTGTTGGAAGAACAGGGAAAAGGTAGGCTAATCCTCCTTCAGAAGCTCCTCTCAACGTTAACTCAACATGTTCACAGAATCATTCCGTGTGGGAGGAGAGTCAACTAATTAAGTAGCTGAGAAGCAACGGCCTCTCTCCCGGCGACTGCCGTACCACTGGCGGTCGGCCTCTCTCCCTGGAGGGTTAAGAACCATGAGAACGCTTTCGCGCTGGGCCGCGTCGGTGGTTGCGGTGCTTGCCCTGGTGACCGTGTGTTGCACCGGTCCCGCGCATGCACAAGCACCTGACCCCGATAAGAAGGTCACGGTCAACCTGAAGGACATCCCGCTTCGCGCGGCGATTGACGCACTTTTTGCTGGCACCGGTTACCAGTACTCCGTTAACCCGGACGTTCAGAACATTCCGGTTAACCTCAACATCCGCGATGTCGGTCTGCAGGCCGCGCTCCGGCTCCTCCTGCGGCAAGCGGCCGTCGCGCAGCCCGGCCTGACGTTCAGCAAAGACGGCGATATTTTCGTCGTCAAGATCCGCAAAGAGAACACGGCCGCAGCCCCGATGGCGGAAGAAGCTCCTCCCGAATACACGGATGAGCAAACCGACTTTACCTGGGAAAAGATCCCGGTCCAGTTCAACAACGTGGCGGTGTTCGTGCTCGCCTTCGGCGGCCAGATGCTTCCTACTGAAGCCGATGTTCTCATGGGTGGCATGGGCGGCGGCATGATGGGCGGCATGGGCGGCATGGGCGGCGGCATGATGGGCGGCATGGGCGGCGGCATGATGGGCG
>Ga0255338_1003694_pt1 | contig 17676 bp, 14 predicted proteins | sample MeOH1_35cm_T4_19_FD_203715 | JGI IMG/M metagenome (GOLD analysis project Ga0255338, IMG submission 203715) | Sandy soil microbial communities from University of British Columbia, Vancouver, Canada - MeOH1_35cm_T4_195 | ecosystem: Engineered > Artificial ecosystem > Sand microcosm > Unclassified ...
TCCGTTCGGGGCAGGTTAAAAGAATATGCAAGGCGCCTGCCGTTTCGTTTCCGAAGCTCAACGTTCAGAAATTTTTCTATGTGAAGCTCGGGATCAACCGCATGCCTGATGTGCACATCGTCGACCGTTATTTTGAAACGGTGAAATCATTGGGTGTTAAGAACGACGGGAAAGGACTGGAATATTTTATTGCTCCCGGAAATACGGTAGATATTTCTTCGCTTCCCGCAACTCACCGGAATGGTTACGTGGCAATAACTGCAAGCGCGAAATTTGCAACGAAGGAATTGCCCCTGCATAAAATGATTGCGGTGATCCGTTCACTGAACAGGCCGGTTGTGGTTCTTGGCGGAAAGGATGATGTCGGCAAGGGAAACGAAATTGCAGAGACCTGCGGTGAGTCAGTCTTCAACGCCTGTGGAAAATACAATCTCGATCAATCGGCATCGCTTATTCAGCAAGCGGAACTGGTAATCAGTCACGATACAGGAATGATGCACATTGCAGCGGCCTTTAAAAAAAGAATTTATTCGGTCTGGGGAAATACGGTTCCCGATTTCGGTATGTACCCGTATCATCCGGGTGAAGGGTCGCGCATTATTGAAGTCAAAGGCCTGCGCTGCCGCCCTTGTTCCAAATTGGGATATGCAGAATGTCCATTAGGTCATTTTAAGTGCATGAATGATATTCCGGTGGAAGCATTCGGCGAATCGTTCGTAAATCCTTAACTTGTAGTTATGAGAAAAACACTAGTAACCTTTGTCCTGGTACTTGCCGGGATCATTTCCGTAATTGCGCAGCATCCGGCACGCACTTCTTTTCTCATTCCGCGGGCTGGCGTGAACGATGGTTCTGTTCGTCCCGACCCCAATGTTTCTGTCCAGTGTATTGAGCATCCCGCGCAGACTTCAACCGGCCTTCAAAGAACGAAAGACAGTCTTGCTGCGATCTATCGTAATCGTCGTACACCGGCTTCCCGGGAGAGTGGCCAGCCTCATGTGGCAGCCTTGCCTTCTCCTGTTGTGGGAACAACGTTCGCAGGAAACGGATTCAACAACGGCACACCAACCGATAATGAAGTAGCCATTGGAAATAACGGGCAGCTGATTTCAGTGCAGAACAGTACCGTTTTCCGTTACAACACGACCAACAGTACCAATCTCGGATTGCAGTCACTCACTACATTCTTTACCGGGCTCGGTGTAACAGCTGGCAAGTATGATCCCAAAGTATTATACGACCCGCAGGCGAATCGTTTCATTGTTGTCTGTCTGGCCGGATACACTTCCGGTAACAGTCACATCCTGGTTGGTTTTTCAAATTCGGATTCAATCAACGGAACCTGGCACCTGTACGAACTTCCCGGAAATCCGTTCAATGATACGTTGTGGACAGACTACCCGATGATATCAGTAAACAACAATGAATTATTCATCACTGTAAATCTTCTCCACGATAATCAACCCTGGCAAACCGGTTTTGTTGAATCGATCGTGTGGCAGGTGAATAAGTGGGACGGATACAGCGGCGATTCTATCCGCACCGAATTGCATTCAGGCATCAACACCAACGGACGACCGGTTCGTAATCTGTGCCCGGTTGAAGCAGGGGGACTACCCACTGCATCTCCGGGAATGTATTTTGTATCGGACAGAAACCTCGATGCTTCGAACGACACCATTTTTTTGGTTTATATCAGCGACACAGCCAATTCGCCAACGCAAACTGTAACGGTAAGTATGCTGGAGAGCAATATTTCCTATTGGGCCCCTATTCCTGCTGATCAACCGGGAACGGGAGGGTCGCTCCAGACCAATGATGCGCGGATACTCGGTGCATTTCTGGAAAATAACATGATTCAGTTCGTGTGTGCGAGTCTCGATACTTCCACCGGCAACGATGGAATCTATCACGGTATAATTCTGAACCCGGCTTCATCGCCAACTCTCACGTGTTATTTGTATTCCGACTCGCTGCTTGATTACGGATACCCGAACATAGCGTGGTGTGGCTACAATGGCACAGACAATACGGCGATGATCATGTTTCTGCATTCGGACTCAACAGTATTTCCGGGGCATTCTGTTATTCTTACTGATGCGGCAGGTGATTTGTCTCCGCGCGTGCAGGTAAAAGCAGGACTGGGTTATGTGAGCATCATTGCCGGCGATGAACGTTGGGGAGATTACACCGGCATACAACGTAAATACGATGCGGGAGGCACGTGCTGGGTGAACGGATACTATGGTTTAACCAACCACTTTCATGCAACCTGGGTTTCTGAAGTAGGCCGCTCAGCAGATGTCGGAATGGTTGAACACGATTCAGATGCTGTGCATTCGGTTTATCCGAATCCGTTCGACAACAACATTAACATCCTGTTTTCAATTCCGGTGCACAGGCACATTCGTTTCGCAGTGTACGATATGCAGGGACGCCTGTGCGAAGTACTGATGGAAGATGAATTCAAAGCAGGTAAAAGTATTCTCTCATTCAGCACAGACGGACTGCCACCGGGTGCGTACATGATCCGGGGAGAAGTTTCGGACGGCTCAGTTTTGTTCACTGAGAAGGTGATTGCGCAATAGCATCACAGTCGTATTCCGGCAAATGTTGCATCATCCGTTTGCGGAGCTGACTTTTTCCAGAAATGGAAGAACTCCAGTAACTGTTCCTTCTGCTGAACAGCGGAGCATTCACTGATCAATTGAGCAAGCACTTTCAATCGGGCGCGGCCTATTTTCTTACCGCGCGGGCCACCGAACTGATCGGAGTATCCATCGGTAAACAGGTAGAGCATGTCGCCCTTTTCGTAATCAATGATAGTTTGCGGAAAGGCACGGCTGTTTTCAATTCTCAATCCGCCGATCGGGTAACGCGATCCGTGGTATTGATTGAGGACCCTATTACGCACAATCCATACCGGTCGCATCGCTCCTGCAAATGTTATGCTTTGAGCCGTGCTGTCGATGCAGCACGCCGCAATATCCATTCCATCGGATCCTGTTCGTAAATCCGCTGTAACACCGAATGCTGTGCGCATTTTCTCATCGATACGGCGAAGAATAAAGGATGGTTCGTAGCATCGCTCTTCGAGTACAACCTGGTTCAGTAAACTCAATCCGAGAATTGACATCATTGCTCCGGGAATCCCATGGCCTGTGCAATCGGCAACCGCAACAATGGACTTCTGACCTATACGTGTTGCCCACGCGAAATCACCGGTGAGCTGTTCTTTGGCATTTGTGAAATAAAAACTTTCAGGAAATATTTCCCGGAAACCGTCTTCCCGGACGAGCAGGGCGCACTGTATGTTCTTCGCGTACCGTATGCTTTCTTCAATTTCGTTCAGCCGGTGCTGACCATCTATGTAATGTCTGAAAAGAAGTAAGTTGTCTTTTCTTACGGATTCGTTCGTAGTCTCGTTTTCTTCTTCCTGTGTAATCTTCAGCGCGGTGTTCATTTCCCCTTGGTTTGATCGGGTACAAACCTACCATGCGGACGTTGGCACTACGTTAATCCAATATTAATTCATGGAAATAACCGAAGATGGGATGAGCCGGCAGAATGACTGCCGTACTGAACTACCCGTTGAACCGGATATGCTGGTATTTGCGTGTGTAAACTCTTACCGGGTACCAGGCCGCCAGTAATCCGATTGCAGTTACCGCGATCAGAATATTCACCATGTCCATGGCTTTGATTGTTACCGGATAATAGTCTACTACAAATCCTTCGCCGAAACGGAGCAATCCGAATTGTTGCTGCAACCAGCAGGTGAGAAGTCCTAAGCCGATTCCCAAAATGGTTCCGGCGAGCGAAATCAGTAAACCTTCTGTGAAAAAAATCCGGCGGATGACTTTCTTCCCTGCACCCATGCTCCACAAAACACCGATATCTTTTTTCTTTTCAATGATCAGCAAAGTAAGGGATCCGATCGTGTTGAATGTAGCAATCACCAGTACGAAAATGAGAATCAGAAACGTCCACATTTTTTCCGACTTCAGTGTTTTGTAAAGAACTTCATTTTGTTGGTACCGCGATTCGACTTTGAATCCGGGACCAAGGATGTTCTTCACTGCTGCAACCATTTCCTCCGGATTTTTTCCCTCTGCGATTCCCAATTCAACAGAAGTACTTTCATTATCGTACTCAAGCAGCTCCCGCACAGTTTCAATCGGGAGAAAAACATACTTGTCGTCGAAATCGCTGCTCACGAAATAGAGCCCGCTCACGAATGCCAGTTTCTGGTTGAAAATTTCCGCATCCGGATCATTGATGTCGAACACAAGATTGCGATCGCGTTTCGGAACATAAACGTTGATCTGTGTCTCCATCCCCAGGTCCAGCATAGCGCCGATTTCCTGTCCCGCGATAGCTCCCGTTAATCCGTCCGGATGAAGATCAAAGGTTCCGGCCCCCACGGTCGTGTCGAATCGCGTGTGCTTTACATAATCATCCTGAACACCACGCAGTGTTACGAAAAGCTGTTTGTCGTGAGATTCAATAATTCCCTGTTCGTCTACAATTTCGTGGTACCATTCAACGCCCGGAAAATTTTTAAGCTCCAGTGTTTTTACGGAATCAAGTGTAAAAGTTTTCCCTTTCTCCGCCGTGATGCGGATATCACTGTGAAATGAATTGTACAGCGATTCTACCAATCCGGACAGACCGTTCATTGCCGACAGGATGATGACCAGTGCTGCGGTAACAACAGAAACACAGGCGAGGGAAATCCGCGTGACAATATTCACTGCATTCGAAGATTTCTTCGAGAACAGGTATCGCCGTGCAATAAAAAACGGGAGGTTCACACCTGAAAGATATTCATTAATCGAGTTCGTTATTTACCGGTGTAGACAAAATAACGATACTGTCTGGACTTGAGATCGAGTTGCGCATAGGCTCCGTGGAGTCCGAAATACATGTAACGTCCCACAACAGCAATCGAATTACAGGAATACGGGACTCCCGTAATGAATACCGGTTTACCGTATTGCATCCTGAACAATTTCCCGTCGCTCACGAGGTACATGGTATCGTGAAGCACATAGGAATTTCTGACCGGGTACTCGAACGAAGTGACCAGTTTGGCACTGAACTGAGATTTCGTTGTGTCAAGCAGATAAAGTTGTCCGTAGTGAACAGACATGTGCCAGATACTGCTGGTGAAATAGATGTATCCGTAGCAGGTGAAAATATCCTGCACAAATCGATCAAAGATTGTATCGGAACGCCCGTCTTGAGAACCGAAAATGAGATTGCCGCCAAATTCACCATAGTCATGTCCTGTCAACCGACCTTGCGGAATTGAAAGTGAACAGGAAGTTGTGTCGCGGGCACGCATTACTTTGGTTACGCGTAATGAATCCTGTACTCTTTCAACCTCGAATTTCTCCGTCGATTGCTGTATGTCGTAAAGGTCGCCACGTCCGAGTTTCGGAAGAAGGGAATCCCTGAACTGCGATAGGGGAATGTTTTGTGCCTGAATCGAAATGTATAACAGCACTGTGGAGAGCAATACGACGAATCGTTTCACCGGTGACTGCATTATTTTTTCAGAAGCTTTTCGATGTGTTCTGCGTAGTCGAGTGAATCGTCGATGTAGAACATGAGTTGAGGAATAATGCGCGCCTGGTGACGGATGCGTTTGCCGAGATTGCCACGGATTTCCGGAGTATTTTTCTTGATGATCTCCAGCACTTTCTCTTTCTCTTTCACCGGGAAAAGGCTGACGTATATTTTCGCAACTCCCAGGTCGGGACTTACACGAACCTGTGTAACAGTAATCATGATGTTGCCGAATTTCCCTTTCACATCGAATTGAAAAATCTCGGCAATTTCCTTCTGAATGAGGCGGGAAAATTTCTGTTGACGGGTGGAGTCCATTTGTGAGGACAAAGTTAGGGAAATAGTGGCAGTTACAGTGGCAGTTGCAGTCAGTAATCAGTAATGACTTTGAGGACACTAAGATCTGCCGATTATCTGATTAAAGCCGTGTACTGTCGACGGACTGCGACTGCAACTGCCACTTAATACTTATTTTTGGGCATGCTTTACGTCAAGTCTCTTCACGTCATCTTCATGGTCACCTGGTTCGCTGCATTGTTCTATATGCCGCGATTGCTGATTTATCACGTAGAAGCACAAACAAAGCCTCAGCCCGAACGGGATATTCTTTCCGCACAATTCAAAATCATGCAGAAGAGACTCTGGTTCGGCATAGCATGGCCCGGGATGATTCTCACTACTGTTTTCGGAACATGGATGCTCTTCGGCAACTTCACATTTTTCATGACACAGGCATGGTTTATCCTGAAGTTGTGTTTTGTTGCAGGATTGATGTTATATCACCTGCAGACACACATGCTTTTCCGGAAGCACCAGAAAGATATTTTTCCGTGGAAGTCATTTCACCTCCGTCTCTGGAATGAAGTGGCAACGTTGTTTCTCTTCATCATCATTTTCCTCGTCATTCCGAAAAAGAACGACAATTGGGTCTGGGGCGGACTGGCTTTGGTGATTCTTGCTGTGGCTTTGTATGCGGCAACTGTGATTTACAAAAAGAACCGTGAGAAGAAGAAAGACGAAACTCTTCCGCCGCCACCGATACCGTAACAATAAGTTAAGGCTTGCTTAATTCGGGGTTATTGCCGGAGTGATACGTTTGTATCAAATCCACCAGCCTATGAATCTCCAGGGAAAACGCATACTAGTGATTGACGATGAACCCGATATACGCGAGTTTGTGACTTACAATCTTGTAAAGAAGGGCTACGCAGTAGTCTCAGCTGCCGATGGAATCTCCGGTTACGAACTCGCAGTAAAATTTGAACCCGATTTAATTCTCCTTGATATTCTCATGCCCGGACTCAACGGTTACGAAACCTGCAGGAAGCTGCGTGAGAATCCAGGGTTCGCGAAAACACAGATTGTATTCCTCTCTGCGCTCAATCAATCCTACGCCAAAGATCTCGGCTTCAAAATGGATGCGGATGCATATCTCACGAAACCTGTTCGTATGGAGTTTCTGGTGAGACGAGTTGATCAATGGGTACGGAATGCCGGGTAAAACTGTTTAGTTGCTGTGCGGTTGAGGTTCTCTCCTCGCCTGTCCTGAGCATTTCGACTTCGCTCAATATAAACTCTGTCGAAGGGGGAGAGTTATTGAGGCGTGGGAAGGAAGCAACTAATCAACAAATCACTTCTGTTTCAGGATCCACGCATCAGGAAGATCACCTTTGATGGTAGACAGGAAAGCCGCCGCATCATCTTTTGTATTGAAGGCGGCGAGGCTGATGTGCGTGAGCTTCGAACGGACGTTGCTCAGCATAACCGGTTTGTATCCTTTGCGGATAAGTGCTTTACGGTAATTCTCTGCGTTCTGTGAAACACCGAATGCTCCGCCAATCACATAGTATTTTGAATTATCAACCGGAACAACAGTAGGTTCGTCTAACCGGATGTTTTTTGCAGTATTGGTAGTGTCTGCTGCAACTTTGTAAATACTCACTACCATTCCCGGACTGGTTTCATCCAGTACAAGAAGATAATTTCCGTTTGCATCAGGCTTTACGTCCGTCTTCGCAGCAGGGTCTTCTTTTCTGAAATAAACTGCAGGTGAATAGAGTGACGGCCCTTCATTCGCAATTCCTAATCCTGCGAGAGCGGCTCCACGCAGTTTTGTGTTAAGTGTGAACAGCAATCCGATTGCAATCAGCGGCAATGCGATAAACGCAGCTACACGCCATACTTTGAATCGCGGCTCAACAACAACAACAACTTCTTTTCCTTCGTTGATGTCGCGAACAACGGCTTCTGATTTCTTCTCCGCAATCACACCATCACGAAGGATAGGCATTGTCTGGAAAGAAGAAAGTCCGAACGCTTCTACAAGGAAATTTACATCAGGAGCATTCTCAAACGAAACATTTCCTTCCGGATCAACACTCAATGTTCCGAGATGCGGCAATTCCACTTTACGTCCCTGCTTAATTTCGTTCTGGATTGCAGCCACAAATGCATTCACGTCTTTCTGTGCATCTCCGAAGGAACAAGGTACAGCCGTTGCAATTGCATTCACCAGCAATCCATCGTTGTTCTGCAGATGTTTGTTGAAGAATACCTGTTTCGACGGCGGAGTGAAAACGTGCTGTGCTGGATGAATTTTCGCCGGCGCATACGTGCACACAAATCCTCCGAAGCCGGGCACAATCACACAATCATGTGTGAAGAGCAGCTCAGAAATGTAGTGTGTAGTACGGGCGAACTTTTCCATGGAATAATGTTCAAAAATACGGAAAATCCGGCGTTCACGATAGGTTGCTCCACAATTGGAAGTGGTTGACGTTCACTGTTTAAGAGTTCGGGGTTCACCGCTCATTAAACGTTTCAATGGTGAACCATCAGCAAATGAACGGTGAACTATTGGATGAGCTCGAAGAAACCACGCACAGCTTCTTCACGCCCCTGTATTGTGAGCACGTAGTAGTACGTCCCGTCCGAAAATTCCTTTGCATTCCAGTTGTTAGTATAATGCGCCTGCTCGTAAATCAGGTTACCCCAGCGATTGTAAACAGAGAGGTTGTTGTCCGGATAATAATCCAGGAAAAGGAATACCAACTCATCGTTGATTCCGTCTCCGTTTGGTGTAATCACATTCGGTGCAACAACTTCCGCAGGAATCACTTCAATCGTTCTGCAGGTTGTATCACTGCAGTTATTTCCCGTTGTGATCCACTGGCAGACGGAATAAAATCCCGGCGAAGCAAAAGTGAAAGAAGGATTTTGTGTGAACGCAGTATCGCCATTGCCGGTTACATACATCCAGCCGGTCACTGAACCCGCACCGGTGGATGATTGGTCGGTAATTACGACCGGAACTCCTGCAATTGCAGGTTGTGTGAAAGTGAATCCGGCAATAGGATCAGGATCGATGGTTACATTCACCTGCACGGTATCAGAGAAACAACCGTTCAGTGCGCCGCTCATGATGTAAGTGAAAGTTGTGTCTGTTGCACTGCCGTTGTGGTACATGCCTGTGATGTTACCGCTTCCGGTTGATGTTCCGTCCGTCCACGAAATGGTGGTATTGGGTTTGCAGCTTGTCGTGAAGGCGGTGTAAGGCTGATCAGAGCACACCGTAAGATTTTGCGGGTTTGCCGAAACAACCGGTACCGGTTTTCGCGGAACATTATCCGTTGGCAAACCAATCACAACGTTGCCGCATTGATCCACAACATAAGGTGGAGGAACTACCAAAACCGTTTGTGTATCGCACAACACGGGACAATTCGGAACGGTGAGAGAAAGCTGGTGAACAATGGAACCGGTGCTGCAACCCGCAGCTACTCCAACTGTATCGTTACCGGTCATCCACGGATGTGAGATGATATAGGGCGGAACTCCATAACGGATATACGCAGTACCGGTAATCGTACAAGAGTCGGCACACAACGCAACATTCGGACAATTCCAACCGACTGCCGTGTATTCAACTGTGTGACCTTCGATATACGCAGTGAATGGATATTGCGTGGCCGGATCATAGTAAATGTAATTCGTATTGCATCCCGGACCGCCCACAGTTCTGCCGATATGCAGGCTTAACCAGAATTGTTGCTGCTGACAACTCTGTGGCCAGCAACAGGTAAGTGGATTGCTCATGTTGAATGCGAGCAGGTATGCGGTTCCCGGAAGATTTCCGTTCGGAGGAGCAACCGTGAAATTGGTGGTTTGGTTACAATCGGTGGAATAATACATTGCCCCATCCGCCATTACTGCAGTTGAAAACGGATCAGCATAGAAACTTCCGGTTACCAATAAGGCGGTCACCGTGATTTGTCCCGGAATCGTAACGAGAATACTGTCCTGCGAGTAGTTTGGAATGTCACACGAAGGAATAAAACCTCCGCTCCATGCAGCCTGAGGACCGGTCACCAGCGGATCAATAACAATCGGGTAGGCGCGCCCGGGATCCTGCAGCCAGGCGTTCGGAATGCAAATTGTGACGAACCACTCCTCCGGGAACTCTTCGTTTCGTTTAACAACAAACCCTGCCGGGATTCTGGAATCAGCTCCGTCGAAACACAGTGGCTGATGTATACACGCATCCTGATTCCCATTCTTATTTTTCAGGATGATGTCACCGTACCAGATACTATCCTGTCCCGTCTTCGTCCAGTGTCCGCGCGACGCATCAAAGAACAATTCGGTTCCGGCTGGCAATACAACATCATCCAGTATGTAGGTGTTGATACCAGTCAACGTTATTGGTTGCGGAATGATATAGCTGTAACGCACTCCATTTTCACGAACGTCCAGTTGTTTGTGAATACCGGGATAAATATTCCCGAAGAGTACGGATTTCCCCCGGGCCTGCGTGCCCGTGGGTGTATGGTATTGTCCGTTGACTAAAGTTAAAGCGCCGAAGAGCATTGATTCTCCGCTTTCACTTGTTAACTCGAAGCTCCCGACATTGTTCACACGAACGGGGTACGGCTGGTTGCTTGCTGACCATCCTTTCTTATCGGCAATAAGTTCAGTCTGAATCGGAACCAGTTTCCCTTCGTTGAAATAATTGATGGGACGGGCACATTGTTCGATCATGACCGAACCCGAGGGAGTTATGTATGTGCTGGAATTCCGTGTTCGCTTTTCCGGAAGTTCTGTCCACGACTTTTTCTCTTCAAGGATGTTACGCCCGGTATCACTCGCAGCCATTGGTTCGGAAAGCTCGGTTCGATAAAATTGCTGGGACTGCAATGATGAAACGGAAATCATCAGAGCAGACAAGAATACTGTTTTCACATGTGAAGTGAAAAGCATGGGTGAGGGGAGTTTGGTCTTAACTAAGATAAGAAATCAAACCGTAACCAACCCCGCCAATTCCTTCGCCTGTAACCTCAGCTCTCTGATCGCGGTCGTTTCCCACAACACCGCCTTCCGCATCGGACCTATGCACCATAATCCTGTTACGGGTTCATTTCTTGTATCGAGAATACGCCCCTCTTCCGTGCAGAGAATTCCCAAACCGATCGGATCGTTCACCAGCAAACCCTGGTCAACAAGATCAGCAAGGACCGGAAGTTTTACTTTTCTGTAATTCGATTCCGGCCCGGTACAGTTGATCACTTTCTGGAAAACTCCCGAGTGGGTGCCGCTGTCGTCCGACCAGAAAACTTCAATTCCATCCGCGCGCATTTTAGCCGAATCGATCTTCGCTTTACCGATGTGGAGTTGTCCCGCACTGACCATCTCATCAAGAATAGTCGACGATTGTGCAGGAATCCGGTGACGGGCCACTTCCCAGATCGGGCGAAGGCGACGCATGAAATATTTCTTTTCGTCCCAGCTCCAGCGTTTCCAGATAGCCTGTGTATGCGGACGGACTCCATCCATCACAGATGTCCACGGGATATTTCTGCGTTTACGGATTTCGCCGGTGAGCCAACGGAATGTATCGGGTGGAGTGAGATAACCCGGGTCAGCAATGTCAACAGCCGGTTGTGAGAGATCATGCGGCAAAGGAAGTTTTCCCCTGCGCGAAAGCATGGAAATTTTCCCTTTGAAGTTTCTCGTTTTCAATCCGAGGACAACATCAACGGCAGTAAGGCCGGTTCCCACGAGAAGAATATTCTCATTTCCCGAAAGGTTTGAGTACACCCTGTCGGTCCAGGGATTCGGAAAATATTCTTTGGCTTTGGTCACTTCGGCATTGTCCGGAAACAGATCGGCAGGAGGGAAATTTCCCAATGCAAGTACGATGTGATCGGCTTCGAGTCTGATTCCCGATTCAAGAATTGCTTCGAGTTTGGTTCCGCAGCGTTTGATCGAGAGTACTTCATCAATGCGTATCTGGAAAGAGGCTGCATGATCGTGGTGTGCTTTCTGCAGATGCTCCACGATATAATCGCCGAAAATTTTACGCGGGACAAACGTCTTCGGAGAAACGGAAGGTAAGATGTGATTATACCGGAAACTGTTCTGTTGCAACCATTCCACAAAGTGATCAGGGCGATCAGGAAACAAACTCATGCCCGATGCCGGAACGTTCAGGGGCTGTTGCGTGAAATCATAATGGTAAGCAACACCGCGTCCGAGCATCTGCGGATTTTTTTCCAGCAGGATAATCTCCGCATTTTTGTTTCCTGCCAGTTGCAGGGCGAGTAACGTACCTGAGAGTCCTCCGCCAACAATAATTATTTTCTTCGCCATCGGAATTATTCAGCACTAAGATAATCATCTCTGAGCTGAATAGACGACTATGAAGATTTCGGTTCCGCACGATGAGGAAGACCGTAGTTCACTTTGAACCAGACCCGCTCGTGTATGAAATACAGAAACATTTTTGTCATTACTTCAAAGCCGCCGATCTTAAGTCCGGTGATAGGATTCCCGGTGATGAACCAGCCAACCGCCATCGTATCGAGCGTGCCGACAATACGCCACGTTATTGTTTTGGCAATATGTCGTTTTACGGATGGGTTTTTCTGCAACAGGCGGTCGAGAAACATAGAATTATCGTTGAGTAAAAATGAAACCGGGGTCAGATGAGTCCGGCAGTTTTCAGCTTATCGAGATCTTCGGGAACATCAATGGAAATTGTCTCCAGATCAGTAAACGCCGTGCGGATGGAATATCCGTTTTCCAGCCAGCGTAATTGTTCAAGCGATTCTGCAATCTCCAGTTTTCCCGGAGAAAGTTTTGTGAGTTCGAGCAATGTAGATGTGCGGTATCCGTAAATCCCGATATGCTTGTAAAAAAAATGTTGTCTCAGCCATTCACTTTTTTCAGCTCCACGGACAAACGGAATAGGAGAGCGTGAAAAATACATACCGTTGTTCTTCGCATCAAGCACAACTTTCATGGTATTCGGATTATCCAGGTCTGCCGGATCAACCAGCTTCTTCACCAGCGTGCCGATCTTCACCTCGGGATCGGAAAATAATCCGGCGAGCAGATCAATCTGTTCCGGCTGAATAAATGGCTCGTCACCCTGGATATTGATCACTGCATCCCAATAGCCCGAAACTTTCTTAACTGTTTCGGCGCAACGATCGGTTCCGCTGCGGTGCTCATCAGATGTCATCACTGCTTCTCCGCCAAAGGACTTCACTTCATTGAAAATGCGTTCATCATCAGTAGCGACCACTACCTTCTGCAATTTTCCGGAAGCAGAAGCCTGTTCATACACTCTGCGGATCATGGTTTTCCCATTGATTACAGTGAGCGGCTTACCCGGAAATCGTGTAGAAGCGTATCTGGCCGGTATTACTCCCAATATCATAGTTAGTAGATAGTAGTTCGTGGGCGGTAGCGGTCGTTAGTTATCGGAGTACAGCAAACAGAAAATTGTTTCATTTATTTACAACCGTCTGCCAACAACTATCTGCTGATAATTATGCGACCTGGTTTTATTGAACCGTCGCTGAGCGTTACCCGCACAAAATACGAACCGTCTTCAAGACCGGCATTGACTTCTGTAAGTTTGTATCCGCCGGATTCGATCTGACTGGAATAAACAACCTGTCCGGTTACAGAAATTACTTCCAGCAGGCCGGGCTGCCCATTGAGATCAGCACCTACGAAGAATGTTCCGTTACTTGGATTCGGATACAGCGAAAGCCCGCCGTTTGCAATCAATTCGTTCATGCCCACATCATTCAGAACAGTTGTGCCGGAAAATGCAGAACACCCGTTTGAGTCTGTGATCATCACGTAGTAAGAGCCGTTCTGCGTGGCAGTATAACTCTGTTGTGTTGCACCACCAATCGGATTGCCGTTAAGGTACCATTGGTAGGTTGATGCCGGTGTTGAAGTGAACACAGAGAAGTTCTGTGAAATCACAGGAATGGAGGGTGCCGGGAATATGTATACTGCAACTGAATCCGTTGACGAACACCCGTTCGCATCTGTACCTGTAACCGTATACGTAGTTGGGGAAGTAGGGCCGAAAGTAGGACACGCAATTGTAGTATCGCTTACACCAAAACTCGGCGCCCATGAATAGGTGTTACCACCTGATGCGCAGATCATGATACTCGTGCTCTGACAGAATCCGGTGTCCTGTCCTGCATAAATAGCAGGCAATCCATAGACTGCAACCGTTACCTGGCTTTGAGCAGAACAAGCGTTCGAATCGCTGATGATGACAGAATAGTTTCCGGCTGATGATACGGTAATGCTTTGAGTCGTATCACTGGTATTCCAGAGATAAGTGGCGTTGGTATTGGAAGTGTCGACCACAGTAAGCGTCACAGAATCGCCCTGGCAGAAACCAAGTGGCCCGCTCGATTGAATCACCGGACCCGGAAGCGGTGTTACGTTGATCGTAACGGTATCATAATCTGTACACCCGTATAGGTTGGTCAATGCAACCACATACGTCTGCGTCATCGTCGGTGTTGCAATCGGTGCAAGCGGATTCGACAGGTTCAGGAAGGTAGTCGGCGAATAAACAATCGTGTCAATTCCGCCAAAGGAACTTGATGCTCCCAATTGAACGGCATCACCGAGACAAATCGAAGTATCGGAAGTTGCAGTGGTTGTAAGCTGACAATATTTGATTGTGTTATAATCGTCGTTTGTGCCTGAGCCCTTACTCAGTCCGGTGAGATAAATGTTGCCGATATTATCAATCGTCATGCTGAACGCCTGGTCGGAATTATTCGCCGGGCCGTTATACTTCACCAGCCAGATCATCGTTCCCAGTGAATCATATTTAAAGGTGATGTAGTTATTATTTGATCCGGTGTTATAAGAATATCCGGTAACATACAGATCGCCGTTTGAATCTGCGGTGAGATCTTTGCCTTCATCATACTGTACATACCCGCCGTCATAGCGTCGTTCCCAGATTAATGATCCTGAAGAGCCGTTGTAATTCAGCAGCAACATATCTTCTGCTGTAGAGATGGTTCCTGTAGAACGACCGGTGATCACAACGTTTCCGTTTGACTGAACAAACAATCGATTGGCGCGATCGTAATCATTGCCGGGCCCGTTATAAGTTTGCGCCCACTGTTGCACTCCGGCGCTGTTATACTTAATGAGCAACGCATCATAGTTGGTGATTCCGACTGCGCCGCGGGCATATCCGCACACAAACACATCGCCCGCTGAAGTTACGCGCACATCGTTACCGGCGTCAAATTTTGTACCCGGTCCATTATATCGCGAAGCCCATTGCTGCACTCCCGCGCTGTTGTATTTGATCGTTGCAACATCAAAATCGTTGGTGGTACCACCCCAGCTATAGCCGGTTACATACACATTTCCGGAAGCATCCAGATCGATTGCATATCCCGATTCCCCGTTTGCATTATTGTTACTGTAGAAAGACGCCCATTGCTGTGTACCGGCGGCATCGTACTTAATCGTCACATAATCTGCAGTTGTTGTTGTGCGCACCGCACTGCCGGTTACATATACAAACCCTGAAGTATCAGAAATAATGTCATATCCTTCATCGAAACCATTTCCGTTTCCGTTAAATGAAATCGCCCATTGCTGAACGCCTGCAGCATTGTACTTTATCGTGATCAGGTTATAATTTGAAGATGCACCTTCTGTGTAACCTGTTACGTAAACATTTCCGGCATCATCCACATCCAGGGCATGGGCATCATCAAATCCGTTTGCTGCACCATTGAATGAACTTGCCCACAGCTGACCGCCTGCCGCATCATATTTTACGGTTACAATATCAAAATTGCTGCCGTTCCAGCTTGTTCCGGTTACAATTACATTGCCCGAAGTGTCACGGTCAAGATCGGTTGCACGATCAACATTACTTCCCGCAGAAGTATAACGGGAAGCCCATTGTATGTTCACTTGCGAAAAGCATGAACATACTGTAATGGTCAAAAATGCCAGGCTCAGCGTAAAATTCTTCATCAAATGGGGTTTGTGTCTGCTCAACTCCAAATATAGCGATTTTGGAAATAAGGGATCAAGGTGCCGCGAGATAGACCATCAGACAGGAGTATTACAGAAATACAAATTCAGGAAGTGAGAAATTCAGTTTCACCTGAACAGATATCCCCGATCCCCGGTTCCCGACGGTCATTTTCCCGTTGCCTAATTACCTGATTAGCTAATTCCTATTCCCTTATCTTAGCATATTAATGCTGCGAAAATCCTTTCCGTTTGTTGTTGCGTTCATCATTCTGGGCATCACTGCCTGGTTTGTATTGTCGGAATTATTTTCGCGGCAAAGAGGGGTGCAGAAAATTGAAGTACCGGAAACCTATCTCGCAACGATGGATACTTCACGGTACAGTATACAGGGAATTTTGCTGGAGAGAAAGTACCCTGACGATAGTCTTTTGATCCTTTTTCCGGAGTCAAACAACGAATCGCAATTTTACGTTTACGATCAGAAAAATTACTACCGTTTGCTCCTTGGATACACAGATGTTGTGACCATCCCGCAGGAAAACAAGGATATTCTCAAGGCACGTATGCATCGCCCGGTCGTCAATTTATCCGGATTGAAACCGGGGAAATATTACCTGCACGTCACCCAATGCAATTTTGGAGGTTATTTCGAGATTGAGATTGCCGAAGCGGACGGAGCCCGTTAGTAAAACAGCTGCCATTTGCACAGGGAAATAGTTGTTGCCATAACCCGTTTTTATTGTATTTTAGCCATGGCATACCCCGGACGGAATTTTCGTTTGGGTCCTACTTTGACCACATGAAACACTTTTTACTGCTGGTTCTGGCATTGACTGTATCTGTCTGTGTCTTCGCTACGCACATTGTTGGAGGTTCGCTTACTTACGAGCACCTGGGTGGAGCTACCTATAGGGTAACCTTAAAAATGTATCGCGATTGTGCACCCGGAAACGCCGCTTTCCCGAACGTGCGGATTGAGGTGCGGGATGTGAACGGAAACTCATTCACTCCTGACAAGGATATTGTGATTCCTTTTCCGGGAGCAACGGCCGTACAACCTTACATCGATACCTGCGCAGCAAATCCGGGTCTCTGCCTGGAAGAAGCAATTTATACTGCAGTGGTCAACAACCTTCCGCCACTCGCAGGTGGATACCACTTGTTCTTTCAGTACTGCTGCCGGAACTCTACACTCGATAACGTTGTGAATCCACTCAGTACCGGAGAGTCGTGGTACGCATACATTCCGAATAATGCAACGCTTATTACCAACAGCAGCCCGGTGTGGACAAATCCACCGCCGGTATTCGTATGTCAGGGTAATCCGATGAATTATGATCATGGCGCTACTGATTCTGATGGCGATTCACTCGTTTATTCCTATTACACTCCTTATAGTGATCCGGCTCCTACATTTCCGGGAGGTGTTGCAACTTTCACTCCGATCACATGGGTAGGTGGTTTCGGTCCGAACAACGCATGCGGCGGTCCGAATCTGACGATGAATCCGGCTACAGGATATATTACTGGTGCACCTCCGTTCCTTGGACAGTATGTGTGCGGCATCCGTTGCGAAGAATACCGGAATGGTGTTAAGATCGGAGAGATTCTTCGTGACTTCCAGCTCAACGTGGTGTATTGTCCTCCGCTTGCCCAGGCAAGCATAGGTCCGAATAACAACGTTTGTACCGGCGGAACAATTTTCTTCAATAATACTTCTGACCCCGCAAACAGTTACTACTGGGATTTCGGTGACGGGGCGAGCACGCTGGATAT
>Ga0255338_1003695_pt1 | contig 17669 bp, 17 predicted proteins | sample MeOH1_35cm_T4_19_FD_203715 | JGI IMG/M metagenome (GOLD analysis project Ga0255338, IMG submission 203715) | Sandy soil microbial communities from University of British Columbia, Vancouver, Canada - MeOH1_35cm_T4_195 | ecosystem: Engineered > Artificial ecosystem > Sand microcosm > Unclassified ...
TGTTGGTGGCGGTGCTGGCGGCCATGCCGGCGATGGATTCCAGCGGCAGCGGCGCGGGCTTCTCCTCGAAGGTGATGCGCTTGACGAAGGTGTAATTCTTCTTGGCGTCCAGCACCACGATGCTGCCAGGCACCGCGGCATAGATCAGTTCCTTCTCACCCAGGGTGAAGCCGCGCCCCGGACCATAGCGGCGGCCGTCAGATTCTCCGGCCTTGCGATAAGGATGGTCGACAGTGTTGACGGTCGCGCCTGGCTTGAAGCACTGCAGCGCACCATCCAGCTCGCCATTGCAGGGCATGCCGTTGGCGTCCAACTTGGGTTTGCCCTGCCCCTGGGCACCAGCAGCGAACATTGCGAGTACCGCGCAGGACGCAGCGGCCGCTAAAGCGTGGCGAATTTTCATCAGACGTCTCCCCGGGAATTTTACTGGGCTTTGTAGCCCTATAGCTGGAATGTTATGCCGTCATGTGAGACCTGGCAACACACGGCACCTTCGTCCATCGCCCAAAATTCGTGAGTTCGCTGCATAAGCGAAGAGGCGGGACGTGTTGGGTGCAGGCCATCTCGCTTTGAGCCCCGCTATAGCCATGAACTCACGCGACCGGAGGTCCACTGTGGGTCAAAAGCAGACATTGGGGGGAGGGGGAACGAATGTCCGCTTTGGGTCAAAAGCAGCCATTCGACCCCGGCGAGCCCAATGTCCGCTTATCTCGAAAAGCGGACAATCGTTGGGGGCGTTTTGGGTTAGCCAATGGCGCTGTAAAACTATTGAAAGCTTGTGGCACCGGTTTTTAAGGTTAGCCCGACTAAGCAATTGAGAGGTCTTGCCTAGGACACTCCATCCAGAATTCGAATGCCGATCATGGGCGCCCCGATACATTCAAGCTCACTCAAAATGTCCGAGAGTTGGGACCACGCTCCGAAGGGTTGTCCGCGCGCGGCGGTGTGGTTAAGCTGTGGCCATGTCGAAGCGGCTGCAGCGAAAGTTCCTGAGGTTCCTTGGGGCGTTCAGTGCCCTGGTGATCGCGGTCGCCATGACCGCGCCCGATGCGGGCGCGGCGGCGGCGAAGAAGCATCATGCCGCCCATAAAAGTTCCGCGCACCACAAGAAGGCTGCGGTTGCCTCGGGCAAGAAGCACCGCAAGGGCCGGGTCGCGGCCAAGGCCGGGCCGGTCCGGCAGGCGGTGATCACCGTCAAGCCGCACGAGGACGCCCCCGACTTCGACTTCCAGCCCCGCATCCAGGAAGCGCAGGCGCTGGCCGCCAAGCAGCCGGTGCTGCCCGGCGACATGGTGGTGCGCGGCAACGACCTGGCCAGCTTCAACTGGGTGCTGGTGGTGGGCGAAAAGACCGGGCCGCTGACCGTGATCCGCATGGACGAACAGGGGCGCAACGACCAGCGCTTCATCGTCACCTGGCCGGTCAACAACTACCTCAACACCAAATTCTCGGTGGCCGATGCCGCCCATCCCGCCGGCGGGCTGATCGTGTTCGCCCAGCGCCGCCCGGTGCGCGCCAAGGGCGGGTGGGAGGAAGCGGTCTATACGGCCTATTCCGCCGAGCTGGACACCCAGAAGATGCAGGATGCGGGGCTGGATTACCTGCGCACCCTGGAACACCTGGCCTATAACCGGATCAACGACCATGACGTGAGGAGCCGCGTCGCGCCCACCAAGACCGTGGCCGAGCAGATCCCGCGCGACATGGTGCTGCGCCTGATGATCACCGAGCATGTCGATCCGCTGCACATGAAATATGTCGGCATCGAGCAATGCGTGCACGAGGTGCTGATCACCATCGCCGCCAACCGCGACAAGGCCTATTCCTATGCCCGCTCCAGCGCCGGGGCGCTGGGCCTGCCCCAGTTCATGGAATCCAGCTACCACATGGTGCGGGACAATTATCCCAATGCGCGGCTGGAGCCGGATTTCAACCGCGGCATGACCAACCTGCACAATGCGGTGCTGGCCTCGACATTGCTGCTGGACCTGGAGCTGACCGAAATGCCCAAGTCGATGCTGAAGCAGGTCACCGAATCCAGCGCCCATTTCGCAGCCTTCCTGGCCGCCGGGTACAACCGCAACCCGGTCAAGGTGGTGAAGACGTACCTGAAGACCAAGAGCATGACCGGCGGCAGCGCCCCGTTCGAGAACAAGATGTATGTCCGCATCCAGGCCTGGGTGGGCGACTTCCTGAGCCGGGAATACAGCCGGACCTGACCGCCGTGCGCGGGCGGCCCTCATGCTTCGACAGGCTCAGCATGAGGAATTGGGTGGGCCGCGCAGGTGGCCCTCATGCTTCGGCAGGCTCAGCATGAGGAGTTGGGGTGCTCCTCACCCTGAGCTTGTCGAAGGGTGGGCGACTTCCTGAGCCGGGAATATACAGCCGGACCTGAGGGCGCGCGGGCGGCCCTCATGCTTCGACAGGCTCAGCATGAGGAATTAGGGTGGGCCGCGCAGGCGGCCCGCATGCTTCGACAAGCTCAGCATGAGGAGTTGGGGTGCTCCTCACCCTGAGCTTGTCGAAGGGTGAGGTCTGCCCCCCTGCCCGGCGTTTTTTGGGCGGAATGCCGCGCGCGAAATGCCGGGTTCCCTGCTATGAAGGCAGCGGATTCGAAGGCTTTCTCCCCATGAGCACCAAGGCGCCGCGCGCGGGTTTCACGCGCTACCAGGTGTTTGTCGTCGCCGCGCTGGCCTTCCTGCAATTCACCCTGATCCTGGACTTCATGATCATCTCGCCGCTGGGCGCGATGATGATGCCGGACCTGCATATGAGCCCGCAGCAGTTCGGGCTGGCGGTGAGTTCGTATGCCTTTGCCGCCGGGCTGTCGGGCATCGTGGCGGCGGGGTTTGCCGACCGCTTCGACCGCAAGCGCCTGCTGCTGTTCTTCTATGCCGGCTTCATGCTGGGCACGTTGCTGTGCGCGCTGGCCAACACCTATCACCTGCTGCTGGCGGCGCGCATCGTCACCGGGCTGTTCGGCGGGGTGATCGGGTCGATCGTGCTGGCCATCGCCACCGACCTGTTCGACTTCCAGATGCGCGGCCGGGTGATGGGCTATATCCAGACCGCGTTTGCCGCCAGCCAGGTGCTGGGCCTGCCCGCCGGGCTGTATTTCGCCAACCACTGGAGCTGGCATGCCCCGTTCCTGGCGATCATCGCAGTGGCGGTGCCGGCCGGGCTGATCATCGCGTTCGGCATGAAGCCGGTGGCGGCGCACCTGACGTTACGCCAGGAACGCAGCCCCTTCATGCACCTGGCCCATACGGTCAGCGACCGGCGGTACTGGCTGGCGTTCCTTCTGACCATGCTGCTGCCCACCGGCGGATACATGCTGATGCCGTTCGGCACCGCCTACATGGTCCATGACATCGGACTGCCGATGGCGGTGCTGCCCACCATCTACCTGGTCACGGGGCTGAGCACGGTGTTCGTGGGGCCGGTGGTGGGAAAGGCCGCCGACAGGTTCGGCAAGTTCAACACGTTCCTGTTCGGCAGCATCGTCACCGTGATCATGGTGCTGGTCTGGACCAGCCTGGGGCACGAGCCGCTGTGGGTGGTGATCCTGGTCAATGTGCTGCTGTTCGCGGGCATCTTCTCGCGCATGATCCCGGCCCAGGCGCTGGTGTCGGCGATTCCCGAAGTGACCAAGCGCGGCGCGTTCAACGCCATCAGCGCATCGCTGCAGCAGCTGGCGGGCGGGGTGTCGGCGGCGGTGGCGGGCGCGGTGATCGTGGAGGCGGCGGACGGCGCCATCCTGCACTTCAACTGGCTGGGCTATATCGTGATGTGCACCACCGTGATGTCGCTGGCGCTGATGTATTTCGTGCACCGCCAAGTGCCCGAGCCCGACTCTCACCCCTAGAAAACCTGCCTTTTCATCGCCAGGCGGCGGAACTTTGCGCGCCCCTGGAGAGTTTTCACCGGCGGAGGGCACCGGGCGCGCAGCCGTGCGCCCACATCCAAGGAGATCAGCATGAAGAACAAGGGACTGGCCGCATTGGCCATGCTTATGTGCGCGGCCACGCCGGCACTGGCCGACTGGGACCCCATCGGTTCGGTCGATATCGGGTACCGGCGCGACCGCGACAGCAAGAGCTTTGACCTGGGCGGGCCGGTGGACCGTATCCGCCTGCGGGCCGAACAGGGCGATGTGAATTGCCGCTCGGTCGATGCGACGTTCGGCAATGGCCGCAGCCGTTCGATCTTCGAAGGTTCGCTGCGCGGCGGGGAAACACGGACCATCGATCTTCCCGGAAACGAGCGCCAGCTGCGCCGGCTTTCCTTTACCTGCGGCGCGCAGGATCGCCGCGGCGGCATCGTCAGCATCGCGGCGGACATCGGCAACCACCGCGCCGACTGGCAGCGCGGCCCCGACTGGCAGCGCCGCTGGAGCGGCATCCTGAACTGGACCAGCGACATGGCCAACGACTGGCAGATGATCGGCAGCCAGAGGTTTGAAGGCCGCAACGACAGTGAATCCAGCTTTGCCGGCCGCCGGGGCATGCGGATCGATGCCATCGCGCTGAAGCCGGTGGATGCCGATGCACGGTGCAGCCGGGTCACGGCCACTTTCCAGAATGGCCGCTCGCAAGACCTGGCCCTGCGCAATGGCGACCTGCTGCGCCGCGGCCAGATCGAAAAACTGGACGTGCCGGGCGACATGCGCAATTTGCGCAGCCTGGACATGCGCTGCCGGGCCACCAATGCCCGCGGCGTCACGATCCAGATTTTCACCAGTCACTGACGGCAAAAGGCCCGGGGCATGCCCCGGGCCTTTTTCCACGTTCCCGCGGGCACGATCATCTTGCACGGCGCGCAAAAGCCATGCTTGATCCGGGCTTATTGTCTGCCCGATTTGTGAACGCGATGACCATTCCCGACGACATCTATACCGAGCCGGGCAGTTCGCCCGATACATTGGCCAACCTGGGGCCGCTGCGGCGGCTGGCGGGGACCTGGGAATCCGACTTGGGGCTCGACATCAATCCCAAGGCCGATGGCCCCGAACGCCGCGTGTTCCGCGAGCGCATCGTGATGGAGCCGATCGATGCCCAGGCCAACGGGCCGCAGCTGCTGTATGGCCTGCGCTATCACATCCATATCAACACGCCCGAGGAAGCCACCACCTTCCACGACCAGGTCGGCTATTGGCTGTATGAGCCGGCCACCGGGCTGATCATGCAGTCGCTGGCGATTCCGCGCGGCCAGGTGGCGCTGGCCGGCGGCAAGGCGGACGGCGACACCATCACGGTGGAAGCCCGGCGCGGCGATACAAAATATGGCATCGCTTCGACCGCATTTTTGGAAGAGGCATTCCGCACCGACTATTACCGGCTGGACATCACATTCCACGGCGATGACAGCTGGAGCTATGTCTCGCGCACCGACCTGGCGATCAAGGGCAAGACGCCGGCGTTTGAACATCGCGACACCAACACGCTGCGCCGGGTCGCCGGGCCGGTGCCCAATCCGCTGGCGACGCTGGCGGACAGCTGAGTCGTCACGACTTGGCCCCATTTGAAAACGGAACAATCCATCACCGCCCCCGTTACCGGGACAGGCAACTGTAATGGAGAGTTCCATGCGCCGCTTGTTCGCAACATCTTCCCTTGCCGCTTTCGGGGTCGCCGCCGGATTCGCGCTGCTTTGCGCGCCCGCCGCCGCCCAATATTACGACAGCGCCTATGACGGGCCGCGCGACGATGCGCGCTATATCGACGAGCGCCCGGCGCCCGATGTCGAGCGCGTGATCGTGCGTCCCGACTATGACTATGTCGAAAAGCGCCAGCTGATCGGCAACATCAACGGGGAACGCAATCCCACCGCCTATACCATCGAGCGGCCGGTGGACTTTTCAGACCTGAACATGGCCGATGCGTCGGACCGCCGTGAATTGCGCGCCCGCATCCACGATACGGCCGAAGAGCTTTGCTACCAGCTGGACGGGCGGTTCCCGCAACTGCGCGGTGATTCCAGCGCGGACCGCGAATGCATCCGCAACGCGACCCGCAACGCCATGCGCGATGTGGGTTACGGGCCGGGCTAGGACGCATCGCAATCACGGGCAAAGGGCCGGAGCAATCCGGCCCTTTTTATTTGCAGACACCACAACGCCCCAATTGCGCGCGGAACATCTGGAGGGCGGAGCCGTTTATGGACAACGGGCTTATGCATTGATGGAGAGTTCCATGTTGAAATCATCCCTGGCCGTATTGGGCGCCGTTCTTCTGGTGGGCGCCGCATCCGCCATTCCCGCCCATGCCGATGTCCACCAGATCGGGTCGGTGAACGTGGCGGCCGATCATTATACCGATGTCAGCTGGGAGCATTTCGAAGGGCCGGTGGAAAAGCTGCAATTCATCGCTTCGGGCGACACGGTGGACTGCGCCCATATCAGCGTGACCTATCGCGACGGCACCACTCACACGGTGTTCTCCGGCGTGCTTCCCAAGGATTCGATCGAGACCGTGACCTTCCCCGAAGGTGACAGCCGCATGCGCCATGTCGATTTCGCCTGCAAGGCCCAGAATGTCGATGGCGCGCGTATCGCCCTGTCGGCCGTCTCGGAAGGCTGGGACGACCGCCAGTGGGCGCGCCAGCCGCACGTGACGACGTATGAGAGCGGCGTGGTTATTTCCCGCTAGGACCGACCCCAAAAGAAAAAGGCCCGGTCGCGAGACCGGGCCTTTTGATTTGGAGAGGACGGCAATCACCGGTATTCGCGCAACCCGTTGAAGAATGAATCGATCGCGCCCTGGGCGTTGATCGAATTGGAATTGTTGATGGTGTTGGAGTTGTTGCTGGAATTGTCGATGTTGTTTTCGTTGCTGTTGCCGTTGTTGTTCTCGTTGCCATTGTTGTTCTGGTTCGAGCCGCCGCCATTATTGCTTCCGCCGCCGCCGCCCCAGCTTCCACCGCCACCGCTGCTGTGGCCACCCCAGGTGCCGCCCTGGCCGTGATCGCTGCCCGATGCGCCGCCCATGCGGCCATTGAAGATGTTGGTGGTGCGGATGTTGATCGACTTGTTGACGTTGATGTTGGTGGAATTGTCGATGTACCGGGAATTGTCGATGTTGGTCTGCGCATTGATGTTGGTCGAACGGTCGATGTTGGTGGTGACATTGACCGGGCTATAGACCGTCAGCCGCTTATTGACGTTGATGTTGGTGGCGCGGTTGATGTTGTTGGTGATGTTGGTGTTGTTGTTGAATACGTTCAGCTTCTGGCCACCGCCGAAATTCTTGCAGTTCAGCGCCCCCAGGCGGTTCGACACATTGCCGACATTGACGCTGCGCATCCCGCCCATGTGCATGCCGCCGGACATGCCGCCGGCCTGGGCCGCGACGATGGTCGTCATCAATCCGGCGCCGGTGAAGACGCAGGCAAGCAGGTTCTTTCGCGTGAGCATGGTGGCTCCCCCGATATCTAGGATCTCGGGTCCACCGCTTCAGGAACCGTGCCATCGAAAGGGCGGCGGTCCTTAGGTTAATTGGTTCGAAGTGACACAAGCCGCCGCGCCGGCCGCATCGGCGGCGCCGATTCCGGGACGATTAGCGGAGATACGGTTCGACCTTGCCCTTATACTTCACGGTCATGGCGTTGCCGTTGCGGTCCACCGTCTTGCCCACGGCCAGGCGCACCCAGCCCTCGCTGACGCAATACTCTTCGACATTGTTGCGGTCCACGCCGTTGAACTTCACGCCCACGCCCCGCTCAAGCAGCTCGGGATTGTGATGCGGGCTGGACGGATTGGTGGACAGGCGGTCGGGCAAGGTGTCGGCGGGCTTTTCGCCGGAATTTTCGCCCGTATTTTGGTCGGTCATGGCACGGTCTTTTTGAAAGGCCCCGCTTCCTAGGCCGGAAATCTCCGGCCCTCAAGCCCCTTACGCCAGCGGGGTTGAAAACAGGACGGTTTGCCCTTCAATTCCGCCGGCCCGTCCCCACATACGGCCCACATACAACCCCGAGGGAAGACATTATGGCCTACGACATTTACGACGCCTCCATTCCGCCGCTGATCCACATGCTGGGCGGGCTTTCCACCGTCCTGTCCAAGGGCGAGGCCCATGGCGGCATCGACCCCAGCGAGGCGCGGCTGGCGCCGGACATGCTGCCGCTGAAGGCTCAGGTCTATATCGCCACCGACGGCGCCAAGGGCTGCGGTGCGCGGCTGGCGGGTGTCGAAATCCCCAAATACGAAGACACCGAAACCACCTTTGCAGAACTGAAGGCGCGGGTGGCCAAGACCATCGATTTCCTGAAGACCCTGGACCGCAAGAGCTTCACCGGTTCGGAGAACAAGGAGATCGTGCTGAAATTCCCCAGCGCTACTTTTGAGTTCAACGGTGCTGATTATGTCGGCAAGTTCGTGCTGCCCAATGTCTATTTCCACATCACCACCGCCTACGGCATCCTGCGCAACGCGGGCGTGGCGCTGACCAAGGGCGATTACTTGGGCGGCCAGAAGTAACAAAAAGGGCCCGGTGGCTTGCACCGGGCCCTTTGTTTTCAGGCGAAGAGTCTAGTTGCGATAGGGATTGTTGGGGCGGCGGTCCACATAGTTCGGGACGCCGTCATTGTCCCGGTCGCGGTCATAGCGGTTGGGCACACCGTCGCGATCGCGGTCGCCATAGCCGCGCTCGTAATAGCCGTAGCGGTCTCCATGGTCGTAATAGCGCGGCGCGCAGGCCGAGATCGCCAGGGCGGTCAGGCCAATGGCGATGAATGCCGTTTTTTTCATGCCAAGAATCATAAGAAGTCCTCCAAATTGTGACCCTCTGGAACTCATAACGTTCAGGGGGGCCTATTGGATGCTGCCGCCGGCCAGCAGAAAGATGGGAACCCGGCGCCGGGTTGGCCGTTTCTGCGCCCTCAAGCAAAAAGGCCCGGCTTGCGCCGGGCCTTCTTTGATTCCTGCAACCAATATCAGCGCACTTGCTGACGGTTAGCGTCATACTGGACCGGCTTGGACTGGGCCTGACGGTCAGCCCTGTCGAACTTGCCCAGAGTGCAGGTCTGCATGGACTGCAGCACCTGAAAGCTCTGCTCGTTCTCGCAGACCCTGGTGTCGCCGCTGTGGAGCTGCCAGGCAAACCCGTAGTATTTCAGGTCCGGGCAGTTGCCGTGCAGGTGGTTCACCAGGGTACGGCCGTCCTTCATCTTAAACACCATCGTCTTGCCGTCCTTGGACGCGTTCGAGACGATATCGCGGGTGTCGATACACATATTCGCGGCGTAAGCGGGCGCGGCCAGGGTGAGCAGCGCCGAAGCGATCACAAACAACTTCATGACTTCCTCCATGTGCCCCGCGGGTAGATTGTCTGCCGTCCGCGGGCGTGGCGCAAGTTCTACTACAACTGTAATAGACGAACAAGGGGCCATACTTGACGGAGGCCCCGACAGGGGCCAAAGGTCCCGATCCGTTGAAGAATCCCATGGAGAAGCCCGTGTCCGCAGCGCCTGAACAGGTCACCGTAACCTTGCCAGACGGCAAGGCTTTGACCTTTCCCAAGGGCGTGACCGGCGGCGAGATCGCGGCCGCCATCGGACCGGGCCTGGCCAAGGCCGCCCTGATCATCACCCTGGACGGCAAGGAATGGGACCTGTTCCGGCCCATCGAGCAGGACGCCAAGATCCGGATCATCACCCGCAAGGACCATGAGTCGCTGGAGCTGATCCGCCACGACATGGCGCATGTGCTGGCCATGGCGGTGCAGGCGCTGTATCCGGGCACCCAGGTGACCATCGGCCCGGCGATCGAGGACGGCTTCTATTACGACTTCGCGCGCGCCGAGCCGTTCACGCCCGACGATCTGCCGAAAATCGAAGAAGAAATGCGCAAGATCATCAAGGCGGGCCTGCCGACCCGCCGCGAGGTGTGGCCGCGCGACAAGGCGATCGCGCATTTCAAGGGCATCGGCGAAAGCTTCAAGGCCGAGCTGATCGCCTCCATCCCCTCGGACGAAGACGTCTCGATCTACTGGCACGGCACGTGGCACGACCTGTGCCGCGGCCCGCATTTTCGCACCACCGCCGAGATCGGCGATGCCTTCAAGCTGACCAAGATTTCCGGCGCCTATTGGCGGGGCGATGCCAAGAACGCGCAGCTTCAGCGCATCTATGGCACCGCCTGGCGCGACAAGAAGGAACTGGACGCCTATCTGACGCGGATGGAGGAAGCCGAGAAGCGCGACCACCGCAAGATCGGCAAGGAGATGGACCTGTTCCATATCCAGGAAGTCGCCACCGGGCAGATCTTCTGGCACGCCAACGGCTATACCCTGTACCGGGCGCTGGAAAACTATATCCGCCGCCAGCTGGTGCGCGCCGATTATATCGAAGTGAAGACGCCGCTGCTGCTGGACCGCAAGCTGTGGGAAGCCAGCGGCCATTGGGAAAACTACCGCGAGCACATGTTCCTGGCGGAAGTGGAAGACGAGAACCGCACCCTGGTGGTCAAGCCGATGAACTGCCCGGCGCATGTTCAGATCTTCAACGAGGGGCTCAAATCCTATCGCGAGCTGCCGATCCGCATGGCGGAGTTCGGCTCCTGCCACCGCTATGAACCGTCCGGTTCGCTGCACGGCATCATGCGGGTGCGCGGCTTTGTGCAGGACGACGCCCACATCTTCTGCACCCATGAGCAGATCACGCCTGAGACGACCTCGTTCTGCAAGCTGCTGCTGGCCTGTTACAAGGACCTGGGCTTTGAAGAGGTCCGGGTGAAGCTGGCGACGCGGCCCGAGAACCGCATTGGCAGCGATGCGGTGTGGGACCAGGCCGAAAAGGCGCTGGCGGAAGCCACCACGGCGGCCGGGCTTGAGTATCTCGTCAATCCGGGCGAAGGCGCCTTCTACGGTCCCAAGCTGGAATTTGTGTTGCGCGACTCCATCGGCCGCGACTGGCAGTGCGGCACCTTGCAGGTGGACTTCAACACCGCCGAGCGCCTTGGCGCCGGCTATATCGCCGCCGACGGGGCGCGTCATGCGCCCGTCATGCTTCACCGCGCCATCGTCGGCTCGCTGGAACGCTTCATCGGCGTCTTGATCGAACACCATGCCGGCAAGTTCCCGCTGTGGCTGGCCCCGGTGCAGGTGGCCGTCGCCACCGTGGTGGCCGATGCCGATCCCTATGCCCAGGAAGTGGTGGCGGCGCTGAAATCAGCCGGCCTTCGCGTGGTGCTGGATACCGAAAACCAGACCGTGAACTACAAGGTGCGCCAGCACAGCCTGGCCAAAACCCCCAATCTGATGGTTTTGGGCCGCAGGGAGGCCGAAAACCGCACCATTACCCTGCGAAAACTGGGGGTTGAGGGGCAGGAAAGCCTTGCGCTGGAGGCGGCGATTTCTATGCTGTCGGCCGAAGCCGTGCCGCCCGACCTTCGTTGAGCGGCCACGAGAGACCCAACCGCGCCAATGATCCGAAATGTGTTTCGCGAGGCCGGCCAAATCCCTCGCGAAGCCGTCGCTTTTTGTCGCCGGTCCGGCCGTAACAACAGGAGAGAGTCATAGTTCCCAGACGCATTCAGGGTAACGCCCCGCCGCCGGCCAAGGGTGGCCCGCGCATCAACGACGAAATCACCGCCAAGACCGTTTTCCTGATCGGCGACGACAGCCACAAGTATGGCGAGATCGGCCTGGATGAGGCGCTGGCGCTGGGCGAGGAAAAGGGTTTCGACGTGGTCGAGATTTCCCCCGACAACAAGCCGCCCGTCTGCAAGCTGATGGACTATGGCAAGTTCAAATACGAACAGCAGAAGAAGGCCAACGAGGCCCGCAAGAAGCAGAAGGTCATCGAGATCAAGGAGATCAAGATGCGCCCGACCATCGACGATCACGATTATGACGTGAAGATGCGCGCGATGAAGCGCTTCTTCGACGATGGCGACAAGGTCAAGGTCACCTTGCGCTTCCGCGGCCGCGAAATGGCCCACCAGCATCTGGGCATGGAACTGCTGACCCGCGTCCAGAAGGACACCGAAGTCTTCGCCAAGCTGGAACAGTATCCGAAGATGGAAGGCCGTCAGATGATGATGGTTCTCGCGCCGCGCTAACAGCGCGGGCGCGAGAAGCCCCGCGGTGCAGAATAAGGCACCGCATGTGCAGAACGTCGGTCGCGTCCTAGCGAACGACGGCTGCGGGGCCGGAATGGCAACAAGCTGAAATTGCGAAAACACCGCATTCGCGACAGCGGCCGACGGGGGCCAAAAGCCCGCGCGCATTGCGCGCGGGCCGGCCTTTAGCGGCGCCGCTCGCCCAAACTCGCGGCGTTCGACACTCAAATCGATCCACTGGATCGATTTGACCGGCTTCGCCGGTCGTGCCTCACGGCCGCTTCCTGCTCAGCCGTCTGGGATAGCTGCGCGAATGTCCGCTTTTGACCCAAAGCGGACATTCAAGTTATCCAAGCGCGCCCTTCTCTAGGGCTGGGGACGCAACGTTCCAACCGTGCTTGGCGGAAGAATGGGATACAAGATTTGAGGCTGATCACCGGTCAAGCTACTGAGAAAATCCGTGATTTTGTCGATCTCATCACTCTTCAGCTTAACGCCGAGCTGGCTGGTGCCCATCACCGCGACAGCTTGTCGGAGGTCCCAGGATTTTCCCGTGTGGAAATATGGCGCTGTCAGGGCGATATTGCGCAACGTTGGAACCTTGTAGACATATTTGTCGCTTGCCGTATTGGTCACCATAAAGCGACCCGTGTCGCCCGGTGGCAGAAGTTCGGCTCCCGGCTTTTCAGAGACGCCGAATGGCGCATACATACCACCGCCGATGTTGATGCCGTTGTGACAACCGGAGCAACCCTTTTCCATGAACAGGGACAGGCCTTGCCTCTGCTGGGGAGAAAGTGCCCTGGCCTGCCCCTTTAGGAACCGGTCGAACGGCGCATTCGGCGTGAGTAGCGTCGCTTCAAAGACCGCAATGGCCTTCTGGACATTTGCCAGCGTGATCGGGTCCTTGTCGTCGGGAAATGCCGCGGTGAACGGTGCCCGGTAGCCGGGTATGCTCTTTAGCTGTTCGGCTACATGGGCCTTGGGCGACGCCATCTCGACAGGGTTGATCATCGGACCACCGGCCTGCTGCTCCAGGTCCTTGGCGCGCCCATCCCAGAACTGGGCGGTATTGAATACCGAATTCAGCACGGTTGGCGCATTACGCCCACCGTGCTGCCAGCGATGGCCCAGTGACGTTGATTCAACGTCAACCCCACCGAGGCCGATGTTGTGGCACGAATTGCAGCTGATTGCGTGACTGGCCGACAGCCGCGGATCGAAGAAAAGTATCTTGCCGAGCTGAACCTTGGCTGGCGTCGCAGGATTATTCGACAGCTTCGGGGGACTCGCCGGCAAGGGCGAGAATAGCCCCCGCGCGGCAGTCAGTAGACTGTCTGTCGCCGGCAAAGGCTGAGCCTCCACGGAAGATGCGGAAAGCAGGACGACCAGTCCACTTCTAATGAGGCCGGTTTTGATCAAGGTAACCTCCGACTTTATCAGCCAAACGAATAGATTCATCCCAATTCAACTCGTGTGCATTGATCCTGATCAATGCTGCGTCGAATCCGGCGTTAGATTCGATTTGGAGGAGCCGACCTGAGGAATCGGCCAAATGTCCGCTACTGGCGCAAAGCGGTCATTTAGATTGCCAGGCCGGAATGGCTGCTCATGATCCACAGCGGACGTTCGCGGAGAGGACTGCCGCCCGGCGTTCAACCGGCCTGTGACGCCATGACGATCCGGGACTGAGCTTGCCGCTTTCCCCCGGCCCTTGACCGCCCGTAATGGGAGGAACAGGCTGGCGCCGGCTGCACTTTTCGTCCGGGGAACTGCCTTGAAGCTCGCGCTTGCTCTTTGTTGCTGTGTCTTTTCGCTCGCCGCAGCGGCGCAAACACCGCCCAGCTATGACCTGCTGCTGAAGGGCGGCCATGTCATCGATCCCAAGAACCATATCGACAAGGTGACCGACGTCGCCGTTTTGGGCGGCCGTATCGCGCGCGTCGCCGACAACATTCCGGCCTCTGCGGCGAAAAAATCGATCGACCTGAAGGGTCTGTACGTCACGCCCGGCCTCATCGACATTCATACCCATCTCTTCCCCCGCCTGGTCCTGCCGCCAGGATCGCCTCCCAGCGAAGGCATCGAACCCGACACCTTCTCCTTCCGAGGCGGGGTGACGACCATGGTCGATGCCGGCAGCACCGGCTGGAAGGAATTTCCCGAATTCAAGGAGCGCGTGATCAAGCCCTCCAAAACGCGGGTGCTGGCCTTTCTCAATATCGTGGGCGCGGGCATGGGTACCGGCAATGACGACAATGTCGCCGAGATGACCGCCAGCGAAGCCGCCCGCATGGCCCAGGCCAATCCCGGCCTGATCGTGGGATTCAAGTCCGCGCATTATGGCGGTCCGGGCTGGGAATCGGTGGACCTTGCCGTTCAGGCCGGAAACCTTGCGCATTTGCCGGTCATGGTGGATTTCGGCCGCATCACAGCGACGCGCAACATTCGCGAATTGTTCACCAATCACCTGCGCCCCGGCGACATCTTCACCCATGCTTTTTCCGGGCATCGCGAGGAAGTGCTGGAGAATGGCGCGCTCAATCCCGCCATGGAAGCCGGACGCAAGCGCGCCATCATTTTTGATGTCGGTTTCGGAAGCCTCAGTTTCTTCTGGTATGTCGCGGTCCCGGCCTACAAGGCCGGCTTCCATCCCGATTCCATCTCCAGCGACCTGCACAAGCTCAACATGAACGAGGGCATGAAGGACATGCCCAACATGATGTCGGAGCTTATGACCCTGGGGTCGTCATTGCCGGAAGTGGTGGAAATGGCGAGCTGGGCGCCCGCCAGGGAAATCCATCATCCCGAACTTGGGAATCTGGATGTCGGCGCCGAGGCGGATATTGCCGTCCTGAGCCTGGAGGCGGGGCATTTCTGGTTCACCGACTCGGTGGGCGCGCGCAAGGCCGGAACCCGCCGGCTGACGAGCGCGCTGACCCTGCGCAAAGGCGAGGTGATGTGGGACCGCGATGGGCTGGCCGCCCAGGATTGGGAGCACTTCCCTTACCGCAAAGGTCCCTTCTTCGAGTCCCGGAAGAACTAGCGGGACCTACTGCGTGCCGTTGGCGTCCTCGGCGTAATTGTGCTGCATGGTCGGGCTGCGGCATCGCATCGGCCCGGCGCGGGTCTGCCAACCCCAATCCGGTCTGCCGGCCGATCGGGCCTGTCCCGGCCCTTCTATGGCCGGGCCAATGGGACCATCACCGGTCCCGCGCGGCTGGATAACACCCTCAAGAACCTGCGCGCTTGAAAGATCTGCAATGAGCGGCCTTGCGCAAAATCCACCCGAAAAACCGTCAACCCAGTCTAGCGGGTACCGAAGAATGTCCGCTTTTGGCGCAAAGCGGACATCGGGCCGACCTGAGCTGAATGTCCGGTTTGGAGCAAAGCGGACAATCCGTTTCCGTTTCTGACCCAGAGCAGCCCCGCGTCCGATCTTGGCCACCAGGAGCTAGGCATAAGACGAAGATGTCTCCCAACCTCCGAGGTTGGCACGGCCGTTGCGAATGTCAGCCAGAACCTAATCGGTGTGCCTGTTATGCGTAAATTTTCGTTCCACATTGACACAACTTATGCCCCCGCCCGGCAACCTCGTTTGCGCAGGTTTGACCATCTTGTTGCGGGCTCAGGTAAAGTTGGAAGCGCTAACCTCGGCGATCCCATCTTCCGCGCGCTCAGTCATCTCTGGAACATTTCAATGACAGCGCGAGCGGTTTTCGGCTGATAGCATTTAGAAACTAAGCTATGGGGTTTCATTTCCTTCGAGCCTTGTAGTTTCAATGACCCGGCAGTGGGGGCCTACTGCCGGGTCGCTTATTCAAGTGGTGATTATTAGCCGCGCTGATTGTAAAATAGATTGGTGAGCGATCATGCATGAGCTGGATCTGTACTACGAAGCAATGAAGCTGCGAAAGCAGCACGGCTCGCGTGCTAGGCTCCAAGCGTCGCTCCAATCGAGCCGGGCGCTGGCGTTGGGCAATCTCAAAATGCGCGATCACTGGGACCAGATCAGAAGCGTAGTGGGTTACCTGGATCAGATAGAACAGCAAAGCGCCGCCTAAATATGGGGCGCCCCATGAAGTTATGTCCGCTTTTGGCCCAAAACGGACATTCCTCCGAATATGAGGGCAACGGGCGGGTTCTCGTGCTATTGCTACCCACCGCCATCCTGACAACCGTGCGTTGGCATGCATGGACGCTGGACCGCGCTAGCCTTGTTTTTCATGAGCTGCCGGTTCGGGGACATTCCCATGGATGATTTTGATTTTGATCCCACCGTCAGCTTTGCGGTTTGGCAGAATGCCTTTACCCCGACGGAGGTGGACCAGATCGAGGCCTATGGCGACCGGTTTGCGCCTCATGAAGCGACCGTCGCCGCCGATGCGGTGCATGATGTCCTGCGGGCAGATGTACGTGTCACCCACACAGCCGCAATCTTGCCCACAGCAGAAAGCAGCTGGATCTATGACCGGCTGCAAAGAGCGATCCGAACTCTCAACGACCGCGTCTACAAATTCGATATCAGCGGCTTTTCTGAACCCTTCCAGTATTCCGTTTATCACGCCAGCGAGAGAGGCCACTACGACTGGCATGTGGATCAGGGAAAGCTGAAGACGCCGCGCAAGCTATCGGTTTCGGTGCAACTCACCGATCCATCTAACTATGAAGGCTGTGATCTGCAATTCCATGCCGGCAAACAGATCGAGACCGGAGTGCGCGACCGGGGAGCCGTGATAGCCTTTCCCTCCTATATCCTGCACCGGGTGACACCTTGCACCAGGGGTACGCGCAAGGCTCTGGTAGCCTGGACCACCGGACAGCACTTTAAGTGAGTTTGTCACACTGCGGCTTAGACTGCAGAGTGAACCTGCTGCGGCTCGCCTGCCGGTTCAGGAGTGAAGAAACGCCCGGGACTGCCTAGGCGGGCCGCGTCTCCCATCACGAGCAGGCGCCTCAAATTTGCCCGTGTTGGTTCAGATCGGGTTCATCCAGCAATTGTCATCTTTGCGTCCTGGGCCAGCCTCTTAACAATGGTCCAACGAAGGATTCGGCGATGATGAACTTCAAACTGAATGCCGCCCTAACGGCAATTGCTCTTGGCACCGCGACCACGGGAGCCGCCTTTTTTCTGGCGCCAACCGCCCAGGCCGCCACTGTCAGCGCGCATGTCGGCCCGCTCCTGAAGGAAGCCCAGAGCTTGGCCGCCGCCGGCAACTATTCCGCCGCGATGGGCAAGATCCGGGAAGCCGAAAGCGCACCCAGCAAGACCAGCGACGACAACGCCATCATCAACCAGATGAAGCAGTATATCGGCGTGAAGTCGGGCGATGCCTCGATTGGCGGCGCCGCCGGCGCCAAGGCCAGGTTCGCCAACGACTATAATGCCGGCAAGTTCAGAGACGTGATCGCCGACGCCGAACTGCTGCGCAAATACAATGCGTTCGACGCCCAGTCGCAGTTGATCGTCGGCCAGGCCTATTACAGGTCGGGCGACTATGCCGGCTGCGTGCGCTACACCAAGACCCTTGGCGGCAGCGATACCGCGCTGGAACTGCAGGCGCGCTGCGCCTATGAAATCGGCGACGAAGCCACCCAGCATTCGGCGCTGGAA
>Ga0255338_1003696_pt1 | contig 17663 bp, 15 predicted proteins | sample MeOH1_35cm_T4_19_FD_203715 | JGI IMG/M metagenome (GOLD analysis project Ga0255338, IMG submission 203715) | Sandy soil microbial communities from University of British Columbia, Vancouver, Canada - MeOH1_35cm_T4_195 | ecosystem: Engineered > Artificial ecosystem > Sand microcosm > Unclassified ...
AGCGAATATGCGGCGGGCAACCGGGCGAAGCTCGTTCGCTACGACCGGAACACGGGTAAGCAGGTCGAATATAACATCAAGCTCTCCAGCCTGCTCAAGAATGGCGATTCGAGCGCCAATGTGCGGCTGGAGCCGGGCGACGTGATCATCATCCCCGAGAGCATGTTCTAGGGGGCGCCGGGGGGATGAACGGCCTTTACGACGAGATCAGGATCGCGATCCACGCGGTCTGGACGCGGCGCTGGCTGGCGCTTGCGGTCGCCTGGGCGATCGCGGTGGTCGGCTGGCTGTTCGTGTCCCAGATTCCGAACAGCTATGAATCGCGCGCGCGGGTGTTCGTACAGATGCAGACCGTGCTGCCAAGCGCCGTCGGCATCACCGCGGCCGACCAGCAGAAGGACATCGATACCGTCCGCCAGACGCTGACCTCGGCGGTCAATCTCGAAAAGGTCGTGCGCGGTACCGATCTCGCCAACACGGTTTCCAACGACCGCGACGTGGCGGACCGGGTCGCCGGGCTGCAGAAGGCGATCAAGATCACCGCGCAGCAGGACAATCTGTTCGAGATCGTGGTGACGGGATCCAGCCCCAAGGTGGCGCGGCAGGTCGTGCAGAAGCTGATCGACATCTTCGTCGAGCAGAACCTGGCGGGCGACCGGGACGAAACGACCCAGTCGCTGTCCTTTCTCGATGCCCAGCTGGCGCAGCGCCAGAAGCAGCTGCAGGATGCCGAGGCGAAGCGCGCGGATTTCCAGAACCGCTACCTCGGCTCGCTGCCGGGCTCCGGCTCGCTGACCGACCGGATGGGCGCTGCGCGCACGCAGATGGCGCAGGTCGACAGCGACCTCGCCGCCGCGCAATCGAGCCTGGCCGCGCTGAGCGGCCAGATGGCCGGAACGCCGGCAACGGTTGCGGGCGGCGTCGCGACGAGCGGCCCGGCCCGGGCCCGGCTCGCGGCGATCCAGGGCCAGCTCGGCGAAGCGCGCGCGCGCGGCTATACCGAAAATCATCCCGACGTGATCGCGCTGAGGAACCAGCTGGCGGCGGCGCAGGCAGCGGCCCGCAACGAGCCGGCGAGCGCCGGGGGCGGCGCGAACAACCCGCTCTATCTGTCGCTCAAGTCGATGCAGGCGGACAAGCAGGCGACCGTTGCCGCGCTGACCATGCGCAAGAACCAGCTCCAGTCCGATCTCGACCAGATCAACGCCAAGCTCGCGGGCGACCCGGCGGTCGCCGCCGAGCAGTCGCAGATCGAGAACGACTATCAGGTGCTGAAGGACCAATATAGCAAGCTGCTGGCCGATCGCGAGGCGATCAAGCTGCGCGGCCAGGCCCAGACCCAGACCGATTCGATCAAGTTCAGCGTGATCGATCCACCGAGCGCGCCACGCGTGCCGACCTCACCCAATCGGCCGATGCTGCTGACCGGCGTGCTGCTGGCCGGCATCTGCGGCGGAATCGGCGCAGCCTTCGCGATGGGGCAGCTGCGGACCACCTTCGCGACGGCGGGGCGGCTCGAACGCGCGACCGGCATGCCGGTGATCGGATCGATCGGCGAGATGGTGACCCGCGCGCAGATCGCCTCGCGGCGGCGCAAGCTGGCCTATTTCGGGGGCGGTGCCGGCGCGCTGGCGCTGGCCTATGTCGCCCTGCTCGGCGTCGAGATGCTACAACGGGGACTGGCGGCATGAACGACCTCACGCCCCGCAAGAAGGCCGGATCGCTGCTCGAGCGCGCGGCCGAGATCTATGATTTCGGCGCGCAGCTGCGCGGGCAGCCGGCACCGGAAGCGGTTCGCCCCGAGCCGCTGCCGATCCGCGCGCCCGTCGCGGCGCCGGCACCGCTGCCCGAGCCCGCGTCGCGCCCGACCGCCGGGACGAGCCGCACCGGCACCGGCGTGGCGATCGACCGGGCGCTGCTCACCGAACAGGGACTGCTCGTGCCCGGTGCGCCGATCGGCGCGCTGGTCGAGGAGTTCCGGCAGGTGAAGCGCCAGCTGCTCCAGACCGCGCGCGCGGTGAAGGCAAGCGATGGCGACCGCTCGCGCACCGTGCTGGTCTGCTCGGCCAAGCCCAATGACGGGAAGACCTACTGCGCGATCAACCTCGCCATCGCGATGGCGGCGGAGCGCGATGTCGAGGTGCTGCTGGTCGATGCCGATTTCGCCAAGCCCGACGTGATGAAGCGGCTGGGCCTGAAGGACGGGCCGGGCCTGCTCGATGCGCTGGCCGACCCGCAGGTCGATATCGAGGCGTGCGTGATCCGCACCGATATCCCGCAGCTGAGCCTGTTGCCGGCCGGGACCAAATCCAACACCGACACCGAATTGCTCGCGAGCAAGCGGACCGGCGAGATCATCGCCGCGCTGCTGGCGGCCGATCCGAAGCGGCTGGTGATCTTCGATTCGCCCCCGGTGCTCGCGGCATCGCCGGCGTCGGTTCTGGCGACTCATGCCGGGCAGGTGATGCTCGTGGTCCGCGCCGACCGCACCAGCGAGGGCGACCTGCGCGAAGCGGTCGCGCAGCTCGACGGGTGCGAGCATATCCAGCTGGTGCTGAACGCCGTGTCGTTCGCGCCGGGCGGCCGCCGGTTCGGCAGCTATTACGGCCAGGAGGACGCGGCATGACGCGGGCGCTCATCATCGGCGCGGGCATCGGCGCCGTGCTTCTCGCTGCGCCGGCGGGCGCCGAGCAGGGCGAGCGGCACAAGTCGATCGCGCCCTATATCGAGATCGGCCAGGTGCTGACCTCGGACCTGCAGACGGGTGACGTCCTGACCTACTCGACCGTCGCGGCGGGGATCGATGCCTCGATCCAGACCAGGCGGACCCAGGTGCAGGTCAGCTATCGCTACGAGCGGCGCATTTCGTGGGACAAGAAGGTCGGCGACGACGATGTCCATAGCGGGCTCGCGCGCGCCGCGGTGAAGGTCGCGCCGGGCTTCAGCGTGGAAGGCGGCGCGATCGCGACGCGCGCCCGGTCCGATATCCGCGGCGCGGCGCCTGGCGTGCTCGCCGGCAATGTCGACAATATCGCCCAGGTCTATTCGGCCTATGCCGGCCCGACGCTGGCCACTCATGTCGGCCCGGTGAGCGTCGGCGCAAGCTACCGCTTCGGCTATACCAAGGTCGAGGCGCCGGGGGCCACCGGCGTGGCGGCGGGAAGCCCCAAGCTCGACGTCTTCGATCATTCGACCAGCCATATCGCGCAGGCCACGGCCGGGGTGAAGGCCGGCACGGTGCTGCCCGTCGGGGTGACGGTGAGCGCCGCCTATGAGCGCGAGGACGCCAGCCAGCTCGACCAGCGCTACGAGGGAAAATATGCCCGCGGCGACCTGGTGCTGCCGGTGACCCCGACGGTCGCGCTGACTGCGGGTGCCGGCTATGAGAAGATCACGGTCAGCCAGCGCGACCCGATCGTCGATGCGGGCGGCATTCCCGTCACCGACGCGGCGGGCCGCTTCCAGACCGACCCGGCCTCGCCGCGGCGCATCGCCTATGAGACCGACGGGCTGATCTACGACGCGGGCGTGGTCTGGCGGCCGTCGCCACGCACGACGCTCCAGGCGCGGGTCGGCCGGCGCTATGGCGGGATGACCTATACCGGCTCGCTCAGCTATGCGGCATCGCGCTCCGTCGGCGTGCAGATCGGCGTGTATGACAGCGTCGAGACGTTCGGGCGCCAGCTGCGCGACGGCATCGCGAGCCTGCCGACGAGCTTCCTCGACCAGCGCGATGCGTTCGGCCAGCAATTCTCCGGCTGCACCTATGGCACGTCGAGCACGGCGGCGGGCGGATGCCTTAATGGCGTGTTCCAGTCGATCGCCAGCTCGAGCTACCGCGCGCGCGGGGTCGATGCGGTGCTCGCGGCCAATCGCGGCGGGCTCCATTTCGGGGTCGGCGCAGGCTATGCCAACCGGCGCTTCTTCTCGCCCGGCGGCACCGGCTTTGTGGTCAATGGCATGACTGACGAGAGCTATTATGGCCAGGCGTTCGTCTCCGCCGCGATCGACCGGAATTCGGGCGTGACCGGGACGGTGTTCGCCAATTATTTCGAGAGCGGGATCGCGAATGCGCCGGGCGTGCTCGGCACCGGGGCGACCGGCCTTTATTATCATAATTTCGGGCGGATCGGGACGACCGCATCGCTCGGGATCTATCAGTTCAGTGAGAAGGGCACGGACGATCAGGTTTCCGGATCGGCCCAGCTCGGAATGCGCTATCAATTCTGAAACCCGTCGGGCGGTAAGCCCGGCGCGAGGACGGTGACGATGTACGACGACCATTATGGATTGAGCGGCCGGCCGTTCCAGCTGACGCCCGATCCGCGTTTCTGGTACGATACCGCCACGCACCGCAAGGCGATGGCCTATCTCGGCTATGGGCTTGCCCAGGGCGAGGGCTTCATCGTCATCACCGGCGATGTCGGCGCCGGCAAGACGACGCTGGTGGGCCATCTGATGGCGACGATCGACCGCGAGCGGTTGCATGCGATCAAGCTCGTCTCGACCCAGATCGAGGCGGAGGATCTGCTGCGCATGGTCGCGGGCGGGCTCGAGCTCGAAACCGTGGGCATGACCAAGTCGCAGCTGCTGAGCGCGATCGAGCGCGGGCTGCACGCGATGGCGCGGAGCGGCCGGCGTACGCTGCTGATCGTCGACGAGGCGCAGGCGCTGCCCGTTTCGGCGCTCGAAGAGCTGCGCATGCTCTCCAATTTCCAGGCGGGCGGCCACGCCCTGCTGCAGATCTTCCTGCTCGGCCAGCCCGAGTTTCGCGAGCGGCTGCACGGATCCGAGCGACTGGAGCAGCTGCGCCAGCGCGTGATCGCCATGCATCATCTCGACCCGATGGGCCCCGAGGAAGTCGAGCCCTATATGCTCCATCGCCTGTCGGTGGTCGGCTGGGAGGGGCGTCCGCGCTTCACGCCGGATGCCTTCCAGGCGCTGTTCCAGGGCTCGGACGGCGTGCCGCGGCGGCTGAACCAGCTGGCCGGGCGGGTGCTGCTGTTCGGGGCGATCGAGCAGGTCGACACGATCGACGCACGCGTGGTGCGGGCCGTGATCGACGATATCGCGGGCGATTCGCCCGCGCCGAAGCCGGTGGTCCAGCCCGAGCCGGCACCGCCACCGCCGATGCCGGCGCCGGCGCCGAGCGTGGCGGCACCTTATGAGCCGAGGCCGATCCGGCCGCCGCGCGAGGAAGCGCCCGTTGCGGCGGCAGCCGGCAATGACGCGCTCCAGGCGCGCATCGCGGCGCTCGAGGCGCGGGTCGAGGACCTGGACGCCGCGCTGCGGCGCGTCCTGACGCTGCTGGTCGACTGGGTCGAGGGCGAAGAGCGGATCGACGCAGCGTCGATTCGTTCGGTCGGCCGGTAGGCGCGATGCGCAACGCCCTGTCCGTCGATGTCGAGGACTGGTTCCAGGTCGGGGCCTTCGAGACGGTAATCGACAAGGCCGACTGGGATTCGCTGGCGCCGCGCGTCGAGCGCAACACCGATGCCGTGCTCGCGCTGTTCGGCGAAAGCGGCGTGAAGGCGACGTTCTTCACGCTGGGCTGGGTGGCCAAGCGCTACCCCGCCCTGATCCGCCGGATCGTCGAGCAGGGCCATGAACTGGCGAGCCATGGCTGGGACCATCAGCGCGTCTTCACCATGGACGCCGCCCTGTTCCGCGCCGACCTGTCGCGCGCCCGCCACACGCTGGAGGATGCCGCGGGGGTCGCCGTGACGGGCTATCGCGCGCCGAGCTTCTCGATCGACCAGCGGACGCCCTGGGCCCATGCGGTGCTCGCCGAGGCCGGCTACGCCTATTCGTCGAGCGTCGCACCGCTTCAGCACGACCATTATGGCTGGCCCGAGGCGCCGCGCTTCGCCTTCCGGCCCCTCGCGGATTCGGACCTGGTCGAGGTGCCGGTGACGGTCGCCGACCTCGCCGGGCACAGGCTTGCGACGGGGGGCGGCTTCTTCCGGCTGTTTCCGGCGGCGCTGACCAATTACGCGATCCGCCAGGTCGAAGGGGCAGGGCAGCCCGCCATCTTCTATTTCCACCCCTGGGAGATCGACCCGGGCCAGCCGCGCGTCACGAACGCGCCGGTGAAGTCCAGGCTGCGCCACTACAGCCGGCTGGGCGCGATGGCGGGAAAGCTGCGCACGCTGATCAGGCGCCATGACTGGGGCCGGATGGACGCCGTGGTCGCGGCGGCCCGCCCGGGGATCGCATGAACATGCCGCTGGTCTCGGCGCCGCTGGGGCTGCGCGCAGTCGACCTGCGCGACGCCGGCGAGCGGGCACGGCTCGACGCGTTCGTGCGCGCTCACCCGGAGGGGACGCCGTTCCACCTGTCTGCCTGGGGCGCAGCGGTTGCCGAGGGGTGCGGCCAGCGCAGCCATATGATCGTCGCAGAGCGTGCCGACGGTTCGCTGGCCGGGATGCTGCCGCTGACCGAAATTCGCTCGCGGCTGTTCGGCGCGGCGCTCGTCTCGAACGGGTTCGCGGTGGATGGCGGGATCCTTGCCGAGGCCGACGCTGCAATCAGGCCATTGGGGGAGGCGGCCTGGGCGCTTGCCGAGAAGCTCGGCTGCCCGACGCTGGAGATGCGGGGCGGGCCCGTCGAAGGGCCGGAATGGACCCTGGACGACCAGACCTATCTCGGCTTCGTGCGGCCGCTCGCCGCGTCGGACGAGGCGGAGCTTGCGGCGATTCCGCGCAAGCAGCGCGCCGAGGTCCGCAAGGCGCTCGACAAGGACCTCGCCATCGTGACGGGCCGTCATCAGACCGACGCGCGCGACCATTATGCGATCTATGCCGAATCGGTCCGCAACCTGGGCACGCCGGTGTTTCCGGCGAGGCTGTTCCGCGCGGCTTTACGGGAATTTGGCGACTCAGCGGATATCCTGACGGTTCGGTCGGAGGGAAAGCCGGTGGCGAGCGTGCTGAGCCTGTACATGAATGGGACCGTCTACCCTTATTGGGGTGGCGGAACCCATGCCGCCCGTGCGCTGCGCGCCAATGACCGGATGTATTTCGCCCTGATGTCCCACGCGCGGGAACGCGGTTGCACGCATTTCGATTTCGGGCGGTCAAAGGCCGGCACGGGACCCGCAGCGTTCAAGAAGAACTGGGGTTTCCAGGGCGTGCCGCTCCTGTATGCTAAGCGTGCGGGGGTCGGGGGAGTTCCGCGCGAAATCAATCCTCTGGACCCGCGTTATCGGCTCAAGATCGAAGCGTGGAAGAAGCTGCCGCTGTGGGCGGCAAACCGGATTGGCCCGCTTATTTCCAAGGGACTCGGCTAATGGGCGACATCCTGTTTCTGGCGCATCGCGTGCCGTATCCGCCCGACCGCGGCGACAAGATTCGCGGCTATAACGTGCTGAAGTTCCTGTCGGCACGCAAGCGCGTGCACCTGATCGCCTTCGCCGACGACACCCGCGACATGAAGAGCAAGAGCGGCCTGTCGAAATTCACCGGAAACCGATCGATCATCTGGCGCTCCAAGCCGCGCGCAGTCGCGGCGCTCGAGGCGTTCTTCTCGCGCAAGCCGGTCTCGCTCACGGCGTTCGAGAACCGGCCGTTGCGCGAGGCAGTGGACAATATCCTCGGCCGGCATTCGATCGACACGATCTACGTCTTCTCCAGCCAGATGGCGCAATATCTTCCCGCGCGGCCGCGGCAGCGCGTCATCATGGATTTCTGCGACATGGATTCGGCGAAATTCGCTTCCTATGCGAAATCCGCCACCGGCCCGATGGCATGGTTCATGAAGCGCGAGGCGAAGCTGCTGTTCGCGCACGAGCGTGCAGTCGCGCAGCGCGCCGATGCGAGCCTGTTCGTAAGCGAGGCCGAGGCGGACTTATTCCGATCGAAGACCGGGGCCGAGCGGGTGCATGTCGTCGAAAACGGCATCGATACCGAGTTTTTCGACCCGACTGCCCAGTTCAAGCGGATCGACACGACCGGCGCGCTGATCGTCTTCACCGGCCAGATGGACTATCGCCCGAATATCGAGGCGGTGACGTGGTTCGTCGAGACGATCCTGCCCCATATCCAGGTCAGGCATCCCCATGCGCGCTTCGCGATTGTCGGGCGCAATCCGCCGGACAGCGTCAAGGCGCTGACGAAGCAGCCGGGCGTGATCGTGACGGGTGAAGTGGCCGATGTGCGCGGCTGGATCGCCGCGGCTTCGGTCGTGGTGGCGCCGCTCAAGCTGGCGCGGGGCGTGCAGAACAAGGTGCTTGAAGCGATGGCAATGGCGCGCCCGGTGGTCGCCTCGACCGCCGCGGCGCAGGGGATCGATCATGGCGGCACGATCCGCGTCGGCGGCACCGTCGGCGAGATCGCCGAGGAAGTGATTGCCGTGCTCGACGATCCTGCGGGCAGCAACGCGATGGGCCGGGAAGCCCGCGCGCAGGTTCAGCGCCGGTACAGCTGGGATGCATGCCTTGCACCACTCGATGCGATCCTCGGGATCCGGGTGAAGGCGCCGCCGCGGAAGTCAGCGGCGTGACGATCGCCTTCCCGGCGGCCGATTTCTCCGCCGGGACGAGTACCGGCGGCTTCGACGCACGGTGGCGGCGCCATGCCGCGATCCTTGGCGGGGTCGTGATCGCGCTGCTGCTCCTGTTCCGTACGGACGTGGCCGGACTTGCGCGAATCTGGTGGACGAGCACCACCTTCGGGCATTGCCTGTTCATCGGCCCGGTGATCGCGTGGCTGATTTGGAATCGGCGCGTGGATCTCGCCCGGGTCGCGCCCGTGGCGTGGTGGCCCGGCCTGGCGCTGGTCGCGCTGGGCGGCTTTGGCTGGCTGCTTGGCGATGCGGCGAGCGTGGCGCTGGCGCGGCATCTCGGCCTGGTGCTGATGGTGCAGGGTGCGGTCGTCACGATCCTGGGGCCGAATGTCGCCCGCGCGCTGCTCTTTCCGCTCTGCTACGCTCTTTTTCTGGTGCCGTTCGGCGAGGGGCTGGAGGGGCCGCTGCAGACCGCCACGGTCGCCATGACGATGCCGCTGCTCCACCTGTTCGGGGTGCCGGCGCATGTCGACGGCGTGCTGATCACCATCCCCAATGGCTATTTCGAGGTGGCCGAGGCCTGTTCCGGCGCCAAGTTCGTGATCGCGATGATCGCCTATGGCGCGCTGGTGGCGAATGTCTGCTTCACCTCGTGGTGGCGGCGCGCGATCTTCATGGTGGTGGCGCTGGTCGTTCCCGTGATCGCCAACGGCCTGCGCGCATTCGGAACGATCTACGCCGCGCACCTGACCTCGGTCGCGCGGGCGACCGGCATGGACCATATCGTCTATGGCTGGATCTTCTTCGGCGTGGTGATGGCGGCGGTGCTTGCGATCGGCTGGCGCTGGTTCGACCGGGCACCGGATGCGCCGGTCTTCGATCCGGCAATGCTGCAGGTCGCGCCGAAGCGTCGGATCGACGCGCTGGTCGCGGCGGCACTGGTGCTGACGGTTGCCGCGATCTTCCCGGCCTGGTCGTCTGCGATAGCGGGGCGGGCGCAGACGCTGCCCGCGTCGATTGTGCTGCCCGATGTCCCCGGCTGGCGGCGCGCACCGATGAGCGTTCGGGCACCCTGGTCGCCCTGGTATCCGGGCGCCGATCATTATCTGATCGGGCGGTACGAGAACGCGTCGGGCGACATGGTCGACCTCGCTATCGCCGTCTATGGCAGCCAGCATGAAGGCAAGGAACTGGTGTCGTTCGGGGTTGGACCGCTCCGAGAGGATGATGTGTGGGTACGCGTCGACGATCTGCCCGACCTGGACGGCGGTGCAGCGATGCGCGTGACGGCACCGGGGCCGGTCGAACGCCAGATCGTGACATGGTACCGGATCGGCGATGTGGTGACGCATAGCGAACGGGCAGTGAAGCTCGAGACGCTGAAGGCGAAGCTGCTCGGCGGCCCGCAGCGCGCCGTTGCGGTGCACCTGTCGGCCGAGGCCATCGACGGACATGACCCGCACGCCGCGATCGAGCGATTCGCCCGGGCGCTTGGGCCGATCGACCAGCTCGCGGACCGCAGCGCCGGGATGCGCTGATGTGCGGCATCGCCGGGATCTTCTATCCCGCCACTCCCAAGCCGGTCGATCCGTCGCGCATCGAGGCGATGGCAAATGCGCAGGCGCATCGCGGGCCTGACGGCTCGGGCGTGTGGACGGCGCCGGGCGTCGGGCTGGGGCATCGCCGGCTGTCGATCATCGATGTCGCTGGCAGCCCGCAGCCGATGGCGAGCGCGGACGGCGCCCTGACCGTGACCTATAATGGCGAGATCTATAATTTCGCCGAGCTGCGCGCCGAGCTCCAGGCGCGGGGCGCGGTATTCGTCACCAAGGGCGATACCGAGGTGCTGCTGCACGGCTGGGCTGCCTGGGGCCCGGCGATGCTCGATCGGCTGAACGGGATGTTCGCCTTCGCGCTGCACGATGCGCGTCGGCAGAGCCTGTTCCTGGCGCGCGACCGGCTCGGCGTGAAGCCGCTCCATTATGTAGAGCTGTCCGACGGCGCGGTCGCCTTCGCCTCCGAGCTCAAGGGATTGCTGGCCCACCCGCTGTTGCGGCGTGCACCCGATATCAGCGCGGTCGAGGACTATATGGCGTTCGGCTATGTACCGGACGACACCTGCCTGATCGCAGGGGTGAAGAAGCTGCCTGCAGGTCATGCGCTGCTGCTGGAGCGGGGCAAGGCGGTTCCCGTGCCCTCGCGCTGGTGGGATGTCGACTTCACGCGCCGCGCGAGCGGGAGCCAGAAGGCGCTCGAGGAGGAACTGGTCGCGCGGTTGCGCGAGGCGGTCACGTCGCGGATGGTGGCGGACGTGCCCCTCGGGGCGTTCCTGTCGGGCGGTGTCGACAGTTCGGCCGTCGTGGCCTTCATGGCGGAAGCGTCGAAGCGCGCGGTGAAGACCTGCACGATCGGCTTCGATGCGGCTGGGCTGGACGAACGCGCCTATGCCGACCAGATCGCCGCACGCTTCGCGACCGATCATCGCGAGCGTGTCGTCGCGGCGGACGATTTCGCATTGATCGAGACGCTTGTCGCCGCGTTCGACGAGCCGTTTGCCGATGCGTCGGCGCTCGCGACCTACAGGGTCTGCGAGCTGGCGCGCGAAAGCGTGACGGTTGCCTTGTCCGGCGACGGCGCCGACGAGGCGTTCGCGGGCTATCGCCGCTACAAGTTCCAGGCGATCGAGGAGCGGGTGAGGGGATTGCTCCCTGCCACGATGCGATCGAACGTGTTCGGGACGCTCGGCCGCTTCTATCCCAAGGCGGATTGGGCGCCGCGCGTCTTTCGCGCCAAGACGACGCTGCTCGCGCTCGCAGAAGACGGTGCCGAGGCCTATGCCCGATCAGTCGGCGTGACGACACCGGCGTTGCGGGCCCGGCTGCTCACGCCCGAGGCACGTCGCGCGCTGGACGGCCATCGCCCCGAGGACCGCTATGTCCGCAGCATGCGTGATGCGCCGGCCCGCGACGCCCTCGACCGGGCGCAATATGCCGATTTCCAGCACTGGCTGCCCGGCGACATCCTGACCAAGGCGGACCGTACCAGCATGGCGGTGAGCCTGGAGGCGCGAGAGCCGCTGCTCGACTATCGCCTGGTCGAATTTGCCGCCTCGCTCCCTGCGTCGATGCGATTGCGCGGCGGGCAGGGCAAATGGCTGATGAAGAAGGCGATGGAGCGCTACCTGCCGCGCAACGTGCTGTACCGGCCCAAGATGGGCTTCGTGACCCCGATCAGCGCCTGGTTCCGCGGTCCGCTGGCGGACGAGGCTGCGCGCCTCGCCAAATCACGCATCCTGACCGGCAGCGGGTGGTTCGATCCGCACGCGATCGAGCAGATCGCGGCGGATCATCGCGCCGGCCGCGCGGAGCATGGCCGGACGCTGTGGCAATTGATCATGCTCGAACGATCGATGGCGCGCCTGTTCTGATCGGGCGAGGCTGCCGCCGGCGTTGCGCGTTCAGAAGACGGCTATCGCCGCGTGCAGGGTGAGCGCGATCAGGCACAAGGTGGCGAGCACGAAGATCGAGAAGCGGATGATCACCCGGTTGACGGTCGCCTGGACAAGCGAATGGACGACGCGCAGGCCGACATAGGCCCAGGCGATGGTGAGGTTCACGCCGCCGCCCTGCCCGAGCAGCGCAAGGACCAGCGCGACCGCGTAGAACAGCGTCGGCTGCTCCATCAGGTGATTGTAATTGTCCGCCGGCCATTGCGCCTTGGGCGGAATGATCGCCTTCAGGTCGGCGCCGCTGCCGCCCACCAGGTTCATCGTATCGATCCTGGCAGCGCTCATGGCCGGGATGCGCGTCGCGTACATCCAGAGCCACATCACGAGGCTCCAGGCGATCAAGGCGACGATCGGCGCGAGGATCGGGCTGTGTTCGGTCATGTCGGCAACTCCCCCTATATTATCCAGGGGAAGCTGCCTCAATCATGACGGGAGTGCAACGTCAGTCGAAGCTGGCACCCCAGCGACGCTTGGCGCGGTTCTTCCACAGGCCGCGATGATAGGCGTCCGATGCCAGCAGGGGCATCACGCTGCCAGCCTCGGCGAACACCATCTGCTCGATGCCGGTGTTGACCTTGCCCCAGCTCGCGGCCTCCTGCAGCGTCGAGGACGAGCAGGCGCCGTCGCGCACGTCGGCGACGGTGATCTGGACCGCATATTTGTGGACCTGGACATCGTCGTGGCCGAGAATCTCGGCGCAGACCACGGTATCCTGGATGAAGTTCTTGGGCACGCCGCCGCCGATCATCAGCAGGCCGGTGGTACCCGCCTTGATCTTGATGTCGGTCAGTTCGCGGAAGTCGGCGATGGCGTCGAGCACCATGTACGGCTTGCCTTCCTTGGCGCGGTCGACCTGGTGCTTGACGAGGCCGAAGCCGGCCGAGCTGTCGACAAAGGCGGGGCAGAAGATCGGCACGTCATGCTCGTAGGCGAGCTTGACCAGGCTGTTGTCCTTCTTGCCGTTCTCGACGAGATACTTGCCCATCGCGCGGATGAACTCACGGCTCGAATAGGGGCGCGGTTCCAGGCCGTTCGCGATCTCGTAGATCGTGTGGTCGCAATCCTGGAGTTGCTCCTCGTCGATATAGGTATCGTAGATGCGGTCGATCAGCAGTGAGCGCAGGGTATCGTCGTCCGGCACTTCGAGCGCCTGATAATGCTTGTGGCCAAGGCCCTCGAAGAAATCCATGTCGACGATCGACGCGCCGGTCGCGACGACGCCATCGACCATGTTGTTGCGCAGCAATTCGGCATAGAGATCCATGCAGCCACCGGCGGAGGTGGAGCCCGCGATCACCAGGAAGATGGTGCAGTCGGGATCGGCCAGCATCTGGTTGTAGATGTCGGTCGCGCGGCCGAGATCGCGGCTGGTGAAGCTCATCTTCTTCATCGCGTCCACGATCGGGCGCGCGTCGAACTTGGTGATGTCGATATGCTCGACCTGGGTCGAGAGCAGCTCGGCCTTGCGGGTGTCGTTGATGGCTTCGGTCATTGGTTGCTCCATGAATTCCCCTGCCGCTCGCGGGAGGGGGCCAGGGGAGGGCATGTCGCCGCAACCCCAATGAATACAGGCCCTCCCCCGGCCCCTCCCGCATTGCGGGAGGGGGGAGGAAGAGCAGTAGCTGTTGCTAGTTACAGTGTAACGACGTTCGAAGCGACCTCGCGCTCCTCGCCGGTGTACAGCGAGGCCATCGGCTCGTCGGAGACGATCACCGTCTCGTCCGATCCGAAGCCGTTGAACGCCGTGCGCATCGCGCAGCCATAGGCGCCGAGCATGCCGATCTCGATATAGTCGCCGGCGCGCACATCCGCAGGCAGCATGAACGGGCCCGCCATGTGATCCATGTCGTCGCAGGTGGGACCGTAGAAGCTGAACTCCATCAGCTTGGCCCGGCTGTCCGGCTCGCGCAGCAACTCGACCGGGAAGCGCCAGCCGATATGTGCCGCGTCGAACAGCGCGCCATAGGCACCGTCGTTGATGTACAGTTCGTCGCCACGGCGCCGCTCGACGCGCACGACCAGCGAGCTGTACTCGGCGCACAGCGCGCGGCCCGGCTCGCACCACAGCTCGGACGAATAGCTGACCGGCAGGCTTTCGAAGGCGCGGTGGATCGTCTCGAAATAGCGATCGAGCGGCGGGGGCTCCATCCCCGGATAGGTCGACGGGAAGCCGCCGCCCACGTCGATGACGTCGACGGTCACCGCCGCATCGACGATCGCCGCGCGGACACGCTCCATGGCGTTGGCATAGGCTTCGGGCGTCATCGCCTGCGAGCCGACATGGAAGCAGATGCCGAGCGCATCGGCCGCCTGGCGGGCCGCGAACAGCAGTGCCTTGGTCTCACCCGGTGCAGCACCGAATTTCGATGCGAGGCTGAGCTTGGAATGCTCGGACGAAACGCGCAGCCGGACGCACAGCGTGAGATCAGGGGCCGAGCGCGTCGCGCGGACGATCTTTTCCAGTTCCTCGATCGAATCGAGCGAGAAGACGCGGACGCCGTGGGTGAAATAGGCCTCCTCGATCGCTTCCTCGGCCTTGACCGGGTGCATGAAGCACAATGTCGCCCCGGGAAGGGTGCGCGAGACGAGCCGCACCTCGGCGATCGAGGCAACGTCGTAATGCGTGATTCCGCTCTCCCACAGGACCTTCAGCAGGCCGGGAGACGGGTTCGCCTTCACCGCATACATCGCGCGACCCGGAAACTTCTCCACGAAGAATCGGGCTGCACGCGATGCTGCATGCGGACGAATGAGCGTTACCGGCTGAACCGGTCCGTGCTTAGCGATCTCGAAACCGCCGGCGGCGGTCGAAAGGGTGGTCGCTAACCCCAGCGCGCTATGATGCTTGTGCAACTCAAGGGACCTCCAAGTGCCTAATGGCGGACGAAAGCTGCCTTGCGGTTGGAAGTCCCATGGGGCAGCGGGAAGCGCGAAATAGGGTCGACATTCGCGGATGTAAAGCGGAATTGGACCGACGGAGATTTGATGTGACATTTGTGCGACAACCTACCCGGGCCGGCGTCCGGGATGCTGCGGCGAAGATTGCGGCAATCCTGCCGCCGTCGCCGCTGTTCGTCGTCGAAATCCGTGGAATTCCAGTCGCTTTCAAGGCGGAGTCGCTGCAGCCGATCGGCGCGTTCAAATTGCGCGGCGCGTGGCACCGGCTGACGGCGATCGATGACGAATCGCGGGCGAAGGGCGTGGTCGCCTTCTCCTCCGGCAATCATGCGCAGGGCGTCGCCTGGGCGGCGAAGCGGCTGGGCATGCCGGCGGTGATCGTGATGCCGGCCGATGCGCCCAAATCGAAGCGCGACGGTACATTGGCGCTGGGCGCCGAGGTCGTCAGCTATGATCGGGCGACGCAGAGCCGCGAGAGCATTGCCGCGCAACTGGCCGAGGCACGGGGAGCGGTGCTGGTTCCCAGCTTCGACGATCCGTGGATCATCGAGGGACAGGGCAGCGCGGGAATCGAGGCGGCGGCGCAGATGACCGAGCGCGGGCTCGGCGATCCCGTGCAGGTGATCGTCCCGTGCGGTGGCGGCGGCCTTGCCGCCGGGATCGCGCTCGGGCTGCGCGATGCCTTCATGACGGTGGTCGAGCCGGAGGGGTGGGACGATATGCGCCGGTCGCTCGAGGCCGGGTGGATCGAGCCGGTCGGGCCGAATCCCCCGCCGACGGCATGCGACGCGCTGCAGACCCCGCTCGTCTCGCCCCTGACCTTTGATGTGCTGTCGCGGCGCGGCGTGCAGGGCGTGGCGGTCAGCGAGGCGGAGATTCGCACCGCGCAGCGCTGGGCGGCGGAACGGCTGCGGCTGGTGGTGGAACCGGGCGGCGCCGTCGCGCTGGCGGCGCTGCTGGCGGGGAAGGTCGAGGTGACGCCGGGGACGCTCGTGATCCTGTCCGGCGGCAATGTCGACCTTGCAGCCTATGGCGCCGTACTGGCGGGGGACCGATAGGATGGAGAGCTATCTGGGGGCGCTGGGCGGAATCGCGCAGGCAATGTCGGCGCTGGCGCCCGCGCTCGGCATGCTGGCGGTGTTCGCGCTGGTCTTTGGCGGCGTTCGCCTGCTGATCAAGCGTCGCGACCGCCAGAAGGCGGTGCTCATGCTCGTGCTTGCCGTAGTGATCCTCGGCAATGTCGTGGTCGGGACGATGTAGGGCCGGCCCTCTCCCGCATGGGGGAGAGGGCGGTAGCGTCACCGGATCGGCGAGTTCGGGTCGAGCCGCATGTCGAGATATTTGTCCACGCTCCCCATCAGCTCGGGCATTTCATGCTCGAAGAAGTGGTTCGCCTTGGGGATGGTGTCGTGGTGGATGGTGATGTGCTTCTGCGTCCGCAGCTTGTCGACCAGCTTCTGGGTCGCGCTGGGCGTCACGACCTCGTCGGCCTCGCCCTGGATGATGATGCCCGAGGCGGGGCAGGGCGCGAGGAAGGTGAAATCATACATGTTCGCGGGCGGCGCGATCGAGATGAAGCCGCGGATTTCCGGGCGGCGCATCAGGAGCTGCATGCCGATCCAGGCGCCGAAGCTGACGCCGGCGATCCAGGTGGTCGACGCTTCCGGATGGAAGCTCTGCACCCAGTCGAGCGCGCTGGCGGCATCCGACAGTTCGCCGACGCCGTTGTCGAACGTGCCCTGGCTCTTGCCGACGCCGCGAAAATTGAAACGCAGGGTCGCGAAGCCGCGGCGCTGGAAGGTCTTGTAGAGCTCCTGCACGATGCGGTTGTTCATCGTGCCGCCCGACGACGGATGCGGGTGGAGGATCATCGCGACCGGCGCGCGGGGACGCGGAGCAGGAGCGAAACGGCCTTCGAGGCGGCCGTCGGGGCCGGGGAAAATGACTTCTGGCATGTTACCTGCTGACAAAATTCGGTGAGCGCGTGGGACGCGCGGAATTGCGCGCTATATAGGCATGCTGCGCCTCGGCGCAATCATTCTGCCCGGAGATGATAGCCGCTTGGCCGACCGCATCTATCTCGATCATGCCGCGACGACCCCGATATTGCCCGACGCGATGGCTGCGGTTGCCGCGGGAATGACGCAGTGGGCGAACCCGTCCTCGCCCCATGCCGAGGGCCGGGCCGCGCGCGCGGCGCTCGAACAGGCGCGCGCACGGATCGCTGCCGCCTATGGCTGGACGGGCGAGACCATCCTCACCAGCGGCGCCAGCGAGTCGCTCGCCATCGTGCTCGGGAGGGCGGTCGTCGACCGGCGACTCGTCTCCGCGGTCGAGCATGATTCGGTGATGCGGGCCGCGGCCGATGCGGTGATGCTGCGCGTCGACGCCCAGGGTTCGGTCGACCTGGCGATGCTCGGGCAGGCGGTCGGGCAGCCGGGGCGGGCGCTCGTCGCGGTGCAATGGGCCAATAGCGAAACCGGCGTACGCCAGCGGATCGGCGACATCGCCCGGATCGTCCATGCTGCAGGTGCGCTGCTGCTGGTCGATGCAGCGCAGATGCCGGTCGGGGCGGATCCGGACGTGTCGACGCATGCCGATTTCGTGGCCATCTCCGCGCACAAGCGTGGTGGACCGCCCGGGATCGGCGGGTTGCTGGTGCGCGACTTCGCCACGCTGATCCCGAGCGGCGGGCAGGAGCGGGGCTATCGCCCGGGCACCGAGAACCTGCCCGGGGCGCTCGGCTTCGCGGCGG
>Ga0255338_1003697_pt1 | contig 17660 bp, 18 predicted proteins | sample MeOH1_35cm_T4_19_FD_203715 | JGI IMG/M metagenome (GOLD analysis project Ga0255338, IMG submission 203715) | Sandy soil microbial communities from University of British Columbia, Vancouver, Canada - MeOH1_35cm_T4_195 | ecosystem: Engineered > Artificial ecosystem > Sand microcosm > Unclassified ...
GGCGTGCCGGTGTCGTCGATCAAGGTCTTGCCGTCCATCGGGTCGCCGTTGAGGATGGTCCCGGTCGAGACCGCCGTCGCCTCCGGGGCGATCGGGTCGCCGAGCCAGTCGATGACCCGGCCGACCAAGGCGCGCTGGGCGTTGAACATGCGCGTGCCGCGCTCCTGCGGGACCGAGATCAAGGTCGCGTGGCGCTCGCCGACGGCGGCCTTGGCGAACGCGTGCAGGATCGGGACCTCCTTCGAGGAGCGCTTGTCCGCCTCGGAGTACACCATGAGCACCGGCGTCGGGATCGCGCGCTTGAGGGCGCGCAGCGCGTTCGGCGTGAGCACCTCCTGCCAGCGCATGCCGGGCGAGAGCATCACGACGAGCGGCACCTTCTGATGCGTCGCCGCGTAGCGGATGGCGATGCTGCCGCCGACCTCGGAGCCGATGAGCCCGATCGAGTCCTCGGGGACGCCCTGGCCCGCGAGCCAGGCGACGGCCGCCTCGGCGTCGCGGGACATGTCCGCGAAGTCGTTGGCGGTCGGCGTCGCGCGCAGCTTCTTCCAGGTCAGCTCCTCGCCGGAGGGGCTGATGCGGCTCTCGCCGTGTCCGCGCAGGTCGACGGCCATCACGCCGTAGCCCGCCCGCGTGAGCGGGAACGCCAGGCGCTTCCAGTCCTCCTTGCGCTGCCCCGTGCCGTGCAGCAGCAGCAAGGTCATCTTGCCCGGCACCGACGGCGCGAACATCGCCTTCAGCGCCCACCCGTCCACGGTCTTCAGCTCGACGGCCTCTCCCGGCAGGGAAGGGCCGGCGGGCTTCGCCGGCTTGGGAGCGGGCGCCGCGCCCGCGGACAGGGCGAGCGCGGCGACGAGGAGGACCGCGGGGTTCATGGCCTTAGGGAACGAGCTCTTCCTTCTTGAACCACAGCGCGACCTCGCGGGCCGCGTCCGACGGGTCCGAGGAGGCGTGGATCACGTTCTCGAACTGCTTGGTGACGGAGTTCATGCGGCCGAACGAGCCGCGGATGGTCCCGGGAGCGGCAGCCTCCGGGTTCGTGGCGCCGGCGACGGCGCGGACGGCCTTGATCGCGTTCTCGCCGCGGTAGACGAGGGCGAGGATGCGGCTGTCGGAGATCCCGTGGTAGCCGCCGCGGATGTACTTGATCAGGTCCTCGAAGAACGGCTTGTCCTTGAGGCCGACATAGTGCTCGCGGGCGATCTTGTCGGTGACGCAGAGCATTTTCGCGCCGACCATCTCGAGGCCGGTGGCGTCGAGGCGGTCGATGGTGAGGCCGGTCAGCTTGCGGAAGGCGCCGTCCGGCTTGATGAGGATGAGCGTCTGTTCAATAGCCATGCGGCGATTCTAGCGAATATGGGCCTATTTAGGAAGGGCGCGGGAAAGCTGGCCGACGAGGAAGTCGGCCAAGTAATCGGCGTCGAACGGCCAGGCGTACTCGATGCCGACGCCGGGATGGTTCTTGCGCGCCTCGAGGACGATGCCGGGGATCTCGCACTCGGCGTGGAGGCCTCCCCGGGTGTACATCGTGGAGATCAGGCTGATGCGGGTGAAGCCTTCCGCGACCAGGGATTCGATGGCGTCCTCGACGGAGGGAGCGCAGAACTCGTTGTAGGCGGCGACCAGCTTCCGCCCCCCGAGCTTGGGGGCCAGGGCCGCGGCGATCTCGTCGACGCCGAGCTTGTAGGCGTCGTTGTCGGGCGTGCGCGGCCAGCCCCGGACCTGCGCGTCGAGCTCGGCCTCGCGCGGGCTCATCCTGACCTCGCGGCGCGCCAGACGCTCCGACTCGAGCCTCTTGAGCTCCGCGACCAGAGGACGCGGCGTGTCCCGTGCCGCCCCGCCGTGGCCGATCAGCACCACCGCTTCTTTGTTTGCCATGAACGGATTATATATCGTTGACCATGCGCTCCTGGCTCCTGATCGTCGCCCTCGCCGCGCCGGCCGCGGCCGCCCCGCCCGAGATGGAACGGGAGCTGGCGGGCGTCGTGGACCTGTTCTACGACATGGATTTCGACAAGGCCCGGGCCGCCTCGAACGCGCTGGCCGCCCGCCACCCCAGCCATCCCGCCGGCGCCTTCTACCGCGGCGTCTCCACTTATCAGCGCTGGATCGCCGAGGGCATGCGCTCGTCCGACACCTACCGGGCCTTCGAGCTCGACAGCGAGGCCGCCGAGGCGGCGGCCGAGGCGATGATGAGCTCGAACCCCGCGGAGGCCCATTACTACCTAGGGGCCACGCTCGGCTTCCGCGCGCGCGCGAACGTGGCCCGGAGGAACTTCCTCCGCGCCCTGCCCGACGGCTCCGCCGCGGTCAAGCACCTGAAGAAGGCCCTCGCCCTGGACCCGACGCTCTCCGACGCCCGGCTCGGCATGGGCATGTTCCACTATTTCGCCGCGCGCATGCCTTCCGGCGCCAAGCCGTTCGCGTACCTGCTCATCGGCGAGGGCGCCGACCGCAAGCTCGGCCTGTCCGAGCTCTGGAGCGTCGCAGAGACGACCGGCATCGCCCGCATGGAGGCCCGCTCCGTGCTCGCCGTCATCCTGTCGAAGGACGAGGAGGCGGACTGGGAGGGCGCCGAGAAGCTCCTCGCCGAATTGACGGCGCGCTACCCCCACAACCCGATCTACCGCCTGCGGCGCGCGTACGTCGCCGAGCGGCGCGGGCGCTTCGACGAGGCGGTCGCGCTCGCCGACCCCGACGGCAAGTGGTTCGGGACCTTGCACCCGTCGGTGCGCACGCCCGCGCGCGCGTGGGCGCTGTACCGCGCGGCCGAGAGCCGCCTGCTCCAGGGCCGCCCCGAGGAGACCGAACGCTGGCTCGCCGCGCTCGACCGCCTCCCCCACCCCCGGGGGATGAAGGACTGGGTGCTCCTGCGCCGCGGGAACCTGCTCGACGCCCACGGCAAGCGCGAGGAGGCCGACGCGCTCTACGGCCGGATCAAGGACAAGACCGCCTCCGCCCTCGCCAAGCGCTTCCGGAAACAGCGGTATCCCGCCGGTCCCAAGGACACCGCCCCCTTCTTCACCGGCTACTGATAATATTGGTGTCAGGCCGTGCAGTATGTGCAGTATTCAGCGGACATAGCGGCTGACCGAACTTCGGTCGACATGAAGCCAGGATGCGACGGCGATCAGACTGTGCCCTTGTCCTACGGCTTCCCGCGCGAGCGCGCGTTTCGCCGCGATAGTCCGTCTGCGCCGGCTTTCCGAACGAAGCTCATCCACCGAAATTCCCTTGAGCGCGGCGGTCTCGGCCCCGAGTTTCATCATGTCTTGCCGTTCGGCGGGTTCGGACCTCGTCATACCAGATATGATTTCTCCCTTAGGCCACGGATCGAATTCCGAGAGGTCGCCCTCAGAATTGCCAGGAACCTGTTGAGAAGAACTCGACCAGGGCCAATCTTGCGGTTTCGCGACGAGACCCGCCCTCACTGGATTCATGTGGATATATCGGACTAATCCGAACAAGTATGCGTCATCCAGGCAAAGGACCGCCTTGTACCGAGCCTGAAAGAGGTGCCCCGCGCGATTGTGCCGTCGGTTGAAGGAAAATGCGTAGCCCGTGAGGAACCGTTGCATGATCACCGCCAGCGGGATATGCCCCGCTCGGAAGGCTATGTGGAAGTGGTTGCCCATCAGGCAATACGCGATGATCTCGCCGGACGAATCGTCCGAGATCCGCCTCAGATCGTCCAGGAATTTCGTCCGGTCGTGATCATCAATAAAGATGGCACGTCCATCGACGCCGCGCGCCATGACATGATAGATCGCGCCTGGAAAATGAGTTCTTGTTCGTCTTCCCACACCAATCATACGATTGGGGGAGCAGAAAAGTTGCATGGCCCTGAAATACTGCACATACTGCAAGGCCTGACACCTATACGTTGTTGAGTTTAGCGCAGGGGGCAGGCGCTGTAGGCGACGTCCTTCTTGAGGAAGGGCGCCAGGTCGCGGCAGTCCACGCTGTGCGCGGTCTTGAGGGTGGTGAGCGCGCCGTCCTTCAGCGAACAGCGTTCCACCGCCGCGCAGATGTCGCAGTCCTCGTGATAGAAGAACGCGTCCGTGGTGGTCAGGAGGACGAGGGACATGCCGTCGCGCGTGAAGCCCTTGCTCAGGCCGCCTTTGAAGTCGCGGACGCTCGCGCCGAAGGCCTTCTTGAGGGAGGCCTCGCAGCGGGGCAACGCCGCGTAGGCGGCGTCGATCTGGGCGGGGGAGCAGGTGGGCGCGGTCGCCTCGACCTTCCGCTCGCGGGAGCGCTTCGCCTGGGCGGCGACGACCTTGGCCGAGGACTCGTTGATGGCGTCGATGGCCGCGCTGAAGGCGTCCTCCGACGAGTTGGCGGCGGCGAAGGACGAGAGGAGGGCGAGGAGGACGGCGGCGGCGAGAGGGGTTTTGACGCGGTTCATGAGGAGATTATACCGCGCGCCCCCCGTCGGGGGATATCGGGCTTAAGGCCCACCGCCGGCGGCCGGGGGGCCTAGACGGGTATCCGTCGCCACGGGATATTTAATAGAATCGAGGCCATGGCGCGGATACTGCTCGTCGACGACGAACGCGACGTCGTCACGCTCGTCAAATTCATGCTCGAGAAGGACGGGCACACGGTCATACCCGCCTACGACGGGGCCGAGGCGCTCGCCAAGGCGGGCCTCGAGCCGCGCGACGAGACCGCCGTCATCCCCGACCTCGTGATCCTCGACGTGATGATGCCCGTGATGGACGGCTACGCCGTGTGCGCCCGCCTGCAGGAGGACGCCCGCACCAAGGCCGTCCCCGTCATCGTGCTGACCGCCAAGGGGGCGGTGAAGGACCAGTTCAACCCGGACTGCCGCGTGACCGAGCACCTGGAAAAGCCTTTCGACCCGAAGATGCTGCGCGAGATCGTCGCGAAGCTGCTGGAGAAGCGCTGATGCCCGCCATACTCGTCGTCGACGACGAACCCGATATCGTCACCTTGCTGCGCTTCGCCCTCGAGAAGGAGGGCTACACCGTCGCCGAGGCCGGCAACGGCCAGATCGCGCTCGAGCGCCTCGGCATCGAGCCCGCCGACCACTCTCTGCCCCTGCCCGACCTCATCGTCCTCGACATCATGATGCCCGTGATGGACGGCTATCAGCTCAACATGCGCCTGCAGACCGAGCCGCGCGCCAAGGACATCCCCATCCTCGTGCTGACCGCCAAGGGCCAGAAGATGAGAGACCTCTTCGAGATGGCGCCGAACGTGGCGGCCTACGTGCAGAAGCCTTTCGACCCCAAGATGCTGCGCGAGCTCATCGCCGGCATCCTCGCCTCACGCGGAGAAAAGAAGAATGTCTGACGCGCCCAAGGTTCCCGCCGCCCCCGCTCCCGCCGCCGACGGCCGCGGCCTCGAAGAATTGATGGCCCTCAAGAAGGCCAAGATCGCGGACATGCGCGCCCGCGGCATCGACCCTTTCCCGCCCCGCACCGTCCGAAAGAACGACTGCTCGTCGGTGAGGAAGCTCGGAGCCGGCCTGACCGAGCCCATGCAGCACTCGACGGAGAAGGTGGCCATCGCCGGACGCCTCGTCGAATTGCGCGACATGGGCAAGTCCATCTTCGGCCGCCTCGCCGACCTGTCCGGCAACGCCCAGGTCTACTTCAAGAAGGACGCCCTGCCGGAGGACGTGTTCGCCCTGGTCAAGCGCGACCTGCACACGGGCGATTTCCTCGCCGTGTCCGGGACCGTGTTCATCACCAAGACCGGCGAGCCCACCGTCGCCGTCGAGCACGCGACGATGCTCGCGAAGGCCGTGCGGCCGCTGCCCGAGAAGTGGCACGGGCTGACCGACACGGAGCTGCGGTACCGGCACCGCCACATGGACCTGGTGTCCACGCCGGAGTCCCGCGACACCTTCATCAAGCGCGCGAAGATCGTCTCGACCATCCGCCGGGTCCTCGACTCGCGCGGCTACGTCGAGGTGGAGACGCCCGTCCTGCTCGGCCAGGCCGGAGGCGCGTCGGCCCGCCCGTTCCACACGCACCACAACGCCCTCGACCAGGAGATGGTCCTGCGCATCGCCACCGAGCTGTACTTGAAAAAACTGGTCATCGGCGGCCTGGATCGCGTCTACGAGATCGGCCGCGTGTTCCGCAACGAGGGCCTCGACACCAGCCACAACCCCGAGTTCACCATGCTCGAGGCGTACGAGGCGTACTCCGACTACGAGGGGATGGCTTCCCTCTTCGAGACCCTTCTGACCGAGTGCGCCGAGGCCGTGGGCGCCTCCGAGGTCCTATGGAAGGGCAAGAAGATCTCGCTGAAGGCGCCGTTCAAGCGCCTCTACCTCCCCGAGGTCTGGAAGGAGCGCTGCGGCGAGCCCATCGAGAACGTGCTCGAAGGCAAGGGCTTCAACCGCCCGGGCCTCCTGAAGCTCGCGGAGAAGCTGGGAATACACGCCGGCGACAAGACGCCGAGCGCGAAGCTGTTCGACCGGATCGTGGAGTCCAAGATCGAGGACCTGCTCGAGCAGCCGACCTTCCTGTTCGACCACCCGACGGCGATCACCCCTCTCGCCAAGCTGAAGCCGGGGACTCAGTCCCTCGTGGAGCGGTTCGAGTGTTTCGCCGCGGGCATCGAGCTGTCGAACGCGTACTCGGAGCTCAACGACCCCCAGGACCAGCGCGACCGCCTCACCGAGCAGATGAAGCAGAAGGCCGCCGGCGACGCCGAGGCCGACCTGCTCGACGAGGACTTCATCCAGGCGATGGAGGCCGGAATGCCCCCGATGGGCGGCATCGGCGTCGGCATCGACCGCCTGACGATGTTCCTCACCGGCCGGGACTCGATCCGCGACGTGATCCTGTTCCCCACGCTCAAGCACGAAAAGCCCTCGTGAGCCTCGAGCTTTTCATCTCCCTTCGCTACCTCAAGGCCAAGCGGAAGGGCCTGTTCGCCGTCGTCACGACTTTGATCGGCGTGGCCGGGGTGACGGTGGGAGTCGCCGCCCTGCTCACCACGCTCTCGGTGATGAACGGCTTCCAGACCGACATCCAGCGCAAGATCGTCGGCGCCCAGGCGCACGTGACGGTGCTCGGCGCGCGCTCCCCCAAGGACGTCGAGGACACCTTGGCGCTCGTCCGCGCCGACCCCGATCACGCGGCCTCCGCGCCGTTCGCGCTCGGCCAGGCGATCCTCACCGTCCGCGACCGCTCGATCGGCGTCGTCGTCAAGGGCATCGACCCGGCCCGGGAGTTCGCCGTCAACGACCTCGCCGCGAAGCTCACCTCGGGCTCCTGGGAAGGCATCGGCGAGGGCAAGGTCCCCGGCATCGTGCTCGGCGTGGAGCTCGCCGACCATCTCGGCAGCGAGCTCGGGGACGAGGTCGTCCTCGTCTCCCCGAAGAGCGTTTCAACCCCCTTGGGACTATTACCGAAGATGCAGAAGTTCCGCGTCGCCGGCACGCTGAAGACCGGCTACTACGAGTACGACAGCGCCACTGCGTGGACGGGGCTGCCCGCCGCCGCGAAGTTCCTGGGGGTGGACGCCGGGGCCTCCGGCGTCGGCCTCAAGCTCAAGGACCTGGGCCACGCCGACGCGGCCGCCGGGCGCCTGCGCGCCGTCCTCGGCTACGGCAAGCTCGTGCGCACCTACGCGCAGATGAACCAGACCCTGTTCGCGGCGCTGAAGCTCGAGAAGGCGGTGATGTTCATCATCCTCACCTTGATCACCTTGGTCGCCTCGCTCGGCATCGCCTCGACCCTCATCCTCCGCTCCGTCGAGAAGACCCGCGACATCGGCCTGCTGAAGGCGATGGGCGCGGGCCCCGGCCTCATCCGCCGCATCTTCCTCGTCGAGGGCTTCATCATCGGCGCCTCCGGCGTCGTCATGGGCCTCGCCCTCGGCATGTTCCTGTGCTGGGTGATCGCCACCTTCCAGATCGTCGAGCTGCCGGCCGACATCTACTATCTCTCCAAGGTGCCCGTCGACATCCGCCCGGGCGACGTCCTCGCGGTGACCGGCATGGGCCTGCTGCTCTCCCTGATCGCCACGCTCTACCCCGCCTCGCGCGCCGCGAAGGCCGACCCCGTCGAGGCCATCCACTATGGATGAAGCGGCGATCGTCGTCCGGGGCGTCAGCAAGACCTACGGGCACGGCGCGTCCGCCGTCTCCGTCCTGCGCGGGATCGATTTCACCGTCGCCTCGGGGGAGTTCGTCGCGATCCTCGGGCCCAGCGGCTCGGGCAAGTCCACTTTGCTGAACCTGCTAGGGCTCATGGACCGCCCCGACGCGGGCGACCTGACCGTGCGCGGCCGGCGCGCCGCCGACCTCGGGGAGCTCGAGCGCGCGAAGATGCGCTGCGCCCACATCGGCTTCGTCTTCCAGTTCGACTCGCTGCTCCCCGAGTTCACGGTCCTGGAGAACGTCTTGATGCCCGCGCGCCTCGCGATGGCCAACGGCCTCTCGGACGAGCCCCTCGCCAGCGCGACGGCGCGGGCGACGGCGCTGCTCGAATCCCTCGGCATCGGCGCCCTGCGCGACCGCTTCCCCTCCCAGACCTCCGGCGGCGAGCGCCAGCGCGCGGCCATCGCCCGCGCCCTGGTCAACAAGCCCTCGGTGATCCTGGCCGACGAGCCCACCGGGAACCTCGACCGGGCCAACGGCGACCGCGTGTTCGCCGACTTCCGCCGCGTCGCCCGCGAGCAGGGCGCCGCCGTGGTCCTCGTCACCCACGACGAGCCGGCCGCCAAGGCCGCCGACCGCATCCTCCGCATGACCGACGGCCGCCTCGCCTAGATGAAAGCCGCCGCCGCCGCCGCGACGCTGTGGCTGCTCGCGACGATGGCGATGGGCGGCCTGGTCCCCGCCCCGGCCTTCGCCCTGTGCCTCGTCCTCCTCGCGCGGCTTTGGCGGGATTCCGGCGGGAAGCCGTTCGCCCGCCACCCCGACGCCGCGCTCGGCCTGACCTTGCTCGCCGTCTATCTCTCGACTTTCCGCTGGCACGGCGGCGACGACGCGCCGAACAGCCTCCTGCCGTTCTGCCTCCTGCGTCACGGGACTCTGACGCTCGAGCCCGTCCTCGACCCCTGGTTCACCGGCACCCCCGGAAAGGTCGACAATTTCACCGTGCTCCATCTCGGCAAGCATCTCTCCGTCTTTCCGGTCGCCCCCGCCCTCCTCGCCTTGCCCGTCTACCTCGTGACGGCCCTCTCGGGCGCCTCGATCACCGAACCCGCGCTCCACGGCCTCTCCAAGCTCAGCGCTTCCTTGATCACGGCGCTGTCGGCCGTGGCCTTGCGGCGCGCGCTCAAGGGCCGGTGCTCCGACGAGTTCGCGCTCGCGCTGTGCTTCGTCTACGGCCTCGGCACCTGGGCGTTCAGCGTCAGTTCGCAGGCGCTGTGGCAGCACGGACCCTCGGCGCTCGGCGCGGGCCTGGCGCTCTGGGGCTTCAACGGAAGGGGCTTCCGCTCCGACGCCCTCGCGGGCTTCGGCCTGGGCCTGGCCACCGCCGCGCGCCCGGACAGCGTGTTTTTCGCGGCGGCGGGCGCGGCGTACGTCCTTCTCTTCGACCGCAAGCGCCTGCCCGGCTTCGCGCTCGGCGCCGCGATCCCCGCCGGGCTGCTGTTCGCCTACTGGTTCGCCTACACCGGACGGCTGATTCCGCCGGAGTCGGAGACCCACCAGCGGATATTCGGCGCCTTCCAGCCGGCCGCCTTCTTCGGCCTGATCGCGAGCCCGACGCGAGGCCTGCTTTTCTATTTCCCCCCCGCCGTGTTCGGGATCTTCGCGGCTTGGCGCTCGAAGGACGCCCTCACGCGGCTGATGACGGCCGCGTGCGCGGGCCCATGGCTCCTCCTGTGCTTCTTCCACGTCTGGGTCGGCGGAGGGACCTTCGGGCCCCGCTACTTCGCGGTCGTGGCGCTCGTGCTGTGCTGGGCGATGGCCGGGCTCGAACCCTGGCTCGCCGCCTCGGCGGCGCGGGCGCGGCTCTGGGCCGTCTCCGCCGCGGCGGCGATGCTCGTCCACGCCGCGGGAGGATACCTGCTGTGGCCCGGCACGGAGCACCACGCCACCCAGAAGGCCACTCTGTGGTTCTGGTCCCTGCACCCCCTGGCGAACGTCCTCACGCCCGAGGGAGCCCTGCGCTCGCTCCCGTTCCCCGTCCGGGCGCTGATCTTCGCCGCCGCCCTCGCGGCCGCCTGGCGCGCCGTCAAGCTCCTGGAACGCGCCCCGCGCTGACCGGGCAAAAAGGGACCCCGGTTCAACCGTCGGACCGGGGTGGAGACGCCAGCGCTTTCCGGCTTCCGCCTTCCGGCGCTTTGTTCGGTCGAGTGTTTTGCATCCTAGGGCCCTTTATTGGCCTCTGTTTTCCGCCCGGATAGGGCGGCTTTGTTGGATGAGTCCTCGACCTTAAGGCCTGTCGGCGTCTTCGATTACAGTATAGGCCCGGGGCTGATCTAAATCAATGGCGGAAGTGGAATGATTTTGTATCCTTTTCTCGTCGGGCGCGATGGCGCGCCGGGAGTAATTAATGAAGATTTACATCGACGGCAAGTTCTACGACAAGGACGAGGCGAAGATCTCGGTGTTCGACCACGGGGTCCTCTACGGCGACGGGATCTTCGAAGGCATCCGCGCCTACAACGGCCGCATCTTCCGGCTCGACGACCACCTCAAGCGCCTCGATGAGTCCGCGAACGCCATCCTCCTCAAGCTCCCGATCTCGATCAAGGAGATCGAGAAGGCCATCCTCGAGACCGTCCGCCTCAACGGCCTGAAGGACGCCTACATCCGCCTCGTCGTGACCCGCGGCGTCGGCGACCTCGGCCTCGACATGCGCAAGTGCAAGGACGGGGCGACGCTCTTCATCATCGCCGACCGCATCGAGCTGTACCCCGAGGAGTTCTACGAGAAGGGCCTCACGGTCATTACCTCCACGATACGGCAAAAGGGACTCGATCAGGTGACCCCCGGGGTCAAATCCCTGAACTATCTGGCCAACATCCTGGCCAGAGCCGAAGCGACGGCCGCCGGTGCCCAGGAAGCCATTCTTTTGAACGCCACGGGACATGTCTCCGAGTGCTCGGGCGACAACATCTTCTACATCAAGGACGGCAAGATATTCACCCCGCCGACCTCCGCCGGCATCCTCGTGGGCGTCACGCGCAACGTCGTCATGGAGCTGTGCGAGAAAAAGCTCGGCGTGAAGGTCATCGAGCGGAACTTCCCCCGCTACGACCTGTACGGCGCCGACGAGGTGTTCTTGACCGGCACCGGCGCCGAGGTCATCGCCGCCGTCAAGATCGACGGCCGCATCATCGGCAAGGGCGTGGCGGGCGCCACCACGAAGACGCTGATCAAGCACTTCCGCGACTACGCCAACTCGGCCGCGGCCGGCACCCCGGTCTACGAAGCCGTCAAGGCCAAGTAGGTCTTGAAGCTCGTCAGCTGGAACGTCAACGGCGTCCGCGCCGCTTGGAAGAAGGGCTTCGGCGACTGGTTCAAGGCGGAAAAGGCCGACGTCGTCTGCCTCCAGGAGACCAAGGCTCAGCCCGACCAGCTCGCGCCCGAGATGATCAACCCCCTCGGCTACCACGGCGAGTTCCACTGGGGCGAGAAGAAGGGCTACTCCGGCGTGGCCACCTTCTCCAAGTCCGCTCCGGCGCTCGTCGAGCGCGGCTTCGGCATCAAGGAGTTCGACAACGAAGGCCGCGTCCTGGCCACGAAGCACGGCGACATCACTCTGTTCAACATCTATTTCCCCAACGGGAAGGCCCGCGAGGAGCGCCTGAAGTTCAAGATGGACTTCTACGAGGCCTTCCTCAAGGACGTCATCCCCCGCTACCGCAAGCGCGGCGACGACAAGATCGTGATCTGCGGCGACGTGAACACCGCGCACAAGGAGATCGACCTGGCGCGCCCGAAGGAGAACCGCAAGATCTCCGGTTTCCTGCCGCAGGAGTGCGAGTGGATGGACCGGCTCCTCGCCGACGGCTTCGTCGACACCTTCCGCGAGTTCGAGACCGGCCCCGAGCACTACTCCTGGTGGGACCAGCAGTCCCGCGCGCGAGACCGCAACGTCGGCTGGCGCATCGACTACTTCTTCATCTCGAAGAACCTGCGCCCGCGCCTCAAGGGCGCGTTCATCCAGGCCCAGACGATGGGCTCCGACCACTGCCCGGTCGGCATCGAGCTCGCCTAGCCCGAAGGGCTAGCGGACGATCAACGCGCCCGTCAGGCGCCGCCAGAGCCGCCGAAGCCGGCCCTTCACCGTCCGCTCGCCGTCCCGCTCCACGACCGTGTCCGAGAGCGGGATCGCGCGCGGAGAGGACGCCCGGCCGAACAGCGCGCCGATCCGGTCCAGCCGCCCGAGCCCGACGAGGCCCTTGACCGAGCGGCCGAAGGCGATGGTGCCGAGCGCGGACTCCCCGCCCGCGCCGTCGGACAGGTAGCCCTCGACGACGAGCTCCTTGTCCTTGCGGAAATCGAAGAGGCGCCGCAGCGCGGAACGGCCCTTGTTCTCGGCCTCGAGCCGCGCCCGCCAGGCCGCGGCGATGTCCGCGGGGACCGGCTTCCCCGACAGCAGCTCGTCCAGCGCCGGCGTCCAGACCGCCGCGTCCGCGACGCCGTCGTACTTCATCACGAGGCGAACGCTGCGCCCGGCGAGGTCGCTGACCGGTATCGGGGCTCCGAACTCGGCGACCGTCGCGGGCAGGGGGACGGTCGAGTCCATGAAGACGAGCCCGGTGTTCTCCTTGCTCCGCGCCAGCATGCCCGAGAAGCGCGCCTGGCCCGTCGTGAGCACGCGGATGCGGGTGACGCCCGGCGTGTCGGCGAGGCGCTTCAAGGTCGAGAGCTTCCGCCACCAGTAGCGCAGGTTCAGGTCCGCGAGGCTCTCCGCGGTGAGGGAGCCCGGCGCCTTGACCGCGTCGAAGACCAGCATCGCCACGGCCGCCGCGGGCGAGCCCGTCGCGTGCCAGGTCACGGCCGCCTTCACGAGCGCGAAGACCGCCTCGAGCGCGTAGTAGACGAAGCGCGCCACCGGCCCCAGCTCGACGGTCGCGTGCAGCGGCTTCGAGAGCAGGTGGACCTTCGGCCCGGAGGCCGGCTCACGGGCGGGGCGGGCCTCGAACGGCCGGAGCGCGATCTCCGGGGCGGACAGCGCGCCGACCGTCAGAGCGGGGGTCTCGGCGAATCCCGCGCCGAGCGCGCGCGCCATCAGGGCGTCCGCGCCGTCTCGGACCTCGGCGGCGGGCGCGGACTTCAGATCGATCTTCGAGAATTCGGCGATCGCGTCGCGTCCGGCGGCGAGCTTGAGCGGAGCGGCGGCCTGCGGGCGCGCCGTGACGGGCTCCGCCCGGACCGAGGCCGGCGCCGCGATCACCGCGAACGGGGCCGCCGCCAGCGGCGACGGCGAGGCCAACGCCGGCGCGACCAAAGCAGGCGCGAGCGACGCCGACGGCATGATCAAGGTCGGCGCGGAAAGCCCCGCCATCGGCGTCTGAGGCACGACGACGGTCTGCCCGCCGCCCGCGACCGGGACCGCGACACGCACGCGTTGCGCCCGCGCCCAGGGGGCGGCGAGCAGCACCAGCGCGACGGCGAGCCGGATCCCGTGCATACCCTCAGTGTGTCCGTTCGGCCGTATCTAAGGAAGAGCCCAAAGTCCCACCTCGAAGGGCCCTGGGCCTAGGCACACTCGGTATTCATCCCTCTACCTCACGACCCCCTCTTTGAGTGAGGCCTTCATAGGCATCACCCAGTGAGGGGGTTTCGCAGCGCCTCCACTTCTTCCGACCGCTACAAAACCCCTCGTTTTCCAAAAAATAGTGCCGATAAAATAAGCCGTATTCACCACCGGCGCCGAAAGTGAATAGCTATTTAAAAATATGCGTTATTTTTTCAAAAACGAGGACTTTCGCCGCGGCTCGCGCAGTAAAATTGCGGAAAACTCTTCGCCTCCTCCCTTGCTCCCGCCCTCCGTTCCCGCTATCCTTGGTCCATGCTCCATCGAATCCTCCCTTTCGTCCTCATGGCGGCGATGATCGTCTCCGCGGCGCCGGCCTCAGCCAAACCGAAGGAAAAGACGAAGCCAGCGAAAAAACAGGTCGCTCGAACCTGGAAGGTCCTCGTCGATCACGTCATGAAGAAAGGCGGCGAGGATTCGATCAAAGCGCCATCAGCGCGGACGCTGGGCTACGATTCCAATGAAGTGTTCGCCAAATCCCTCGGCCTCGATCAGGATAAATCCAAGGATGGCCGCGAACATACGATCTTCATCGTCTATGAGAAGGATGACAAGGGGGCGCTGATCCCCAAAGAGATGGTGCTCGGGAGCATACGCGTCACGGGCGACGAATCCGAGAAGCGGATCGACAGCTACCGGATCCGGACGTCGCTGGAAGGAACCATCATTCGGGGAATGCATGCCTCGGGCATCGTCGGAGAAGTGGTCCAAGAATCCTTGCAGCCGGACTCGCCCAAGCTTCTTTCTATTTTCAAAAATGAAAAGGAGCTGCACCTCAACACAATCGATCTAACGACGCTGACCCCATGAGATCCGCGACAGTCGCCCTGATTTTCATTCTTGTTCCCGGCATCGCCGTCTGCCGGAAAGGAAGCCACGAGCTGGAAAGCTCGACGAAAACCGCCCGTAACGCCGCCGACCAGCTCGCCAAGAACCCCCCTCCCGAAGAAGCCGCGCGCCTCCAAAAAGAGAAGGCCGCCGCCGTCGAGCGGATCGAGGGCATCGCCAACGCGGAGCCGAAGGACACGGAGACGCAACTCGCCGTCGGCAAGAGCCTCGCCTCCGTCGAGGAAGCCCCGCGCGCGATTCCGTACGCCGAGCGCGGGCTGAGGCTCGCCGAGGCGTCGGGCGACAAGAAGATGATACGCGAGGCCCTGCTGACGGGCTCGGAAGTCTTCTACAAAGCGGGGAACTACGCTCTGGCGCGGGAGCGGGCGCAGCGGATACTCAAGGACGACCCGAAGGACAAGGACGCGTTGGCCTTGTACATGCAGGTCAAGGACCGCGGCGCGGCCTCGGCCGGGACGCCCTCGGGCGGCGCGACGCGCGGCGGCGGATCGGCGGGATCAGGCGGCGGCGCGGCCGGATCGGTCGGCGGCTACGCCGGCTCCGGGCCCGGCTCGACGCCGGGGACGCGCGGGCCCGACGTGGCGATGACGGACGCCGCCATGCTCGAGGCGAAGAAGCAGATCGCGCTCGGCTGGAGCCGCATCAAGCTCGACCCGAAGGCGGCGCTCAAGAACTTCGAGGCGGCGATCACGGCCGCCCCGCGCAGCGCGGCGGTGCGCGTCGAGCGCTCCAAGGCGCGGCTGGCGTCCGGCGACGCGCCCGGCGCGCTCGGCGACTCGGACGACGCGATCGCGCTCGACCCGCGCCTCGCCGACGGCTTCGCGGCCCGCGTCGAGGCCAAGCGCGCCCTCGGCATGAAGGAGGCCGAGCTGCTCGCCGACCTCGAGTCGGCCGCGAAGCTCGACCCGGGCCTCGTCGAGCAGTACAAGGCGATGAAGCTGCGCGTCGACGGCGCGTCCGCGGACGGCGCCGGGGAGGCCGGGACGGCGGGGGCTTCGGCGCCGGACGGGCCGCGCCCGCTGCTCTCGCGCTCGGCGAAAGGCTGGGGCCTACTGGCGCTCGTCGCGCTGGCCTCGGCGGCGCTGGGCGGCGTGATCGTGCCGCTGATCCTCAAGCGGCGACGGTCAGACGAAGACGGCTCTCCCCCCCGTTAAGGAGGGCTTCCACGCGCGCGCCCGCGGCGAGCGGCGCCACGCCGGCCGGGGTGCCCGTGAAGATCAGGTCCCCCTCGGCGAGGCCGTAGGTCCGGTCGAGGTGGTCGATGATCTTCTCGAGCGGGAAGATCATGTCCTTCGTCGTGCCGCGCTGGCGCACGGCCCCGTCCACGGACAGCTCGAGGTCGCACGGCATGGTCAGCGGCACGAAGTTCCCCACGGCCGCGAAGCCGGGACGGCCCTTGGCCGAGGTCCAGGGGAGGCCCTTCTTCTTGTCGGCCTCCTGGATGTCGCGCGCGGTGAAATCGATGCCGACGGCCATCATCAGGCTCAGGCCCGCGGCGACGACGAGCTCGACCTCGTGGTCCACGCGACGGCTGTCCGGAGGCAGGCGAAGGACCCCGCCGTCCAGCATCAGGGAGGACGCGGGCTTGAGGAAGACGATGGGCGAGGACGGCGCCTCGTTGCCCAGCTCCTTGGCGTGCTCGGCGTAGTTGCGGCCGATGCACCAGATCGTGCCCACGGGACGGCTCAGCCCGGGAAGGATCATTTCGGGAGCAGGTGCGCCTGGAACATGGTCGCGAAGCCGAGGAAGGCGAAGAAGCCGACGACGTCGGTCACGGTCGTCAGGAAGATGCCCGAGGACTGGGCCGGGTCGAAGCCGAGGCGCTTCATGCCGAGCGGGATGACGGCGCCGGCGAGGCCCGCGCCGATCATGTTGACGACCATCGCGAGGCCGAGGACGAGCCCCATCCAGGGGTTGCCGTTCCAGAACCAGGCGCCGAGCGCCGTGACGATGCCGATGACGAGGCCGTTGACGAGGCCGACGGAGATCTCGAGCATGGTCAGGCGCATGGCGTCGCGCAGGCGGACCTCGCCGATGACGAGGCCGCGGAGGACGACCGACAGCGACTGCACGCCGGCGTTGCCGCCCTGGCCGGCGACGATGGGCAGGAAGACGGCGAGCACCGCGATCTTGCCGATGAGGCCCTGGAACATCGCGACGACGGCCGAGGCGAGGAAGGCGGTCGCGAGGTTGACGGTGAGCCACGGGAGGCGCTGGCGGACCTTGAAGAGCATCGGGGAGAACGCGCGCTCCTCGGCGCTGGCGCCGAACAGGCGCTGAAGGTCCTCGGTCGCCTCCTCCTGGGAGGAGGCCAGGAGGTCCGAGGTGCGCACGGCGCCGAGCAGGCGGCCCTGGGCGTCCACGACGGGGATCGAGAGGTAGCCCTTGAGCTTCGGCTCGGCGATCAGCTCCTCGCGGTCGATGTGGGCGGGCACGGAGACCACGTCGACGCGCATGATGGTCTCCACGCGCGCGTCGTCCTCGGCGAGCAGGAGGTCGCGCATGTTGAGGACGCCGAGCAGGCGGCGGTGGTCGTCGACGACGTAGGCGTAGCTCTGCGGGTGCTTGGTGGCGGTGATCGTCTTCAGGCGCGCGACCACGTCGCGCACGCGCGCGTCCTTGGAGAAGGCGACGACGTCGGTCCGCATGATCTGGCCCGCGCTGTGGTCGGGGTAGGAGAGGCGCTCCTCCAGCTCGCGGCGGCGCTCCGGCGTCAGCGAGGCGAGCAAAGTGCGCCGGGACTCGTCGGTGAGCGCGCGGAAGGCGTCGGCGGCGTCGTCGGCGTCGGCGAGGCCGAGCAAGGTCGCCGCGGGCTCGGGGACGAGATACTCGTAGATCGCGGCCTCCGACTGCGGGTGCACGCGGGCGAGCAGGCGCGCGGCCGTCTCGGGCGGCAGGGCTCGCACGACCGAGGCGGCGCCGCGCGGCGACAGGGACTCGAGGGCGAGCGCCGCCTGCTGCGGGTCGGTGTCGATGAAGCGCGCGATGACGGAGGAGGCGGCGTCCATGGGGAGTATCTTATAATTAAACCGATGGTCTGCCAGAACTGCGGGACGCGGGAAGCCACGGTGCTCGTCCAGACCGTGACGAACAACCAGGTGCGCA
>Ga0255338_1003698_pt1 | contig 17642 bp, 10 predicted proteins | sample MeOH1_35cm_T4_19_FD_203715 | JGI IMG/M metagenome (GOLD analysis project Ga0255338, IMG submission 203715) | Sandy soil microbial communities from University of British Columbia, Vancouver, Canada - MeOH1_35cm_T4_195 | ecosystem: Engineered > Artificial ecosystem > Sand microcosm > Unclassified ...
TTCGGCGTGATCCGCACCGTGAAGCTCCCCGAGTCGTTCGCCGGGTTCGCGTCCGCGTAGGCGAAGGTCGCCGTCATCAGCGCCAGCGCCGCCGCCGTCATCATCGTCTTCACCGTCTTCAGTCTCGCGTTCATGTTCTGTCTCCTTGCGTCTTCGTCGCGCCCGAGTCTTCTCCTCACGCGCGCGTACGAGAGTGTGTCATGTCAAGCCCCCGGCTTCATTCCTATTAGCCGCAGTCTGTGAGAAATTTCCTTCACAATCACTTCGCAATTCCCCAATGCCCGTCATTGACTTTAAAACTAAAAGAAAGTCTTTATCCGATAACTAACAGCACTCAATGGAATGTCCATTGAGTGCTGTATTAGTCCGTTCAGTCGTGTCCAGTATCGGTAGATGGATTCCACGGCGAGGACCTCCGCGCGGGCGGGGCGGGAAGGAGCGGGGAAAGGCGAGGGAGGAAGGTGGGGGAGGCCGCTCCCGGCGAGCCGGAGGATCACGGCCCTGCCGCAAAGACGACGGGCCCCGACAGCGTCAGCCTGCTGTCGGGGCCCGGGACGGTCCTAGACGCTTATTCGATGGTCGTTAGAGGGCCACGCCGGTCACGGCCGTCACGGTCACCGTGAAGGACGCCTGTCCGCTCGTCGTCGTCGTGCTCGGCGTGCGCGCCCGCAGCCACAGCTTGCGCGTCGCCGTCGACAGCATCCCGTCCACGTCGCCGTTGGGCGAGCCCGTGTACTCCGCGTGCGCGGTCGGCAGCTCGTAGACGTGGTTGGTGTCGCCGCCCTCGTCCGCCTGCGGCTGACCCGCGCGCGTCACGGAGCCCGTGATCAGGTTGCCCGCGCCCGAGAAGTCGCCGACGCCCGGAGAGGTCGCCGACGCGGGCTTGGCGAACATCGCGTACAGCCGCATCTGGTCCGCCACGTCCACCTCGTCCGTGTCCAGCTGCCACGTGTTCAGCGCCACGCCCGTCAGCGTCAGCTCCTGGTTGGCGAAGTTGCCCGCCATCGCGATGCCGATCGGAGCCTCCAGCAGCGTGTCCGTCCCCAGGTCCGAGGTCAGGTCCTCGAGCGTCGACGACCCCGCGCCCGCCCAGTTCGCGCCCGTCGTGTCCACCACCACGCCCAGGTCCACGTTCGGCGTGATCCGCACCGTGAAGCTCCCCGAGTCGTTCGCCGGGTTCGCGTCCGCGTAGGCGAAGGTCGCCGTCATCAGCGCCAGCGCCGCGGCCATCAACGCCGTTCTCGATTTATTTCTCATGATTTGATCCACCTCGCGGCCTCGATATCCATCCTGCGCGGTGAGTGTGTCACATCGAGGCCTTCGCCGCTAGACGCACTTCGTCATTGAGAAGTATCTTTCGCAATTACGATCCTTAGCGAGCGACGCGCTCGAGCCGGGCGCGAAGAGCCTCCGCCCGGGGAGAGTCCCCGAGCGCCCGCGCCAGCTTCATGCGGTTCTCGAGCAAGGCCGGCAGCGAGGGGTCCCGCTCCAGCGCCGCGTCCAAGGACGCGGCGGCCGCGTCGAAGCGCGGCGCGGCGCCGTGCGCGCCCGCGAGCAGAAGGTAGGTCCCGTGCATCGCGAAGCCGTCCGCCAAGGCCGGACGAAGGCGGGCGCCGCGAAGGCCCGACTCGACCGCCTCCTCGAGCAACGGGAGCTTGATCTCGGGGTTCGGGTTCGCGACGGCCAGGGCGGACATATACCGGGCCGCGTTCAGGCGGTAGTGGAATTCCCAGGGGTTGAGACGCACCGCCGCCCGATACGCCTCGAGCGCCGGGGCGGGGCGCCGCGCCGCCTCATACGAACGCGCCAGGTGGAACTGGCGGTCCGCGCGGCACAGCCACAGCCCGAGGAGGAACACGGCGCCGCAGGCCGCGAGGGCGGCCGCCTTGAACGGGAGCGCTCGTCCCGGGCGGGGCGCGCCCCCCGCGGCCAGCCCCAGGAACATGGCGGCGAGGACGAAGGCGCCCAGCGGGACCGGGTTGACCTTCGCCTGGACGAACAGCCCCGCCAGGGCGCCGGCGACCGCGGCCATGGCCGAGCGACGGCGGCTCTCCTTCAGGGACTCGCGCAGGCACCGCCAGGCCCCGACGAGAAGCCCCAGATAGGCGGCCAGGCCGGACAGCCCCAAGGTCGCCGCGGCCTGAAGGAGATCGTTGTGAGCGCTGACCTGGGACTTCTCGGGCCCCAGGATCCGGATGAAGTCGTCGGTGCGCTCCCGGCGCAGCAGGGTCTGGACGCTGTCTGGGCCCGCGCCGAGCCAGGGATGCTTCGGGATCGAGCGACCGACCGATTCCCAAAGCGCCCAGCGGGCGCTGTCCGAGGCCTTCGCCGTCGGACGCAGCAGGGCGACCGCGATGACCGACGCCGCGGCCGCCCCCGAGATCAGCGCGAGCCGGCGCCTCCGGGAGGCCTCCTCGCCGCTCAGCCAGACGTAGACCGAGAGGCCGGCCGCGGCGCCGAGCCACGCTCCGCGCGACAAGGTCAGGGCGAGGGCGGCGGCGACCAGCGCGCCGCCGAGGCGCCCGAGCGCGCGTCGGCCCGGCGACGGATCGCGCCAGAAATGGGCGGCGACGGGAACGAAGAGGAGGAGGCACGCGCCGAACGGTACGGGATCGCCCTGAGGCCCGCCGACGCGCCCGCTCCCGGAGGCCCGCACCCCGGCGAACGGCTCGAGGCCGAGCTTCTGAAGGATCCCGTAGGCGGCGGCCGCCGCCGCGGCCCAGAGGGCGAGCAGGAGGAGACGGTCGGGCTCCTGAGGCTCATCCGACCAGGCGCACGCCAGATAGACGGCGGCGCAGAGCAGGAACCCGGCCAAGCCGTAGGCGTGGATGCTGTACATGCCGACCACGCCGAGGAACGGGTCCGAGGAGACGGCGATCGAGGCGAGGTAGGCCGCCAGACAGGCCGCCAGCGGGACATCGAGCGGCGTCCGTCGCCAGCCGCCCCGGTCCCAGAGAGCCGCCCACGCCAGCGCCGCGAAGAGCGCGAGCGCGGCCAGGCGGGGGGAGCCGTACGCGTCTGCCTGGCCGGTCCAGAAAAAGAGCAGGGCCGCGGCGGCGCAGGCGCCGAGGGCGTACCGGACCGGACCGGCGACGGTCATGGCGCGCGCAGACCCTCGAGGCGGCTCATCTCGTCGGACAGGACCTTCTCGCGCGCCGTGTCGCCCCGCTCGCGGGCCAGGATGATGCGGTTCTGGATGAGCGGGGTGAACTTCGGGTCGAGCGCGAGGGCCCGGTCGAGCTCCGATTCGGCCTCGTCCATGAGGTCGGGACCACCGGCGCGGTGGAGAAGGATCAAGGAGGTTCCCAGGATCTGATGCGCGTCCACCTCGTCTGGGCGCCAGGCCGTCGCGTCGCGGCCCACCCTCACCGCGCGCTCGAGCCAGGCGAGGCGGCGAACGGGATCGGGGTCCCTCGAGGCGAGCTGATGGAGGAGGCTCGCGTAGATCATGCGGTACTGGAGCTCGCCGGGGTTGAGGCGCACGGCCCGCTCGTGCGACGCCAGCGCGACGTCGGGGCGGCGCCCCGCGGCGAACACGACGGCCTTCTTGTGGCTCCAATCCGCCGAGGCCAGGCGCAGGACCAGGACGAAGGCGGCGGCGCAGAGCAGGACCGCCGCCGCGTCGACCGCGAAGCGGCGGGGCGGCTTCGCGCCGACGGGAGCGGGGCACAGCCATGCCGCGCTCAGGGCGGCGAGGACCATGCCCGGCAGGGGGACGGGATTGACCTTGGCCTGCACGAAGAGCGCCGCCAGGCAGCCCGCGGCCGCCGCGCGGTACGGATCGCCGCGGGAGCGCCAGGCCAGGGCCGCCAAGGCCCAGGCCAGCCACAGGTAGACGGCGAGGCCGGCGGCGCCCGTCGTCGTCAAGGCCTGAAGGAGATCGTTATGGGCGTTGGCCTGACCCGCGTTGGGGCCGAGCACGCGGACGAAATCGTCCGTTCGGGACCGGCGCAGCAGGCCCTCGAAGGTGTCGGGGCCCGAGCCGAGCCACGGATGCAGGCGCGCGGCTCGCAGCGCCGAATCCCACATCGCGAGGCGTGCGGAGTCGGAGGCCGAGGCGCGGCGCGGGCGAAGCGACACGGCGGCTCCGGCGACCACGAGCAGGACGAGCCCGGCCGCCCAGAGGCGGCGGCCGCCCGGCGCCCGCAGGCGCCCCGAGAGCCAGAGGCAGACGCCCGTGCCGGCGGCCGCGCCGAGGAAGGCGCCGCGCGAGCCGCTGGCGATCATGCCCGCGGCGGCGCCGAGCGCGCCGAGCGCGCCCAGCACGCGGTCCTCGCCCTCCTTGTCGAGCGCGAGGCCGAGGGCCAGGGGGAACAGCCCCGCCAGGCAGGCCCCGAGATAGGCGGGATTGCCGAGGGTGCCCACCGCCCTGCCGTCGGGGAACTTGCTCGGCATGTAGGCGATCGGCTCGGCTCCTGTCGCCTGGATCAGGGCGTGGAGCCCCATCACGACGCCGACCGCGGCGCAGAGGCGCAGCAGCGGCCGCGGCTCCTCGGGCTGGCCCGAGCGGACCGCCGCGTAGAAGAGCGCCGCGAGCAAGGCGATGGGAAGCAGGCCCAGCGAGTACATCTGGTAGCGGCCGACGAAGCTCAGGAAGCGGTCGGACGAGAGGGCGAAGCTCGCGAGCAGGACGACCGCGCAGGCCGCCAAGGGCCTGTCGAGCGGGGTGGCCCTCCACGGCTCCCCCCGGCGAGCCAGCGCCGCCCAAGCCAGCAGCACGCCCGCCGACAGCGCGACGAGCTTGGGGATGGAGTACATCGCCGCCTGCATAGGGGAGACGGCCAGCAAGGAGCCGGCGACGGCGAGGCCGAGCGCCCAGCGCGCGAGGGCGGGGGACGGAGCGGGACGGGTCGTCACGGCGGGCTGGCGTACACGGTGATCCGGATGTCCTCGTCGCCGGTGGTGGAGACGGAGCGCGGCATGCCCAGCTTGAACCAGAGCAGGCGATCCTGCGTGACCGGGACCGAGTCGCCGCGCTGGTCGCCCGCGAACACCGTCGCCGAGGCGGCGGCGGAGACGTCGGTGAGCTTGTCGGCGTCCTCGAAATCCGTCAACGCCGGCTGGACGCTGTTGAACATCGCCTGGACCGTGAAGGTCTCCGTGCCCGAGGTCGTGGAGATCGACCAGAGGCTGCCGGGCGTGACGGTCGTCGCCTTCACGTGATAGGTCACCGGGCAGGCGACGTTCGACAGCTGGAGGCTCTGGGCGATCACCTGTTCCGTGTTGACGTCGACGCTCCCGAGGTTGAGGCTCACGATCGCCACGGCGACGCCGTAGTCGTCCGCCGCGCGCGTCGAGCCGAGGGCTGTGTAGGCGGACGGCAGCCCTGCCCAGTTGAGCGCCGCCGCGCGGAAGTAATGCGTCTCGCACAGGTGCGCGGGCGCCGGGACGATGGCGACGGTCAAGGTGCTGAGCAGGACGTTCCAGGTCGCCGAGCTGTAGACGGCGCCGCCCGGGGCCAGCGCGCCGAAGTTGGTCGACGACGCCTCGACGACGTAGCCGCCCGCCGACATCGAGGAGACATCCTGCGCGAGGGACGGACGCGGGATCCATTGCGCCGCGGCCGAGCCGAAATCGACGGTCACGAAGGACTCGTCCTGCGTCCCCACGGGGAGCGGCCGCGTCGCCGCGGCGGCGGACAGGTCCACGTAGGAGGTGAGGAGACCGGCGTGGTTCATCGCGGCGACGAACAGGTAATAGGTCGTGTTCGGGTCGAGCGGGTACATGGTCGCCTCGAGGGCGGTGCCGGCGGGCAAGGTGCTCTGGAACACGTTCCCGGGGTCGGCGTTGGGGAACACGGGATTGGGGGTGAGCACGACGGTGTAGCTGGTGATGTTCACGGGATTGGAGTTGGCCGTCCAGGAGACGCTCATCGAGCTCAGGTTCACCTGCGGGAAGGACGCGGCCGTCGCCGTCGGGACCTGGGCCAAGGTCGCCGCGTCCGCCGGGGCGGAGTCCGCGACGTTGGCGCCGCAGGCGCGGGCCTGCACGTAGAACGAAGCCGTCGTGTTCACGTCGAGGCCCGTCGTCGTGTAATTGCCGGCCGCGCCGAGCGGCGGGGACATGGGCCCGCCCGTCGAGGAGAAGACCTGGTAGTCGGTGGCCCCGCTGGTCAGGCTCCAATTCCAGAGGATGCTCGTCGCGCTCTGGGCGGTCCCGGTCAAGCTTTGAGCCGCGACGAGAGAATCCGCCGTGTGCGAGGAGCCCGCGACTCCCGCGCCGGACGCGCCGCCGCCCGAGGCCCCGCCTGCGATCTGGAAGGTGACGCCGCAGGTGACGCCCGAGCCGGTGACGACGACCGCCGCGCGTCCGCCGCCGCCTCCGCCGCCGGGGCCCACGTCGTCGGTCCCGCCGCGTCCGCCCTGGACGTCGATGCTGCCCGTCCCCGAGAAGCTTCCGGCGGTGATGAAGACGCCGCCGCCGGAGCCGCCGCCGCCGCCGGCCGCGGTCGTCCCGACCGGCACGGGCCGGCCCTGCGCGCCGGAGGAGATGATCACGCCGTCGAGGACCATCGTGCCGGCGTCGATGATCACGATGCCGCCGCCGGCGCCGCCCGTGCCGGTGTTCCCGCCGCCGCCGCCGCCCGAGCCCATGTCGATCGGAGCGGTGTAGGAGCCGTAGATCGCGGTGCCGCCCGCGCCTCCGGGGGCGCCGACGCCGCCGCCGCCGATCCCGCCATAGCAGGCGCCGCCGCCGCCCTCGTTGTTGCCAATGTCGGTGCCGCCGGGGCACGGGCCGTTACCGGCCCCATCGACGATCCCGCCGCGGTAGCCTCGGCCCATCACGTTGATCGTCGCTCCCGCCTGCAGGTCGAACGTCCCCGTCACGCGGATGTTCACCGAACTGATGGCCGTCGCGCTCTCCGAGGTGTGGGAGAGAGAGGAGCCGGAGACCATGGTGAAGTCGCCGTCGAAGACGAGCTGGCGCGTCGTGGCCTGCGTCAGGCCGGAGTTCTTGTAGATCAGGACGCTGCCGCCGTTGGAGATCGTCGTGGAGAGCGTCAGCGCGACGACCGGGTTCGCCGGGCTGCCGAGGGTCAGGCTCGAGAAGGCGATCTGCGCGCCGATCGCCGAGATGTTGGCCGCGATCGGGATCGTCACCGCGTCGGTCTTGGTCGGCACGCCGTTGGGGTTCCAGTTGGTGGCCGTGTTCCAGAGGCCGTTGCCTCCGCCGCCCGACCAGGTCTTCGGGGAGAACAAGGTCCGCGTCGAGCCGAAGTTCACCCAGGCGGTCTCGGCGCCCTTGTGGTTGATGGCGCGCACGAAGAAGGTGTAGGTCGTGTTGGACGCGAGGCCGTCCATCGTCGCCGAGAGGACGCCGCCCGCGGGCGCGGTGTCGAACACGATGTTGTCGGGGAGCTCGTTCGGATACACGTAGCCGCTCGAGAAGACGACCGTGTAGGTCGTGACCGAGACCGGGTTGCCGTTGCGGCCCCAGGAGACGATGGCCGAGCTGAAGCTGACCTCGTTGAAGGTCGTGACGACGGCCGCGGGAACGGCGGCCATCGTGGCGGTCGAGCCGAAGTCGGCGTAATCGGTCAGCGCTCCGTGATGATGGCCGAAGGCGGCGATGCGCGCGTAGTAGGTCGTGTTCACCGACAGGCCGGTGAACGGAGCGGACCGGTTGAAGGTCCGCGACGAGGCGAGCACGGGGCTGAAGGCGGGGTTGACGGCGATGTCGGCGTAATAGGTCGTCCACTGGGCCGGGGCGTCGTAGCCCGGGTCGGCCGTGCCCGACGACCAGTTCAAAGTGAAGGCGGTCGTGGTCACGGGGTCGTAGACCTCGACGTCGGGGGAGACGCCGGGGATGGCGGCCATCGTGGCGCTCGTCTCACCGACGACGAACGCGGCGTGGGCGTGGCCGACGGCGGTCACCGACAGCTGATAGGTCGCGTTGAGCTGGAGACCGGTCAACTCGATGAGGACGGGGGATGCGTCCGGAACGGTGCTCACCACGACGTCCCATTCGCCGCCGCGAGGCAGGCCGGTGACCGTGCTCAGCGTCACGGTGTACGTCGTCACGCCCAGCGGGTTGCCGACGATCACCCAGCCGGCGACGGCCGAGGAGAAGGAGACCTCGTCGTACACGACTGTGGACGGGGGGACCGGGCGCGTGGCGGTGCTGCCGAGGAGGACGAACTCTCCCTGCGCGCCGACGAAGTTGACGCCGCTGCCGAACAGGAAGTAGGTGGTGTTCGGGACTAGGCCGCTGACCGTCGACATCGGGTCCGAGCCCTTCGGCATGGTGCTGAGCAGGATCACGGTGCCGTCGTCGGAGTTCGGATAGGCCGGGCTGGTCGTCGCGACGACGCTGTAGGTCGAGACGCCCGCGCCGTTGCCGTTATGCAGCCAGCGCACCGTCAGAGAGCTCTCGAAGACCCCCGCGAGCGGCGTCGCGGCCTCAGCCGGGGCGAAGGCCCAGGTCATCGTCGAGGCCAGCGGGGCGTAGGCGCTGGACGTGGCCCGCGTCGTGGCGTAGACGCGGAAGTAATAGGTCGTGTTCGCGTTCAGGCCGCCGCTCGAGTAGAAGAGGTTGTAGGTGCCGGTCGAGGTGACCTCGCCGGAGAAGCCGGGGGTGTTCGAGGCGTCGGCGTCGTATCGCGTGTCGCCGGGGTTGCCGTTGCGCTCCCACGCCGCGGTCATCGAGCCCGTGCTCAGGTTCAGGTAGGGAGGGTCGCCGGGTAGCGGCACGTTGACCTGGAACTTCGTGTCGGTGGTGCCGAGCACCGTCCAGTTCGGCTGGCCCGCCCAGTTCAGGGACGCGGCGCGGAAATAATAGGTCTTGTCGACCACGAGGCCGGGGTCGGAGACGGTCAAGGTCGAGAGGGTCACGTTGGGCGTTTCGGAGGACGAGATCACGCCGCCGGGCTGGAGGGCCCCGAAGTTGGTCGACGAGGCGACGACGCGGTAGCCCGCCGCCGACATCGAGGACACGTCCTGAAGGAGCGAGGGTCGCGGGACCCACTGAGCGGCGACCGAGGTGAAATGGACCTCGACGAAGGATTCGTCCTGGAGCCCGACCGGCAGGGCCAAGGTCACGAAGGTGGAGATGTCCGAGGCGTAGGACATCCCGCCCGCGGGATCCTTCGTCCACAGGCGCCACCAGTAGGTCGTGTTCGGCTGCAGGCCCACGGCGACCGTGCTGACCGTCGCGCCCGGAGAGGTCCCGGCGGTGGAGAACACGATGGTCGCCGAGGAGAACTGGGTGAAGGTGCCCGCCACCTGGTGGCTGGCCACGCGGATGTAGTAGCTCGAGCCGTGCGCGAGCGAGCCGCGGAAGCCGTCGAGGCCGGGCGCGGTCCACTGCAAGGTCACGCTCGAGACGGTCACGTCGTCGAGGGTGGTGAGGCCGGTCACGGTGCCGGGGAAGGAGAAGGCCTGCACGAAGCCCGGCGCGAGGCGGTTGGCGCTCGTGGCGACGGAGGAGCCCGCGATCTCCTCTCCGAAGGCCGCGTCGAGGCGGTTGTTGCTCGTCGCGGACCCGCTCGTGCCTCCGGCCCCGCCCACGGCGCTGCGCGCCATGTCGTTGGTCTCGCTGGTCATCCGCTCGCCGGCGAGCAGGCGCCAGGGAAGGACGATCGCCGCCGCCGCGATCAGGAGCGCGGCGGCGAGCGGCCTAGCGGATGCGGGTCGCCGCAATGAAGGACCCCGCCGTCAGCGTCGTGGCCGTCGCGTTGGTCACGAACTGCGCCCATTGCACCTTGAAATACCCCGCCGTGCCTCCGTTGACGACGCTTCCCACGCAGATGATCGGCTGGATGATCGAAATGCCGATGGGGATGGACGGCGAAGAGATGCCGCCGTCGCGCATCGCCCAGGTGATGGCGCTCGCCAGCGTGCCGTTGTTGGCGTGGCAGCCGAAATCGAACGTTCCGCCGGCGGGCACGGTGAAGGCGATCCTCATGTCGGGCGTCGCGCTGGCCGACGAGGACTTGAAGAGCGCGTAGACGAGGTAGGACTCGTTCGCGCCGATGGGCACGGCCAGATGGGGATCGTCGGCCAAAGTGGCGTTCGTCTTGGCGGTGTCGGCGGCCTTGATCGCGGCGGTGGTCGCGCCGATGCCGAAGAACTGATGCGCGGTCACCGAGCTCGTGAAGGTGCCGGTCGCGGCGGTGATGCCGGTGCCGGTCGCGTCGATGCCCTTGCTGTCGGCCTCGATCTTCAGCGTGCCGCCGCCCATGTTGATGCCCGAGCTGGTGACGACGCCGAAGGCCCCGACGCCGGTGGAGGTCAGGACCGCGTAGGTCCCGGTCCCGGCGACGACGCCGTACTGCATGGTCAGGTTGCCCTGGGCGGTGAAGGTCGAGTAGGAGGTGCCCGCGTTGACGCGGATGTCGGACGGGGAGGCGAGCTGCATCGCGGTGAAGGCGTAGGCGCTCATCGTCAGCGGCTGACGGGGGAGCATCTCGGTGTCGCCGGAGACGGTGACACCCAGGTAAGCCGAGGCGTGGGAGAAGAGGTCCGTGCTGAGATGAGCGCTCGTGCCGAGCTGGACCGCGAACACGCCGTTGGCCACGGCGACCGTCATCGGCTCGGTGTAGAGCGCCAAGCCGCCGGTCGGGACGTCGTAGAGCCGGAAGGTCATCACGACGTCGCCGTTGCGGGGGCTGTTGTCGGTCGGGTCGATCAGCTTGCCCTGGAAGGGGATGCGCAGGGGCATGTTCACCGCCGAGGCGGCGCCGGCGGCGGCCAGCAGAGACAGGACGAGCCAACGGGACAGGGTCTTCATCGCTTGTTCCTCATAGGGTCAAGGCTGAGTTTAGCTCCGTCCGAGGGAAAAGGCCGGGCGAAGAGGCGAAAGCCCCGCGAAGGCGAATTCGCGGAAACTTCGCAAAGTCAGGGCCGGACCGCGTCGCCGGGGGTGAAGCGGTAGCCGACGCCGTGGACGGTCTGGATCAGCGCGGCGCAGGGCCCGACCTTGCGGCGCAGGGACTCGACGTGCTTGTCGAGGGTGCGGGTCTCGACGTTGCCGGGATAGTTCCAGACGGCGGCGAGAAGCTCCTCGCGCTTGAAGGCGCGGTCCGGGTGCTTGAGCATGTGGGCGAGCAGGTCGAACTCGAGGCGCGTCAGCTCGACGGGCTTGCCGACGACGAGGGCCTGGCGGGAGACGAGCTTGAGCTCGATCGGGCCGCCGGTCAGCACGGTCACGATCTCCTCGGGGGCGTCGCCCGCCCAGACCACGCGGCGCAGCAAGGTCCGCACGCGCGCGAGGAAGATCGGGGGCTGGAAGGGGCGGGTGATCGCGTCGTCGGCGCCGGCGTCGAGCAGGGCCACGGTGTCGCCCGGGCCCGCCTTGGGGTCGACGCACAGCACCGGCAGCAGGCGCAGGTCGGCCTGGGCGCGCAGGCCGCGGATGAACTCCGCGTCCGCGGACATCGACGAGCAGGAGACGACGAGGAGATGGGGCTTCGAGGCGCGCAGCTGGGCCAGCGCGCCCGCGCGGGCCGCCACCTCCACGACGCGATGGCCGCTGGACTCGAGCAGGGCCGTGAGCTGCGCGCGGAACCTGGCGTCGCCGGCGTCGACCGCGATGAGCATCAGCCTCCGAACACCGGGTACTCGCCGAAGACGTCCTTCAGCGCCTGGGTGACCTCGCCGACGGTGGCGTAGGCCTCGACCGACTCGAGGATGAGGGGCATGAGGTTCGTCTCGGTCTTCGCCGTCTCGCGCAGCCGCTTGAGGCAGGACTGCACCTTGCCGTTGTCGCGCTCCGCGCGCAGCTTCTTGAGGCGCTTGACCTGCCCCTTCTCGACGGCGTGGTCGATCTTGAGGATGGGGGGGACCTTGCCCGCGACCTCGTGCGTGTTGACTCCGACGATCTTGCGGCGCTTGGCGGCCTGGTCGAGCTCGAAGCGGTAGGAGGTCTCGGCGATCTCGCGGTGGAAGTAGCCCTTCTCGAGCGCGGGCACGACGCCGCCGAGCTCCTTGATGCGCGTCATGATCTCGGTCGCGCGCTTCTCGACCTCGGCGGTGAGGCTCTCGAGGTAAAAGGAGCCGCCGAGCGGGTCGGGCGTGTCGGTCACGCCCGTCTCGAGCGCCAGGATCTGCTGGGTGCGCAGGGCGAGCATGACGGCCTCGTCGGTGGGCAGGGCCAGCGCCTCGTCGAAGGAGTTGGTGTGCAGGCTCTGGGTGCCGCCGAGCGCCGCGGCCATGGACTGGTAGGCGACGCGCGCGAGGTTGTTCAGCGGCTGCTGGGCCGTGAGGCTCACGCCGGCCGTCTGGCAGTGCATCGGGAGCATCCAGGAAATTTCCTTTTTAGCCCCTAATTCGTCCTTCATGAGCTTCGCCCAGATGGAGCGCGCCGCGCGGAGCTTGGCGATCTCCTCGAAGAAGTGGTTGTGCACGTCGAAGAAGAAGGAGAGCTGGGAGGCGAAGTCGTCGACGGGGAGGCCGCGCTTGATGAGGCGCTCGGCGTAGTCCCGGCCGTCGGCGAGGGTGAAGGCGAGCTCCTGCACCGCGTCGGCGCCGGCCTCGCGGATGTGGTAGCCCGAGATCGAGATCGGGTAGAAGCGCGGGACCTCGCGCACGCAGTACTCGATGAGGTCGAGGACGAGCCGCATCGAGGGCTCCGGCGGATAGAGGTACTCGTTCTGCGCGATGTACTCCTTGAGGATGTCGGTCTGGCAGGTGCCGCGCACGCGCGTGAGGGGGACGCCCTGCTTCTTGGCGAGCGCGATGTACATCGCGAAGATGACCGGCGCGGGCAGGTTGATGGTCATCGACGTCGAGACCTTGCCCAGGTCGATGCCGGCGAACAGCGCCTCCATGTCGGCGAGGCTGTCCACGGCCACGCCCTCGCGGCCGACCTCGCCCAGAGAGCGGGGGTCGTCGGAGTCGAGGCCCATCAAGGTCGGCAGGTCGAAGGCGGTGGAGAGGCCGGTCTGGCCGTGCTCGAGCAGGTACTTGAAGCGCTCGTTGGTGTCCTTGGCGGTCTTGTGGCCGGCGAACATGCGCATCGTCCACGGCGTCATGCGGTAGCCGCCGCTCTTGAGGCCGCGCGTGTAAGGGTACTCGCCGGGCCGGCCGACGGTCTCCGCGGCGGGAGCGTCCTCCGGGCCGTATTCCCGCTTCACGGGGATGCCCGACAAAGTCGTCGGGTCCGCGGGCGGCGCGGCGGGGGCCTTGGGCTTCTCGGCGGCGCGGCTCATTTGCGGTCTCTCCGTCCGCCGCGCGCCTTGTTGCGCCGCTCCTCCATCTTGCGGAGGTTCTCCTGGCGACGCTGCTGGTTGCGGTCGGCGTTCTGCTTTCGCTTCTCCTCGACCTTCTGCTTCATCGCCGCGCGCTTCTCGAGGAACTTCCTGCGGTTCTCGCGGGCGCGCTCGATGAGCTTCTTGCGCAGCTCGCGGCGCTGCTCGGGGGGAAGGGCCTTCCACTTCGCCTTGATCGCCGCAAGGCGCCGTCCGTGGCCGCGCATCTGGGCGCGGTGCGCCATGAAGCGCTGGAGCTGGATCGCGTGGACGGGCGCCGCTCCTTTCTTGACGGAGGTCTCCTGGTTGGCGATGAGGAGCTCGGGGGTCCCGCCGGCGTCGCCGGTGACCTCGACCTTGCCCTCGTCGAAGACGCCGACGTGGGAGCTCTCGCCGTCCGTCTCGACGCCGAACTCCGTGCCGCGCACCGCGGCGACGGCGGTGGGGGTGCGCACGCGCATGCGCTGGGTCCCGAGCTTCTGGATCTTGGCGAGCAGGGAGCCGACGGAGAGGAAGAAAGACGAGTCGCCCTTCGCCGCCTTCTCGAGCTTGAAGTCGGAGTTCTCGCGCACGGTGACCAGGCTGCCGCCGTCGAGCGCGACCTCGGCCGAGCCGCCCTCGGCGACGACGACGCGGTCGCCCTCCTCAAGCGGCATGCCGTCCTCGCCGGAGGCGTCGGGCGAGCCGTCGGCGGCGACGATGGTCACGTCGCCGGAGACCGCGCCGAGGCGCGCGTCCCACTTGTCTTCCTGGGCGCGGAGGGGGACGGCGGCCGAGAGCATCAGGACGAGGGACGCGGCGATCAGTTTCATCGGTGTCTCCCTACTGGGATATCTTGAAAAATTTGTGCTTGCCGACCTTCAAGGTGAACGAAGCCTTGTCCGCCACGGGGCCGTCCTTGGTGACCTTCACGCCGTCGATCTGCACCCCGCCCTGCTCGACGAGGCGCCGGGCCTCGCTGCCGGAGCTGCCGGTCACCTCGGCGATGATCTTCGAGAGCGGCAGATTCCTGCCGACGGACTTCTCCGTCAATTCCGTCGGCTGCTCTTTTTTCGAGAACGTGCTCTCGAAGTACGCGAGCGCCGCGTCGCCGGCGGCCTGGCCGTGATACTTGGCGACGAGGAGACGCGCCAGGGCCTTCTTCGCCTTCATCGGGTGCTCGGCCTTGACCGCGTCGAGGTCGGCGTCCGTCAGCAGCGTGTAGTAATCCAGCATCAGCTCGTCGTTGACGCGCATCGTCTTGCCGAACATGTCGTTCGGCGAGTCGTTGAGCCCGATCGAGTTGCCGTAGGACTTCGACATCTTCTTCTCGCCGTCGAGGCCGACGAGCAGCGGGACGGTCAGAGCGACCTGCGCCTCCTGGCCCGCGTCGGCCTGCATCTTGCGGCCCATGAGCAGGTTGGTGAGCTGGTCGTTGCCTCCCAGCTCGACGTCGGCCTTCACGGCGACGGAATCGTAGCCTTGAAACAAAGGATACATGACCTCAAGAAGGCTTATCGGCGAGTTCTCCGTTATCCGCTTCTTGAAATCCTCTCGGGAAAGCACCTGCTGGACGGTGTGCCGCTTCAGAGTGTCGAGAAGCTGGTCGTGCATGAACGGCCCCAACCATTCCGAATTGTAATGCAGTTCGGTCTTGGCGGGGTCCAGGATTTTGAACGCCTGCTGTTTGTATGTCTCCGCGTTCGCCTTCACCTCGGCGGCGGTGAGCGTCGGCCGGGTCGAGTCGCGGCCCGAGGGATCGCCCACCATCGCCGTGAAGTCGCCGATGATGAGCACGGCGGTGTGGCCGAGGTCCTGGAACTGCCGGAGCTTGGTCAGCACGACGGAATGGCCCAGGTGCAGGTCGGAGGAGGTCGGGTCCACGCCCAGCTTGATGCGCAGGACGCGGCCGGAGGCCAGCTTCTTCGTCAGCTCCTCGTCGCTGACCAGCGAGAGGGTGCCCCGTTTCAGGCGGGCGAGAGGGGTTTGCTCCATACTATGAGGAATATTACAACTCTGGCGGGCCCGCGTCCACCCTCAAACGATCACAGGAAATCGTAGGGGTCGGCGTCGAGGGTGAGCTTGACGGACGAGGACAGCGGGCAGCTCCGTGCGCGCTTGAGGGCTTCCTCGACCTCGGCGGCGGGCAGCTTGATGAGGACCGTGTCGCGGAACTTGCCGCGGACCTGGCGCAGCAGCGCGGGCGCGGGGCCCACCACCTCCGCCGGCGCGGGCAGCAGCAGGCGCAGCGCGTCGGCCCACGCGGCGCCGGCCTCGGTCAGCTTCGCCTCGTCGGCGCAGGCGAGGATCGCGCGGATCAGGCCGCCGGCCGGGGGATATCTCAGCTCCACGCGCGAGGCGAGCTCGGCGTCGGCCCACGCGGCGTAATCGCCGTCGGCGGCGCCCTTGATCGCCTCGTGCTCCGGCGACAGCGTCTGCAGGAGCACCTCGCCCGGCTTGTCGGCGCGGCCCGCGCGGCCGGCGACCTGGGCGAGCAGCTGCATGGTGCGCTCGGCGGAGCGGAAGTCGGGCATGTGCAGCATCGTGTCCGCGTCCACGACGCCGACCAAGGTCACCTCGGGGAAGTGGAAGCTCTTGGCGACGAGCTTGGTGCCGACGAGGATGTCGGCCTTATGGGCGCGGAAGCGGTCATAGACGCGCTCTTCGAGCTTGGCTTCCTTCGACACCGTGTCGCGGTCCATGCGCAGCACGCGCGCCCCGGGCAGGCGCAGCTTGACCTCGGCCGCCACGCGCTGCGTGCCGACGCCGCCGGAGCGCATCGCCGGATCGCCGCAGGCCCCGCACTTCTGCGGCGGATCCCATTTCCGGCCGCAGTGGTGGCAGATCAGGACGAAGCCGCCCCCGGGCTTCTCGTGCGTGATCTTGGCCACGCCGCAGTCCGTGCAGCGGTCGATCCACCGGCATTTCGAACAAGTGGTCAAAGTCGAAAAGCCGCGACGGTTGACCAGCAGGATGGACTGCTCGCCGCGCCGCAGGCGCTCCGCCATCTTGTCGACGAGCTCCTCGGACAGCACCTCGCCGAATTTCCCTGGAGGCAGCGTCGTCACCGGCGGACGCGGGACCGCGGAGACGCGGTCGGGCATCGCCAGCAGTTCCGCCGCGCCGGAGCGGGCCATGCTCCAGGCCTCGATGCTCGGCGTCGCCGAGCCGAGCACGACCAGCGCGCCGAACGCCTTCGCGCGCTCGATGGCCACCTCCCGGGCGTGGTAGAAGGGGGAGTTGGAGTCCTGCTTGAACGACTCGTCCTGCTCCTCGTCGAGCACGGCGAGGCGCAGGTCCTTGAAAGGGAGGAGGCACGCGGAGCGCGCGCCGACGACGACCTTCACGTCGCCGCGGGAGATCGCGAGCCACGCCCGGCGCCGCTCGCGCGGCGTGAGGCCCGAGTGCCACAGCGCCACCGGCACGCCGAGGGACGCCGCGAACTCGTCGAAGAACGGCCGAGTGAGCGAGATCTCGGGCAGGAGGAACATGGCCTGGCCGCCGTCCTTGATCGCGCGGCGGATCAGGCGCAGGTACACCTCGGTCTTGCCCGAGGCCGGCACGCCGAAGATCAAGGTCGTCGCGTGCTTCTTCGCGTCGAGCAGGGACTCCAGGCGCTCGAGCGCGCCCGCCTGCCCGGGCGTGAGCGTGAACGCGGGCGGCGCCTCCGCGCGCGGCGGCGCCACGAACACCTCGACCGGCTCGTCGAGCGATTTGACGAAGGGCGGCACCAGCGCCTTGAGCGCCTCGCCGATCGGCGCGCCGAACCGGCGAGCCATGAAGCGCGCGCACCCCACGCCCTCCTCGCTCAGCGCGGGGCGCGGATCGATCAAGGAGTCGATCGCCTTCAACGGTCGCGAAGGCTCTCCCTCGAAGACCGACAGGACGACGCCGGCGGCTTTCCGCGGGCCGAAAGGGGCTCTGACCCGGTGCCCGGCCGCGACGTTCATTCCGTCCGGGACGCGATAGTGGTACCCCTTGGGCAGCGGGACGGGAAAGGCGACCTCGGCGATGCGCACGGACCGCCTATTTCAGCGCGGTGAAGACGAAGTGCGGGGGCATGTTGCGCACCTCGAACTGGGTGTCGACCTTGGAGAAGTAGTCGGGCAGCATGGGGATGAGGTGGGTGGTCACCTGGTAGGCGACGAAGCGGCCGCCGGGGTTCAGAAGCGCCGAGGTCTTCGTCAGAAGCTCGTGGCGGCCGCGGCCGGAGAAGAAGGCGAAGGGCACGCCGGAGACGATCACGTCGGCGCCGGTCAGGCCGTGCTTGGCGAGGATCTTCTCGATCTCGCGGACGTCGCCGTGGATCGCCGTCATGCGCGGGTCGCGGAGGTCGGTCAGCTCCTTGTAGAGGTCGGCGTTGAACTCGATGGCCAGCAGCTTCGCGTCGGGGCGCATCTTCTCGAGGATCTTGCGGGTCATGACGCCGCGCGCGGCGCCGTACTCGACGATGACCTTCGCGTGCGCGAGGTCCATC